>Ga0123355_10004008_pt1 | contig 21322 bp, 19 predicted proteins | sample TergutEmb28metaG_3_FD_89872 | JGI IMG/M metagenome (GOLD analysis project Ga0123355, IMG submission 89872) | Embiratermes neotenicus P1 segment gut microbial communities from Petit-Saut dam, French Guiana - Emb289 P1 | ecosystem: Host-associated > Arthropoda: Insects > Digestive system > Gut ...
ACTGGTAAACCATCCAAATAGCCGCTACAGGGTCATTGCGAGACGCGTCAACTTGACAACTAAAGAAGCTATGGAAGGGTTAAGGGCTAGACATGTTTATTTTGAAGAAGATACTCTTAGACAGTATCCTGGGGGCAATATTGCGGCATCTTTAATAGGGTTCTTACGCGGCGATAGCGCGTGGGGACTCGAGCAAAGGTTTAATGAAGAGTTATCCGGAGTTCCAGGGCGTGAGCTTCGTATATTAGATGAAAATAGCAATGCAGTGGCACAATTGATTCCCCCTATAGAGGGTCACACTATAGTAACAACACTTGATTTGCTGATTCAACAAGAGGCACAGCGGCTTGTAGCACATTACGGAAGCGCCCATCGCGCAAGGAACGCATCGCTTATAATGATGGATGTACGTACGGGTGAAATTATAGCTATGGCGGAATATCCGTCATTTGACTTAAACGATCCGTTTAATGTGGAGCGAATAAATTCGGAAACAACTAGAAACAGGATTATGGCGGAGCCAGAGGATAGATGGCTTGAGATGATGTTTGAAATAACACGTAACTTCAGTGTCAGTGACACATATGAACCAGGCTCATCATTTAAGCCTTTAGTCTACGCGGCAGCACTTGAAGAGGGCGTAATAAGTATAAATGATACGTTCTACTGCGGTGGCGGTCGACAAATACACTATGTATGGATACAATGTTGGAATGGCACTAGCTGTGGATACCAAACCTTGACGCAGGCCATTGCTAACTCTTGCAACCCTGCAGTTATGGATGTTGCTATGCGCTTGGGTCGCGAGAGATATTACAGACACCAAAGAGACTTTGGCATAGGTCGCCCAACAGGAATAGATATAGGTGGAGAGCCCAATACTGCCCATTTAGTACATAACCGAGCATCATTAAACGATGTAGAGCTTGCAGCGGCGGCTATGGGGCAAGGCTTTAATATTACGACCATGCAGATGCTTACATCGTTTGCAAGCCTTGTAAACGGCGGATATCTGATGCAGCCTTTTGTTGTATCACAGATGATAGATGCACATGGTGAAGTAGTGTTCGCGGCTGAACCAACTGTCGCAAGAAAGGTCATCTCAAACGAAACATCTGAGATAATGCGGCTAGCTATGATAGATGCGATAGAGTGGGGAACAGGCAGGAGAGCAGGAATCCCAGGATACCTGATAGGCGGTAAAACAGGAACAGCTCAGCAGGGTGACAAGGATGACCCATATAATTTTGATGAAGTCCAGACTTTAATAACATACTTCCCTGCAAACAACCCACAGTATGTGGTAATGGCTGTAATAAGCCTACCAGAGATAGTGGAGTTTGGCAATTCACAGACCTCTCCGATGGTTAGAAGTTTGATGAACTTCGTAATAACACATAGGCAGATTGAGGCAAACGACAGAGACGCATTCAATCAAGTACTGATAGACGACACAATGCACACTCCTGATTATATCGGAAGAGGCATTGCAGAGGTAACAAACAGCCTAAACGCGCTTGGCTTTATCTATGATATATCTGGTAGTGGTGATGTAGTAAGAGGACAATTCCCATCCCCTGGATCTAGAGTGAATCGTGGAAGTAAGATACATCTGACTATTGAGTCAAGTAGCGATGATGCAGAGCTTCATATGATACCTAATGTTGTTGGGCTTCATTACACTCAAGCGATACAAATTATAGAAAATGTGGGGTTAGTACCGATTATTAGGCAAAATACGGCGACAGACGCTGCAGATGAGTGTGACGATTGTGATGAAGTCGTAGCGCAAGTTGAAGTTCAGTTTGTGGCAAGTCAATTCCCGCGTAATGAAGTGAGGGTTCAGGCGGGTACACAGATTTTGATTTTTGTGGAGTAGGGGTTCTGGCATAGTCCACAGTTTTCCATAATACAATAAAAGTATCCTTATAGTTGAATAACTTAAAAACTAGGAGACTTAGTTGTATGAAAAACACAAATATCAATATAGTAATCAAAAAAAAACTTGTGATTTTACTATTCGCAGTGATATTTACTTTAGTTGGGCTTATAGGACGGGTATTTTACATTCAATATTTTCAAGCGGAGTTTTTGCAATCATTAGCGTATGCCCAACAGACAAGGGATAGGCTGATTAAGCCAAACCGCGGCACAATTTATGATAGAAATATGGTAGGAATTGCTATGACAGAGACTGTAGCGTCAGTCTCTGTTATACATAGGCAGATACAAGAGCCTGAGCTAGTAGCACAGGTGCTAAGTGAAAAGCTAGAGCTAGATTACGACTATGTTTATGAAAAAATTGGTAGGCGCGTAGCACTTGAGCGAATAAAGACAAAGGTAGACCGCGACATAGCCAACCAAATTACTCAAATGAACTTAGCAGGAGTAGTAATCGACGAAGATGTTCGTAGAATTTATCCGTTCTCAACACTTGCCTCGCACGTGCTTGGTTTTGTAGGGCGAGACAATCAAGGCATCGTAGGTCTTGAAGCGAAATTTGACTCATTTTTAAGCGGCGAAAGCGGTAGAATTTTAACAGAAACAGACGTTATAGGCAGAGAAGTACCGACGGGGCAAAGGGTAAGAATCCCGCCCGTAGATGGGTATAGCTTGGTAACCACGATAGATACAGTAGTGCAATTATATGCCGAACAAATTTTAGACAAAGCAGTAGAGTTCAAAAGCGCGCAACGCGGCGCACTAATAGTCATGAATCCCCAAACCGGTGAGATATATGCAATGGCGAACAAACCGGACTTTGACCTTAACGACCCGTTTCGCATAAATGATGAAATGCTAAACTTAGAGTGGAATACTTTTTCGCCCGAAGAACAAAACACGCTCTTGAACCAAATGTGGCGAAATTTCAGTATAAATGATACATACGAGCCAGGCTCGACTTTTAAAATTATAACGAGTGCGGCGGGCTTTGAAGATGGAGTTATTACTCCTGAATCAATGTTTTCGTGCACGGGTGCGCATATGGTTGGCGACAGAATGATACGTTGCTGGAGATATCCAAGGGCGCATGGCTCTGTAACTTTTAGAGAAGGCGTACAAAATTCTTGCAACCCCGTGTTCATGATAATAGCAGAAAGGTTGGGTGTTGAGAATTTTTTCGACTATCTCTATAAATTCGGACTGACTGAAAAAACAGGCGTAGACCTTCCTGGAGAAGCCGTGGCAATCATGCACAATCTTGACAATGTAGGTCCTGTGGAGCTTGCGACTATGAGTTTTGGCCAGTCATTTCAGATAACACCGCTGCAGCTTATGCGTTCAACCGCTGCCACTGTAAACGGCGGATATTTAATCACGCCACATTTCGTCAAAAAAGCCATAGATAATGATGGTAATATAATAGAGGTGTTCGAGCACCCAAGAAGTGAGCAAATCATTTCTTATGAAACATCTGCGCTCATGGCAGAGATTTTAGAAGAAGTCGTATATTTGGGAACGGGTCATAGGACTTATGTGCCGGGCTTTCGTATAGGCGGGAAGACTGCGACAAGTGAAAAACTACCAAGAGGTAATCGCAAATATATTTCGTCATTTCTTACATTTGCGCCTGCTGATAACCCTACCGTAATGGTTTTGATGCTTATTGATGAGCCGCAGGGCGTGTATTATGGCGGCGCAGTGGTAGGTCCTTTCATGAGAGAACTTTTGATGAATATTTTGCCATATTTAGGCGTTGAGCCTATGTATTATCCTGAGGAGATGGAGCTGCCGTGGGTAAGAGATGCGGAGATTCCAGACCTTGCAGGGATGACAGTTAGCGAAGCTTCGAAAACTATACGTGATGCGGGGCTTAGACCTGAGGTTTTAGGTGACGGGGAGAATGTTAGGGAACAGTTTCCAAGGGCAGGCTCTGCGGTGAACGCAGGGTCAAGAGTTAAGATATATACAGATTTTTGATGGTAACGGAGGCAGATTAGCCATGAAATTATTTGAACTCCTTTCTGGTGTGGCTTACAAAGTTTTGCAAGGAAACGATGTGGAAGTTAATAATATCGAGATAGACTCACGCCAAGTGAACGAGGGCGATGTTTTTATATGTATTGAAGGACTTAGAGTCGATGGACATGATTTTGTTGATGATGCTATCGAGTCCAAAGCTTCAGCGATTGTGGTAAGCAAAGATGTTGGTCGAAAAGATGAGAATATCACAATAGCCAAAGTAGATAACACGAGAGCAGCTATGAGTATCATGGCAGGGAATTTATACGCCTGGCCTGGTAAGAGCTTCCCATTAATAGGTATCACAGGAACAAACGGAAAAACAAGCTGTGCATACTTTTTGGAGGCAGTACTTAAAGAAGCGGGACTGAACGCAGGGATTATAGGGACAGTTGCTACAAAAGTAGGGGATGTGCCTATAAAAACCGAGTTTGTGACCTCAACCACACCAGATCCATTACACCTCCAACAAATTTTTGGTGAAATGAAAGACGCAGAGGCAGAGTGTGCGGTCATGGAAGTGACTAGTCATGCGCTTGAGTTTAGAAAGATGGATGGGCATAGGTTTGCCGTTTCAATGTTCACCAACTTGACTCGTGACCACCTAGACCTGCATGGCACTATGGAAAATTATGCTAGGGCAAAAGCGCGGCTCTTTGAGATGAGCGACATTTCTGTCATCAATATAGATGATGAATATGGGCAGTTTATGGCGAGCTTCGCCTCGGACAAAGTCATGACATATAGCGTGGATAAGCCAAGTAACTTACAAGCCCTAAATGTAGTCTGTACAAATGAGGGGATTAGCTTTTCGATTCAATTGGAAAAACTGATTAACTTTGAAGTTCCGATACCTGGCAGATTTACTGTATATAACGCACTTGCTGTTATAGGTACAGCTCTTTCTTTTGGAATATCGCCTATGATTATACAGAGAGCACTCAGAGAGCTTAAAGGCGTACCTGGTAGGATACAGAGCATTGACAATGACAGAGGCATCGGTGTATATGTGGATTACTCACACACCCCCGACAGCCTTGAAAATATACTCAAATCCATACGTGAGTTTACAAGCGGCAAGGTAATAGTCATCTTCGGTTGCGGCGGTGATAGAGACAAGACAAAGAGACCTATAATGGGAGGAATTGCCGCAAGATACGCTGACTTTAGTATAATAACATCGGATAACCCAAGAACAGAAGAACCAGCATCTATTCTTGATGAAATAGAGACTGGAATAGGTCCTGCAAACTCAGGCTACATCAAGCTCGTTGACAGGCGAGAGGCAATTAATCACGCAATCCGTATGGCAGTAAAAGGTGATTCAGTAATAATAGCTGGCAAGGGTCATGAGAACTATCAAATATTTGCAGACAAGACGATTCATTTCGACGATGCCGATGAAGCGGCGGGGGCGTTAAAGAGGGTATAGAGGAGCGAGCAGTATGAAGAAGTTTTCTTTAAAAGAAACAGCGGCGGCAGTAAATGGTACGCTTGTAAATGTAGATGGGGCATTGGAAGTTCTAAGCGTCACGACCGACTCAAGAGACGTGCCTTGTAGCAGCCTTTTTGTGGCGCTTAAGGGTGAGTTTTTTGACGGGCATAGATTCACAAAGGCAGCAGTGGAGCGCGGCGCAATATGTGTACTGAGTCATGAAGACTTGGGAGAGCTTCCGCATATTCGAGTTGCGGATACAAGATACGCATTTCTTGACTTAGCTAAATGGTATTTGGAGCAGTTTAATATTCCTGTTATAGGGATTACAGGAAGTGCAGGGAAGACAACAGCGAAAGATATGATAGCCGCGGTCTTAGCTGCTAAGTTTAACATCGTTAAGACAGAGGGCAACTACAACAACGAAGTAGGTTTGCCTCTTACTGTGTTTAGAATAGACCATACAACTGAGATAGCCGTACTTGAAATGGGTATGAATCAGTTCGGCGAGATTCATAACCTTTCACGAGTAGGCACTCCTGAGGTATGTATAATTACAAATATAGGGGATGCGCATATAGGCAACCTTGGAAGTCGTGAAGGCATACTTAAAGCCAAATCAGAGATATTTGATTACGCTGATAAAAATGCAGTCGCGATATTAAATGGCGACGATGTGCTTCTTAAGGACATTCGCCCAAATGTATCAGAAATATTATACTTCGGTACGAATGAATCTGCCTTCTGCCGTTTTGAAAAGCTAGATGACTTCGGGCTGAACGGAACTTCCTGGAAAATGATAGTAGATGGCGCGAGCTTTGAAATAAACTTATCTTTGCCAGGTGACTATCTTGCATATAACGCGGCAGTAGCTGTAGCAGTTGGAGTCCACTTTGGTATGAGTCCTAAGGAAATTGCCAAAGCTTTTTTGACATTTAGACCATCAAAGAATCGGATGGACATATTCGAGATAAATGGAGTGACTTTTATAAATGACGTGTACAATGCTGCCCCGCCGTCTATGAGAGCGATGATAGACTCGATTCTATCGGTCAAAGGGCGCAAGATTTGTGTATTTGGCGATATGCTTGAACTGGGGCATAAAAGTATGGATTATCACATTGAAATTGGTGAGTATGCGAAAGCTGCAGGGGTAGGTACGATGTTTTTGCAAGGCGAGTTTGCAAAAGGCTATGAGCGCGGTTTTAACCCGAAACAAGGCGGCGAAGTATTTTGCTTTGACGAGGTAGTCTCACTCACAACAAAGTTAAAAGAGTATGTAACAGAAGGAGATACAGTTTTAATCAAAGCCTCCAGGGGCATGAAATTTGAAAAAATTATAGAAGCACTTAAGTTATAGTCAGACGTAAGAGGTGTATGAAATGGATTACGAGTTGAGAATGGCTATTATAGCCTTATTTATAGCTTTCTTTGCTAATCTTGTGATTTGCCCTGTGATTATCCCGCTTTTGCATAGGCTTAAGTTTGGACAGAGCATAAGAGAAGATGGACCGCAGACGCATTTGAAGAAAGCAGGAACACCTACAATGGGTGGGCTTGCGATACTTGTAAGCTTTTTGATAGGCTCGGTATTTTTTCTTCGAGACAGCAGCGAAGCTCTGCTTTTAATATTTGTGACGATAGGGTTTGGGGTTGTGGGCTTTTTAGACGATTATATTAAAGTTGTGAAGAAGCGCTCCGAAGGACTCACGCCAAAGCAGAAAATTGTGTTACAGCTTATAATTTGCGGTATTTTTTTATTCGCACTTACAAGCATAGATAATCCGTATAACAGCTTTAAGATTATCAATATTCCTATCGTCAATTGGACGTGGGATATGGGAGTACTGTTTTATCCATTTGCGATATTATTTGTGCTTGGTTTTGTTAATGGAGTTAATTTGACAGATGGGCTTGATGGTCTTGCGGCGGGTGTGACTGCGATTGTCTCTACGTTTTTGTTGTTTGTCGCGTGGTCGATTTCCAGCGGGATGCTTCCTGTGGTAGGTGCAACTGTAGGCAGTCTTTTGGGATTCCTTATATTCAACAAATATCCTGCCAAAGTCTTTATGGGCGATACTGGTTCACTTGCTCTTGGCGGTTTTGTATCTGCTGCTGCGATTTTACTTAGAATGCCGCTACTGCTTGTTATAGTAGGATTTGTATACGTGGCAGAGACGCTATCTGTAGCCGTACAAGTAGGCTATTTTAAAGCGACAGGTGGTAAAAGATTTTTCAAAATGGCACCATTACATCACCATTATGAAAAAAAGGGCGTCAGTGAAAATAAAATAGTCATTGCGTTCTATATCGTAACGACCATACTTGCTTTAGTAGGATACTTGATAAGTTAAGGAGCATCTAGATGAGCTTTAAGGACATGAAAGTCTTAATATGTGGCATGGCAAGAAGTGGAGTCGCTGCAGCGAACCTTCTTTTGGAAGAGGGAGCTTTGGTTACGCTTTCTGATTCAAAACCGATAGAAGAGCTAAAAGACACTATAACAAAGCTCTCTGATGATGTTAAAGTAGTTACGGGAAAGCTCTCTGATGAAGAGGTTATGGCGTATGAGATACTTGTACTTAGCCCTGGAGTTCCTGCGGATTTGGGGTTTATCAAAAAGGCAAGAGATGTCGGAATTACAGTCATAGGCGAATTTGAACTTGCTTCAAGATTTTGCAAAGCTCCTATCATCGCAATAACAGGAACAAACGGTAAAACGACCACAACTGAAATGCTCTATGCAATAATGAAAGCGCATAATCCATTAAGTGAAATGGTGGGAAATGTAGGCATAGCTTTTAGTGAAAGAGCTAAAAAGATTGACCCTAAGGGGATCTGCGTTGCGGAAGCATCCAGTTTCCAGCTTGAGACGATAGACACATTCAAACCAAAAGTATCGGCGATACTTAACTTTGCGCTTGACCACCTAGATCGACATGGAACTTTTGAAAACTATGTCAACATAAAAGGCAGAATATTTGAAAATCAAGACGAGTTAGACTATGTAGTTCTAAACTACGACAATGAGGATTGCAGGAGGCTCGCTCCACGTGCTAAGGCACAGATTTTATGGTTTAGTTGTAGCAGCTATGAACTAGAGGGTGCTTTTTTAAAAGAAGGCGCGATTTATACTAACATGAACGGCAAGACCAAGCACATACTTGATGTTAGTGAGTTAAAAATAGTCGGGAATCATAATTACGAAAATGCAATGGCAGCAACGCTAATGGCGCATGTCATGGGCGTACCAATAAATGTAATAACAGAAAATCTCAAAAACTTCGGCGGCATCAGCCACAGGATGGAACATGTATGCACCAAAAATGGAGTAATGTATTATAACGACTCAAAAGCAACAAATCCCGAGTCAGCCATAAAAGCCGTCCAGTCAATGGATAAATCAGTTCTCCTAATCGGAGGTGGGCGCGGCAAGGACTCGGACTACAACTCATGGATAAAAAGCTTCGTAGACAAAGTGCGAAAGTTTTATATAATAGGCGAGGTTTCTGACATATTAGAAAAAGTTTGCCTTGAGCAAAAATTTTATGATTTTGAAAAATGTGAAAGTTTTGAAGATGCAGTATATAAAGCTATGGAAGAAGCAAAAGATGGCGAAGCAGTGCTACTTTCACCAGCCTGTGCAAGTTATGATATGTTTAAAGACTATGAAGAGCGTGGTAATAAGTTTAAGAAAATTGTGAATGAAGCGTAGGTGAGATTATGCAACCATTAAGAGATAGACCGCTAAGAGTAATGCCTGACCCACAGCCTCGGCAAAGGATAGTTCGCCGTATGGATGAAAGACCTATTAGACAAGAGCCAGAGATTAGAGAAAAAATTGAGTATCGACCAAAAATTCACAAAGTTTCTCTTGTGAATATGGATTATACGCTTTTGATTTCAATGGTGCTGCTGGTACTTATCGGACTAATTATGGTCTATAGTGCAAGTTATTATGTAGCGGCGACGAGTGCTAGGTTTCAACATGATATGTTTGGACCAATCAGAAGTCAGGTAATGGCAGCTATTGCAGGATTTGCAGGACTTATTGCAATGGCGAACTTTAATTACAGTAAGCATTTGCGGAAGTTTACAGTTATAGCTTATGTTGTGGCGGTTGTACTTTTGATTCTCACAGTTTTTTTTGGTGAAGAAGTAAATGGTGCAAGAAGATGGATAGATATTCCTGGAATTGGTTTTCGCTTTCAGCCATCGGAAGTTGCTAAAGTTGCGCTTGCTATGTTTATAGCACACTTTATTGCTTCGAATAAAAAAATGGCAGATACATATAAAGGTATGGCAATACTTGGCGTGTTTATAGGAATTATGGTTGCGATAGTAGGTTTTGGTACAAACAATATGAGTTCGGCGATTATACTTGCAATAGTTGGCTTTGGCATCATTTTTGTTGCTAGTTCAAAGACTTTGCCATTTATATTGGCGGGCGGCGGAGCAGTGGCTGCTTTGACTATTGTTTTAGCAACAGGTGGGGCTGGCTTTAGAGCAGGGCGCTTTGCTGCGTGGCTAGATCCATTTGCAGACCCTACAGACGCTGGCTTCCAGATTATCCAGTCGCTCTTTGCAATAGGCAGCGGTGGCATGTTTGGTCTTGGTCTTGGGCAGAGCAGGCAGAAGCTAGGCTTTATTCCTGAGGCTCATAATGACATTATTTTTTCAGTAATCAGCGAAGAACTTGGTTTTATAGGCGCTTCTTTGGTATTGTTCTTGTTCGGTATATATATTTGGCGCGCTATAAAGATAGCACTTAATGCAAAAGATTTATACGGCTGTCTTCTAGCTACAGGAATAGCTTTAATAGTTGGCTCTCAAGCACTTATTAACATAGCGGTTGTTACGAACACAATCCCAAATACTGGTGTTCCTCTGCCGTTTATCAGCCATGGAGGTACTTCACTTTTAGTTTTAATGACGGCAACAGGAATATTGTTAAATATTTCCAGATACCAGAGCAAGGCTTGATTGAGTATAAATATTACAATAATACATTGTAATATTATTAATTACGTGATAGAATGTAGTAAAATTTTGTCACTATGAGATAAAAGGAAGCCTTGGTGAGCATAAATGCACGATGAAAGCAATGAAATATTGATATATAAAAATGGTCAATACGAAAAGGAAAATATCCCTGCGGGGAAGTGGCTGAGGGCGATATATGGCAATTCGTTAGGTAGCGTACCGCTTAGATCATTAGTTAAACGTAAAGCACTGAGTAGAATATATGGTGCGTATTGTCGCACTAAACACTCGGCTGGAATGATTCCTGGCTTTATTAAAGAGTACAATATGGACATGAGCAGTTATAGTGGCTCGTATAATAACTTTGCGGAGTTTTTTGCAAGAGCAAAAAATGAGGAATATGTCAATTTTCCGCAAGAAGCGGATGTGTTAGGCTCGCCTTGTGAGGGCGCGGTTAGTGCGTATGTTGATATCGATCCAAATATGTTGATTGCGGCGAAGGGGCAATATTTTTCATTGGGTGAGTTATTTAATGATAATGAGCTTGCTAAAATTTATGAAGGTGGCACAATGATAAAAATTAGACTCGTGCCATCTGATTATCATAGGGCGCACTTCTTTGATAGAGGAGTGGTTACAAATGCTAAAATGATAAATGGTGACTTGTTTTCGGTTAGCCCTATTGCTGTGGAGCGCGTAGCGAGGTTGTACTGTGTCAATAAACGCGCACTTGTATCATTTGCGTCGCAGAACTTTGGTGATGTGGCGTTTGTAGAGGTTGGAGCTACTTTTGTAGGCAGCATGGTTCATTCGTTTGAGGTAGGCAAATCCGTAGAGCGCGGACAGGAGGCGGCTTACTTTTTGCCTGGTGGGTCTTTGATAATGTTTTTTTTCAAAAAAGGTACACTTGTGCCGAATGAAGAACTTTTGGAGCAAACGGCTAAGGGTTATGAAACGAAAGTTGATCTAGGCGACATTTTAGGGTATGCGATAACTAGGGAGAGTGCCATTTAATTATGAGAAAATATTTTCCGATATTAAAATACATTAATGTGCCAAATTCGATTACAACACTAGGCTTAGCCTTTGCTGTGGCTGCGGGCTATTTTATGCTTGAGGGTAGCCTTAGACTTACTCTTTTTTGTTTAGCTTTGGCTATGATTATGGACGTTTTTGATGGTTTTTTTGCGGTCAAGCTGGATCGTTATACGAGTTTTGGACAGTCGTTTGACTCGCTTGTGGACTCCTTTGTCTGCTGTGTGATGCCGATGCTTATGACATTCGTTTTTATAGGCAGGACACCGATTTTGTTTGTCGTGGCAGGGTTTTATTGCATTTGTGGGCTGTGGAGGCTGTCTCACTTTAATGTAATGGCTCAGTCAACAGAAAAAAGTGAGTTTTTCACAGGGCTGCCGGTTCCCGGAGGTGCCATGATTATAGCGATGGCTCTATGGCTCGCGGTGTATTTTAGCCTGAACCAGATATTGTTTGCTGTAATTATGTTAGTGACAGCTGTTTTGATGGTGTCATCTTTTAAGCACACTAAATACGGGGCTTTGCAGAAATTGAGCTGGTTGGTCGGATTTATTTTTTTGGTAGCGATATTGGTGCTATAGTCGATTAGAAGGAGCAGAAAATGAAAAAAGACCTTATAAAGCTGATGGATTTGAACAAAGAAGACATATTTCAGATTTTGGATTTGGCAGAGAAGTTAAAGATAGAAAGAAAAAGCGGTATCGAGCATAAAGTTCTCGCAGGAAAGAGCCTGGCGATGATTTTTAGCAAATCATCGACTCGCACAAGAGTCTCGTTTGAGGCGGGAATATATCAACTTGGTGGGCAAGCAATGTTTTTGAGTACAAATGACTTACAAATCGGAAGAGGCGAGCCGATTAAAGATACGGCACGTGTATTATCTCGTTATGTCGATGGAATAATGATTCGTACGGCTTCACATAAGAGTGTGGAGGAGCTTGCTGAGTGGGCAACGATACCTGTTATCAACGGGCTTACGGACTTTGCGCATCCATGTCAGGCTTTGGCTGACCTTATGACAGTTAGGGAGTACAAGACTAAATTAGAAGGCATACGCCTCACATACATAGGTGATGGAAACAACGTCTGTAACTCACTTGTTGTAGGCGCGCTAATTTGCGGGATGGAAGTGAACGTAGTAGTTCCTAAAGGCTATGAGCCGAACCCGACAGTATTAGAGTTTACAAAAAAATATTCGGATAACTTTATGCTTACGCACGAGCCGAAAGAAGGCGCCGATAAAGCGGATGTGCTATACACCGATGTCTGGTCAAGCATGGGGCAAGAAGATGAGGCTGAAGAGCGTAAAAAGATATTTGAAGGTTTCCAGATAAACAAAGAGCTTCTCTCTTATGCGGATGAGAAGGCAATAGTCCTACATTGCCTACCTGCCAAGCGTGGCGAAGAGATAACGGATGAGGCGTTTGAAGCTCATGCGGGGTCGATATTTGATGAAGCTGAGAATAGACTTCATGCACAGAAGGCTGTTATGGCTTTGTTGATGGGGTAGAGCGGTTTTGAAATGACGATTGGTTAGTTTTTGGATGAGTTTTATTCGTCCTTTTTGTAGGGATGTATCGGAAGGGGCTGTCTTGCTAAGAAAAGTTAGCAAGGCAACCCCTTTGTCTTCAGTTTGAGGCGGGGAAAGTCCGCCTTTTCCTATAGTCACTACATATGTACGCTTACTAATCTCTCCAATAAACCATATTCAAGTTAAGTGAACCCATAGCAGCCGCATGCTCAGGTACGACCAGGTTAGTGTTAAATGCACGCACAACCATTTGCAGATAAAGCGGAATAGTTCCAGCATGATAATTAGCTACTCTTCCGGCCTCTTCAATGATTGCGATTCTAGCGCTTTCATCAACTGTTGCAAACGCTTCGTCAATCAACTCAGAGAGTCTCTCGTTACGTACACGACTTCTGTTTGGACCGCCGATAGCATCGACATGGTACATACGTATGAAAGCGAGCACATCAGATGTTGTAAAGCCTCCGAAAGACGCTTCATAATCGCCAGCCATAGTAACGGCAAGAGTTGTTGCTAGGTCTTGCATACGAAGGGTTACTGGGATGCCTAAGTCAGCCATGTTAGATTGCATAACGGCACCCATACGCATACGCTCGTCATTGGTTACGATAAGTTCAAAACCAAGTGTTGCAGGGTCGATATTGTTTTCAGCTAAGATTTGACGTGCGCCCTCAGGATCAAAATAGCAAGCACCTTCATCGGTATGACCTCTGAAAATAGGCGGGATAGCCGACCAAACAGGAATACCAAACCCATCAAGTCCAACCTCGATAATAGATTCTTTATCAAGGGCGCGATTAATTGCACGACGAACATTGATATCGTTAAACTGTGGTAAGTCATTATTAATCTTCATGAAAATAAGCGTAGTACCCGGTCCGTAGAATACTTCAACATCAGGACTATCTTGCAAACGTCTGATGTCAGGGAACGCTACTTCAACCACATAGTCAACCTCACCGGTCTCAAGTGCAATCGTGCGCGATGCGCCTTCAGGTATTATGCGCCAATGCATATATTCAACGTTTGCAGCACGCTCAAGATTAAAGAAGTTTTCAAAAGCTGTAAAATGTATATGTTCACCAGTTTGCCATTCTTGGAAAACAAATGGTCCAGCACCAACAGGATCGGTTGTAAAGTCGTGTCCAGCTTCAATAAGCGAGAGTGGCATCATTCGATTTGAATGGGCAGTCAAGTCGACTAGAAGTGCCGCGTTTGGTTCTCCTGTGTCGATTACAAGTGTATATTCTCCGGTCTGTTCAACGCTTACTCTACTTGCATGAGAATGTGCCGCATACGGATAGTTCGTCACATAAATAAGTGACGCCACAACATCAGCTGCAGTCATGATATCTCCATTATGAAACATAACGCCCTCATGGATTGTAAACTCCCAAAGCGTGTCGCTGAGCGGTCTAAACTCGCGCACCAAATCAGGCACAGGCTCAAGATCCGAATAATTTACCCTGAAAAGTCCAACATGAGTCATATCATTCATGAATCCACCAGCCACCGCTTGATGCCTTGCAGGTGCGACAGAAGGCGGCTCGTTTTGCGTAGCTACAACTACACCACGACCCAATTCACGCATCTCAACTGCTTCAGGCTCGGGAGTCACTGGAGTTTGTGTTGCTGGAGTAGTCGGAGTTTGAGTCGGTGCAGCGGGAGCGGGAGTCTCATTTGTACCTTGCTGTACTGTTGGAGTAGCGCAAGCTCCCAACATACTAAGCAACAAAACGCCAATTAAAAACATACTCAAAACGTTCTTTTTTTTCACAAGATCACTCCTTAAAGTTTGTATATTTTTTAACAGTATAGCATCGAAATATTACAAAACTATTAAGAACTTCGCCTTTTTTATTTTTTTAGAATTGGTTCGATATGTGCAAAGCAGTTTTATTGTTGTATTTGAAGATTAATTGAATAGATTAAACGGCTATATGTGCATAAGGTTAGTATGGCTTTATTGAAATAGGCAATGGCTCTAGAAGCATAGTGACGACAAAATAAATAGGCGGGAATTCCCGCCTTAGTTATGTACATAATCATTGTGTGATGATAATTCTAAACACAGTCATTATCTTAAAAAGCTAAGCAGATTAAGAAGAGTTTGAGCTGTATTAACAAAGCTATTAGCTGCACCAAGTACACCGCCAGCTACATTTAGCACAGAACCAGCTGCACCAAGAGCCCAATCAGCAACACCAAAAATAATATTGAACATGTCATTTCACTCCTTTCAATGAATTTATATGATGTAACTTCTGCAATCATAAATAATCAATTGCGACACCATTATACAATAAAATGGATAAACTTGTCAAGAACTGGAATTGCTCGTTTTTGCGGCTTAATTAATAAGTTATGTTAATACGCAGCGGGCTATTTGTGTTTATTTGATGGGAAACTTAAACTAAAAATAGACAGGTTTCCCCGTCTATTTTTTAGTTATGTACGTACATTATAAAGTGATGATCATAAATAATCACTATCTTAAAAAGCTGAATATATTGAGAACAGTCGTAGCTACGTTAAGCAAAGTACCAGCTGCACCGAGAACCCAGTCAGCAATACCAAATAAGAAATTAAACATACATTTCACCTCTTTCCAAATGAGCTTTAATATGTAACATTTATTGCTATAAACAATCGATTGCTAAAGCAATTATAATTATACCAAGTTACTTAGTGCATTTCAATGCGGTTTAGCTGGTAAGTTTTGGCACTTATGGTAAGGTGAACATAAAAATAGGCGGGGGAGTCCCGCCACAGGCTGAAGACAAAGTCTTCAGCCTGTCATAAAAATGAACAAGTCATTTTTATGAGGGTTCAAAATGAATGAAGTGTCTTGTGCGCAAAAAGCGCGCACGGTCAGCCACTTCTCCTCGAACGGGCTCACAATTTTCGCCACGGCGAAAACCGCCCTATGGGCGTCCGATATCTTTCGGTTACTAAAGCCCGTCCTGCGGATTAAATTCGGGAAACCTCTTCGTTTCCCGAACCCTTCCGCTTCTTGCATGCGGGTTTGTCTGCAATCTGAGGCGGGGGAGTCCCGCCTATATCATATTTATTCTTGTAAATTAGTCTCTCTCAATAAGATTTCCATCAATATAAGTGTGAAGCACATTGGTAGCTGTGTCAAGTATGCAGCCATCAGTGATGATGATATCTGCGTCTTTGCCGACCTCTAAGCTTCCAACTCTCTCTTGGACGCCCATATGAGTAGCTGGGTTGATTGTTATCGCTTTAAGAGCTTCATACTTGTCCATGCCAGCCTTAACAGCTAAAGTTGCACAAAGTGCCAAATACTGTTGAGGAATAACAGGAGCGTCTGTGATGATAGATACTAGGCACCCCGCTTCAGCAAGAACCTTCGGTGTTTCCCAAGTTTTGTTTTTCAACTCAAACTTTGTAGCGTGACCAAGTGTTGGACCTATGGCAAGTGGTACATTCTCCTTAGCGAGGTAGTCAGCGATTAAATGACCTTCTGTACAATGCTCAATAGTTACTTTCACATTAAACTCTTTAGCTATTCGGAGTGCTGTAAAGATATCATCGGCTCTATGTGCGTGAGCTTTAAGTGGTATTTCTCTATTGATAACAGGGAGGAGTGCTTCAAGCTTTTGATCATAAGCTGGTTTTTTAGAAACGTCATCTCCTGCAAGTTCTAATTTTGACTTATACTCAATAGTTTTTTGGAGCATATTACGAAGCTTTGCAGCAGTTGACATTCTTGAAGCATTGTCTTTGTCTTTGTAGCAGAACTTTGGATTCTCGCCAAAAGCGCATTTCATAGATACTTTTCTTTTGATAATCATTTCTTCAACACGTGTACCCGTTGTCTTAACAGCGATAAATGTACCGCCTAAAACATTAGCAGAGCCTGGACCGGTTGCAACACAAGTTACGCCTGCAAGGGCTGCCATCTTAACTGTTGCATCTTGAGGGTTAAAAGCGTCAATCGCTTCTAAATGCGGCGTCAAGCTGTCAGTAACCTCATTAAAGTCTTGACCTTCAAAGCGGATTCCGTACCCATCAAGACCCAAATGGCTGTGACAGTCAACCAAACCAGGGTACACTTGCTGACCTGTAGCATCTACAATGTGGTCAGCCTCAGAAGCCAAGTTTTGTCCGATTTTAACAATTTTGCCATGGTCTACCAAAATATCGCCTACGAAAGGATCTTTTTGTGCTACAGTGTGGATAGTACCGTTTTTAATACATAACATGTTTACCATCTCCTTTGTGTGAGTTAGTGTTGAATTAACATTGAGGCATGCTCTGCATTTAATTATAGTGGAAAAGTTTGGTTTAGTCAATTGAGGGCAGGGGTAGTGAGTGGGAACTATTGTGTCGCTGACTTTATGCAATCTGAAAATAATGTTACAATCATAACTTCTATAGTTATATTGGTTGGAAATAACTTTACTATAGGCAACGGTGCATAGCCTGCTTTCGTCAGATTTGTGTAAATTTTTTTGAAAGTCAAGGAGCGCGCGAAGTGCAGTACTAGTGACCGAAAACCTATACGGTCGACGGATATCCGTTGCACGCAGTGGGCGGCGCTTGCGCCGTTTTCGCTGCAAGCGAAAATTATGAGGAGCGAAGTACAGGCGCTTTGTACGCGACTGGAATCGGAAGAAAATCCGAACGCGACCGTAGGGAGCGGCTTTTGCTTTGGGCAAAAGTTCTGAGATGAATTTCGAAAAATTTTATCACAAAGATGATGGAATGAGGTTATGCACCGTTGCCTATACAGTTGAACATAATTTTAGACGCCCGAACTTGCCAACAATAAGCAAATCCAAACGCCTAAAGTGAACTACCCCGCTGCAAGCAACGGGGTATCGACTTAATACAGCGTGGCAAGCCGCGAGGGATTAAACCTGTTCACTCCACGGCGTTCACTGAGCGCAAAAACGCTTGCATTTTTGCGCTCAGCAGAAATAAACTATAACATTCACCTAATCTTCTTATGAGTAATCCCACTAGAAATTACCATATATTTCTCCTTAGTAGCTAACCCACCTCTGATATGTCTTTCGGACTTGTTGACCTCAAGAACTCTTCTCGCTTCACCCGCGAGATTTGGGTTGATTTTTTCAAGACGTTCGGTTACGTCTTTATGTTTAGTCGTTGCTAATTAGAACACTTGTTTAAAAACAAACCCTTCGATAAGCTGCGAAGTGGCGGTGACTAAAATGTTGAATAAGTCAATATAAGCATAATCACACTCTCTTAGAGTTAATGTTTTTCGAAATTATCATGATGAGACAAATCCTAAAATTTTATGCAAGTATACATCAATGCCAGAATCGACACTTACAGAGATACTGTCAATTACTTGCTTTAATTTTGCGTTTGTCATAAGCTCCATATTCATCATTGATTCAATATCAGAAAAAGCAGACTCAAGAGTCTCCTCTAAACGGCTTGCTTTGTCTGAGATATTGGACTCAAGCTTGATTTCTACTTCCAAATTGTAAATCTCTTTATTTAAAGCATCAAGCTTTTTACGAAGCTCCTCTCGACTTATCAGATCATCTTCGTACATATCCATATATTTTTGGCGAGATTTAATTGCTTTTTGAGATTTGGCTGATAGTTCTTTTCTATGATCGCTTGCGTTTGCATGACTGTGAATGCGGTGAAATTCTTTAATGACGCTTTCTTTGAGGTCTTTTTTTGTGCTGAGGATTGATGTGAAATATTCACGGATTGTGTTTTTAAGCTGTTCCTCATCAATGGTTGTTGTGTTTGGGCAACTATCAGCTCCTTTTGTGCTGCGCCCACTGCATACCCATTTGACATACACATTTTGATAGCTGCGAACCATGCGGCGAAAGCTGTAGTCGCAGTGCGCACACTTAATTAGCGTTGAAAAAAGATGCTTGTTGCTGTGGCGAGTTTTGATAGTGCTTAGAATATTGCCGCGCTCAAGCAATATCTTTTGCGCTGATTCAAACAAGGCAGGCTCGATAACCTGTAGCTCAGTTCGCATGGTAACTATCCACTCTGACTCATCTTTTTTTCTGCGGACTCCTGTAAGAAAATCAGTAACTTCCTGCTTACCATTTATGACTTTGCCGCAGTATATCTCGTTGGAAAGTATTCGCGCGACAGAATTTTGACTCCATTTGTATCCGCGCTTAGTCTTTATGTTTCCACCGTTAAGAATCTGTGCGATTTTATTTGTGCCGTAGCCTTCTTTGGTGTAGAGTGCGAAGATTCGGCGTACAACATTTGCCTCAAACTCATTTACCAAAAGATTAAAATAGTCACCGTTGATTTTGTCATAACCATAGACAAAGTTAGGTACTCGACCTTTTGCGGCGTTTAGTTTTTTGCCGAACTTTACGCGCTTTGAGGTATTCGCACTTTCTTCTTGGGCTAGCGCGCCGTAAATGGTTAGGATGAACTCCGAATTGCCCATGACGGTTTGATTTGAGGTCAAAAAGAGGGTTTCAATACCTATCGCCTTAAGTGTTCGAATGCTGTTTAGAAAATCAACAGTATTACGCGCAAAGCGAGAGATATCCTTAACAATAACCATGTCAAATATGCCCAAGGTGGCATCGTGCATTAAGCGCTTAAACTCAGTGCGATTTTTGATTTTTGTACCAGAAATCCCTTCGTCGGCGTAGATATTTATGAGCTTGTGCGAATTACTTTTGGCGAACTCATCGAAGAATGCCTTTTGCGACTCAAGGCTATTTATTTGGTCATTTTTGTCAGTGGATACTCGGCAGTAGGCGGCTATGTTCATGCGAAAAACTCCTTCTTTTGCTGATTATATTTTACATGAACAAGCTTTGGACTACAAGAAAAATAGACCGCACAATACGGCAAAACAATCTAAACATAACTTGTCCATAAAATTCATATGATGCAATTAGAAGAAAAAGCGGGAGAGGTGATGGACTTGTGGAGGAACAAAAATGCACCATAGAACTAAACATCACCTTTCATAACCCAAACCCATCAGAAGAGCTAACCAAGCTATTGATTCAACTTTTAGCACAGAACGTATCAGAGTACATAAAAAAAACTTCTTGACAAGTATGCTTGGCATATGTTATTCTGCCTTTGACAATAAAACTTGTCAAAATGCAAAGAATGCTTGGAGGTTATTTCATGGAAAATATTGAAGAAGATAATATCATACGTAAAGAAGAGATTTTGGAAAAGAGTAGGCAGTCGCAACATGATGAAGGTGTAGAATATGCAGTAAGCGAAGGGGCAAAGAAAGGCACCAATCTTTCTCATCGCATAATAGGTTTTCCCTTGCTTATATTGTCTGTGCTGGCGGGGCAGTTGATTGTCGTATATGCTCTGGGTGTGCTTAACTTCGCTCATGATGTTGGAGATTTTTATGCTAAATATCGCATTTTAAACCAGAAAAGATACCTGATTGCCACTATTTGCTTCGCTGTTTTGGGAAGTGCCTGTGCTGTTTTATTCGTGAGAGATATAGGATTTCTACAAGGATGGTGGGGTTAAAATGGATAATAATTTTGAAGAACGAGGCAACATGAGCAAAAGTGAGATTTTGGAGAGAAGTAGAAAGTTAAAGAAAGATGAGGGGCAGGAGTTCGCAGAGTCAAAAGGGTTTAAACTCGGCGAACAAATTGGTCTTGTTGCAGGACTTATAGTTGCGGTAATTGCGTTTTTTATGGTTCAAGAAGTGGCGTTCTGGGCTGTGTGCAGCATTGGATTCGCTATTGGGTTTGGGGAATCGCTCCCTATTTATCGCTTTACAAAGAAGATAGATTATTTAGCGTGGACGATTACATTTGCGGTGTTTGCTATTTTTACTTTTGCGATTTTTATAGGACTATCTCTAGGGTGGATAGAGCCAGCTACGATAGGTTATAGATGGTGGGGGCGGTAGCATGAAAGACGACATCATACTAAAAAATCGACTAAAAGTAGCAAGGGCAGAAAAAGACCTATCTCAAGCCGCCTTGGCAGAGATGATTGGAGTATCCAGAAATACAATCAGCTCTATAGAGACGGGGCAGTTCTGCCCCACGGCGAAGCTGGCGCTTATCTTGTGCATTGCGCTGGATAAGACCTTTGAAGAGTTGTTTTATTTTTAATAGTTGCCTTTATAGTAAATTACGGGGGTAATAAATTGAACAGTAAAAAATTAACGGCTTTGCATATAAGTGTATATCTCATTATCTTTTTTACTATATGGAGTATCCGTGAACTAGTAATACAGCCCATATTTTTAAGCCCATTAAGCCCTGTTGTTTCTGCACTCATAGGGGCGTCTATTAAATTATTAGTGTGGGTGCTGCCTGCTGTTTTGTTGATAAGGCACTTTCGCGACGACATGTGGACTGGCTTAAAAGAAATGTTTACCAATAAGC
>Ga0123355_10004010_pt1 | contig 21317 bp, 9 predicted proteins | sample TergutEmb28metaG_3_FD_89872 | JGI IMG/M metagenome (GOLD analysis project Ga0123355, IMG submission 89872) | Embiratermes neotenicus P1 segment gut microbial communities from Petit-Saut dam, French Guiana - Emb289 P1 | ecosystem: Host-associated > Arthropoda: Insects > Digestive system > Gut ...
CTAAGCCAAAGATTAAGGCTGTCATGCACAGAATTGCTATAATTTTGCTTACTTTCTTCATGATATGATCCTTCCTTTTAATTAAATATATGTAGCGCACATAAGTGCGTTTACACACTTGCTTGTTGTGTATTATTATACTCTTTTTTTTGCACTATGTCAAAGTTTTGTAACATTATTTAATATTTTCTTAATATTTGAGTTCTACTTCTTTGCCCGACTCAACTGTTGCTGATTTATCATAGACTTTTAACGCCAGTTCCTTGTCAGATAGATTCTTGACTTTAATATCGTCCCCGGTCACGGTTACACCGACTTTTTGACCTTTCCATATTACCTGATACGAAATTTTCTTGATTTGCTCCGGAATACATGGCTTGAATGTTAGCATCTCCGAGCTCAGTGCATTTACCAAACCACCGAATCCGTGTACGACCTCCTGCCACATACCGCCAACGTTGGCAAAATGTATACCTTCTGAAGCACGCGGACGAGCGCCGAAGTCAATGTCTATGGATTTCAGCCAGTTTTCGTATGCTAAATCCGGGCGACCCATATATGCTGCAACTATTGCATTGTGGCAAATCGAGTTGGACGAGTCATGTATTGTGAAGGGATTGTAGTACTCATATGACGCAATCAGTTCATCTATAGTAAAGGCTTCCGTGTATAGCCCCATAAGTGCTATGACATCGGATTGCTTGAGACACTTGGCACGATAGCGCAGTTCTTGTGTCGTGTAAAATCCAAACTGCTTAGTTTTGTCTTTCCATAATCCCTCAATGTCGATTTCGCAAAATGCTGTGTCAAAATCATCGCATTGCCAGATTATATTACGATCTTCATCTTTTGGTATTGGTAAGCCGTCGGCTATTTCGTTAAACAAATCAAACTCTTTTTCGTCGAAGTTGATTTTCTCACAAAGCTTTTTGTATACATCGGGTGCATCAGCTTTGCACATATTTGCAACGATTTGAGCAAGTCTCAGGTTTTCGCGAACAACAAAATTAGTATAAGCGTTATTGTTTGTTATTGGTTTATATTCATCAGGACCCATGACACCGAGTATATGCCAGCCGGGGCGACCTTTGAGTTTGTCAACGCGAGTTGTCCAGTAGCGCGAAGTTTCAAGAATGATTTCCAATCCATAGTTATACAGATAATCTTTGTCAAGAGAATTAAGGTAGTAGTGCCACAAGCCAACTACTATATCCGCTGTTATGTGTATTTCATGATCGGCATATTCGAATAATGAGCAAACCTCATCGCCATAACGGTCTGTTTGCCACGGGGATCTTGCACCAATATAATTATGAGCTTTGGCACTGCGGCGAGCTCCATCGAGAGTTCCATACCTGTAAAGGCCGGTCATTCTTGCAAGTGCCGGTTGTGTGTAAATATAGAATGGTTGGAAGAATATTTCCATATCCCAACAAACTGAACCAAGGTACATTTCACTTGTTGAACCTTTGGCGCAATTAAGAGCACGCGGGTCTGTAGAGCGAGCACGGAACAAGTGATAGACAGACTGTCTTATGGCTCTTTGACTGTTGTAGTTTTCCGTGTCATTTGAAGTGATTTGGATATCTGACATTTCCCAGTTCTTCGCCCATCTTGCGATGTGTGCAGCATGGAGTGCGTCCGCGCCTTTATCGATGGCGGTTTTTATCATTTTTATGCCTTCGTCGAGCAGGGCTTCACTGTCGAAATATACGCTTGCAGCTTGTGCCGAAACTTTTAACGCTTTTGCTTCTTCATTCTCTTTCAATTTAAACGAAAGACTTGAGCTTACACGACAACCGTCACGATCAACAATATTAGTATCCATCTTATCGCAGACTAAGCGACTGACTGTTATAATGCGATCCTCAAGATTTCCTGTTACATCGGAGTATATGACACGATCTGCTGCAAAACCGATTGCACGGCTTGTAAGCTTGTCATGACCATTTGTGCGGGTATCGTTATCAATGTAACTTTTTAGTTCTATGTCTACGTTGCCCGAAACTGCTTTGATATCAAGTTCCTGTACACATACGAACTTATCATCCGGATTCATGTATCGCTTAAAGAGCAGATCAAGTTTTTTACCTGCTTTGGTTTCCCAGACGAATGTCCTGTATAGAGTAGCCTCTTGCATGTTGAGCCAACGTTTATAGCCTGTGATTTTACCGAACTCTATATCCAGTCTTTCGCCATCCGCGAAAACTTCAAGCCCGATCATGTACGGTAAGTTTATAACTCCCACGTTCCAATGCGGATGCCGACCTTGCACTAATGGAATGAATGTGCCCCAACGGCTCTTCTTTGTCGGAACAACTTCAAGTGAGACATTCATAGCTTTACGCTCATAAGAAATGTTTTGCTCATCATCGGTAAAGCCCTCGTCAAAACTTGAGCGAATTGTCAGAAAGCCGGTGCCGAGTGCCATGACCGACTCATTATGCCGTATTCGTGATACGTCAAATGTGTCCTCTATAACACACCAGTTTGGATCGATGTTGTAGTTGTCTATATACATGGCTTTCCCCTATGAGTGTTTTTCTTCTATCCTTTTATATACATCTTCCAATGTACCCTGGAATGGACCGTATGTTTCCATTTTTACCGATACAAGTGCTGCTGCGAATTTAAGCGATGTCGGTACGTCGTGTTTCAGTCTCCAGCTTTGATAAGCAGCAAATGTAGTATCTCCACGACCCGTGCGACCTATTACGCTGTTGTTTGAGAACTTCTCAAAGTAGGTTTCTCCGTTAACTCTTGCAAGCACACCGTCTGACCTCGTTATTACTATCTCCGGGCAGCCCCATGATTCGAAGATTTTTGCAGCTTCTTCAAGATCTTCTGTTCCTGCGCAGACTCGAGCTTCAACAACATCGAGTTTTACCATATCCATCTTTGATACGATTTCTTCTTTGTTTTTTGCTTCTGCAAAGTTGATTTCATTTGTGACAGGCGTTATTTGCCGCACATAGCTTTGCATATCTGTTGACAGTCGATAGCCACGTGCCTTTAGACCATCTATCAATGCCATGTCAAACTCTGAATCCGAAATCCCACCTAAGTGGTAATATTCTGATTCCAGTTCCGGTATATCTTCTATCTTCATAAGACCGGCTGTTTTCATAAGGGTTATATCACGCTCGTCCACATTTGCGGATTTATGCAGCACACGAGAGTAAGTAGTGCATTCCGCCGGAATGATAAATACGTCTACACCTAAGTCTTTCATCGGCTGAGTTATTTCCTCATCAGCGAGAGACATTTTAACAACTGCGGCTGTTTTTACTCCAACTCTTGCTGATACCATCGCACCGCAGAGCACGGCACTGCCCGGAGCAACGATTTCTCCTCCTCCGTAATGATGAACCTCGTCAAAAGCCATATGTCCGATAAACGTTATTCCGTATTTACTCACTGGTCTACCCCTTTATTGATTTATTTTGCGGTTTCTCCGGTATGAACAGAATGTGCTCTATGCACAAGTTTATGCATTTATTACTGTCTCGCGGACAAGCAGTCTACTTGGAACCGTTACATCACGCATATCTGCGTACTCGCCGACACCGCTGAGTTTTTGTGTAACCATTTGCGCTGCTGTATACCCAATGGCTTTTAAATCGATTTCTACAGTAGTCAGTTTTGGAAAAACAAACTCCGATACTTTTCGGTTGTCAAACCCTACAACAGAAATGTCTTTCGGCACGCGGAGCTTCTTTTCTCTTATTGCATCCATCGCACCTACTGCCATAAGGTCGTTCATTGCCAATACCGCTGTCGGTAATGCATCACTTTCATGCTCAAGCAGGTCTTTCATGCATGTGTATCCTGAGTTGCGTTCCCAATCACCATTTCGTACAAGTGCGCTATCCAGTATAAGACCGGCTTCTTTAAAAGCTCTGTTTATTCCTTTTAAGCGAACCTGTGCCGGAGTTGTATGTGCAAGACCTGTTATAACAGCTATTCGTTTATGCCCCTTGTCAATCAAGTGGCGTGTTAGTTCAGCAGCAACATCTTCGTTCTCATATGTTACCGAGTAGATGTGTTCATCGCTTGAGGTTGAGTATGCAATCACTATCGGCTTGTTCATATTCGTGATTATTCCCGAGATATCTCTGTTGAACATACCTACATATATAACTGCATCTACTTTTGCGCCGAAAATCAAAAAAGATAGCGCTTTGTTTATCTTATCCTTTTGGTGAACCACCTGGTCGTATTTATTAAACAGGCTGTCAAGCATTCTCAAATCGTTTAGCAAGATATTATAGTCTGTCTGTTCTACATATTCCGATATACCGTTTATAATCCCAACAGTAGGGAAGTCGATTATATCTTCTGCCAAAACTCCTATTGTGTGGGTCTTTTTTGTGCGCAGACTCTTCGCGACCCTGTTAGGTTGGTAATTCGTTCTCGTGATCACATCGAGAACGCGTTGGCGCTTTTCCGGCGTCACGGGTCTTGTGCCATTTATAACATATGACACCGTGGCAGTTGAAACCCCTGATTCTCTGGCTATATCTTTAATAGTGATAGGTTTCACCCCGTTCCGCTTCAATCTAATCGTTTAGATTTGCCTAAATTATAGCGTGGTTATGAGCTGATGTCAATATTAATCCATATGTGCAATATTGCAGAAGTTTGAGTTGCGGTTCTGTGTATTATGTCTAAATTATGAACAATTTTGCACCAGTTCGCGCGATTGTCACGACAAAGATTCCGTTACCGTGCATTTAATCGTTTAGGTGACCCGCTGCAAAAAATCAAGTTCGCAATAAAAAGTTGCAGGGATTACCAATAGCGGTTATCCCTGCACTGTTGATTAGATTTGATTAATAAGCGGCTGCTTACCGAAACCGCTCTATTTTAACAGCTTTGAAGCCTCTGACATGTTATCAATGACCGGCACATCAAACGGACAGCGTTCCTCACAGTGTCCGCATTTAGTACACTCATCACCCTTATGAGTTAAATCACGATAATGTGATTTAGTCATCGGGGGAATGTTGCTCTTATCCAGACGAGCTATATCCAGCAACTTATTGACTGCTGCTATATCGATTTCTGCCGGGCAAGGCTGACAGTGGCTGCAATATACGCAGCTTCCTTTAAAGTCGTTTTTACCCGAAGTTATTATTTCCGTATAATCCCGCTCCTCATCACTTGTTTCAAAGTACTTCATAAGCTCATGTACTTCAGCGCCGGTTTGACAACCCGGCAGAATGCAGGAAACAGCCGGCCTGGATAGCGCATAGTTAACGCACTGCGGTATTGTCATCGGTTTAACGAACGGAGTATGCTCCTTCGAGATAAGCTTCCCTGCACCAAATGTTTTCATTACTGTGATCCCGATTTGCTTCGATTCACACAACTTGTATAGCTCTGCTCTTTTTGGATCGATTCCTCTAAATAACTCCGGGGCGAAACCGTCATCAAAGTGATCAAACACATATTCAGCGGACGGAAGCATGTCGAATGCCGGATTTACACTGAACATAAACATTTCCGGTACTCCGGTATTAATTGCTCGCATTGCCGTTTCAGGGTTATGTGAACTAAACCCGATGTGCCCTATATCGCCCTGTTTCTTAAGGTGCTCTGCGTATTTGACAAAGTCTGTTTCAAAAACATCGGTGAAGTTTTTCTCGGAATCGATAAAAAACAACATGCCGAAGTCAATATAACCCCCGAAAATCCGAAGCAAGTTCTCAAAGTATTTTTTAACTGTTGGCATATCACGACTGATATCGTACTGCTGGTTTATATCGGATGCTCCGATGTGTCCTTGTATCATTACTTTATTACGATTACTGCCCAGTGCTTTAGCGATATTTTCACGCACTTCGGTACCCGGCATGAACACGTCAAGTATATTGACTCCATATTCTAACGCTGCATCCACTGTTTCTTTGACCTGCTCATATGGTTTTCTGTCAAGATGCTCACATCCCAGCCCTATCACACTGACCTTTTTTCCTGTTTTTCCGAGCTCTTTAAATTCCATACTTCCACATCCTCCTATTATTGTGAGAAAGGTCGGCAAACATATGCCGACCTTAGTATCCTTCATTGCTAACCACTGCTATCGCGGTCTTGCATTGTATGCCTCTGTTACCGCATTTCTGAGATCCCTTTGATATGATTGGCTGTTAGTGACTGTATTATTGAAGTGTAAGCATAGGTGCCCATTCATACCGTTATTTCGTATCGTACTTACGTCGTGGGGCATTCCGTTGAGAGCTGCTGCAAATGTTCTTTCTCCCACAGTCACCCATACAGGACGCGGCGCCCACGCCCACACACCATTGCGAGTTCTGAAAATAGCATCTGTATCCGCTTGTGTTGGCGGCTCAACATCTATATGTCCGGTCTTAGCAAAACCTCTGAGTTGAAAAGTTATACCTGTTCGAACATCAACAACATTTAAATTCACTCCGGTCGGCACAATGCTACTGGCTGTCGACCAATCTATAAGCTCGACAGTTCTGGCGCCCGAACCTAGTAAATCCGACCTGATGAATCCTTCTGTGTTGTTATGCCTGACTCTTGACCATCCGTTAGATTGCTGCTCCAAAACTTCAACACTCGTGTTGGCAGGTAATAGGTCTATTACGCCATGGTTTGTTGACGGTCCGGTTCTGAAATTGACACCCGTGACGGTTCTAAGAGATGTTCCTGTTCCTGCGGATGTTGAATCTGTCAATAAATCTGTTCTTATGAATCCATCAGTGCCATTATGCCTGACGCTCGACCATCCATTTGTTTGATTATCAAGAACCTCAACACTTGTTCCTGCAGATAGTGACCTTATTACACTGTTGCTTGTTGACGGCCCTGATCTGAAGTTTACTGTGCCGGTTGTTCTTAGAGATGTAGCAGCGACGGGTGCTCCTGATTCAGACAGCAGGTCGGAACGAATGAATCCATCTGTTCCATTATGTCTGACCCTTGACCATCCGTTCGTCTGGTTTTCCAGTACTTCGACGCCTGTTGATGCAGACAGAGTTCTGATAATTCTGTCGTTGGTCGATGCACCTTCTCTTAAGTTGACAGAGCCGGTCGTTCTAAGTGATCCAACATTTGAAGATGTTGAGGTTGCTTCTGCAGGCGCTTCTGAGGATGATACGGTTGCGGCTGCGCTGCCGTCACCTCCACGCGTAAGAAAATCTGACCTTATAAAGCCCGATGCTCCGTCTAAGCTGACTTGTGACCAACCTGTCGGATTGTGTTCACTCACTTCGATACTTGTTCCCGCAGCTATGGTCGCAAGAATATCTGAAGTGGTCGATGCCGAGGACCTGATATTGACGCCGGCTGTCGTCCTGAACGTAGCAGTACCGCTTACGGGAAATCTTAGAAAATCTGAACGGATAAATCCTGTTGATCCTCCTACTTGCACTCTTGACCATCCGGCAGGATTATGATCCAGCACTTCTATACTTGTGCCGGCATTCACAACCGTGACGACATTTGATTCGGTAGATGGTTCAGATCTGAGCCTGACACTATCTGTCACAACGAAAGTACCCGCCGATGCAAGTGTTGACGGCGCAAGGCTTAGCATCAAGCAAATAACTACTATAAGGAAGGTTATCTTCTGTATTCTGCGAATCACGATTAGTTCCCTTCAGTGCGATAGTTTACAATAGAACTGATATCTATTATGAAAAATATTTTAACATACTTCATATCGGGAGTCAATCTGTTTTGCAACTCATTTGTAACTGTTTGTAACCTGTTGGCTGATTAATTACCCTCCAAAACTCGATACAGATACAGTTCATTATTAAAGAAATCGATACGAAAAGAGTGTCGAATCTTTTGACAAATAAGGCTTTACGTGGTATCATTCATCCTTGTGTGACGATATCAGAATATGAAGGTTTTAGTGCTATGTCTTTCAAGGAAAAACTCATAAAACATCCGCTGGTTGAAACTTTTGTTTCTGTGAGAGGAAACCCCAGGATCGTCTTATATACAGAACCTTTGTGGATCATACCTTATAATCTGTTTATACCCTTTGCCTCTGTTTACATGGCAGCACTATTACTGACAGACCGGCAGATAGGTTTAATTGCCTCGATTTTTATGCTCTTTAGAGCGGTTACAGCAATTTTCAGCGGCGCTGTCACAGATAAGCTCGGTCGAAAGCTAACGACATTGATTTTTGACACAGCATCATGGTCAATACCTTGTCTATTATGGGCTTTGTCTCAAAACTTCTGGTGGTTTGTAGTTGCAGCAGCGTTTAATGGACTGATGCAAATCCCCGACACCTCCTGGACATGCTTGCTTGTTGAGGACGCCAACAAAAAATATCTAGTAAAAATCTACTCACTATTACACATGTTTGCACAAGTTGCAGTTGTTTTCGCACCTCTTGCAGCCATTCTTATCAATCAACTTTCTATTGTTCCTGCCATGCGAATATTGTACTTCTTTTCATTTTTATCAATGACTACTAAGTTTATTATTCTATATAAATATGGTGACGAAACCGAAGTTGGAAGAACCCGTATGCGAGAAACCGCAGATATGTCTATCTGGCGGATCATGAGCGGATATGGAGATATCTACAAACGCATATTCGCTTCTCGTGATATGCTTCTTGCTTTAGCAGTCACAACTATTATCAGCATAATCGGAATGGTTTATGGAAGCTTTTTCGGTTTGTATGTAACAGGAACGCTTCTGATCGAAGAGTACTTATTAGCTTACTTTCCAATCGTACGTTCTATTGTTATTGCTACAGTTCTCATACTTCTTCAACCAAAGCTGGATAAGCTTGGATTTAGACATCCGATGCTTATCGGGCTGGTTTTTTTCGTAGCAGGTTATATATTGCTGATTTTCACCCCTGTTGGTAATGCTTTTACAATATATTTACTGATTCTAAGCATAATAATTGATGCTCTTGCATTCAGCTTCGTTATGCCTCGCAGCGACTCCCTTACTCAGATATTGATTGAGCCTTCGGAGCGAGCACGCATCAGGGGTCTTATAATGGTAATAGTCCTCGGCCTTAGCATCCCCTTCGGTTATCTGGCGGGTTGGCTTTCAGACATGGATCGCCGCTATCCTTTTGCGTTAGTTGCCGCTTTCGCTATACTGATGTTTTTTATTATCGCAGCTAACAAGAAAAGGCTTGACACTCTTAAACAAAAGTTAATGCATAAACAAGATGAGGTAGAAAAAAATGGCGCACAGGCTTGAAAAATTACGTAAGGAAGTCGATAGATTAATAATGGAGCATCAACCATACAACGCCCGATACTTTATCAATCACTTGTACGCGGTCTCAGAGTATTGTGCGTTATTGGCCATACGGCGTAATCTGAATCCTGAGCTTGCAGCAACAAGCGGGATGTTGCACGATATTTACCAAGTCACTGCCGGAACGATCGAAGAGCACGCAGTTCAAGGCGCTATAGTCGCCGAGAAGATTCTTAGGTCTATGAAATCATACAACGAAGAAGAGATAGCGATCATTACAACCGCTATCTCAAAACATAGTAAAAAACGTAAGTTCCATGGTGAATATGAAGAACTGCTGAAAGATGCCGATGTCATGAGTCATTGCTTCTATAATACCGATTTTAGTGTTATAGATAAAGACGCTGCGAGATATGAACGCTTACTTGTGGAGTTGGGATGTAAAGACTAGTCACTCTTAGCAGCCAGTACCTCGTTGAACTTCTTCATAGTATCAGCAATATCAATATTCTGAGGACATAATGGGCTACATGCGCCGCATCCTGTACAGGATTGCGGTTTTTTATCATCGGCAAGAGCTTCCAGCACTCCTTCTACATACCATGTGACTTCGCGAGCCGCTTCATTATATGTAGCTATGAGCATAGGTATGTCCAGCTCTTTAGGGCATACGCCACAACAATAACGGCATGTTGTACACGGGACAAAAGATGCCATCCCATCAACTACGCTTTGCAAAACAGCCTTTTCTGACTCAGGCATAATGTCTTTATTACTAAAAATTTCAATGTTCTCTTTTATCTGTTCCATCGTCGACATTCCGCTTATGACAACCTGTATATTTGGAAGCGACTGTAAAAAACGAAATGCCCATTTTGCGGGAGAATCATTTGGTCTTGATGCTTTGAGCAAAGCTTCCGCTTCTTCTCCGGGACTTGCAAGTAAGCCGCCCCTCACCGGTTCCATAACCATAATAGGCAGACCATGCTTAGTTGCTACATCATACTTTCTGCCACCTTCTTGCAACGACCAATCCAGATAGTTAAGTTGTATCATAACAAAATCGATACAATCGTAATGATTTAAAAATTTATCGATGGTTTCATAGCGACCATGAGACGATATGCCCAAATGTTTTATCCTTCCGGCTTTCTTTTGCTCAAGCAAATAGCTCACTATGCCCAAATTCTCATCAGCATATGTATCATACGTACTCTCGGCAACATTATGTAAAAGATAGAAATCGAAGTAATCCACCCCGCAGTTCTCCAATTGCCTCTCAAATATTTCTGCAAGATTATTATAGGTCACCTTCTCCATACCCGCCCACTCGGCGTCGAAAAATAGTTTACCATCAATAACATCGATCATATTGCCGGGAAACTTATCTGCGATATACCATGTATCACGCGGAAACTTGGCTAACGCTTTCCGCAAAATGCTCTCTGATTTTCCTGCATGGTAGAAAAAGGCTGTGTCAAAATAATTCACGCCATTATTATATGCATGTTCTATCATCTCAATGGCTCTATCTTCATCTATTTCCTTTGTCGACTCAACTTGCGGCAAGCGCATTGCTCCAAAACCGAGCGTTGACAGCTTCAGACCTTTAAACTCTTTATACTCCATTCTTATACCTCCAAAATTGATTTAGTCCTGCAGCACCGCGAGGGCATCGCGCCCTATAAGCCAACCGCTTCTCCTAATGTCTCTCCGATACTTTTTCTTATTATCAGGTTTGCGTACCGATCATATGATGTTTCAGACTTGTTGATCAAAACTAAGTTATCGCCACGGTAATGTGTTATCAGTCCTGCTGCCGGATAAACATTAAGTGATGTGCCTCCGACTATCAAAACCTCTGCGTCATAAATTGCCTTAGTTGCCCCGGTCATCACGGAGTAATCTAAACCTTCTTCATATAATACTACATCCGGTTTTATTACTCCGCCACACGAGCATAGAGGCACTCCACTCGTTTGAAGAATCTTATCAAGCGGATAGCATTCACTGCACAGCAAACAGATATTTCTGAGAGCCGAACCGTGCAGCTCCAGCACATTGACGCTACCGGCTTGTGTGTGCAGACCGTCAACATTTTGCGTGATAATTGCTTTGAGCTTACCTCTTTTTTCGAGCTCTGCAAGCGCAAAATGTGCTTTATTTGGTTTTGCATCCGGGTAAAGCATTTTCTCCCTGTAAAAACGATAAAACTCTTCGGTATTGACATCAAAAAAGCTGCGCGAAAGTATTGTCTCGGGCGGATATTGGTACGACTCACTATATAGTCCGTCTGCACTCCGGAAATCCGGTATGCCACTTTCCGTGGATACACCGGCACCACCGAAAAACACTATGTTTTTCGAGTTATTCAAGAGTTCCTTTAGTTTTGAAATAGAAGAGTTCATATCGACCCGCTCCTTGTTAATGTCGAGTATATCAGAGAGTTTTTTCATTGGCAAGGATTGGTTATCAGCAGCACGTGTTGTGTTACCGACATTTACATTACACATAGCTTAGACAATGCAAAGCGAGTGAGGATTTTGTCCTCACCCACTCCGCTATGTGTGCAGCTAATTATGCACTAGTTAGCTTCTAAGCTTATCTCTTTACTTGTTATTTTTACGTTGTCTTCATCTTTAATACGTCTGAATGCGAAAATGTAGCTTAGTAGAGAAACTGCGAAGAGTAGCAGATGTGCTATTGTCCACCAGTCTACCATTACCATCAGAAGTCTCATATCCTGAGTGAACAAGAACAAGATCAGAGCTGCGATTGCGAGTATTGGCACCATTAATATCAGCAGAAGTCTTGTACGCTTTGCTTTCTTCGCTTCTTCTGATTCATAATGAGTTTCGGCTTGCTTATTGTCATTAAAATCATATCTCTTTTGAACTAACAAGCGTATACCCATAATCATCGCCAATACAACTCCTGCCAGACTGAGTATCAGGTTCAGCAGCGCCCATACCAGATGTGATAGTCCGGTGCCTGCAAACAGTGGAACTTCCTGATTACCAATTATTGTAGTTGGTATACCTGCTTCTATTATTTGGTCGAGGGTATTACCGTTTATATAAACATCAGGTTCATCTATTTGAGCCTCGTCGTTACCGTTTGTTTCAGGTGTTGTAGGTTGCTGAGGCTCTGTAGTGTCCGGAGGTTCTATCGGCTCCGGCGGAGGATCAATAATTGGATCCGGTGTCGGGGTCGGCGTTACCGGAGGTCTCACCGGCGGGGTTGGTGTAACCGGAGGCGTTGGCGGTGGAGGCGTTGGCGGTTCAGGAGTTACCGGCGGTATTACGGCTGTGTACAATGCTGTGATCGTCAAGTTGCTTTGTACATTTGTGAAACCGCGATCCCAGCCTGTGAAAGTAAATCCGGTACGTGTCGGGTTTGCAGGAGCTGTGGCACTTCCGCCATGCGCAACTGATTGTGTTCTGAGCACTGTACCGTTCCAGTCGACAAATGTTACCATGTATGTCATCTGCGAATACAGCGCTGTGACCGTCAAGTCGCTTGTTATATTCGTGAAGTTGCGGTTCCAGCCTGTGAACGTCCATCCGGTCCGTGTCGGGTTTGCAGGAGCTGTGGCACTTCCACCATGTGCGACTGATTGTGTTCTGAGCACTGTGCCGTTCCAGTCAACAAATGTTACCGTATATGTTGTCTGGGCATATAGCGCAACTACCGTCAAGTCGCTTGTTACATTTGTGAAGCTGCGATCCCATCCCGTAAACGTCCACCCTGTCCGTGTCGGGTTTGCCGGGGCTATTGCATTGCCTCCATGTGCTACTGTGCGTGTTGCCAATACCGTACCATCCCAATCGACAAATGTTACCGTATATGTCCGCGTTTCGTTTGGTCTTTCTTTGATGATCGTGTCGTCCTTATCAAGTACTTCACCTGTATCCTTATCTGTCATATCTGCCGTGACTTCATCACCGGGTTTTAAAATCACATCGTCCGGCACATCGACTTTCCAGTTACCGTCATCATCGACTTCTGTTTCAAGCTTGATATCGTCGCCCTTGTCATTGGGGATAGTCACTACAATAGATGTTCCGGGTTCGCCGGTACCTGTTATTTCATCGTCGTCCTCATACACATCATTTATAGAAATTTCCCGAATCCACGATGCATTTATCGTAATTGGTGCTGTAACAAACGAGAACTCTCTATCCCAACCTCTAAACAAGTGACTTGGGCGCGTCGGGTTCGGTGTTGGTGCTATTGCTGCTTTACCATGTTCTACGATTTGCGTTTTTATGATTGTTTCATCGGAGAACTTACCACCGTTCGCATTGAACGTAACAACGTGTAATTTCACTTCCGGGTCTTCGGGATCTTTGGGGTCTACTGGTTCTTCACCATCACCGTTATCTATGAGCACTTTTGAACTGTTCTCTATGGTGCCCGATACCGTATCGTCTGCTTTGAACCTAACCGTCACTTCAAGTACTTTGCCCATATCTGATGCGCTGAACCTGTCACCCGGAATCACTACGCGTACCGTACCGTTTGGTGTTGTCACAGGTATTCCTGCCATATCCATAGGCACACCGTCAAGGCGTATGCTAACACCACCGCCTACAGGAGTCAGCTTACTGTCATGCTCGTCCACTATGATGAGGTTCTCTGCAAGGTGGATATTCTCAGGTAGTGTATAGCTGATTGTGTAGTGGATATGCACTTTACCCGGGTCTGTGTCGGGATATGATATGCTTGCTAACTCTTTAACGAGGTCTGCTCCGCTTAACGGTACCCATCTTGCTTCAGCTTCGATGTCTCCGGTAACTGTTGTAGCTGATGTCACTGCATTGCCGTTTGCTTTGTTGTACCATCCGACAAACACATAGCCCGGGCGTGTCGGGTTAGACGGCATCCTGCTGCCGATCGTCTCACCATGCGGTACACCACGCTCTGCAACTTCTCCTACACTGAGACCGGGAATCCGTCCCTCCACACCCGGATCGAACGTCACTGTGTATTTTTTCGGTGTTATCGTTTCGTCGTCACCAACACTATCTTCTTCATCGCCTTCGACCGGTATGATGACGAGCTTCGCATTGTTCTTCAACTCTCCGCTTGCTGTCGATGATACGTCAAACACAATTGTTGCAACGATCACATCGTTTGCACTGAACTCGGATCTGTCGATCGTCAGGCTCGCTGTACGTGCTACCGTATTTACATCCAACACGGGTAATGGTGTTACATCTGTGCCGTTGATCGTCAGTTTCGTCAGTCTCGGGTTCGTCAAACCGTTCGCATAGTTGTCAATGAGTCTAATGCTTGAATAGCCGTCTACGTTCGATGGCATCTTCACGCTGATGCTGTACGATACTGTGCCACCCGGTACATACTCGCCATTATCATTGTTTGATACTTTCCTGAAGTCATCGGGATGAGGATGCTCTATCGTACCGAAGTTCCACAAAGCTTTGACTTCTATTGGAGCAGTAATCACAGCAAACGATCTGTCCCATGTGTGGAACACATAGCCCGAACGTGTCGGGTTTGGTGTCGGTGCTATTGCTGCTTTACCATGTTCTACGATTTGTGTTTTAGTGGTGGTTTCATCGGAGAACTTACCACCGTTCGCATTGAACGTAACAACGTGTAATTTCACTTCCGGATCTTCGGGATCTTTGGGGTCTACAGGTTCTTCACCATCACCGTTATCTATGAGCACTTTTGAGCTATTCTCTATGGTGCCTGATACCGTATCGTCTGCTTTGAACCTAACCGTCACTTCAAGTACTTTGCCCATATCTGATGCGCTGAACCTGTCGCCCGGAATCACTACGCGTACCGTACCGTTTGGTGTTGTCACAGGTATTCCTGTCATATCCATAGGCACACCGCCAAGGCGTATGCTAACACCACCGCCTACAGGAGTCAGCTTACTGTCATGCTCGTCCACTATGATGAGGTTCTCTGCAAGGTGGATATTCTCAGGTAGTGTATAGCTGATTGTATAATGGATATGTACTTTACCCGGATCTGTATCAGGATATGATATGCTTGCTAACTCTTTAACGAGGTCTGCTCCGCTTGACGGTACCCATCTTGCTTCCGCTTCGATGTCTCCGGTAACTGTTGTAGCTGATGTCACTGCATTACCGTTTGCTTTGTTGTACCATCCGACAAACACATAGCCGGGGCGTGTTGGATTCGACGGCATCCTGCTACCGATCGCATCACCATGCGGTACACCACGCTCTGCAACTTCTCCTACACTGAGACCGGGAATCCGTCCCTCCACACCCGGATCAAATGTAACACGATGATCGCGAAGAATTGTACGCCACATAATGAAACTGATGTCATTGTTATTCACAAGATATCCAAACTCAGCGAGTTCGTCAATTATACTGACGCTTCCGCTATTAGGTGAAGACTTTGACTGTACAGGATGTGTGGGGAAATTCGTCCCATTATGTAAAGCCTTTAGTTCTCCTACAGTTATAATAGGACCCATATCGTCGTACTGCATTAAGGATGAGTCTGCATAGTCTTCAAGCCAGTATGATCCTGCGGTTGCGACATTATCGTAGAAAACGGTTGTTGTGGAAACTATCGTTGATTCGTAGTCGTTGGAAACAAATATTCCACCACCGTATCCTGCTGTATTCCCGGTTATCTTACCGCCGTTTATTATTAGTTCTCCAGAATCAAATATGCCCCCGCCAAGACCTCCATCCTTTGCAGTATTTCCGCATATCTCTCCACTGTTTATTATGACGATGCTATCAATGCTGGATATGCCACCGCCAATATCTGCAAAGTTATTTAAAATTTTACCACCATTTAAGGAAAAGCTGCCATTAGAGACGCTTACTCCTCCTCCGAACCATCTATTATAACAGCTTCGGATCACGGAGCCGTTATTCATAAACAGTGCACCGTCTGGGTCTACAGATATGCCTCCGCCTTCTGTTTTGCTCGAGTTACTGCGGTTGCCATCAAGAATGATCGTACCGCTGTTGCCCCCTATAGTGAAACTTGCATCCGAAGCCACATTGAAGTGACGGGCTCCTCCGGTCGTTTCATTATGGATATTTAGAGTTATATTTCCTGAACCTGCCTCGAGACTAACTGCTCTCTCGATATTAATTGGAGAGTTTGTCCTGTTGATGCCGGTTGTCATTCCCGGATCGCTTATTACAAGGTTGTATATGCCACCTTCAATCCAGTCTATGGCACCATACGGACCCTCTGTGCCTGCAGGGTGGATGATGGCTCTTGAGCCGCTGAAAGTCTGTATCTGTCCCGCACGCGGTGTTCCAACTGCCATACGCAGGCGTTCCCAGTCCGAAAAGTTTATATAATCCACTTCCCATCTCGCCTTGGCATCTATATTGCGGTTTACAACTGTTGAAGCATCGATCTTTATGCTTCCTTCATACCATCCCACAAACCTATACACCGAACGTGTCGGATCTGACGGCATCTGACTGCCAATCGTATTGCCTTGCACAACAACACGCTCCGCAACTCCGCCTACACTGAGTCCGGGGATCCGACCTTCTGTACCCGGGTCGAACGTCACTGTATACACAATCGGACTTTCCGTAAGACCGTCAGTGTAGTTAATGTCATAATTATTATATAAGTATTGGAATGGGTTATTACCCGCAGGTGGATCCGAGCGCTTCGGAATAGGTGTGCCGACTTTCTCATTGTGTATCGCTATATCATCAACGTCGGTCATCCAATATGGCATAGATGCTTTATTTCCCGAAAAGGCAACAGTCGCGTCGGAACCAATCGTGACATAAGTCCTATCCTCTGTCCAAATAGCACCACCATCTTTGAGTGCAACGTTACCGGAGATAGTTCCGGCAAGAATCCTGATCGGATCGCCACCGTCTTGCATATCGTCATAGTCGAACTCAAGCTCTCCGACATATAACCCACCTCCGTCACCATTAGTAGAGTTACCACTAAGCGAACCACCTGTCATATGAAATATTGCTTCACACGGCTCGTAAAAACCTTCAAATACTTCTCCGCCGACAAACACACCACCCCCGCCATTGAGAGCTACGTTATTGTCGACTTTTGCAGCACCTGACATATAGAAGATTCCCTCTTCCTCAATACGTACGCCACCACCATAGTCAGCAGTATTTCCGCTTATAGTGCCACCACTCATTGTGAACACGTGTGATAGACGCACACTAACACCCCCGCCGTCAGTAGCTTCATTGTCACTGATCGTACCACCGGTCATATCGAACTTGCCATCGCTGCCTCTTGCATAAACACCACCGCCATAATGACTTGCTGTGTTCACACTTATCGTGCCGTCACTCATTGTAAACTCACCGTGATCATTAAGGACACCACCGCCTATGAAAGCTTCGTTGCCGCTGATCGTACCGCTTTCCATGAAAAACTCTCCGACATTATAAACGCCACCACCGCCTCTGCTGTCCCCGAAAACTATGTTATCGATTATAGTACCGCCGTCCAAAGTGAACTCTCCGCGATTAAATACGCCACCACCATCGTTATAGTTTTCGTTACCGCTGATCACTCCTCCGGTCATTGTAAAGTCACCAAGCGAGCTTACATATACACCGGCTCCATCCATGTATACTAAATTGCCACTGACTGTACCGGCTTCCATAATACACTCTCCGCCAATATGTATACCGCCACCGGCGCGCTCGGCTTCGTTGTCGATGATCGAGCCACCTGTCAAAGTGAATATACTGTCAACGGTAAAAACACCACCGCCACTATGCGCTTTATTGTCGCGAATAGTGCCGCCACTCATATTGATTATACCCGAGTTTGCACCAACGCCTCCGCCATAACCGCCATAGTTATTGTCTATTGTACCGCTCTTCATGGTGAATGTACCGCCATCTATATGTACAGCACCACCCTCATTGCTTATTGAAGAGCAGTTACTGATCCTACCTCCATCAAGAGTAAATGCTCCGTTGGAATCAACATATACACCGCCGGAAGTCACAGTATTACCGTCACTATTTCCATCAAGAATAATCGTACCGCCATTGCCTCCTATAGTGAAGCTTGCGTTTGATGCCACGGTAAAGTGACGTGCTCCATCAGTTGTTTCATTATGGATGTTTAATGTGATAGTATCTGCTCCCGCTTCGAGCACCACCTCACGCTCAATATTGATTGGAGAGTTTGTTCTGTTTATCGAGACCGTCCTATCAGGATTGTTGATGACGAGGTTATATACACCATCTTCAACCCAGTCCCAGCCTCCATTTGTGTCTGCAGGATGGATAATGACCCTTGATCCACTGTAGCTCTGGGTTTGCCCTGCCAAAGGAGTACCGATAGCCATGCGTAAGCGTTCCCAATCATAGATAAACGAAGGTTCAAAGTCCCCTAGTCCCCAGACTGCGTAAAGATCAACAAAATCGTTGTCTTCTGACGTGAACGTGTATGTATCTGTGTAAATTGTGAGCTCCTCGAGTGCTTTCTGGGTATGGACAGGTTCGGGATTTACTGTCTTTGTCCAGCCGTAAAAAGTATAGTCACCTCGGAAGATAAAGTCGAAGCCTTGGGGTGGGAACGTCACGCTTGCGCCTGTGATAAACAGTCCGTCATCATCAGGAACCGTACCCCCGGTGTTGCCATTGCCGTGATATACCGCAGTGTGTTTAAAGTCGCTAACTGATACATCAAATTCTTCCGTCCTTGTAGACATAAATGACGTAATAAACTTATATTCCCCATTCCCGTCCGCTCCGGTAATTACCATTTCAACTGTTGACCACGCTGTACCCATAGAAGAAATGTTTTTGGACGTTATTGCAGGCATACCGGGAGCAGCGATGATATCGCTTATCTGCACGTCGTTATTCATCTTTACATTTAATCGGATAGTTATTGTATTATCATCTGTATTTGGAATAAGCACATAAGTATATATAGGACCCGGATCATCCATGTATCTTATGTCATTTGTCGGGCTTAAGCTCGTTCCCCAAGACATAGTGTTTCTGACGTTGTCATTTGCTAAAAGAAATTTGTTCTCAGCAAGATTATATACACCGTCACTTGCTTGTTGTCGGTACTGCCTGACTATGAAGTTTGTGATGCCCGGATTTCCTGTAAATGCAGTCCCAAGCCCTATCACACGTCCCGGTATTATGATCGTACCAGTTAGGTTGTTGTTGGCAAACGCATTATTGCGGAGTGATGTTAAACTCTCCGGCAAAACTATAGTTGTTAGTTTGTTGTTGGCAAACGCAGAGTCATCAATTCTAGTTAGAGTGTTTGAAAGAGTGAGTGATGTCAACTGATTATTCCTAAAAGCACCGTTTGATATCGATGTCACCGTGTTCGGCAAAGTAATTGATGTCAGGTTGTTATTCTCAAATGCGTACGTACCAATCGTCCTCAGGACATCAGACCAAATTACAGTTGTTGCCCTATTATCGAAAAATGCATTTCCGCCGATTGTTGTTACAGAGCTTTCCGATCCTCCGAGGTTTATCGTTCCGATTCTGACGCTACTGAATGAATAGTGTCCTATAGTCACAATCCCGGAGGAAATCGTCAAGCTTCTCAGTTCTCTACCTCTGGGGATTACGTATGTCATCGTATCATATGTACCTGTAGCTGTTATACTAAACTCTTCACCTTCGTATGTAAGCGTATTTGGCACAACAACATCAACATCGGAACCGGTCGGACCAAGGTAGCCTGTTATTGTACTTGTATATGGGTTGAACGTCCACAAACCACAGTCCGAAAACGCGCGAGTCGGCATAGAACTATAGTCCATCCAGTGAATGGACGCATTTAGTGCGCCCCAGGGACTGTTGGATATGCTTCCTCGTGTTTTCTGCAATAAGTAAATATCCATCAAGTTATCGCTATAGCTAAAAGTTTGTGACGTACTAGTCATGTTACCAATTTGATTTATAGCGCTACCGGTAAAAGTGACTTTCTCGAGGTTTCTGTTATAGCTAAACGCATCGTTTCCAATTGTTTGCAACCCCTCCGGGAATGTTATAGAAACAAGCCCGGTATCTCTGAACGAGCTGTTAAATATAGTTGTTAATGAAGTGGCGTCGGAGAAGTTGACGTTGACTAAGTTCTTGAGTCCGAGGAAGGCAGATCCCCCGACAGTTGTGAGTGTTGAAGGCAAAACAACAGTCGTCAGGGCAGAGCAACCCTCGAACGCACGTGTCCCAATCTCAGTTATACCTTCCGGAAGCTTTACGTAAGTGAGGTTGTTGCAGTTCCTGAAAAGAACATCGGGCAGCTCTGTTATATATGACGGCTCTTCAAAGATTATTGACCTTATTGCTCTCCTGGCTTCTACAGTGTTAAAGGCATTGCCCGTGAGTCCTATTACATTGTATGGCGTGTCGTTCACTATAATCGAGCTCGGGATTTCTATCGCACCGCTTGGAGGAAAATTAAGCGATTCAGTTTTTAACCCAAAAATCAACCCACTGGCAGGATCGAACTTAAATATTGTATCGTTTTCCGGGGGTTCCGCCCATAGGATGGTCGTGCTCGCAGGAGCCCCCCATGGTGCCCCTGAGATGGAGTTGACAGGGTGGGCGCTTAAATCTATTGTACCGCCACCACCAATAGATGAAAATGCATTAATACCAATGCTAGTTACCGAAGCAGGTATTACTATATCCGTCAGAAGTGTCATTACAGAAAATGCACTGCCCCCAATTGAAATGAGCGTGTCCGGTAGTAGTACCACCTCAGTTTCTCTAACACGGAGAAAGGCCGCATCGCCTATACTTGTTACTTTCGTGGATGACAAATCAACCCTTGTAAGACCGGTGTCTGCGAACGCACTGCCCCCAACCGTCGTTAATCCTGTGGGAAAAACGAAGCTGGTGAGATTACTACAATCTGAGAAAGCAGCAGCTCCGATAGTATGTACATCTTCATGCAGCAGTACCTGTGTCAATGATGTGTTCGTCTTTAAAGAAAAGTTTCTAATAAAGGAATCCGGAAGCTCCCTTACAGCCGTGTGCCTCAAATCGACTTTTTCAAGACCTGAGTCTTGAAACGCACCCCATTCAATCGTGTTCAGTGATGACGGAAAGTTTATATTAGCAAGCGAGGGTGTATCA
>Ga0123355_10004011_pt1 | contig 21317 bp, 17 predicted proteins | sample TergutEmb28metaG_3_FD_89872 | JGI IMG/M metagenome (GOLD analysis project Ga0123355, IMG submission 89872) | Embiratermes neotenicus P1 segment gut microbial communities from Petit-Saut dam, French Guiana - Emb289 P1 | ecosystem: Host-associated > Arthropoda: Insects > Digestive system > Gut ...
AAGCGACTCCAACTCGCCCAGTTCGTCTACTTGCATACTACCCGCAAGCTTACCAAACCCGTTGCCCGCGACAATAGCCGCTGGCAACGGGTTTTTGAATATATCTCCTTCGCATGGCGATATTAGAGTCAAGCCTGTACATATATTGTCACCTGTTATGGTCACGTGTGAGCATTTTACCCCAGTTACATCTGTTATTGCGTTGGCTGTACCTGGCATAAAGTTACCGGGGATGTCTATCAAATCACGGATGCGCTTGCGGCTGGTTGGGGTGCTTTTTATATTATCCATTTTAGTGCACGCAAGACTTCGAAAAAGCTGCCTGTTTGCAAAGTTACTGTTGTATCATTTTTGAGCGCAACTCCTGGGAACCATGATGCTTTTTGAGCGCTCGCGTGAGCCTTATAGTCAATTTCTACCTCAAAACTACTGGGGAGCTTGGCAAGTGCTGTAGTTAAATCTTGTGACAACGCCTTTTCTGCAAGTTCTTCTATGCTTTTTAAAGTATCCTTTACGGCGTAGTTAATCGTTGCCCCACCTATGCCGTCTTTTACAGGGCATGTTATTAGCATGGGGTGCAAGTCCCTAAAATCTTCGCACAGGGTCTTATCACCGCTCAAGAACACGGTAGGTACGCCCTCAAGCGCACATGCCCAGCTATATAACAAGAACTCACTGGTTAGTATGCCATTGATTTTTATTGTTTGCGGCCTACCAGAGATGGTGTGAGACAAGGGATTGCCTGCCCGGCCGGCAGGTGAGTGATAGCCAATAAACATTGCAGCGTCGAATGACTTATCTACACCTTCTGCCATGCTATATGGGTGCCCGCTCCAGTTACGCAAAAGCGAAACGCCGGACGGCATACGCGTATGGTCTATATACGTGCCCGAGGCATGGGCATCCCTGACCAAAAACTCCTTGGCCCCGGCTTTTTGTGCGCCGGTTATACATGCAAGTACTTCCTCTGTCATCTGTTTTGCGTGCGGGGCATATGAGGGTTTGCTGTCGTCACATTCGTCCCATAGGGTGGTGGTGGTTACACCCTCTATGTCTGCACTAATAAATATTTTCATGCCATCCTCCTTAAAACCTAAACTCGTTTTCTGGTGTTTTATGCTTTGTTGTACCCGTTTGGGTTGGCGCTATGCCATGCCCAGGCTGTGCGTATGATATTGTCTATGTGAGTACGGGTAGGGTTCCAACCAAGCTCGCGCTTTATCTTGTCCGAAGACGCAACAAGTACTGGCGGGTCCCCGGCGCGGCGTGGTGCAAAGCGCACAGGGATGTCTATACCGGTGATACGCCTTGCCGCTTCTAGTATTTCTTTGTTGGAGAAGCCGCTGCCGCTGCTTAGGTTGTATAGGGCAGATGTAGGCTCGTTCTCCAACTTTTGCAGTGCGAGTATATGCGCATCGGCCAAGTCCATGATGTGGATATAGTCGCGTATGCATGTACCGTCTGGGGTTGGGTAATCGTCGCCGTATAAGTCGAATGACTCCCGCTTGCCCAGGGCTGTTTGCAAAATCATGGGTATCAGGTGGGTTTCTGGCTCGTGGTCTTCGCCTATTTTGGCGCTTTCGTGGGCACCGGCTACATTGAAGTAGCGCAGGATTACGTGCTTGATGCCATATGCGCCATCAAACCACTTGAGCATACGCTCCACGGCCAGTTTGCTTTCACCATATGGGTTAATGGGGCTCTCTGTTGCTTCTTCTGTTACGGGGATGACTTCCGGGTTGCCATATGTCGATGCTGTTGATGAGAATATGATGGACTTTACGTTGTGCTTGTTCATGGACTTGAGTAGCTGCAATGTCCCAGCTACGTTGTTGTCGTAGTATTTTGCGGGGTTTTCTACGCTTTCTGCTACCAAGGAAAAGGCAGCAAAATGTATAACTGCGGTTACTGTGTTTTCTGTAAATACCTTGTCCATAAAAGGTACATCCTGAAGGTCGCCTTCGTATAACTTCACACCTGGCCATACTGCTTGTTTATGGCCTTTTACCATGTTGTCTACTACTATTGTCTCGACTCCGCGCTCGACCAAGGCCGCCACGGTGTGACTGCCTACATATCCGGCGCCGCCGGTCACTAATATTGCCATGGGTAGTCTCCTCACATATAAAAATGGTTTATCGGTATCATCAAAACCGGTTTAATAGCGAATTAATTCGCTACACCTCACGCGCACCGTCGTCTATCTCGGCCACATAAAAGTCTGCGATAAGCCCTGTTAGCGCTGTGTAGCGCTTGCCCACATCGCGGATAAAACCTTCTACGCTATTTTTATGCACAACACTTACCGTGCACCCGCCAAACCCGGCCCCGGTCATACGCGAACCCAGTACTTTGGTCTTTGGCTGCGGCGCACTGCCACTAGTGGGGATTATACTGCCATATTCCCATGCGGCTAGTGCTAGGGAATCTAACTCATTGCCGGTTACTTCATATAAATCCCTAAGCGACATGTGCGATGCTGTCATAGCCTCGCCAAAGGCTGTTAGGTCTCCACTGTTAAGCACTTTTACGGCGTCTTTCACACGTTCGTTTTCGCTTACAGCGTGATATGCACGCACAAACGCAATTGTTTCGGCTGTAAGTGGTGTTGTATCCTTTACTTTGGCAGGTACTGGGGTATCTGTAACCATGCGCATACCCTGGTCTATAACTTCTTGGCCAAAGGCGGTTTTTGCATATTCCATAAACTTGTCCATGTTAATGTCGCATAGGTTTTGTATATCAGCTACTTTGCGCAGCATTGCAAGTGCCTGGTCGCACTCTGCCCTGCGCTCGTTGTATTTGGAGTCGGCCAGGGCACGTTTTGCGTTGGTGTTGGCTATTACCAAAACGTAGTCGCCTAGCTGTAGCGGTACATATTCATACTCCAACGTCCCGCAATTGAGCAAAATCGCATGGTCTTTACGCCCCATGGCAGATGCAAACTGGTCCATAATCCCGCAGTTTACGCCTATATATTCATTTTCTACCCTTTGGCATAGTAGCGCCCTTTGTATGGGGCAGATATCTAAACCAAATACACTGTCCAGCGACAATGCTGTTAATACCGCAACACTTGCCGAAGACGACAGTCCAGCACTGTTGGGCAAGTTACCCCACATATACATGTCAAAACCGCCTAGTTTATGCCCCATATCTGTTAACAGCTTTGCCACACCCTTTGGGTTGTTGGCCCAGCTATGGGCAGGGTTGTATGACAAATCATCCAAACTAAGTGCAACCGGCGGCTCAATATTGCCGCTTACCAGCCGTATCTGATTATCGTCACGGCGGGCAATTGCCGCATATGTGCCCATAGACAATGCACACGGGAAAACATATCCACCATTGTAGTCGATATGCTCGCCAATTAGGTTGACCCGCCCGGGAGCATAAAAAAATCGCGGCTCCCCGCTATCTGGGAATACGCGATTAAAATTGGCTTTAAGTTCATGAAGATTCATGTTAACCTCCTAGTCATGCGGTTTTGCCGCAGGTAAAAGATATTGTTGCTTGTACATCTCAATTAAACCACATTTTCCTTGTATATGCTATACTAAAGCAAAATTGACGATTACCACAAAGGAGGCCCATATGAAAGTAATATTATTAGAAGACGTAAAAGGTACAGGTAAAAAAGGCCAAGTTGTTAACGCATCCGACGGCCACGCCCGCAATTTCTTATTTCCAAGGAAACTGGCAGTAGAAGCCACAGACGCTAACCTTCACGCCCTAAACACCCAACAAAAAAAAGCCGAGCACAAAGTAGCACAGGAAGTAAAAGCAGCACAAGAAATTGCGGAAAAACTACAAGCCAAGCCAATAAAGATAAGCGTAAAAGTAGGCGAAAAAGGCCGTATGTTTGGCTCTATTTCCAACAAGGAAGTAGCCGAAGCAACACAGTCCCAACTTGGTGTAGTTGTGGACAAGAAAAAAATCGTATTAACAGAGCCAGTAAAGTCCGTAGGCACATACACAGCCACAGCCAAGCTACACCCACAAGTAAGCGCAAAAATTGACGTAGAAATTGTAGCGGCGGAGTAAGATATTAATATGGATACCCTAATGCTAGAACCAACCCAAAACAGCCCAATTGTACCCCGTATCCCCCCACACGACATGGAGGCAGAGCAGGCGGTACTAGCCAGTATGCTATTCGACCGGGAAGCTATATCGGCCGCCTACGAGATGCTACAAGGGCCAGACTTTTATAGGCCAGACAACCAAGCCCTGTTCGAAACAATGATAGAACTATTTACAAAAGGCGAGCCAGTAGACGTTGTAACCCTAAGCGACAAACTAAGCGAAAAAGGCCTGCTAGAGCAGATAGGCCGCGACAGGGTAGTACAACTGGCAGCGGCGTATTATACATCTGCCAATATAAGGCACCACGCTCAAATTGTATCTTCAAAGTCCTTACTAAGGCAGCTAATAAAGATATCCACAAACATTACCAACGCCGGGTACGACGCCCGCGAAGAAATATCCGCCATCATGGAAATGGCCGAAAAAAGCATATTCGAACTTTCCCAGCGGCACAACACCCGCGATTTTGCCCACATAGGCGATGTAATAGTAACCGCACTAGAACAGTTAGAAGAACTCCACAAAAACCAAGGCAAAGCCACCGGCGCTGAAACTGGCTTTAAAGATTTTGATAAACTAACCGCCGGCTTACAACCGTCGGACCTGATTTTAATTGGCGCACGCCCATCTATGGGAAAGACGGCTCTGCTGCTAAACATTGCACAGCACGCCGCGCTTAGAAACAACGTCCCTACCGCCATTTTTAGCCTAGAAATGGCAAAGGAGCAGCTAGTTAACCGCCTACTCTCATGCGAGGCAGGGATAGATTCCCACTTGCTCCGCACAGGCAACTTGCAGCCAGAAAACTGGGACAGGATATCCGAATGTATGCCCACACTTTCCAATGCCCCCCTGTACATGGACGATACACCGGGCATAACCATTACAGAAATGCGTGCAAAGTGCCGCCGCCTTAAAACAGAACGCAATTTGGGGTTGGTGGTAATAGACTACTTACAACTCATGACATCCCCCGCAAACGCCAGGCCGGAGTCCAGGCAACAAGAAATTTCGGAAATATCGCGCTCACTAAAGGGGCTTGCAAAGGAACTGCACGTACCAATGCTAGTAGCCGCCCAGCTAAGCCGCGCAGTAGAAGCAAGAAAAGACCACCGCCCCATGCTAAGCGACCTACGTGAGTCCGGCGCGATAGAACAAGATGCAGATATTGTGGCATTCTTGTACCGGGACGAATATTACAACCCAGACACCCTAAAAAAAGGCCATGCCGAAGTTATAATTGCCAAACAGCGTAACGGTGCAACCGGTACGGTTGAGCTGGCATACCTTGGCCATCTTACAAAGTTTAAGGATTTGCATAAAGGGTTTTAACGAGCACACAACCCCAAAGAAAGCCGGCGAACTATAAACATGAGAAAATTAAACATTACCGTATGGGACGAAACACAGGGCCCAATGGGCGTATACCCAAAGGGTGTCTACCAAGCAATTGCAGACTTTTTAGAAGACAGCAATGAGTTTGGCAAAATACGCACGGCCACACAACCCCAGCCAGAGCATGGCCTGTCACAAGACCTGTTAGATGACACAGATGTACTAGTATGGTGGGCCCATATCCACCACAGCACAGTAGACGATGCCATTGTAGAAAGAGTATGGCGGCGTGTGATGGATGGCATGGGCCTGATACTGTTACATTCTGCCCATGGGGCAAAAATTTTTACAAAGCTGGTAGGCACCCCTACCGATGTCTTGCGCTGGCGTGAGAGTGGGGAGTTAGAAAGGGTGTGGACAATAGACCGCAGCCACCCCATAACAGCCGGCCTGCCAGAGTATTTCGACATCCCCGTGTCCGAAATGTACGGGGAGCACTTTGGCATCCCAACCCCAGACGAGCTGCTATTTATAAGCTGGCACGAGGGCGGCGAAGTATTCCGCAGTGGGTGCACATTCAAGCGTGGCCACGGGAAGATTTTCTTCTTTGCTCCCGGACATGAGACGTACCCAATCTACTACATGCCAGAAGTGAAGCAGATTATTATTAACGGTATAAAGTGGGCCGCCCCCCTACCCCTTACCCCAATAACACACGGGCACTCCCCAGACTCGCCCCAGGCAAAGCATAACAAGTTGGACAAAAGCAGTTAAAGTCTGCTATAATGCATTAGATATAATTTAGAAAATGGTGAAAATATGGCAGATAATACAGTAGCAGTCGGCGTTATATACACAGGCAAAGTACTTAAGATTAAACCCTTTGGTGCAATCGTGTCCTTACCCGGTAATGTACCGGGGCTTGTGCATATTTCCCAAATCACCAACGGCTTTGTACAAGACGTAGGCGATGTACTTGCAATAGGCGACGAAGTAGATGTACGCGTTGTATCTATAGAAGAGGCATCTGGCAAGATATCCCTATCCATGAAGGACATACCCCAAAAACGCGCCGCCAACGAAGATGACGACGAAGATGCAGACTATGACGACTATAACTACCGCTACGAAGCTCCTGTCATATCTGCCGCACAAGCCGCTTCATTTGAAGAAAAGTTCAAGTCCTGGCAAAAAACTTCCAACGAGCGCATTGCTGGCATTAATAAACGCAACAAGCGTAGGTAACATATAACACCAAAATCAAACCGTAGGGTCAAGCCCTGCGGTTTTTATATACAGCGGATAGCAATAGCGACTTATTTCGCTACAGCGAACTAATTCGAAATCAGTCCAACCTGTCGCCGAAAAAGCGTTGAAACGTCCGCTATTTTCGGCTCGGGCTGAACTGTTTCTCATTTAGTTCGCTACAAAAGGAGGACATTATGTCAGGAGTATTGGGTACCAACTTCGTAACCCAGGTAGCACTTATCGTCAAAGATATAGAGGTTACAAAGCAAAAATACGCACAATTCTTTGGTGTAGAAGTACCACCCACAATAACCGGCGGCGAGTACGCGGTTACAGGCACAACTTACATGGGCAACCCCGCCCCAAGAGCTGGCGCAAAGCTGGCCTTCTTCAATGTAGGCCCCAACCTTGCCCTAGAATTAATAGAGCCCAATGGCGAACAAAGCACATGGCAAGACTTTTTGGACAAGCATGGCGAAGGGCTTCATCACATCGCCTTCCATGTAAAAGATATGGACAGCAAACTACAAGCCTGCGAAAACCTAGGCATGACAACAACCCAGCGCGGCAAATTTGGCGATGCATCTGGCGAGTATGCCTACCTAGACGCGACAAAGGACCTGAAACTGTTTGTAGAGTTGTTGGAGGGGTACAATAACTAATAGCACGATTATCGTATTTGAAGCTGCCGCATCTTCCACATGGGAGTGCGGCAGTTTTATTGATTTGAGTAAAATAATTGCTATAATTGAAAATATAGTTCCATTTGCCACAAAAAACATCAACAACAAATCGGAGGCTGCACATGATAACGGGAGAGTTGAAAAATAAAGTAGACAAGCTATGGCAAATGTTTTGGACAGGCGGCCTTACCAACCCCCTTGATGTTATAGAGCAAATTACATATCTCATGTTCATACGCGACCTAGACGATATGGACAACACTCGCAAAAAAGACAGCCTTATATTGAGGCTGGCTTACACAAGTATTTTTGCAGGTAAAGAGCATACAAAATGGTCTACCCTACGGGATAAACCTGCCGAAACAATGTACCAGCTTGTGCAGGGCGAAATATTCCCATTTATCAAAACCCTGCATACCAACAATGGCAGCACATATGCAAAGTACATGGAAGATGCAATATTCAAGCTTCCAACTCCAAGACTATTAGAACAAGTGATTACAACAATAGATGAGTTATACGAGCTCGTTGATAAACAACCAGACCGCAAAGACGCACGGGGCGACTTATATGAATATATGCTATCCCGCCTTACCACGGCGGGGACAAACGGGCAGTTCCGCACCCCGCGCCATATCATCCGCATGATGGTAGAACTACTTGACCTGCGCCCAGGCGACACCATTTGTGACCCGGCTTGCGGCACATCTGGCTTTTTAGTATCGGCCGGCGAATATTTGAAGGAGAACTATCTCGATGAAATTTTTCTAGACAAAGACGAAAAAGCCCATTACAACAACAATATGTTTACAGGCTACGACATGGACAGGACCATGCTACGCATTGGCGCAATGAACATGATGACCCACGGCATTGGAAATCCGCACATTATTTATAAAGACAGCCTATCCGACCAAAACCTTGACAATGGCAAGTACACAAAAATCTTGGCAAACCCCCCATTCAAGGGCAGCCTTGATTACGACATTGTTGCTACAGACCTCTTAAAAGTTGCCAAAACAAAAAAGACAGAGCTGCTGTTCCTTGCTCTGTTCCTTCGTATGCTTAAAAATGGTGGGCGCTGTGCCTCAATTGTGCCAGATGGGGTACTGTTTGGCTCAAGCAAAGCCCACGTTGCCATAAGGGAAGAAATTGTAGAAAACCATCGTTTGGAAGCCATCATATCCATGCCGTCCGGCGTGTTTAAACCTTATGCGGGGGTGTCTACCGCTGTAATTATTTTTACCAAGACTGGTGCTGGCGGCACGGATGATGTGTGGTTTTATGATATGCAAAGTGACGGTTATAGCTTGGATGATAAGCGCAATGCTTTGGATAGTAGCGATATCCCAGATATTGTGGCGCGGTTTAAGAACCTAGCGGTGGAAAAAGACCGGGAGCGTACCCAGCAGAGCTTCCTTGTGCCTAAAGATGAGATTGTGAACAATGGTTATGACCTTTCGATAAATAAGTACAAACAGAGTGCTTACGTAGAGGAAGTTTACCCTGCTCCTAAAGATATTTTGGTGGAGATTAACGACTTAGAGCGAGAGATTGCTATAGGGTTGCGGGAGCTGGAGGCGTTGATTGATGGGTAAGTTAGCTTTGCTTGGAGATTATACAAAAATAAAAACAGGTAAACTTGATGCAAATGCTAGTTCGGAAAACGGGAAATATCCATTTTTCACTTGTTCAAAAATCCCGCTTGAAATAGATAGCTATAGTTACGACTGTGAATGCGTACTCGTTGCAGGAAATGGAGACCTAAATGTAAAATATTATGAGGGCAAATTTGATGCATACCAACGCACATACATTATTGAGAGCTTAGACAAACAAAAATTAGATGTAAAATATTTGTATTATTTTCTTGATATGTATGTTGAACAATTACGTGAAATGTCAATTGGCGGTGTCATCAAGTATATCAAGTTGGGTTATCTTACCGAGGCGCAAATACCACTACCAACAATGAAAGAGCAACGAGAAATCTCCGACATACTCGACCACGCCAGCACCCTTATCGAAAAGCGCAAGGCGCAAATTGCAAAGCTGGACTTGCTTATTAAATCACAATTTATCGCAATGTTTGGCGACCCAGTGCTAAACCCAATTGGCTGGAAAATGAAACGGTTGAAGGAAATTGTGAAAATAAAATCAAGTAAACGTGTATACCAGCGGGAACTAACGACAGAAGGCATTCCTTTTCTGAGGGTATCAGACTTAGTAAGCAGAATAACTTGCGATACTGATATTTGTGACCTCTATATTTCAGATGAACTATTCGACAACTTTATAGCAAACGGACTAGTTCCAAAAGCAAACGACATTTTAGTTACATCAAGAGGAACGCTGGGGCTTTGCTATATCGTAAAAAGTACAGACAGGTTTTATTTTCAAGATGGCATGATTAGTTGGCTTAAAAAACAAGAGCATGACATAAATTCCTTATATCTTGCGTACTTGTTCCAATCGGATTTTATTAGAAAACAGATTGACCAAGTATCATCCGGATCAACAGTAAACTATATTTCATTGGCAAACTTGAGTGATTTTAAAATTTTATTTCCACCCCTAGACATGCAAAACCGCTTCGCCGCCTTCGTCACCAAAGTGGAAAAATCAAAAACCAAAATGCAACAGGCACTTGCCCAGCAACAACTACTATACAAATCACTAATGCAAAAATGCATCAGTGCAAATTTTTCATGTTAGGAGTACAACAATGACGATTCAAATAATCAGTTATGACAGCAGTACTTTGGAGAAATGCATGAATGGCATAACGGTGTCAGAGTTTACCAAACCTCGCTCTTTAGATGAGTTTGACATTAATATTGTTGACTTAAGACATGCTAATTTATGGACGAGCGACAGCATGGAAATAAAGACCATTAATAAAATATTGGATTTTGACAGCCTAAAAATGATGTTAGATAATGCATGCAAAACTACTACAGTAATAGTTTTCCCCCAAAATACTATGTATAGGTACTACAAAGGTCACGATGGGAAATACCTCAAAACTACAGAGATAAGACATATCCTTCCATTACTTGTTGCGAAGATTATCTCTAGAGTTTTACCTGCTGTTGTACCAGAGCAAAAATGCTCTCTGCTCTACGAAAACACCGTTACTGTTATAGACGGCATGGAATACAAAGCATCTTTCAATTTCATGGACATATCAGTTCAAGACATTTTACTTAAATCAAAAGGGAGTGCCAAAAGCGCAATAATACAACCACACAAGCGTTTTATTATCACTACATTAGAGATATTTGCAAATGATAGAGCAGTAGTTACATTTCTAAAAGGCTGTGGCCTTATTACAGAAAAAGAGGAATATCCTCAATGGTTAATAGACTATAATTTTTTGGACGATACAGAGCTAAATAATTCGATAACAACAGAAAAGGCTGTTATTAAAGATGCCGAAAATAAAATCAACATAGCGCACAAGGGACTTGAAAAAAATTTAGAATACAAGTCAATCCTTTTTACAAGCGGTGCAGATTTAGTCAAGACGGTATTTATGATATTAGAAGAAATACTTGAAATTGATTTGTCTGAATTCGAAGACACAAAAAAAGAAGACTTTTTTATTCCTATTAATGATGCCACCGAGTACATTGGTGAAATAAAAGGCGTAAACACAAATATCAAGAAAACATATGTATCCCAGCTAGATGTACATTATCAAACCCGGACAGATGAACTGATAGAGTCAGGAGTAAAAAAAAATACAAAAGCAATATTAATCATTAACACGTTAAGAAATACCCCACCCAGTGATAGAGAGCCAAGCCACAAAGACCCGATATTGTTAGCACAAAGGAATCAGTCACTCATAATTGATACAATCACACTCCTTAATATTTATGAATTTTTTATATCAGGCCGACTATCGTCAATGAATTGCATTGATATGTTTAACTCAGAAATAGGTCTATTAACAGAAACGGTTATAAAAAAATATATCTCAAATTAGCAAGGAGCCAACACAATGACAAAAAAGAACTAGACTTCGCGGTATTCTGCATAGAAAGTGTCGCAGAGCATTTAGGTATGAACGGCGCAACCGTCTACCAAAAATTAAAATATAACAGCAACATATTAGACGAATATATTGTTAACTGCTACGAAGCCTTACACACCCAGGGAAAAGAATGGATTGAGCAGGATATCATCGAGTACATGACGGAGAAAGGACTGATATGATGAAACTGTTTCATGGCTCATATGTAGCTATTGAAAAGCCCGATATTTCTTTTTCGCGTGATAATCTCGACTTTGGCAGAGGATTCAATACCACGCCAATATATGAACAAGCCGCTCACTGGACGAAAAGATTCAAAAAAAGGCGTGGGGTAGGTGTGATTTCATCTTATGAAATCGACATGGATATTCTTCAAGAAGGTGTTAAAATTTTGACATTTTACGAACATTCAGACGAATGGCTTGACTTCATTGTTGCGTGTAGGCGTGGTATGTGTACAGAGGATTTTGATATTGTTATTGGTGGTGTCGCGAATGACAGGGTCTTTGATTCGATTCACTTTTACCTTGAGGGATTGATAGATAAGGCAAAAGCTATCAATCGTCTAAAATATGGTAAACCTAACATACAGTATTGTTTCCGCAATCAAGCTGTTATTAACGAGTATTTGAAGTATCTCGGAAGCGAGGTTTTGTAAATGAAAGCAAATAAAATATTATTGTGGCGTAAATATGGCAATGTAATAAACGAACTTTCTGCACGGCAAAACATCGACCTAAGCCAAGCAATGGACGTATTCTATAAATCATACACATACCAAGAAATGCGGGAAGGCATTTCCGACATGCACTGCCGCAGCGAGGAATACCTTGCAGACGAAATCGCGTTAGAGGGGTAATTTGTATGACAACCAACTTCAATTTCCTTAAAGCAGACCCACAATTTGCCACCTTTGCCGATACAGCGGCACAGGCGGAGCTTGTACTGTCTATAAGTCCGGCATTTGCCGCCACAGGTAGCCGTACTGCGCTAGAATTTGCAGTCAAGTGGCTGTATAGCGTAGACAATTCCCTTACAAAACCATATGACGATAAACTCGCCACGTTAACAAATACCGGGGATTTTAAGGATTTGTTGCCGTCAGGCCTATTCCCCAAAATAGACTACATACGCAAATTAGGCAACAGCGCCGCACACAGCCCAAGCGGCGTTACTATTGACCAAGCGCTGCTTTCATTAGAAAACTTGCACAGCTTTATGAGCTTTGTTGCTTATTGTTATGGGACGGATTATGAAGAAGTCGCCTTTGATAGAAACTTAGCTCTCGAGCCAAGACTAGTACACTCAGCACCGGCCATACATGAAGTGGACTTTGAAGCAATGATTAACGAAAATTTGCCTGTACGTGAGACACTGTCGGCTCGCCGCGCGGCTCAGTTGAAGCAGGGCTACACCGTTAAGCCAATGGACTTTTCCGAAGACCAAACCCGCAAGGCATATATCGACGTAATGCTTGAAGATGCAGGTTGGCAACGAGGCAAAAACTGGATTGATGAGTATAAAATCGACGAGATGCCCAACAAATCCGGATATGGCATAGCCGATTATGTATTGCTGGGTGACGATAGCGTACCTTTAGCAGTTGTTGAAGCCAAGCGCACAAGCAAGAGTGCAACCGAAGGGCGCAACCAAGCAGTGTTATACGCCAACTTTTTGGAGAAGAAGTTTGGCCGCCGTCCAATTATATTCTTGACCAATGGCTACGAAACACATATCTGGAGCGACAAATATTATCCAGAGCGCACAGTCTCCGGCATATATTCTAAGCGAGATTTAGAAAAAGAATTTAACAAAATGGCAAGCCGCAAACCACTTATAGGCGTAACAGTCAAAGATGAAATTACTAACCGCTACTACCAAAAAGAGGCTGTACAGTCTGTTTGCGATGCATTTAGCGAGCGCAACCGCCGTAAATCGTTGCTTGTCATGGCCACAGGCAGCGGCAAGACCCGCACAGTTATTTCTATTGTGGATGTGTTAGAGCGATATGGCTGGGCAAAAAATGTACTATTCCTTGCGGACCGTACAGCTCTTGTAACACAAGCAAAACGTGCTTTTCACAACCTAATGCCCAACCTCTCCCTTTGTAATTTGAGCGAGAACAAAGCAGACACTTCTGCTCGTGCAGTATTTTCCACATATCAAACTATGATGAACTGCATAGACGATACCCGTGATGAGCAAGGCAACAGGCTGTTTACACCCGGGCATTTTGACCTAATTATTGTGGACGAGGCACACCGCAGTATTTACAACAAGTATAAAGATATCTTCACCTATTTTGATGCACTGCTAATAGGTCTCACCGCCACACCCAAAGACGAAATTGACAAAAACACATATGACATTTTTGGCCTTGAAAGCGGTGTACCCACATATGGCTATGAGCTATCGCAAGCTGTACAAGATGGTTATCTGGTAGACTTTATGACTATAGAAACTGAGCTTAAGTTTATGACCGAAGGCATTACCTACGACGACCTCACTGCCGACGAGAAAGAAGATTATGAAAAATTATTTACAAACGAAGAAGATATCCCAGAAGCGATAGATTCCAGTGCGCTCAATCAATGGTTGTTTAACCACGACACAATAAAAAAAGCGTTGCATATTCTCATGCAGCATGGGCAACGCATAGATTACGGCGCAAAAATTGGCAAGACTATCATTTTTGCTAAAAACCATAACCATGCAGAAAAGATTTTGGATGTGTGGAATCAAGAGTTCCCAAATTATCCGCCACATTATTGCCGTGTTATAGACAATTACGCCAACTATGTACAAGACTTGATTGATGACTTCTCTGACCCAAGAAAATTTCCGCAAATTGCGGTGTCTGTCGATATGCTGGATACCGGTATTGATGTACCGGAGATTCTTAACTTGGTGTTCTTTAAAAAGGTATTCAGCCGGGCCAAGTTTTGGCAGATGATTGGACGTGGCACTAGACTTTGCACAGGGTTGATAGATAGTGCCGATAAGGAGAAATTTTATATTTTTGACCTGTGCGGCAACTTTAGTTTTTTTCGTATGGGCGCAAGGGGCAAGGAGGCTGGTACCGTTGCCACTTTGCAAGAGCGCATGTTTAACACAAAAGTTGAAATGGTTTATAAGTTGCAAGAACTGGCATTTCAAACAGACGAGTTAAAGGCATATCGCGTGGAGCTGGTGCAGGACCTAACAGGTAAAGTTAAAGCCCTTAACCGTGATAATTTTGCAGTAAAGCAGCACTTGTACATGATTGACAATTTCCAAACGCAAAACGATTTTGCCACCCTAACATACGAAAACACCTTGCAGATAGCAGAACATATATCACCGCTTATACCCCCTGCAACTGATGATATTTCTGCTGTTCGCTTCGACATGCTGGTATATCAAGTCGAGCTTGCCATGCTTTCAGCTAAGCCGTACAAGCGGGCTAAAAATGATTTGTTTAAGAAGGCACAAGAGCTGTCGCAATATGCTACAATCCCGGCAGTTGCTGAGCAAGGTGAGCTTATCGAGCAAATTTTATATAACGGTTATTTAGAACGAGCTGGAGTTAAGGATTATGAAGACATCCGCATCAAGCTACGCGAATTGATTAAGTTTATCCCGCCAGAAGAGCGTACCCGATACCATACCAATTTTGTCGATGACGTACTATCAGTAGAATGGAATGAGTCACAGCTTGATAATGACGACCTTGTGAATTATAAAAAGAAGGTCAACTACTATATCACCCAAAACCAAAGTATACCCGCAATTACTAAGCTAAAAAGCAATCTGCCATTAACGTCTGATGATATTGTGGCCTTGGAAGATATCCTTTGGAATGAACTTGGCTCTAAGGAACAATATGACGCCCAATACGGCAAAACACCACTGGGAGAACTGGTGCGCTCTATTGTCGGGCTTAGCTTAAAAGCTGCGAATGATGCGTTTTCTGAATTTCTAAACGACACAGGGCTGGACAGCCGCCAAATGCACTTTCTAAAACAAATTGTGAACTATATTGTGAAAAATGGTATGATGAAAGACCTCGCGGTTTTGCAAGAAAGTCCATTTTCTGACTTGGGCAGTGTGAGTGAGGTTTTTGACAACATGGCTATGTTTGCGAAATTGCGGACGGTTATTGATAAGATCAACATAAATGCTGCGGCGTGATATACGCCACACAGATACAACATTAACTGTACATATTGCCCTGCAAATATTTGTTCGCTATAATACACACATAGCTAAACAAATCTATTTTCGGGGAATGTATAACCATGCTAAATTTTATAGTCAAAAACAATCTCTCTATACAAGAAAAGATAAACCTCATGCAGCAAGATGCCCTATATGATGTCGCAGATGACGATACTGCCTGCATCCCGGATTTTTCGTCTATCAAAAGCGAAATTAAATCGCGGCCTTCCCCACCCAAAGTCCCCAAAATTTTTATGTCCAATGACTGCATATTCAACTGCGCGTACTGTGGCTGCCGTGCCAGCAACGATTTAAGGCGCTGTTACACCAACGTCCCGCAGGAGCTGGCGCAGATTTCAGTAGACGAAGCCAACAAAAACGGACACGGGGTTTTTATTTCGTCTGCAATTTTCAAAAATGCGGACTATACTACAGAGTTGATAATAGAAACCTTAAAATGCATCCGCAATACACTAGGGTACAAGGGTTATGTCCATGCCAAAATCATGCCCGGCACAGACATGGAGCTAATACGTATCGCGGGGCTTTACGCCAACCGCCTAAGCGTTAACATAGAAGTGGCAAAAAGTGAAGGATATGAACAAATCGCAAGAAACAAAACAAGAGATAATATCCTAACCCCTATGGGGCATATCAGCCAGTTTATAAAAGCCGCAGCAAGCGAAAAAAGCCGCTACGCGCCACGATACGCATCGTCACAAACAACCCAGCTCATGGCGGGCAGCACAGGCGAAAGTGACTATGAAATCCTACGTCTATCTAAAGCTATGTACAATAAATATGCACTAAAACGGGTGTATTACACGTCATTCCAGTACAAAAACTTGGCAAAAGGCTATGACAATCTGGCCCAGGTATCTACGCCACAATGGCGCATGAAACGCTTATATCAAGCAGACAGGCTAATGGAACTTTACGGCTTTACTCCAGAAGAAATCACCCCAGACTCTGCCGCAAATTTAGAATCCGACATAGACCCAAAAGCAGCATGGGCTATAAGAAATATTCACCTATACCCCATAGAGGTAAACACAGCCGATTATGAGATGCTGCTGCGCATACCTGGCATTGGCATAACGTACGCAACACGGATTATAAAAGCGCGTAAATACTGCAAAATATCCCACGATGTGCTAAAAGCACTGGGGGTGTCACTTTTACGTAGTAGGCATTTTATGACCTGTAGCGGAAAGTATATAGGCGAAAAATGCGAAAGTATAGAACTTTATAGGAGTCTACTAGCACGCCCACTTGATGCCGTAAGTGACAAACCAAACACTATAGAAGATTGTTTTTAGGGCCTGTAGAGCGGAAATAACGTCACAGTACTCATTGTCGGTTATATTCATCAACAAGAAAGCCATAGTTCAAATTATCAAACCTCTTACCCATGAAGTAAGTAGCTTTTCTTTCTCTCCCCTCTAAAACAAAACCTTGTTTTTCTAACATCTTTTGTGAAGGAACATTGATTTCCGTTGTACTGGCAGATATTCTCTCAAACCCTTGATTACTAAAACCATATGCTAATATAAGGCGCAAAGCTTCTGTCCCATACCCTTTGCTACGGTTTTCAATTTTAGCTATACCTATTCCAATTGAGCATGAACGATTGATTCTGTCTATGCTTTGTAATGCAATGTCACCGATTACTGTTCCATCATTTAGAAAGATTCCAAGCCGTATATTCACGTCAGATTTAAGTAGTCGCTGTATTTCGTCAAACCATTCGTCAGAATTTTCTACAGACCACCCAAATAGTGTCGATTCGACAGGGTTATCAAAATCATACTCATTATCCATACATATTTTTTTACAATCATTGCGCTCAAGTGCGGAAAGATATATTCTTTCCCCTTGCAATTTAGTCATATTAACACCGCCTAATAATTATTTGTACATGTACCACGCTTGTTGCTGTACATATGTGCGCCCTTTGCAAAAAAATAGGTTTTTGCAATAATCTGACTTCGTTACTGCGTTAATTTTACCCTTTACAGCTCACATCCTACAACTGGTTTGCGCTATTTATTACCCGCCTATTGGACCAATGCGCGGGATACATATTTAAGTATTTACCTGTGGCAAACCTGCTGTCTATTAGAAGCACAAGCCCGGTATCAGTTTCGGTTCTTATGACGCGCCCAGCGGCTTGCAGTACTTTGTTCATCCCGGGATATACATATGCATATTCATAGCCTTGGTTGTTTTTGTTGTTAAAATAGTCGCGTATTTGGTCTTGTCGCATGTTTATCATGGGTATGCCCACACTTATTATTATAGAGCCGATTAACCTGTCCCCTTTTAGGTCAATGCCTTCAGAAAATATACCGCCAAGCACTGTAAAACCTACCAATGTTTCTGTATTGCTACTGTCAAACTGCTCTAGAAAATTAGCGCGTTCGTCTTCGGTCATGCTTCCTTGCTGCAGTAGGGTATTAATGTTTGGGTAGTTTTCTTGGAAAAGGGTGTATACTTTGTTCATGTAGTCATATGATGGGAAGAATACCAAGTAGTTGCCTTTGTGCTTACTTACAGCGGCATTTATAGTCTCTGCTATGGGGGCATAGCTGTTTTCGCGGTCTATATATTTTGTGGATATCCCGCGATGGATAGCAATTAGCTGGTTTTGCGGGTCGAAGGGTGACGGTAATGATATTACCGGGTCATCATGGTTGCCGCCAAGGATTTCGCGGTAGTAGCTTAACGGGGTAAGGGTTGCAGAAAAAATAATAGATGATATTGCACGAGATAGACCATCTGCAATTACTGCAGATGGGTCCAAGCAGAACAATGTTATCGAAAGGTCGCTCCCGTATGGCTCTACCAGGGTTGTATAATGCCCGTCATATAGCTCCGACACCATCAAGTACATATTTACATCGAAATATAAGTCCAATACCTCGCCGTATAGCTCGTGGTTGTCGTTCTTTTTTGCGGCAAGCCATTCGCTTGCGGCTTGTACAAACAGCGATACAAAGGCTTTAAACACCATGTCTTGCTCGGTTACTGCGTGGCTTTTGTCGTTTTCTTTTTTCATGTCTACTAGGTATGCGTTTATTTGGCGCAGTTCTTTTCTTATATTAGATGACAATGGGTCTTTGTCTTTTAGCTGTTTTCTTAGCTTGCTAAAATTGTTTTTGCGCAATGTTGCTGTATACATATCACGTACACGGTCCACTAAATTGTGCGCCTCGTCTATCAAAAATACATAGTCCCTTTCATCTTTGACATTAAAAAAACGGCGGAGATATATGTTTGGGTCAAACACATGGCTATAGTCGCCAACCACAAGGTCGCACCATAGGGATACGTCTAGCCCATACTCATGAGGGCAAACGCTGTGTTTTTGTGCGTACATTGCGGTTGTGGACGGTGTTATCAGGTCTACTGTGTTTAGCAGGTCCCATAGTGCATCGTTTAGGCGGTCGTAGTGACCTTTTGCGTTGGTACAAAAATCTGGGTTGCAGATGCATTCGTTGTTGGGGCATATTTTCTCTTTTGCGCGTAGGGTTACGGATTTAAACCTTAGGCCTTTTGCGGCCAATAGTTTTACTGCGTCTTCGGCCACTGTGCGTGTTACTGTTTTTGCGGTTAGGTAAAATATTTTCTCGGCTTTGGCTTCGCCCATTGCTTTAATGGATGGGAACAACGCCGAAAGTGTCTTGCCTATACCGGTGGGTGCTGCTGCATACAGTTTCTTGTGTGCAGTTATTGTGCGATATGCAGCGGCCGCAAACTCACGCTGGCCCCTGCGGAAACTTGCAAAGGGGAAAGTCACGGCGTGGATGGACGCATCACGCTCTAGTTTCCAGTCACGCTCGAAACGGAGCCATAAACCGTACTTATGCAATAAGTCATTGAAAAACGCGGTAAGCTCGGAAGCGGTAAACTGCCATTGATGCCGTTCTAGTTCTTCGCTGTCTAGCTGATAATATGTCAGTTGTATTGTTATAGACTGTGTGGGATTTTCATGGGTGGCCATGTACATATACCCATAGCATTTACCCTGCCCTAGATGTTGCTCGTGTTGCTTAAACAGGTAGCTTAGGGGCAGAGTTGTGGTTTTTATTTCGTCAATGGTTATTGAGCCGTCGGGTGCGGTAATTATCCCATCGGCTTTGCCTTGTATTATTACTGGTATGCCTTCTACTTCTGTTTCCAGTTTCAGTGATACTTCTTTTTTGTAGCCGTCACCGGCCGACTTTTGAATTGCGCGGTGAGCCTCAGCACCCCTGTACATAGATGTGGAATCGTTGAATCTAGTATCTATATCGCCGCAGCGCAGTATAAAGTCTACAATCTTGTGTACAGAAATCTTGATTTTGGAAGCTGCAATCATAGTTCCTGTGCCAAAAACTTGCCGGTATATGACCGTTCGCATCTGGCCAGCTCTTCTGGTGTGCCGCATGCCACCATCTCGCCGCCGCCATCGCCACCGTCTGGCCCCAAGTCTATTATATAATCTGCAGATTTTATTACATCCAGGTTGTGCTCTATTACCAGCACGGTATGGCCGGAGTCTACTAGCTTATTGATACTAACCAGCAGCTTTTCTATGTCTGCTATGTGTAGGCCGGTTGTTGGCTCGTCTAAGATATAAAGGTTGTGGTTGCCGCGTTTTATCTTGGCCAGCTCCCATGCCAGTTTTACACGCTGGGCTTCCCCGCCAGAGAGGGTTGTAGAGCTTTGTCCTAGCGTCATGTATCCTAGGCCCAACTCGTCCATGATGCCTAGTTTATGGCTTACATATTTTATTTCTTTAAAAAACTCCCTGGCTTCTTCCACGGTCAGGTTAAGCACATCACCTATACTTTTACCGTTCCATTTGACTTCTAGCCCTTCTTCTGAAAAGCGTGCGCCTTTGCATACAGGGCATACCATTTCTATGTCCGCCATAAACTGCAAACTGGTCACGATTATACCGTCGCCTGTACAGTGCTCACACCTTGTACCGTTGGCATGGGTCAGGCTGAAATCTATGGCTTGGTAGCCCTTTAGTTGTGCTTCTTCTGTAGCGGCGAACAATTTCCTTATATAGTCAAAGATGCCAACATACGTGGCTGGGTTGGACTTGCTGTTGCGCCCAATGGCGGACTGGTCTATGTTGATTACATTGTTTATAACATCGTAGCCTAGTAATAGCTCGTGCTTGCCTGGGACTATCCTGGCTTGCCGTTTTAGTACTTCTATCTGCTTATACAATGTCTCATAAATAAGTGTTGACTTGCCAGAGCCAGACACGCCAGTTACACACAAAAATACACCAAGGGGTATATCCACGGTAATATTTTTGAGATTGTTCTCGCATGCGCCCACGATTGTAATGGAATCGTCCCCCGGGGTGCGGCGGCGCGCTGGCAGCGCTATGGCCTTAGTACCAGACATATATGCGCCTGTAAGGGATTTTTTGTCCTTCATCACCTGTTTACATGTACCAGTTGCCAAAATATTGCCGCCGTGTATCCCCGGCCCTGGGCCTACCTCAACTAGATAATCGGCGTTTTTCATGGTTTCTAGGTCATGCTCTATAACAATGACTGTATTGCCTATATCACGCAGTTTTTTCATTATGTCTATGACTTTTACAGAGTCACGTGGGTGAAGGCCTATGCTGGGCTCGTCCATGATATACAACATGCCCATTAGCTCACTACTAATTTGGGTAGACATTTTGATGCGCTGCATCTCCCCGCCGGATATAGAATCGC
>Ga0123355_10004012_pt1 | contig 21317 bp, 20 predicted proteins | sample TergutEmb28metaG_3_FD_89872 | JGI IMG/M metagenome (GOLD analysis project Ga0123355, IMG submission 89872) | Embiratermes neotenicus P1 segment gut microbial communities from Petit-Saut dam, French Guiana - Emb289 P1 | ecosystem: Host-associated > Arthropoda: Insects > Digestive system > Gut ...
CGATTAAATCCTGCATTCATTTGTTTCTCTGTTTGACCGCATTTGGGGCATTGGCGGATTCTTTGGGGGTCTTTTGGTTTCATTCATGCATTATAACATGATGGACGCTAATTAGACACTCTCGTCGATTTTACACATATTTTTTTGTTCTATTCGTTACGAGATAGATTAATTAATGCTTAGTTTGCATCTTGATAGCGGTAGTTGATTTCCATTCCACTACGCCATCCATAAAGTTTCTCATAACTATTAATAACTACATCGTAGGTTTTGAGGGCTTGCTTTGAGGCAAATTGCTTATTTGCTGAGCTTAACTGCTTTAGCATAATACGATAATACTATCTGCCTTTCCAGTAGCTCGTCAAGCTGCTCTTTTGTGAGATTAGCAGTGCAATCCGACTGTTTACGATCTTCAATTATGTTCTTTCGTGTCATTCCTATGATATTTTCACTTGTGTTTTTCACAATCTTTTTTCTTTCGCGTTTTGTAAAGCTGTTAAGAACTCTAATCTTCTCCGCTTCTGATTTTTCTTTTTCGCATTCTTGCTCTGCCTCGTATCTTTCTACTTCATCAGCTTGATTGACTTCTTCGCCCTGCGCGTTATAAGTTTTTATTTCATTACATGAATCATCATAAGTTATAAAGCCAGTATAGTATTGAAAAAATCCTCCAACACATACATTTCTCGAATTAGGCCTTTTAGGTATTTTGCGTTTGTGAGAATGCCCATGAAACATCTTTCTTGCTTGCACTGAACGTGATAATTCAAAGCGATTAAAATCTTGGCAATCATGTGCGAACACTATCTCAATGTTACTGGGATTTGCTATTTGTGCGCTCAAATTTTTATTGCGCCCCTCTTGTCTGCCGCCTTCCTCCCATGACATTGGCATAAATAAACACTTGTCGAACATCACGGTGGGCTTGTCTATATACGTAAATATATTGCGTAATTCGGCCGGTAAAATAAATGGGTCGTTATTTCCGGCTATTAAAATATGGTCCCCCAAAACTTCTTTGATGAGTCTGTTATGTTTGTATAAAAACAAATTCATTCGGCTAATGGAGCTTTTGTATCGGGCTACGGAACTCTCAAGCCCGGGATGTTTTTGAGATTCCTTTAGCATTTGTTCAAAATGTTTTCGATCGAAAAAACGACTTGATCCAAATGTGTCACCTAAATTTACAATATGGTCGCAGCCCAGTTCCTTTGCCTTAATATTTATGATTGATAATGCATCCCAAAAGCGGTGCAACATCAAATCCTCTAACATTGATCTTGTTAGTTTTGCCCCTACCTCTTCACGGATTGCTCGGACATGGTTTTGATATAAACCAAAAGAAAAAGGATTCACGTCGCTAAAAAAACAGTAATCAAGATGTGCATCGCTATACAATAGAAACTTCATAACGTCACCTCTTCATCAAGCAAATGGTTTGTCGCATTATAGGAGCCTATAGAAGGTCTATATTTCATAATTCAAACTCGAAGCATTCCCCGACTCTGATATTACGCCCACGCAAATAATCCATAGCTTTCATTCTTTTGCCGCCAGCGGCTTGTAGTTCCTTCACCCAAGCGGCGCTATCTCCTGTACGCACAAGTAAGCCCTTGGCTGGGTCGGCGACCAAAACTGTGCCGGGAAGTGACTCCTCCGTAGTACAAGCTGCATCGATTTGCCATATTTTTATAGTCGCGCCATTGTGCGATGTGTACGGCCCAGGCCACGGGTCAAATGCTCTGACAAGGTTTTTTATTTTTGTGGTGGGCCAAGCCCAGTTAATCTGCCCATCTGTTTTTTGGATCATTGGCGCATAGGAAGACATAGCATCGTCTTGTGGCGTGTACATAGCTGTCCCATCAACTATCTGGGCAAGTGCTTCCAGGATGCATTCCCCACCTAGTACAGCCATACGGTCGTGGAGGCTTGGGGTACGCTCGTCCGGGGCGATACTTAGTTGGCGTTGCAGAATCATATCGCCGGTGTCTATGCCTGTATCCATTTGCATAATAGTTATACCGGTTACAGGCTCACCATCTTTTATTGCAGCGTGTATCGGCGCCGCACCACGATACTTTGGTAACAAAGACGCGTGTATATTTATACAGCCAAACTTTGGCATAGAGAGCACAGCCTTGGGCAAAATCAGCCCATAAGCGGCAACAACAAAAATATCCGCTTCCAAACTTGCCAGATACTCACGGATTTTTTTTGCGTCTGAATTATTCTGCTTTATGCTTAACGTTTGCGGCTGCAAAACATCAACCCCAGCCTCAAGCGCAAGTGCTTTAACTGGGGACATTTGTAATTTATGCCCGCGCCCGGCCGGCCTATCCGGCTGGGTTAGCACCGCCAATACATCATGATGGGTTAGAAGCTGTCGCAAGGGCGGGACTGCAAACTCTGGCGTACCCATATATACTATTTTCATATGCGCCTGCTTTCTTGGAGCAACTACTCAATTATTATAGAGGACACATTTATATCGTCTATATTCGCCACTATCGAATGTCAGCATAAATTCTTCGGTTTTAAACCCACAACGTATATAGAATGACACAGCATCGTCGTCCGTTTCCGCAGTTAGTATAGAAAGGCCCAATACCTTACATGCATACTGTATTAGCTGCCTTCCTATCCCCTGATTTCTATTTTCATAATTGATTGCGATCCCTCTAATTAAGGGAAATTCGCCTCCCTTTTGGTCTTGGTTAATAACAATTACTCCGGCAATATGGCCATCCAAATAATAGCCAAAGATACTGGTGGTTTGACTATTCATATATTCGGCTGCTTTTGAGATGAATTTTTCCCATGTTGGTTGATACATGCAAAGCGAATAAATTGAATATATTTCGGAAGTAATAAACTTATCTTTTATATCCTGTATCACACCCATTAGAGCTTCCCCCCTATTGAGTAAAAAGCTATTTAAACGCACCAACAACCCGTTCCATAGCTGTTTCCAGCGTACTCTTAGGGCAAGCCAAGTTAACTCGGAAAAACCCGGCCCCAGCAGCACCAAAGGCCGTACCGCTGGACAGCCATACCTTTGCCTGGTTTAACCTATCCTCAAGTACTTCATGTGCCAACCCCAAAGCCGAAAAATCCAGCCATTGCAAGTACGAACCTTCAAGAGCAATAGGCCTAACCTGCGGCAACTCCGTAGCCATAAGCTCACACACATACTCGGCGTTTTTTGCCAAGTAAAGCATCAGCTCCGCAAGCCACTGCCGCCCATATAAGTACGAAGCCCTACAGGCAGCAAGCCCCATTGTGTTAATCTGGCTATAACCAGAGGCCCATATCTCATGGGAAAAGCGCGCCCGCATGTCCTCATTGGGGATGAAGATATTAGAATTTTGCAGCCCAGCCAAGTTAAACGTCTTGGAAGGGGCCGTACATATAACCGAAAAATCCGCGAACTCATCACATAATGTAGAAAAAACCAAATGTTTATGCCCTTCAAATACAAGGTCGCAGTGTATCTCGTCCGAAACCACAATACAATTATGCTTTTGGCAAATCCGCCCCATGCCTACAAGTTCTTCCCGTGTCCACACCCGCCCTACGGGGTTATGGGGGTTGCAAAGTATAAACATACGGGCATTATTTTCGGAAATTTTTTGTTCGAAATCTACCAGGTCTATAATATAACGGCCATAGCTATATACAAGCGGGCTGTCTATAGCCACACGGCCATTGGCCACAATAGTATTTTCTATGGGATAGTACAAAGGCTTTTGGATGACTATCGCATCCCCAGGTGCCGTCAGCCCTTTTATTGCCATGCCCAGCGCAAACACAACGCCCGGTACAGGCACCATCCACTCTCTTTTTACGTGGTAACCATGCAAATCGGCAAACCAGTTTGCTACCGCCTGGAAATAGTCATCATTGATGCCGGTGTAGCCATAAATCCCATGGTCGGCAACTTTTTGGATCGCAGCCATTACTTCCGACGGGATGCGGAAGTCCATATCCGCTACCCATAGCGGAAGAGCATCGGCGGGTTTATTAAATGCTTCTGGGAAGTCGTATTTATAGGAATCTGTGTCGTACCTGTTAATAACTTCGTCAAAATTATATTTCATAGGATAACCCCTTCCCTACTCCGACTTTTCTGCGTCCCCGGCTTTTCTTAGCTGTGCCCATATATCGCCTTTGTCTTCATCATCATCGTCACCGAATATAGATTCGGCGGTAATATCAGCTTCCGCTTCATCTTCTTCCTGGACCGCCCAAAAAGCATCGGCTTCTGTAATTGCTTCCCCGTCGCCACCCTCTTCATCACTGTTTGCAGCAGAGTTAAAACGCTGCCTGCGCCGTTCAAGTTCCTTTGCAGCCTCAATTTCCTGGATTTCTAACACAGGATCCTTATCCATCTCTGGGCGATATTTCTTGAAAATTTTCATAATCATATAAGACGAAAGCCAGGCATAGGCCCCAGGCGCAAGAAAAAGCGCAAGCGGCGGCATTATAAAAAATGAAAGCACGCCGGCTATAAGCAAGAACAAACACGATATAGATGTTAATAAATGCCTGTTTGCCATAAAGAAACTACTCTTGATCAGCTGCTTAATGTCCATATCAAACCGCGCATTCATTGGAAAGATAAAGACAGACATCAGACCCATCTCTGTCAAAATAATAATCTGGGCTGGGAGAATAACTACAGACAACACACCAACAGCATTTATATTACTAAGATTAAACCAGACCAGCCACACGATAATCAACATAAGCAGCCATATAGCCGTGGCTCTTTTAAAGTTGGTTTTAAAAGCAAGCCAGAAGTCGCTGGTTATATAGCCTTCACGGTTAGCAATGCGGCGGGTAGACACATAGAACATAGCCGAAGTAGACGCGCCTATCGTAAGCCCCAACCCTAAGACACTAAACAGTAGCCACATAAGGCTAAGGATAATCATGTCGGCAACCATGCCGCCATATTTATTAAAAGCACCGTCTAAACTAAAAAAATCCCGCATAGTAAAAACCCTTTCTGTTGTGGGCTGGTGAGATCATAGTCTACCGCGTAGCTATCATCTCCATAATTGTATTACTGCGTTCGATAAAGCGCTTCATTTGCTCGCCGGGAAGAGGCTTATGACTAAGCATCGCCAGGTCGTAAAGCTGGTGAGCAATTAATTCTACATCACCTGCGCGAGTGCCTTCATCTTTTAGACTCAGGAAGGTTTTGACCAGGCTGTGGTTGCTGTTTAGCACCAGAGTCAGCTCTTCTTCAAACATCCCTGGCGGCATTTGTCCGCCGCCAAACATCTTGCTCATCTCTTGCATGCGGCGGGATTGCTCGCTTAATAAAATCATAGCCGAAACCCCTTCTGATTTAAGCGGTTGCAGCTTTAATTTTAGTTTTTCGCTTGCTATCAGCTCGCGGAAATAGGTTTCTAAGTCCGTGTTTTCTTGTTCTTCCCCTTCGCTTTTAAGCGCTTCGGTAAGGTCGGAGTCTATACGGTGGAATTTTACTTCCGGCTCGTACATTTCCAAGTATGAGATATATGGGGCATCCAGACGGTTTGTGAGTTCAACCGCAGTCAGGCCTTGCTCTTTAAACATATTGACATACTGTGACTGCACTTGGGCATCGGTTACATAATAAACCGTCTTGCCGGTTGTTTCGCCGTCGGTTAACTCGTCAAGTGTAAGATACTTGCCGTCAATGGTCTTATATAAAATGCTGCCACGCAGCTTATCATAAAAATCACGCTCTTTTATACAGCCGTACTTGATAAAAGGCGAAATATCATCCCAATAACCATTGTAGCCGTCCCGGTCTTTTTTGAATAGGCCGTTTAGCTTGTCGGCAACTTTACGCGAGATGTATCCTGCCATCTTTTTGACGGTGCTGTCCGCTTGTAAGAAGCTACGGGAGACGTTAAGCGGCAAGTCCGGGCAGTCCATTACACCTTTAAGCAGCAACAGATACTCGGGGATAACTTCTTTGATATTGTCTGCTATAAATACCTGATTGTTATATAGCTTCACCTGGCCTTCTATATATTCTGGGTCATGTTTTAAAGATGGGAAGTAGAGTATGCCTTTGAGCCGGAAGGGATAATCCATATTTAGGTGTATCCAAAACAGCGGCGGTTTAAAATCCATGAATACTTTCTGATAAAAATCTTTGTATTCGTCATCTGTGCATTCGCTGGCGGATTTTAGCCATAGTGGGCTTGTGTCGTTTAATGGTGCTGGGGTTGTATCGGTTGTATCAGTTGTTTCGTCATCTTTTTTTGAGGAACTTTCTGTTTGCTCTGCCGGGGGCAATATGTTTTCAAGGTATATCGGGACAGGCATAAACCCACAGTACTTGGTGATTATGCCACGGATTTTAAACTCATCAAGGAATTCCTCACCGCTTTCGCCAACATACAAAGTTATAACCGTACCGCGATTTGTTTTGTCGCTGTCGCTCATGGAGTACTCTATGCCGCCTTCACATTCCCAACGCACCGGCGCGGCACCTTCGCGGAAGGACAAACTGTCTATTTGTACCCTATCCGCCACCATAAAAGACGAATAAAAGCCCAAACCAAAGTGGCCGATAATCTCTTGAGTAGAGTCGTCTTTATATTTCTCCAAAAACGCACTGGCACCAGAGAATGCTATCTGGTTGATATATTCCTTGACCTCGTCTGCTGTCATACCTATGCCATTGTCTTCGAAGACAATCTGTTTGTTTTCCTTGTCAACCCGCACATGGATTGCATATGGCTCATCTTTGGGGATTTCTGCTTCGCCCATGTCTACCAGCTTTTTTAGCTTGGTTATGGCGTCTACGCTGTTACTTATTAGCTCACGCACAAAGATATCCTGATCCGAATAGAGCCATTTTTTGATGATGGGTAAGATGTTCTCGCTGTGGATTGATAAATTGCCTGTTTGCATGTTCTTTCCTCCTATGTTCTGTCTGCTACTTCAATATTTTTACGCGTAAAAAAACCACGCACCCACTCGTCCCAGGAATCGTCTAGGGATTTATCCAAGGCAAACTCCTTTTGGGCGGTGGCGGTGGTGAATGATACGGTATCATTCTCATACACCATATTTAAAAATAAGGCGGCGGCATTGCCATGCACAACGGCAATATCTTGAGCCTTATATGAAAACACGATTTTAACAAGCCTGGGCTTTGCGCTTGTTTTGATAATAGAATAAACCAATGGGCGCATTGCTTCCCATGTGGCGTAAATGGCAGAGGCTTTGCCGGTTCCGGCATCTTCTTCGCTTTCGCTTTGAGTGGTTTCTATTGCGCCATTAATAGAAACACGGGTGTTTAGCCCTATTTCTACACCTCGCACTTCAAATTCATCCAGTATGTCTTCCCGTAAAAGGCGGCCCATAAAGCCTTTGACAAGCTCCGTATCCATTGTTACAGCTATCATTTGTAAGTCCGTGCCTCCTTTGCTGGTGCTTCATGCACAACTTAACACATGCCGCCTTTGGCAGTGGAACAAATTGGGTCGACGCAAAAATCCGTTTCGCGGATGTTTCACACTTTTGTCCCAAACTCATACTATACAATTAGAAGTGTACATCCCTTTGGGGAATTACACGAATCACTGTATAAGGAGGATACCATGGGAGACCATATTAAGCACCTTGTTGAGTGTATGTTTAGGTATATCGGCCAGACCGTTACCATTTTCACAACAAGCGGCGGGCTATCCGGTAATGGGTTTACAGGCGTACTCTTGTCTGTTGACTGCAACTGTGTACGGCTCCTTGCCGACATTGGCGCACCCCCGGCTTGCCCGGTTGGTAGCGCTTGCACCGACATTATGACCCCACACGGCATCGATAACGATGCGGGCGAATTCTGGGGCAACCCCCTTGGCGCGGTTTGCGTAATACCGACCCACGCCATCGCTGTATTTACACATTCTACGATATAATTTATCAAAAGTACTAATGATACGCAAGACTGGAAGGGTATGACGCATTAAAACCTTGGGGCTCTGCCCCGAGCCCCATAAGCTTTTTGAAAAAAGCTTAACCAAAAACTTTATAAAAACCGCGCAAAAACATGCGCGGTTTTTTGTTGGATATCATGTAGGAAATTGATTGCTGGTTTTGATGATACTGATAAACCTTTATTGTCGGTTTTGATGATACTGATAAAAGCGATCCTATCCAGTAATTGTGTGGTTTATCATTGACGCAAGGGTTGTCGCCTGCATCAGTTTTGACCTCTTATCCCTTCATCGTACAAGCCCCAGTTATATGGCTGCCTTATGGCAATATTCCTACGCATTTCATCCCCTTGGGGCTTTTTAGCAAGCTCTGTCCACAAATCTACATAATCATCACGGCCATACGCCGCCCCTGCAAATAGCAAGAATGGCATTGCTGGTGGCATTTCATCAAAGTGCAGTACATCCTTGTGGTAGTTCCATTTGGATATGTCTGTCATATATGGCACTATGAAATCTATTGCCTTTCTTATGCCGCGCCCGTCCGGCAGGCTAAATTCCCAAAGATTATCGTCTTTTGTAGATAGTATATGACATATGTTTACCAGGTTATCTACGATAAAGCATGAGTAAATATACGGCTTTGTGCGGTCAATTTCCCTTGGAAACGAGCCGTCTGTTGCCATTTGGTCTGGTAGATACACTTCTTTGTATAGTTTACGGCAGAGGTCTATTACTTCTTTGTTGCCGGTATATCTTGCGAATATGGCGGCTTGCACACTCCAACACACAGTGTGGTTATTATTGGTGTTCATTTCATCTATACCTTGGGGATGGGTGGTCATCCAGTTTAGATATGCGGCAAACCACTCATGTAAACCTTTGGATACGTCTGCCGGCATAGAGGGTGACCACTCTAGCGTTGAGATTGCTACAGCCACATCCGCCAGGTGCAACGTGTCTATTATGCCTATACCACGCCCATGACATATGCCCGGTATGGCTTGGGCGTACAATAAATGCGGGTTCATCTTAGTGGCGTCGTCTAAGAAAAATTCCCTTAAGAATCTTATTGCCGCTACAGCATAGCGTTCGTCACTGGTGATGTGATACGCTGCCGCCAAATATGCAACACATGTACGCATCGTGCGCATGCTATATCTATGTGCTACAAAGTTACCCGGGTTGGTTTCGCCATCTTTACGGATATATGGCAAGCCATCCGCAGTATCTGGGTTTGGCCAAAAATAGTCCGCGCTTGAGTAGAAATCATTAATGCCCCCTTGGGATAACGGGGCTGTATGGTCGGTAATATGTGGTGGCGTAACTTTTATGGCCGCTTCTGCCTTTAATATTATTTCGGCATGGTTGATACACTTATCCCGTTGTGATGCCGGCATTTTAATAAGAAAATCCATTTATGCCACCCCTTTCAATCGTCCCAACTTAAATTATAGTATATAATAGCTAAAACCATCAGTTTTGCAAGCTTGGTGGCATAACACAACTTTGTAACAACTCCCTGATAAGATAAAGATACAGATATGAGGAGGCGAATCAATGCTAAACATATTAGTAGTAGAAGACGAACAAGCAATTGCCAACCTTATTTATGTAAACTTAAGCGAAGAAGGATACCGCTGCACATGTGCCTTCGATGGCAAGCAAGCGGCAGACCTTCTTGAAAACGAAGATTATGATTTGATCTTATTGGACATAATGCTGCCAGAAATCGATGGCTACGAGCTGCTGGAATATATTAAACCCCTTGGTACCCCTGTCATATTTATCACAGCAAAGGGCAGCCTAAACGACAGGATAAAAGGCTTAAAACTGGGCGCGGACGACTACCTTGTTAAACCATTCCAAATTGGCGAGCTACTTGCAAGGGTTGAGGCGGTAATGCGCCGCTACGGCAAAAGCGAGAAACAGCTGGCTTTCAAAGATGTGTCTATCAATATAGAATCCCGCCAAGTAACTAAAAATGGCCGTTTTATAGACTTAACCGTAAAAGAGTTTGACTTGTTGGTCGAACTCATCCGCAACAAGAATGTTGCGCTATACCGTGACAAGCTTTACGAAAAAGTATGGCAAGACGAGTTCATAGGGGAAACACGTACACTAGACTCTCATATACAGCGGCTTCGTAAAAAACTAGCATGGGAAGACTATATAAAAACGGTGTTCCGTATCGGGTATAGGCTGGAGGGGTAGCCTGTGAGGCTGTTTGCTAAGTTCTTTATATGTGCCACTTTCGTTATCAGCGTTGCCCTTTTGCTTTCGGGGTATTTGTTAATCACCCTTTCCCACGAAAGCGCAATTGACCGGGAGACTGAGCGGGCTTTAAATCAATTTCAACATGACAGGTTTACGGTACAGGCTAATATAATTTCTCACGCAGACATTTTAAGCGAAGGGATGCCTCTTAGTTTTTTTGGCAGACTGTCCTCCGAGTTAAGCGGGCTTTCGGCCTTTTTTGACGAGGAGCGGCAACTGATTTACTCTTCGCTTTTGGCACAAACCGATTTTTATATGCTTAACGAAGTATCCGGCAATACCCATGTTATGCAATTCCAGACCGTGGGCGGCACAACCTATGTCATAGTCGGTGGGCGGATTACCCAAAACGATATTACATTATATCTAATAATCGCTAACGATATTAGCACCGTCATAGCCCAAAGAGAACAAATGGCGCAAAGCTTTGTAACGATATATTTTTTCACACTTTTGTTTAGCATGGTTATGATTTTGGTTCTTTCTGCGCTAATAACAAGCCCCATCAAGAAAATGAATAAAGCCGCTGCCAGTATAGCGCAAGGGGACTACAATGAGCGATTGCGCATATCAAGGCTAGACGAAATTGGCGAGCTATCAAGCAGCTTTAACACAATGGCCGATGCCATAGAGGATAAAATCCATGAACTATCCGAAAATGCCCGGCAAAAAGAAGACTTTGTAGCCAACTTTGCCCATGAGCTAAAAACACCCTTGACTTCGGTAATAGGTTACGCAGATATGATTTATCAAAAGGCGCTGCCACCCCAACAGGCAAAAGATGCCGCGTGGTATATCTTAAACGAGGGTTTACGGCTTGAAGCGTTATCTTTAAAGCTGATGGATTTGATAGTGCTGGGCCGGCAAAACTTCGTTATGGAAGAAATGAACGCTCTTGAACTTTTCGAGAATATATCCGGCAGTTTAAAACCAATGCTTGATGATAAAAATGTATCACTTCAATTGAATGTGCAACCAGCCTACATCAAAGTAGAGTATGACTTGTTTAAGACACTTGTGTTTAACCTGATAGACAACGCTGTAAAAGCCGGGTGTGACAGAATTAATATAAGCGGCAAAATAATAGCAAATAAATTTATCATAGGAGTAACCGATAACGGCAGAGGCATGCCGGTGTCGGAGCTTACCCGTATAACAGAAGCCTTCTACACGGTTGATAAATCCCGCTCACGCAGGCAGCATGGCGCAGGCATTGGCCTAGCACTTGTGGCAAAAATAGCTGAGATACACGGTAGTAATCTTATGTTTAACAGTGCCGAAAATGTCGGCACAGATGTAAGGATAGAACTTGCCTATAACGGAGGCGATTGCGATGCTTAAAAGGATGGCCTTAACTGCAGCGGGGATTGTATTATCTTTTGCTATCGCTATCGGCGGATGGGTTGTAACAAGCCGGTTAATAGACATGGAATCGGATAGGTTGTTAACGGCAACTACATCTTTTTCGGTAGACACACCGGCTTTATTGCACATGGATGAAGAAAACTACGATAATCCATATGATAGACCATCATTGACCGAGCATGAGATAGCAAGGATTTTACGAAATTGGGAGCAACCGTTCCTAATCTCCTCCAGGTGGGAGTCTACTACACATAGGAGGCTTCATGAGCCAGCACCGGGGCAGATTGACATGCAGGAGGCAATAATGGTGGCAAGAGAGGGAGTGAGATTTTTAGCCGACCACGGTATTTTGCCGGCAGAAGTGCTAACTTTTAACGATACAAGGGCCTATCTTGGCCAATACGTCCCACAAGGCGAACCCTTTTTACCTATAGCATACAGCTTTTGGAATGTACGTTTCTTTAACGATTACATGGAGCTGCTTATGACAATAAACGCTATGACGGGGCAAATTTGGAGGATTGACACGGATGTAAGAGCAGCACTATTCACAGATTTTTTTGAATTTGAACGTTTACCGATATATATTACCGAGGAAAAAACCATGGTTGTTTTGACGGCGTTTATGGCAAATTTGGATATAGGTTTTGATGATAGTCTCGTGTCTGGGATGTTCTCTTTGGCAGATAACAGACTAGGACGGTACAGGCAAGAACCATCGTTGTACCCGCCAGTGCTCCCACTGTATATATATCAAGGTAACTTCGAGATGGTGGCAGATGCTGCCTCTCAGCGTGTATTTACATTGTATCGCCACAGTTTTGCAGATGGCGAAGCCGCGGCCATTGTCACGGCCACAGGTATAATGACAGGTCATGATACTGTGCATTTTAGCCGGTTAAGCATTTTTCTTACGACACACTAAGAAACCATGTTCATAAAGTTACGCAATAAGGATGATATCAATGAATAAAAGAAACATATTAACGGTAGCGGGTATTGTATTTTCATTTATTATAGCTATTGGTGGCTGGGCTATGAAAAGCCGTATAATGAACATAGAGTCGGACAGGCTGCTTTCCGCTACCATGTCCTTTTTTGTGGATACGCCCGCAATAGACTTATTGCGTATTGGAGAAGAATATAGTAACTCCCCATATACCCTGCCGACTTTAACCGAGCATGAAATGGCCAATATCTTGCGAAACTGGGAGCGGCCAAGACCATGGTCTTGGGAATCTACAGGCCGCAGGAGGCTGCACGAACCGGCACCAGGGCAGATAGACATGCAACAGGCTATAGATGCCGCAAGAGCAGGGCTGATATTTCTGTATGACAATAGCATTTTGCCGGCAGAGATGCTGGAATTTAACGATATAAGGGCATACCTAGCCCAAAACATTTCGCAAGGCGATGAGTTTTTGCCCATAGAGTTCAGCTACTGGAATGTACGGTTTTTTAACGATTATATGGAAGTACTAATGACAATAAACGCCGTAACAGGACAAGTTTGGAGGAAAGAGATAGACATAATGCGAACTGTCCACGGAGAAGTTTCTACGTTAGTACCGTTATATATCGGCAACGAAGAAATCATGAATACATTAGCTACATTCATGACAGGACTGGGGCTATATTTCAACGATGATGCCGTATATGGGCTGCTCCCAGCATCACAAAACATCGCGCTTATTGTAGAAACACCAACATCTCCTACACGCTTACCATATTTAGAAAGCAACACATATATGCATGTTATTGCTAACTTCCATTCTCATCTATTTCTTGTTAGCCACAGGTTTGCGGACAATAATGCTATTGCTGGAATAGCAACAACAGGCGTATTAACAGATGAGGGACTGGATAATTTCAGCAGATTTACTATTTTTATGACTGTAGCAGGTATATATGGTTAAAGTTTAACAACTATGACGCAAATGCATCAAAACTTTATCACATCTCCTGGCTATGATGGTTACATCAGCAGCAGGGAGATTTTTTATAGCCAAGGGCAAGGCAATACGAAAGGAGGACAGAGTGTAAAATCATAACAATTGCACGTTTAAATAGGCTCTGCCGGAATCGTTTATAAATGCAATTACTGTACCCTGCGCATGAATACAAAAAGAGAGGATGGTATCTACCATGAAAATGAAAGCAGCGGTAAAAACCGCACTGGCACTTGTTTTAGTAGGAGGTATGCTAACAGCCTGCACTTCTGTAAGCGCCGCAACCATAACAACTTCTGTTTCAGAAGTCCCCCCGGCCACAATATACAACGCCAACCTGGCGCAGCCGCTATCTACTGCAAAATCAATGAGAACCACACAGCCGGAAGAAGACACAAACTACAATGCCGAAATTATCACCCATGTACAACTACCCACATCCCTGCTAGAGGATTTGATGGCGATGGATGATGATGCGCAAATTGCTTTTTGGGAAGATTTCAGGCAAAACAACCCATATGTATACCACATTGAGTTTGTTAATGAGGATGGAGAGGTAACTGTGTCGCTTATGACTGCCCGGGCGACAGATATTGCTGACCCTGTATACATTTTCGACTTAGACGAAGCCCTTGCGCTTCACAAAGCAAGCAATCTAACAATGCCAACGTACTTGCCAGAAGGTTTTATCTTTGAGCGCGCATGGTTTTCTAACTTTTCTTGCCCATTAAGCAACCCGGATACCGATTACACTGGCGGACAGTTGTTTGTTGTATTTGGCGATGGAGAGCAAAGCCTTACCATCGAAATCCGGTACCATTACGAAGAAAATGGCTTTGATACTTGGACATGTGACTTTGAAGAAATCACAATAAACGGGCAAAATGCCATTGTTGGCGGCGGCGGGCTGTCTGTTCAAGTTACACCTACTGCAAGATATACGTTTATGACATGGCCTTTTGCCGATGCCCCCGGCAGCACAATCTGCTATGATGATTTGATAAAAATAGCCAAATCAGTCCAATAAATTTACAAGTACGACACATCTCTTCCGTAACTATATTACATCTCCCTGCTAAGATGAATTTACCCCTAGCAGGGAGATTTTTTACAAGGAGAAGAGATGAACATGAACACAAATAGAATAGTGTACAAAAAAAACATGCGCACGCCGAAGCGGAGCATGTTGGTAGAATTTATGTTAGGGGCCTTTTTTATAGGTGGATTGTTGTTTCTGGCACTTATCGCTCATGAGCTAAACATCCAAGAGATTGCGCATCTTCACGAACAGCGATATAAAGAATATCACGAAGCAGACGCGGAAATTATGGCGATTGTCAGACCTACAAACCCAAATGAAGGCGCTAGCACTACATCTTACACCCCAGCTATCCCATCACAAACAATAGATACGCCAGAAGACGCAGAGGAATGTCAATTGGATTGTACATACCTTTATGCTGAAGAGGCTAACCACAATAGTGTACCATCTATATATCATTTAGATGCCTTTTTTGGCCCATTAGGTGATAACATCAGCATCTATTATAAAAACCTGGATACCGGCTTTGTTTATACCTATAACCATGAATCTGTATTTTTTGGGGCAAGCCTTAACAAAGCAAAGCAGGCATTATATATCCATATCGCGGCAGAACGAGGCTATATCGATATGCATGCAGTGCATACCTTTAGAGCCGAAGATTGGTGGGGGGGTACGGGCATTATCCGGTTTATGCCCGCAGGGGCTACGCTTACCACACGGGAGCTGTTACGCCATGCTATTGTTTATAGCGACAATGTAGCCCATCGTATGCTTGCACGATATATGGCACGTATTGGCTTTAGCTATCGCGACTTTGTTGCGGAGCTGGGGGCAAACCCGGATTTTATACGAAGCACTTATTCCCACGACACAAGTGCCGCAGATACAGCATTGTGGTTTTATGCCTTGCATAATTATTTTGAGTCAGAAAGCCGTTATAATCACTATCTAAGATACGACATGCTAAATACAGCTTTTTACTCTCACCCATATTTTACAAGAGGCAACCGCTTTGGAGGAGACAATCCTGTAAATGTCCAACTCATGCACTCATCATATCAAATGGCTCAAAAATATGGTTGGGCTGTTGAGTCTTTTAATGTTGCCGGGATTGTATATGCTAACTCGCCTTTCATGCTGGTGATTATATCCGATATGGATCACGGAGCGCATGGTTTGTTTGAGGAGATATCATGGCTTATGCATGAGTTTAATGGGAGGTATTTTAAATAATAAAAGTATTTAACCCGATAGCAAAAAAGTGCCTATTCAAAGTAGGCCTTTTTGCACGTTATAGGATTTTTTATTATTGCAGGTTAATTTTGCGTTCATTTAGCTCAAGAAATCCAGCCGCTTCATTATCACCAAACAAATAATCTGCAATTTTTTTAGACTGAACGTCATCTCGTTTATTTTTAGCTTTTTGATCCCCAATCACGCTCTCAAATGTAGAAACCTTCAAGATTTGCTCTAATTGCCGAGAACTCCATCCCTGTTTTATACATTCGTCTATATAACTTTCTCTTCTATCCTTATCTTCTATCCTCATCAATTGACGATAATGAGTCCAGCTTAATTCGCTACGCAGTGCGTAGCGATTTGAAAAGACATGATAAAATTGTCTCATATTTCGCAAATTTGCCACAGTAAACCCTTGACCAAACTCATTAACAAGCCTTTTTGAAAGAAATGCTAGTAGTTCCTGCCCATATTCAGCCCGGCTACCAACTGCTTCGGTTAATAGGCGTCCGGTCTCCCAATAAGCCTCTACCATAGCAAAACTTATTGCGGTACTTATTTTTGCCCGCGCTACTAACCTAGCCGATGTCAACATTTCACGTATGCCTTGATATACACCATCATTTTGCCCAGGTTCATCAGACGATGGTACGCTTTCATTATCTATGTTTTTACGGGTATATTTTTTTACGTAAATTGTTTGTCCCAGCGAAGTCATATATGTTGATATTTCAACTGATCCTGTTTTTCCGGCTGCTAGCTTGCGTTTTTCTATCTCACGACATTTGCCAATTGCTAAGCGCTCCCATACTATATTTTCATCTTTCTTATATCCTGCGGCAAAATCTCTAACGATTTCACTGCCATTTTCCGAAAGCAGAAAACTTGCAAATCTAATCAAGCATTCATAGTCTTGAACTAGCTTCCACTCTGCCGAAATCCATTCTAAGCCACAAATAGCGCCCAACAAACCACCGGCCATTGACGCAATTGTATCTGTATCACTGCCTATTGCGCCTGCGGCGGATTTTATCCCCAAAGCAGGGTTGTTTGCGTACCTTGATGCTAAATATATAGCGCTAACTGCAGCAATATCTCCAGCACCATTTACACTTTTATTAAAGCAACCAAGCACGGTTAGAGTCTCAAACTCTATATCTATTGCGCCTTTATGGATAGCTTGCAACACGACTTCCAAATTATCTTGTGTGTTTTTAACTGTTGTAGCCCAAACTTGTTTATAATCTGCGTTTGTATTAGCAGTTACCAGCCATTCATCCAAAAAACAACTCGGGAACTTACTCCACACAAGCATATCGTCTAGAATTGTATTTACTAACTCACCAAAAGACAATGTGCTATCCTTCTTCAACAAAATAAACAATGCATACCCATAAAGAACAGCACCGACAATTGCCCGCGGGTGCCCATGTGTAATAAGCGTATTTTTAATGATATTTTCGGCAACCGCATCAAAACCGTTTTCGCGAACACCGGCAATTACATGGGGTAAAATGCGCATCGCCGCGCCATTTCCTCCTGCTTCGAAATAACGGTTTGATTCTATTCCAAACCATGGCTGTTTCTTTTTACCCCATATCGCTGCCGCGCGTTTCACGGCACCGCCTCCGCCACGTTCATACTGTTGCCAAAAAGGCAATTCTACTTCTGCGAAATGTGTGTCCCATTGCTTGCCGGAAAGCAAGCTCCTGGCTACAGCCAGAATCAACTGCGTGTCATCGCTATATTCGCCTGCGCGGATTGTCTCTACGTGACTCCAGTATTGCCCACCTGTACGCCTTTGCCACTCTGCAAAATTAGTCAACAAAGGTTTTGCATGCTTTTTTGTGTTTTTGGAGTTAAACTCATTTGGCCACCCTAGGGCATCGCCAATGGCTGATGCGACAAGAGCTCCGGCACATTTTTCTTCAATACAGGGGATTCCATTCATTTTACTCACTCCGATGAAAGTATTGAGTTTCTAATGGGGTTTGACCATTGCGCACCATAGCGCTCCAGTTTGTGTTGCATACATCAGGCGCAATGTATACAGGGATATTATTATTAGTTGTCAGAAGTATCGAAAAAATATGATTGGCCGTACTACAATCACCCACAATAATCTGGTTAACATAATTAAGCGGGATGTTTTTATGCACCAGGATTTCCGCCTGGTCGTTGGTTGGGCAACAGTCTAACATGCGAGGCGTCCGAGATCGCCCTCTAATAGGTGAATCAAACAATGTATAAATATTTGCTAAATTATCGCTAATACCTGCACCTCTACCTACTGCTGCGTTATATGGGCAAAACTTACATTTTGTCTCTTTTAGTATTGCCAGGTCAATTGATAAGACAACCCATTCCTGAAATACTTTATCTACATCTCTTCCCTTAGCTTGCCTCCAATACCAACTGTTAGGGTATTGCAGCGAGCAACATACGTAGTCTGTTGCGTTATCCAAACGCTCTTTATCGTTTTGCTGCTTAACACCAGGATTTATTAAGTCAGTTGAGCGTATCCCAAGATCATCCCTTAGTATATGAGTAAGACTCTTTACTTTGGTAAAATGACATAGACGTGTAGCATTTCGGCTCTTAAGATAATCGTATGCTTCGACTTTACAATACATTGTTTATTCCCCCCTATGCTTGATGTAATTTTTAGAGTCTACCGGAAACAAAGATGTCAAACTACGGGAGAAGGTCATAACTAATCCTTGTTTTGCTCGCGTTGCCGCCACATAAAAAAGCTTCAATACCTTGGCATACTCTTCTTCCTTTGACTCAGCTGACTCAAGTCGTTCAGCGTCTGGGAAGTCATCATTATTTAGACATGGCAAGTAAACATTATCAAACTCAAGCCCTTTAGCCGAATGAAATGTCGTAACATATATACCATCGCTAATGCTGTTATTATCGTCTTTTCTTATTATTGCTGCATTTATCTTTTGTGATTTTAATGCATTATAAAACAATGTAACCAGCTCTCTATTTTTTACGATTATAACATTTCTACCTGTCCGGCCTTTAAGCAGGCTTACGAGACCTTTAAGTTCTTTATCATTGCTTGAATACTCAACCAGCACAGGCTTAACGCCAGCTGCAGGCACTTCAAACTTAGGTACTACATACTCATCCCCTTTGGTCTCCCAATTGGGGTGCGTTGTTATATCTTGTGCAAACAAAGCAATTTCTTCAGGGTTGCGATAGTTGTTTTCAAATTTCCATGTCTTATGTATCTTGATTCCAGATGCTATCCACGACAAAGAATTCCCATATATTTGTTGGGCTACATCACCAAAGAAAACAAATGAACCATCTTCCGCCATGGCCTTCACAAGAGATTTTAGCATCATAGGCGAAAAATCCTGTCCTTCATCAACTATTATGTGCGTATACCGTCTTTCGCGGTTATCCTCAAGCAATCCATTATAAACGGCTATGGCAATATCGTCCCAGTCATATAAATACCCCAACTCTGCCCGCTTGTGCAGGTACATCTCATATACCATATAGAACCACTTACGGTTCTCGCGTCTGATTTTTGTACTTGCGCGACCAATGCGCCCAACCTTTTCATAATCCTCAAGGGAGCATGTGCCAAACTCTTGCATGAATTGGATCTCCTCTACAAAATCTCGAATAGGCCTGTGTAATGTTGACTCTTGGCTATACTCCTGTTGCAAGACCATAACAGCATCAGAAATTAATTTTTCTTTCCTACTGTTATTACTTAAAATTACGGTTTGCCCTCTGAATCCCATCTTATTTATACTATTTAAATATCCGGCAGCAAATTTATGGTAATTTTCTACAGTTATACCACGCTTTTGTGCCGCTATGCCATTCATATACGCGACTAAAGCACGGTTATATGTAACAACCAGAACGTTGGGGCGACCAGCAAGATTTGACCTTTGTTCGGCCAGAAGCAAAGCCAATGTTGTTTTACCGCTTCCAGCAGTGCCAAGTACAACTGTATGCCCTATGGGTTTTAGTGCCAATACTTCTATTTGCGCACCTTTCGGCTGAATAAACATATAGCTACCACCCCACCCTTTTATCTTAATTATACAAGGATTAAAAAAATTCACAATCCTCGTCAGGCAATAAGTATCAAGCAACCGAAGCAATCCTATCTTGATTTATTTTACATTCCCTCTTATAGTAGCCATACTAAGTAAAAAGAAAAGTGGTGTATACAATGGAAAAAGGTGCGTTTATAGCATTCGAAGGATTAGATGGCTCAGGCAAAACCACCCAGTTTAACGCAATAAGAGACAAATTAACAAAGCACAAAATCAATTTTAAAGAGGAAAGACAACCAAGCGACCGCAATCCCATAGGCCTGATAGTTCGCGATATCATCCAAAAAACACGCGGGCTAACTGTATCCCCTGTGTCTCTTGCCAAACTCTTTTCTGTGGATAGGTACGAGCATGTTGTTAGCAATATCAAGCCCTGTATCGATAAAGGTGAGCATGTACTAATAGATAGGTATATACTTTCGAGCTTTGCTTACCAGGGCTTGGCGCTACCGTTTGACGAAATATATTACTATAACAAAGATGTGATTAAACTACTGATGCCAGACATAACCATTTTTATAGACACAGCTCCAGAAATATGCCTAGACCGTATCAATAACACACGTGCATGCAAGGAGCTGTTTGACGACAAAGGCACAGCTGCACGAAAAAAATACTTCGAAGCGATGGACAGGTTAAATGAGTATGCAAATGTATTAGTGATAGACGGCAGCCAGCCGCCAGAAGTAATTACCGATGAAATTTGGAAGGCTGTTGAGCCACTAATATCTAAGGGCGCTAAGCAATGATACTATGGATAAACGGCGCCTTCGGCTCGGGAAAGACATCAACCGCAAACGAGCTTAATCGTAGGCTCCCCAATTCATTTATTTATGACCCAGAAAACGTCGGATACTTTATCAGGCAAAACACAAACGGACTGTTTGCAGGCGGCGACTTTCAAGATATACCCCTATGGCGAGAAATGAACTATCAAACCCTCCGCATGATAACCGAAAAATATGACGGGACGGTTATTGTGCCAATGACCCTTGTCAATCCCGATTATTACAGCGAAATCATCGGTAGGCTTATGTCTGACGGAATCGATGTTAAACATTATATCCTGTATGCCGAACGTGATGAAATCAGACGACGGTTAAAAAAGAGATCCTTTCTTGGTTTCAGAAACGAGAATTTTGCACTGGATGCAATTGACCGTTGTGTAAAGGCCTTTGATAAACACATAACAGATGTTAAAATCCATGTTGATGATATGAGCATTGATAGCGTAGCAGATAGAATCGCAAGTTTATCAAATTTACAATTAGCGCCAAACAAAGCTAAACTTAGAACCTGTATTCAATATAAGAAATGCTGACAGGGAATGGCGATTTTTCGCCAATCAAGGCGGTGCTGACGCGGCTTGCCAAGATGGCAAGCAAGGAAGTGCCAACGAAGAGTGGCGGAA
>Ga0123355_10004013_pt1 | contig 21315 bp, 16 predicted proteins | sample TergutEmb28metaG_3_FD_89872 | JGI IMG/M metagenome (GOLD analysis project Ga0123355, IMG submission 89872) | Embiratermes neotenicus P1 segment gut microbial communities from Petit-Saut dam, French Guiana - Emb289 P1 | ecosystem: Host-associated > Arthropoda: Insects > Digestive system > Gut ...
ACAGATGTCGAGCGTTTACTGCAATCGCTATCAAAAACGCATAGATAGGATCAAATACGGACGTCAGCAGACTTATCCCCACAAATTGCAATGCACCTGCAAAGACAACAACACTCGTCAGCATTATCCAATACCAGTCAAAGCCCCTGCTACTCATAAGTATTCCATAAGCCATGCCCAAAAAGGCAAATCCGGTAAGTATCGGAACTGTGTGCGGAAAAGCCGCCTTCATTGCGGCGGGAAGCGTTTTAATCATCTGCTTTCTCCTCGGCTGACATTAAGTTGAGGGAGGTCGAGCCTCCTCTTAGCTTATAATATTAATTGTACCACTGTCAAAGTAACTTATCAAAATAGTATTGCGGACGATAATATTAAACCGCCCGCAATGTTTTTAAGATAAAATCGCTTTATTTATATATTAGTGGCTCATCATACAAGAACATTTTGTATTCTTCTTCGGTTAGTTCATCAGAGGTTATCCCTCGCTCAATACAATACCTTGACATTGCGCGGTAATCAGCCTCGACTATAAGGGGTCTTCCTGGAACATAATCTACATAACCACCAGCTTCATGTGCTATATCATCTAATGTTTGTTCACTTATTTTATTGTCGGACATTCAAATCACCCTCCAGTTATAGTCTATCAGGCGTTTCATCAGGGTGATACAAGCGCTTACCATGAATCATTGCTTGTTTCGCAGATACTCACGTGCTTCTTCACGTGTGTAAACAGCACCTTTCTCAATGTCTTCCAAGCCCTTTTCAATTTTCTGATTAACATACAGATAATACATTATATCGTCCCATGTCGAATCGTCAGGCAGGTCTAAAATGCCTTGTGCTACAGCTTGCTTTACCATTTGCGACAACTCCTTTTTTTAGTCATCCATCTACTCGTCTCGTTACCAAAAGTATACAGTTTTAGCAGTAAAATAGCAAGTAATAACTTACTTTGTATAGAGCTGAGTTATTATGATCTGATTAAAAATACTTGCAAGTGATACTTAATTTAGTTAGAATTGTTATCAGAGTTATGTTGTGCGTGGCAATTCGGCTTGATTGAGTTACATTTTGGAGGTATTAGGGTGTTTTGTGATATAAAAAATGAACTCGATAATCCGGTTGTCCGTATGATTATGGGTGAAAGTGCTTTTGACAACTCTCCGGAAGCAATGGACTATAAGGTTGCAGAGTTTCGTCGCTCAACTTCTATACAAAAAGAATCAGGCGGTGAATGATGAAAAACAAAGTTCTACTGGTGATACCTTCTGCTTGGTTGTTGTCCGCTTGGTTTTTAATCGAGGGCATACGTATAATTTCTGCTACTCATCGTCATTTTGGGGAAGAAATCGGTTATGTGCTGATTGGTGCCTGTATCAGCCTATTCGTGACTTTTGGCATTTACAAAATTGCCAAAAAGATCAAACGTGACCGCACACGCAAGCGTTTTTTCGTTGGGTGCTATCTTACGCTAACGCTGCCTGTTATCGCCCCTTGGCTACTTTTCATTATTGGTTGCTATCATCATCTCGCTGCTATAAGTTTTACGTTTGCGCTTTACTTGTCAGTTGCTGCGAATCCGGTAATATTCGCGCATATTACTTATAAAATAATCAGCAAACAAAAACATCTAGAGAGCAAGGCAGTATAAGCAAATAGCACAGTGCAATCCCACCCCCGCCCAATAACGTGATGGACTAAATTTTGAACAGCGAATAAAGAGAAAACCCTTTGAAACTAGGCAATTCCAAGCCTTATTTCAAAGGTTTTTCCATTCTCAAAAGTTCCTCTTGACAAAAGACCCAATGGTTTTTCGGACGATTCAATGCTTTCACCTCCGTTCGTTATAAGTAGTGTGCAGTATTTATAACGAAAGTCAAGAATGCTGAAAATCGACATGTTCATTGAATGTTGGTATATAAACGCAGAAAAAGCCCGATTTCTCGGACTTTTTGCTTGGCTCCTCAAGTTGGACTCGAACCAACGACCCTGCGGTTAACAGCCGCATGCTCTACCAGCTGAGCTATTGAGGATCATGGCTATATCAAATCAATGGTGGGCCTAAGTGAATTTGAACCATCGTATGTACGTCTTTCGGAGTGTGCTTGTTGCACATCCTTAAACCAATGGTGGGCCTAAGTGGACTTGAACCATCGTATGTACGTCTTTCGGAGTGTGCTTGTTGCACATCCTTAAACCAATGGTGGGCCTAAGTGGACTTGAACCACCGACCTCACGATTATCAGTCGTGCGCTCTAACCAGCTGAGCTATAGGCCCTGGTGGAGATGAGCGGGATCGAACCGCTGACCCCCTGCTTGCAAAGCAGGTGCTCTCCCAGCTGAGCTACACCCCCACGGAACTTGTGATATCCCGTAGATACCACACCATCATTGACATGCGGACATCATAGTAACACTTTTTGCCCTAGTTTGTCAACATCTTTTCAGCGATTTCCGACACGCTAATAAGCATATCTTCTATACGCACTCGAATAATCTACCATTACCTTAACCTCTTGTCAATATAATTTCATTAGATTTATTAGTTTTCGCAGAAAAATTTCATGTTTTCTTTGTTTTTTCGTTGACAAGCTGAATTTTGTACGTTAGAATGTGCATGCTTATGTGATTACATGAGTAAATACTATATGAAAGGAGTTGATTTTAAGGTGTTAAATAGAGTAAGGGTGATTTCCTCCTAAAACCGAATATCGGCATAACAGCATAATGGGTTATCGTTATCAGAGATAACCGTAATCCAATGGGGGTAAATCACCCTAAGCTTTCGTTATGCAAAGCGTTTTTGTGCGCTTGGCGTTTTCCTGTGTATTTCGCCATGAACCACAAGTACGCTTGTAAGCAACTTTCGTGAATAGTTTTTAATTCTTAAGGACGCGATCGAGGTCGTGTCCTTTTTTGTTGTTTTAAGTAATAAAATGAATAATCAAGGATAATCAAAATGAAAAAAGATTCTAAGCTCAAAATGATGATGGGGTTCACGCATAAGCTAAAGCGTTTTTTCCTGTTTTCAGTATTAACTGCCATCGTTGCGACGTTTTTAAGTTTTCTTGCGCCGCTCATAGTTGGCTTCACAGTTGACTCTGTCATTGGTGATCAAGGAACCACACTGCCATACCCAATAATGTGGTTGTTTGAAACATTAAACACACGCGGGACACTATTTTCCGCTCTGCTCGTTTGTGCAATATTAATTGCCGTTACCGAGCTGATTTCCGGCGTTTTTAACTACCTCTCTCGTATGAGCATGGCAAAGGGTACCGAGCGAATGATTAACAATCTTCGCATAAACCTGTATTCTCATACACAAAACCTGCCATTTGAGTGGCACACAAACAACCAAACCGGCGACATCATACAGCGTTGCACATCGGATGTCGAAACCGTCAGGCGTTTTGTGTTTAACCAGCTAATCGAAGTTGTTCGGACAGCCATACTCATCGTAATTGCCATCATCATCATGTTTTCGTTAAATGTTGTAATGGCTACCGTTGTCACCGTGTTCATGCCCTTTGTAATGGCATATACATTCTTCTTTTTCAGGCAAATTGCAAAAAAGTTTCTTTTGGCTGACAAGGCAGAAGGTGCTCTCATGGTTAGAGTTCAGGAAAACTTGACCGGTGTTCGTGTCGTTCGAGCTTTTGGGCGAGAAGTATACGAAACGGAGCAATTTGATGAGAAAAACGAAGACTTTGCAAATAAATGGATAAAGCTTGGTGGAACTCTGGGCGTGTACTGGGGTATTGGCGATGCTGTTTCATTTTTGCAAATGTTTAGCGTAATCGTTGTTGGCTCATATCTCGCTGTTACAAGCACATTTACTGTTGGAGAGCTACTTGTGTTTCTCGGATATACGAATATGCTCATGTGGCCAGTCAGACAGCTTGGCAGAATCGTCAACGACATGAGCAGAGCCGGAGTATCTCTTGGACGCATCAAAGAAGTCCTTGACGTACCGGTAGAAACTGACTCCCCGGATGCAACAACACCTCCAATAAATCGTGATATCGAGTTCAAAAATGTAAACTTCACATACGGCGAGCAACCAATTTTGAAGGATGTCAGCTTCAAAATAAAGAATGGAACAACATTTGGCATCCTCGGTGCAACAGGCTCCGGTAAGTCAACGATTACATATCTACTCAACAGGCTATATGATCTGCCTGAAGACGGCGGAGAAATCACAATCGGCGATGTAGATATAGCCAACATCAAAAAAGCATATCTGCGTCGAAACATCGGACTTGTCTTGCAAGAGCCGTTCCTGTTCTCAAAGACGATTCTGGAGAACATCGACATTGCTTCACGCAGGCGTGATCTTGCCAAGGTGCGTGAAAAGGCTAAAATCGCCGCTGTTGACGATAACATCGAAGAATTTGCAAAGGGATATGACACAATCGTTGGCGAACGTGGTGTAACCCTCTCTGGCGGACAAAAGCAACGTGTCGCAATCGCACGCACACTGATGATGGACGCACCTGTTATGGTGTTTGACGACTCTATGTCCAATTTGGATATGGAAACAGACGCTAAAATACGTGAATCCCTGCGAGAAGATACAGCGGGTGCGACAGTTATTCTAATTTCGCACAGAATCACCACACTTATGAATGCGGATGTAATCATGGTGCTAGAAGATGGCAAGGTCGAAGAGATTGGCTCTCATGCTGAGCTTGTCAAGAAAAACGGCATCTATCGACGTGTCTATGATTTACAAAGCGGATATGTGAGTGATGATGTTGGCATGAGCAAAAAAGCAAAAAGCGAAAAAAATAATCAAAAAGGGGGTGAATCCCTATGAAATACGAGTACGAAGATGAGGTAAAGGTAAAAGGTCTTAGTGTGAGCGTCTGGAAGCGAGTTCTACCATATGTTCGCAAAATGAAGCGACAGTTCATCTATTCACTTGTAATTATTGTCGTTTGGACTGCAATAAACGCAGCATTTCCACTGTTTACAACCTATGCAGTAAATAACTTCATCATCCCGGAAACAACTGATGGAATCATTCCATTCTCTGCACTATACATTGGGTTCATTCTAATTTCAGGTCTCTTCACGTATTTGTGGGTAAAAATACTTATGTCAGTTGAGAACAAGATCGGTCTTATGATAAGGCGTGATTGCTTTGTGCATCTTCAAAAGATTCAACTTGCATACCACAACACAAACTCCGTCGGCTACCTGATAGGCAGAGTCATTTCTGACACAGAGCGAATCAGCGGCATGATCTCTTGGGGCTTCACCGCCGTTGCAGAGGCGTCATTGATAATAATTTTCAGTATTGTCTATATGCTCATACTCAGCCCGCCTCTTGCCCTGATACTAATGCTAATCATTCCTGTTGCATGGGTCATCGCATGGATCTTCCAGCGAAAGATACTTGTTGTTAGCAGAAAAGTTCGTGAGATAAACTCGCGTATAACCGGAGCGTACAACGAGGGTATAACCGGCTCAAAAACTTCCAAAACACTCGTCATTGAAGACATCAACAGCGATGAGTTTGCAAAGCTGTCTGATAGTATGCAACGCCAATCCATTCGAGCATCTCGCTTGTCTGCAATGATGCTCCCAATGATTGCAACCATAGGGTCTATCGCACTTGCCATCGTTCTGTTTAGAGGCGGCTTCCTTGTTGATATGGGTCTACTTGATTTTGGTATACTTGCAGCGTTTATAACGTATGCGATTCTCACCATTGAGCCTGTTGTGTGGGTTTCCGGTGTTATTTCGGAAATCGTCGCGGCACAAGTTGGCGTAGAGAGAGTAACCGGATTACTCGCCGAGGAGATCACCATTAAGGACACCCCTGAAGTCATTGAAAAATACGGTGACACATTTGAACCAAAACGTGAAAACTGGGAGAAAATCGATGGTGCTATCACATTTGATGATGTAACATTCATGTACCCGGACGGCGAAGAAAACGTACTAGAGAATTTCACTCTTGACATTCCGCCGGGAACGACTGTTGCAATAGTCGGAGAGACGGGCGCAGGCAAATCAACAATGGTAAATCTTGCTTGTCGCTTCTATGAGCCGACAGGTGGTCGTGTGCTGATTGACGGACGTGACGCACGTGAACGCTCGCAGTTGTGGCTACATTCATCGCTTGGCTATGTGCTCCAACATCCACATCTGTTTTCCGGCACGATTATGGACAATATTCGCTATGGAAAGCTAGATGCTACTGATGAAGAAGTCATTGCCGCCGCAAAAATAGTTTCAGCAGATGTTGTCGCAGAGCGTATGCCGGACGGCTACAACACCGAAGTTGGCGAGGGCGGAGATAAGCTCTCAACAGGCGAAAAGCAACTCGTTTCATTCGCTCGTGCAGTTCTTGCTAATCCGCCGATTTTCGTACTTGATGAAGCGACATCCAGCATAGATACAGAAACAGAGCAACTCATCCAAAATGCCATCTCACACATTCTCGAAGGTCGCACATCATTTATTATTGCACACAGACTTTCGACCATTTCACATGCCGATATAATTCTCGTAGTTGAGAATGGTAAGATTGTTGAGCGTGGCACACATTCCGAGCTTCTTGCCACAGGCGGACATTATTCTGAACTTTATCAGGCAATGAGGCTTGACGAAACAGATATTTAAACAAATCCACACTTTTGAAAGGAATAAAATTTTTATGAAATTTTCACAAATGAAATATATAAGACCGGAGTTAGAGGAAGTAAAAGCAAAGTATAATGCACTTCTCGAAGACTTCAAAGCCGCAAAGACTGTTGAGGAGTGCTTCGCGGCATACAAAGATATTGACGACTATACTAAATATGTTGGTTCAATGTTCGTAATTGGAGAAATCAGAAAAACCCTCAACACAAAAGATGAGTTCTATTCAGCTGAACAAGAATATCTTGATGAAATCGATCCTGAAGTTGAGGAAGTTCAGCAAGAAGTCATAAAAGCCTTGCTTGATTCTCCTTTCCGAAAGGAAATGGAAGCTGCGTGGGGCAAGCTGATGTTTAAAAACTTTGAAATTAACTTAAAGACATTTTCCCCTGCAATAGTAGAGGATCTACAGGAAGAAAATAAGCTGGCATCAGAGTATGATGACTTAATGGCTGATGCTGAAATAGAGTTTGACGGCAAAACGCTCAACATTTCTGAAATGAATCCATATCTCCTGAATCCGAATAGAGATGTACGAAAAGCTGCTGCAAATGCACTCTCAGGCTGGTTTATGGAACAGGCAGACGAATTGGATGAACTCTTTGATAAGCTTGTTAAAGTTAGGACTCGTATCGCTAATAAGCTTGGCTACAAGAGCTTTACAGAACTTGGCTACTATCGTATGGTACGAAACTGTTTTGATGACAAAATGGTTGCAAAATTCCGAGAGGGTATACTGGAACATATAGTACCACTTGTTACGAAACTCGCTGAGAAGCAAGCCGAGCAACTTGGAGTTTCCTCTTTGACAATCTATGACTTTGAGCTGAACTTCCCCGACGGTAATCCAACTCCAAAGGGTACGCCTGATGAAATATTTGAACATGGCAAGAAGATGTATGCTGAACTTTCTGATGAAACATCTGAGTTTTTCAACTTCATGCTGGAAAACGAACTCTTTGACGTGCTGACAAGGCCCAACAAACAAATCGGAGGGTATATGGATATGATTTCCTTGTATAAAGCTCCATTCGTTTTTGCTAACTTTAACGGCACCGCAGGGGACATCGATGTTTTAACCCATGAAGCGGGGCACGCCTACGCCGGCTACGTAGGAAAAGATATTTATCCACTTGAATTGCAGTATGCACCGGAAGAAATCTCTGAAATCCACTCTATGGCGATGGAGTTTTTAACATGGCCTTGGATGGAAGGGTTCTTTGGCGAAGATACAAAGAAATATTATCATAACCACTTGTATGAGGCTGTTAAGTTCTTGCCATATGGCGTAATGGTTGACGAATTTCAGCATAACATCTATGACAATCCCGAAATGACTGCAAAAGAGCGTAATGAACTTTGGTTGAACCTCGAGTCAAAATATCGTCCTTGGCTCGATATGGCGGGTATTCCGCGTTGGTCCGAGGGTCGTCGCTGGCAAGGGCAACTTCATATTTACACCGACCCATTCTACTATATTGACTACTGCCTTGCAGGAGTAATGGCTCTCAACATTTGGGCAATGAGTCAAAGGGATTATAAGGAGGCGTGGACAGTGTACAAGAAAATCATCGACTTTGCTGCCACGAAGACATTCACAGACGTGGTAAAAGACAGCGGGCTTCCTACTCCATTTGAACCTGACAACTTAAAGCTTGTTGCTGATATGGCACAAGAATGGTTTGAGAAGAATAGTCTGTAAACAAATTAGTTGCAAAACACTCGGTGCGTAATGCTTCGAGTGTTTTCGTTTATGATGCCACTGGTCAAAATCTCTTCAACCATGTCTTTGCGAAAAGACTGTGAAAAAAGTCGAAAATTTCGACATAATTAAGTGACACAAGGATTGACCGGTTAATTGCAAAATGGTACACTATACAGTGTACTTTTTAAAATTTTAAGTCGTGAAAGGAAATTTCTCTATGTCAAATAAGAACGTCATTATTGAAGGCTCAGGCAAGCATTGCCATGTATCAAAAGAAACTCTCGAAACACTCTTCGGTGAAGGGTTTGAGCTTGAGGTCAAGAAAATGTTGTCTCAACCGGGCCAATACGCAACACCACACAAGATTACTGTCGTCGGTCCTCGTAGGTCTACTGATGTAACAATCCTCGGCCCTTGCCGTAACGCAGACCAAATCGAACTGTCGTTGACAGATGCAACTTCACTTGGAATTTCTGCTCCAATTCGCGAAAGCGGCGATGTAGCGGGCAGTCCGGGCTGTAAGCTTGTTGGTCCAAAAGGCGAAGTTGAAATAAATGAAGGCGTAATCGTTGCAAAACGTCATGTCCACATTACTCCGGAAGATGCTGAAAAGTTCGGCGTTTCTGACAAGCAAATAATCAAAGTTAAAGTCAGCGGTGCAAGATCGCTCATCTTTGATGAAGTTGTGGTGCGAGTAAGTCCTGATTTTGCAACATATATGCATCTTGACTATGATGAATACAACGCTTCTGCACTTTCGCGTGATAATAGCGTCGGAGAGATTTTGGGTTAATAGAGCTTGCAATACAGAACTAAGCCTTAATACTAATCCCTAATAGAAATTGCTGTCCATACTCACGTCGTCAACTTCATTACGTGACAAATGACAAAGAACGCTAACTGAACCAGTTAGCGTTCTGATATAATCTCGATGTTGAAAAAGTCGCAACATAATTAATATACAATATTAATTAGCTTCAAAAGTAAATGTGCGAACAATTTATATCCACGTTTATCCCAGTGTTATACGTGTCATAATGTTTAGTATAACTGTAAGCACAACAAATGCGCCTGCAACCCATTTCGTGGCCAATGCAAGGCGTGCGTCACGCGATTTCGCCGCATTTTTTGCAAGGTATGATTCGTTAGCTCCGGTAAAAGCTGACAGTCCTGAGTTCTTGCCTGATTGTAAAATTATAACGCAGATAAGAACTAGGCATAGTATTAGTTGAATAACTACAAATATTGTTTTCATTATTTCCATTACGAGTCGCTCCTTGTTTGTGCTATATTTTTTCGCAGATTAGTACATTATCATATTATTCTTGCAATTGCAAGCAAAAAGTGAGTTTTTCGCAAATATTTTAGGTCGCACAACAATTCTATCGCAATTACATCTAACGAAAGTTCTAGTTTCGTCATTGTGAGGATCAGAGCAATCTGGAACCCAGACTCAAAGCCCGCAATAATTAAGCTAGAAAACACAGGTATTTATTTATGTATTTTGACACACATGCGCATTATTGTGACAAGCGATTTAACGATGATCGTGACGAATTGCTGGGTTCGATGCTTGAGTCAGGAGTATCGCTGATTCTCAACGCCGGTAGCAGTTTAAGGTCATCAAAACTTAGTGTGGAGCTGGCAAACAAATACCCGTTTGTCTATGCATCTGTCGGTGTTCATCCCCATGATGCTAAATCCATGGACGATAATACAATCGATGAACTTCAGCAACTTCTCTCAGATCCGAAGGCTATGGCTGTGGGAGAGATAGGACTTGACTATCATTATGACTTTTCTCCACGAGATGTACAAAAAAAGCGTTTTCGTGAACAACTTGAGCTTGCGAAATGTTTGCATAAGCCCGTTATTGTTCATGAGCGCGAGTCACTACAGGACACATTAGACGTGATTCGTGAGTATAAAGACTTGAGAGGCGTGCTCCACTGCTTTTCCGGCAGTTGGGAGACCGCTAAAATGGTGCTTGATTTGGGCTGGTATCTGTCGTTTGGCGGTGTTATAACATTCAAAAACGCTCGTCGTGCGTTGGAGGTTGTCGAGAAGATGCCTTTTGATAGAATGATGCTCGAGACAGACTGTCCATATCTTGCCCCCGAACCGATGCGTGGACGGCGTAATAGCTCTTTAAATTTGCAATACATCGCCGAGAAGGTCGCTGAGGTGCGAGGGATCACAAAGGATGAGGTGGCTAGAGTCACAACTGAGAATGGCAAGAGATTTTTCGACATCTAATTAGATTAGCAACAAGACTATGAGACAAAGGAGATGTTGCCGTGCAATATCGCAAAAATAAAGCAGGAAACAATCTTTCTGCATTAGGGTTCGGCTGTATGCGATTTCCCCGTGAGATGGCAGAAACTGAACGCATGATTTTAGCCGCAATAAAGGGCGGGGTGAACTTCTTTGACACTGCATACATATACCCCAACAGCGAAGCTGTTTTAGGGGAAATTTTGGCAAAAAACAACTTGCGCAATGATGTGTATGTTGCTACGAAGTTGCCTGTGGCTTTTTGTAAGCGCTCCGGCGATTTTGATAAATATTTCAACGAGCAACTCATCAGGTTGCAAACTGATTATATTGACTACTATTTTATTCACAGCTTGTCCGATTTTGAAATGTGGGAGAGCCTCAAGGAAATGGGCATCGAACAATGGCTTGACGAAAAAAAATCATCAGGCAAGATCCATCAAATCGGCTTCTCTTTTCACGGCACTTGCGATGAGTTCATCAAAATTCTCAATGACTACCCTTGGGAATTTACTATGATACAGTACAACTATTATAACGAAAACTACCAGGCAGGAAAAAGAGGGTTACGAGCCGCCGCTGAAAAAGGCTTGCCGGTAATGATTATGGAGCCTTTGCTAGGTGGTCGTCTTGCAAAAGAATTGCCACCACAGGCTGTTGAAATGTTCAAGGATTCTGACCCTGATTTGACCCCTGCCGATTGGGCGTTATGGTGGCTGTGGAATCAGCCGGAAGTGACTGTTGTTGTAAGCGGCATGGAGAGTACAGAGATAGTTGAACGCAATCTTCGCTCTCTTGATAATTTTAGACCCTTGGCTGGAAATGAGTTGGCTGTATACTCGGATGTAGTTGCTTTTTTCAGAAAATCATACAAAGTCAACTGCACCGCTTGCAACTACTGCTTACCATGCCCCAAGGGAATAGATATTCCCGCTTGCCTTTTTGCCTACAACGCAAGCTATGTTCAGGGCTATCGTAAAGGCATTAAGCTCTACGCGACAAATATCGGAATAATTACGAAAAGTCCAAACAGTCCACGACTATGTAATGATTGTGGAAAATGCGAACATATTTGCCCTCAAAAGATACCCATCCGCAAGGAACTAAAGAAAGTATCCCGCCGCTTTGAGCCACTACCCATAAGACTAGCCATTGCAGTTGTAAAGCGTTTTCTGAGGTAGGGTACGACTGCATAACGGACTATATTCTATGATGCAAAGCGGCGGCAGGAATCAAACCCTACCGCCGTTTTTGAGTACCATATTATTTTTGCTTACTCTGCTTACAGCAACGCTTTTTTCAGACCCTCAAAATCCAGATAGTCCTCTACAAATTGCTTTCTTAGTAGTTGCTCCGGGATGAACTCGTTGTATTTGCCTCTCACTTGTACCTTTTCCGGTAGTGGGAGGTCGTAGAGGCTTATGTCTGAATGTAGAATATCATAGATGATTTCTTCTAATGACTCTTTAGTTCCTTTGTATGTGACTTCCAGAAATACGCAAGTCATCCATGGGAGCTTGTTTTTTATTCCTCTGTCTAAAAGTGCATAGTGCAACGTAAACAGTTGTCGTGTTCCCACCCATGGGAATATGGCATATTTTTTGTCTGATAGAGGTGTCACAAGATTATCGAGAATACCGCTGTTTCTTGCAATGTAGCGGATTTCTTCAAGACGTGGGGCGCATCTTTCGCTTAGATATGGGTATGGGTCTTCCGATATCAGCACGTCTCTTATTTTACGCACCAGTACCGTGTGTAGTTCAACGTCAAAATCAACATCCCAATCGACAAGGGAAATGCCCGGCACATGCTTTACGAACACAACCTTGCTTTTTTCATTTAGCTCAACTGTTTCCCATGCTTGCCCCGCAAGGGCAAAACGTGTTCCTACAGGATATGCCTTGTCCACTGTGCCTATCGTGCGGTTTTCATCTTTGACCAGCAAATATTCTGGTGTTATAAAGACGGTGAGGAACTTATGGCTGTTTACAATTTTCTCGCCCTCTCTGCCGATAATAATTCCGCCGCGCTCTGTGCGCTCCAGTTGGTCTGTGTTTATAAGGTGTTCCAGTAATTGACGGTAGTCATCCTGCGTTATTCTTTCAAAACAGCCCAACGTTAATATGGTTTGAGCTAGTGCCGCCGCAGATGTTTCACCATTGCTTTTTAGGTGGCTCATTGTTTGATGATATAGCAGGTTATATGCGTGATAGTGGGGGTATATGGGTTCAATCCATTGCTCTCTTGTATATGTCTCAATAATCGCTATAGTGCGGATAAGCTCCCAGTTAATCGGTCCCAGTATATCTGATGAGTTGATTTGGATACTTTCGACTATCGTGAACAATAGCTGTGGCACTTGTCCACGTCGTCCGCAACGCCCGAGCCTTTGTGCAAATGATGAGACATTCAGCGGAGCACCGACTTGTACTGCTTGATCGAGAGAGCCAATATCTATACCAAGCTCCAACGTCACTGTTGCTCCTGTAACGATTTTCTCGTCATCGGCTTTCATTTCATCTTCGGTGGTTTCCCGCAACAACGCAGACACATTGCCGTGATGTACCCTATAAATATCTGGTGCTTTATTCTTCAATGCAATTTCGCGTATGTTTGCGAGAATAAACTCTGTTTCTTCGCGACTGTTTGTGAAGATGATTGTTTTCTTGTCGAGGGTTGCTTTGAACAGATACTCATAATGCTCTCTGTCGCCGATATCTCCACTGCCTACTGTTTTCGTGACATTTCCGCTGTCATCTCTTTCTTCAAGGTCACGTTTGTCCGCATAGTTGACGAACCGCTCAACATGTAAGCGTACACGCTTTTTACCCTCGTCTGTTATCGGTGCCGCGCAGTTTCTTCCTGTGCCCGTACTTAGCCACGCCTGTGCCATCTCTATATTCCCAATAGTCGCAGATAGTCCAATGCGACGCGGAATTACTCCTGTCAACTTTTGAAGTCGCTCAAGCACACATAGCAATTGCACGCCTCTTGCATCTCGCATAAAATGATGCACTTCATCTATTATCACAAAACGCAAATCAGAGAACATTTGGAGACAAGCTCCTCGCTTGTTTGTTATCAGGCTCTCGAGTGATTCAGGCGTTATTTGAAGAAGCCCTTCAGGATTTTTAACGAGTTTGTCCTTTTGAGTTTGCGAAGCATCACCGTGCCACTTATAGACCGGAATATTTGAGTCTATGAGCAACTGCTCCAAACGTTTAAATTGATCGTTTATGAGTGCTTTAAGCGGCGAAATGTACAATACACCCACTGACTTTGACGGGTTGTTATAAAGCTCGGTAAGAACGGGCAAAAATGCTGCTTCCGTCTTGCCTGATGCCGTGCCTGATGATAGTAGAAGATTGTCATCCGTGTCAAAGATGACTTCACAAGCTGCGACTTGAATACCGCGCAGCTCCTCCCACTTGTTCATATATATGAAATCTTGTATAAACGGGGCTAATCTGTTAAATGCGTCCATTGTATCTCCGTTCTTTTTGGGGTTATCCATTATTTGCATTGCTGGTTATACAACGCTATGAAAATGCAATTCGATCAATTTCTGTAAGTTCTTCATCGCTAAATTTTGTGTTTTCCGCTGCCGCAATATTTTCTATAATTTGCGTCGGTTTGGACGCGCCAATCAATACGCTTGTTACCTCGCCATCACGCAGGACCCATGCCAATGCCATTTGTGCCAAGGTCTGTCCACGCCGAATTGCTATCTCGTTGAGTGCTTGTATTTGTGACAAACGCTTTTCTGTTAAATCTGTAGATTTTAAAAACACTCCGCTCGTCTTAACACGACTATCCGCAGGCACTCCTTCAAGATACCTGTCAGTAAGCATCCCCTGCGCCAATGGGCTGAACGCAATTATGCCACAACCGTTTTGTGCCGCAAAGTTCTTCAAACCATCTTCTTCGATATGGCGGTTAAAAATAGAGTATTTGACTTGGTTAATTATAAAGGGACAGTTGAGACGTTTTAGAATTTCCATGGCCTCTGCGGTACGCTTATGGTCGTAATTCGAAATCCCCGCATACAAGGCTTTTCCGCTCTTCACTGCCGTATCGAGTGCTGACATGCTTTCTTCCAGGGGCGTATTTGGATCCATTCGATGGTGATAGTAAATATCAACATAGTCCAGCCCAAGACGCTTCAGGCTCTGGTCAAGGCTCGCCAACAAATATTTTCTACTACCAAAGTCACCATATGGCCCGGGCCACATATCATATCCCGCCTTTGTACTGATTATGAGCTCGTCGCGATATGATTTTAGTGCACCACTTATTATGCGTCCGAAGTTTTCCTCCGCACTGCCGGGTTCAGGACCATAGTTGTTTGCAAGGTCAAAATGTGTAATACCATTGTCAAAAGCGGCGAAGCACATTTGCTCCATATTTTTGAAATTATCATTAGTTCCGAAATTGTGCCATAACCCTAGCGACACTGCCGGTAATTTCAGACCGCTTGCACCACTGCGATTATATGGTATCTTCTCATATCTATCATTTTTCGCTGTATACATATTAGTCACCTACACTTCAAATTCTGCAAAGTCGGCATGAATATCTTCGTCTGTTATGCCGCCTTTTGCCATTTCAAAACTATTACTTCCAAGTATTGTTTCTACACTCATTTGCGGATTTTGATGGATAATTCCGACGAGCTCTATAAAATCACGGATTATCTCTCGCGGAGTAATATGCGTTTCTGCACCGACACGATTATACTCCACAGTCAGGAAGTATAATAAATCTTCATGTTTAAGCATGGGTGTGTAGCTATACAATTGGGCATGGATATCACGAAGCTTTTCCACAAGAACATACATTTCTTCCTGCGTTAGCATTTGAAGCTTGATAATTGGTGCAGATAAATCTTTCAGATCGTCGGTTGCAAAATGCCCTTCTGCCAGCCTTGATCTAAGAGCTTCGTAGCTATAGACACCCTTATACCTGTCCTCGATGCACTGCGGTGTGCCGCCCATCAAAAAGCCAATATGCTTAGCTTTACCTTGCAATATATCATTGTATATAGTGAGGATTTTTTCATAATTATTTTGCCTTGTAATTGAGTTTGGAATTTTGAAAATGTTGACCAACTCATCAATGAGCACCAGTAGTCCATTATATCCTGCACTGACGAGAAACACCGCCATGATTTTCAGAAAATCATACCAGTTGTCATCGGCAACTATGAAGTTTATGCCCAAGTCAGCTTTCGCATCTCTGCGTGTTACGTACTCGCCGCGAAACCATCTTAGTACATTGCTCTTCATAGCGGAATCGTCTTCTTTATACGCTTGCCAGTAAGTTGCAATTGCTTTTGCAAACTCAAAACCGTTGACCATCCCCTCAAGGGATGCCGCCGCTGCGTATATTTGCTTTTCTACTTCATTATCGAACTCATCACCTTCAAGACTTGTCTGAGCTTTCACATTGGCTTGTATGCCTGATATCCATTTTTCAAGAATAAGTGGAAGTGCTCCACCATCCGGCTTTGATTTTGTAGAAAGATTTTGCATCAACTCTTTATATGTTGCAAGCCCTTGTCCCTTTGTTCCTGCAAAGCGACGTTCGGGTGACAGGTCAGCATCAACTACAGCAAAGCCTTTGGCTGTTGCATAATTGCGAATTGTTTGGAGCAGAAAGCTCTTTCCGCTTCCGTATTTGCCCACGATAAAACGGAACGATGCTCCACCGTCCTCAATCATGTCAATATCATGCAGGATTGCCGCAATTTCTTGAGCACGCCCTACCGTTATGTATTCTAAGCCCACTCTCGGCACAACGCCGCCTTTGAGGGCGTTAATAAGTATGTTTGCAATTCGCGCCGGAACACGGTTGGTCATGTTGGTGATACTCCTTATGTGGTTTTATTGTTTAAAAAGATGCATAGGGTAGAGGGATTCGAACACCCATCGGTTTTAACAGGCGTATTTCCGCCTATGTCTTGTCAAATCCCTTGCCAATACGAAAGTATTACCTGCGGTCTTTGTCAACACATAGACAAAAATCCGCTCTGCTAAAACTGCAAGCACCTGTCGTATGTCAGTTTTCGAGTGATTTTCGCTTTGTTTGAAGCCGCCTTGCTGACGCAAGGCAATGAAAACGGAGTGAAAAGCGCCGAAAAGAGATTACGTCAGGCGATGGGGTTCGAATCCCTCTACCCTACCAAAGCCTATCATAATGAGCGTGCCCTGTCTACCCCAACATCCCTGTAATATTATCTACATACTCACCGTACAAAATCAACTCTTCGTCTACTTCAAGGATGCTGTCGCCAATATAGTCGGCGGCTTTTTCATTTATGCTGTCGGCAAGCACTTCAAGCATTATTCCATTTTCATCCGCATACGCTTTTGTGCTTTCGGCGCTGTTCTCCATTGACACTTGCAGTGCAATCGACAACGCTTTCCTCTCAACATCCGAGAGAGCGTTTCTAAGGGCTTTCCAGCCATCAGAGAAGCTAATCGTAAGTTCCGGTTCTGCCGTAAAGAGACTCTCTGTGTTGTGCGGTGTTTCATGCGCTTGAATTGCTTCGTTTGCCTGTTGCTCCGTTATTGTGACTGTCGTATCTGCCTTTGGTTCTTTTGAAAACAATTGAGCAACATTTTCTGCTTCCGGAACTATAAGTTGCCCTTGTGTTTCAAGTGCTTCCTCGCGTATTCTCGCCAGATTGCTATGATCAACCGTTACCACCGTGCGAGTCATATCTCTATGGAAATCTGCGACCGCTTTTTCGATTAGTTTGTCAAGTTCCGCTCTTTTTGCCGCCGGTCGTTGCAACTCTCTAAATGGCTTGCCTCCGGATTTCATATCTGCTATCAACTTATACTTATAGTTCATGACTTTTCGCAGACAGGCTTCCGTTTTCTTGATTATATAGCCGACAAAGTCCTTTTGAGTCGAATAATATATCGGCAACTTTGCCGTCCACTGTCCATTTTTACAAAAATACTGTTCAAAATCCGACATTATAATTTCGCGATCATTTTGTTTCGTCTGGCTCTGAAACAACGCTTGTTTAAATGGTTGCCACGGTGAGCGTCTGCTAACGCTGTATACTAACAAGTCCTCGAATCTAGTGCTTCGCTTCTTACAGAAATCTTGAACTGCCACCAACACCACGGCAAAGCAATCGCTCATGAGTTGCTCGTTTCCGTTCTTGTAAAACTTTGAGTTTGTCACATTGTATCCCGACACATTGTTCCAGAGTTCCAGTTTGTTTTCCACATTTTCATCAAACAAAAGCGAAAGAGAATAATATTTTTGCATACAGCGTTGCTCGACAAAGTTGGAAAAGTTGTGCGGCAATTCATAGAATATATGATAGTCTTTCAACCAGCTTGACAGGTATTTTTCCAACGTCGGATTTTCTTCAGAAAAGGCATCCCATAATGCCAACAGTTTATTTAATCCGTCAGTTGCATCGTCTACTCCAACGCCCGAAAGCAGTTCGTATACATACAGAAATATGTACGATAGCGAAGTTTGAATTATCTCGCCACTTCGAACTTTCGTACGCCACGTAAAGTATGTACGAAGATACTCGTATCCCATATTCTGATAATATGGGTAGTACATATTAAATTTTGCATTCCCACTATAATCATCCGTGAAGTCCTCCATAAACCGAGCTTGTCTGTAGAAAAGTTCGGAATCATTTCGAGCAAACGGTCTTTCAGAAGCAAGCCGTCGCATTTCATAGAACTTTTCGCGGATTGGATCTACCACTCGCGGCTTGATTGCTTGTGGAGGCGAAACAGAAGAAAAAAACCGCAACGCTTCTTCGGTAGATTTGCTGCGGTTTTGTGTTGGTTCTATTTCAATTTCGGCAAACTTCGTTTCGTCCATTTTATTTCCTTAGAGAGTTGCCCACTCTTCGCTAATTTTTGATTACAGCAACATATTAGATGTTTTCTTGTCGCAATATCCACATCTGTCAGAACCACTTCTTGATACTAGCCTCGTCAAATATCTATCTGATTGTGTAATACAGGCAGGGTTCACACATTCGCCGGGAGCTGCTTCCGGGTCATCATGAACAACCGGTGGAATAACTCTTGGCAGATGCATAAAGTCTAGAAGTAGGGCCATACGGATGAACATGCCATATCTCGCTTGGTCAAAGTATGCAGCACGTGGGTCAGTGTCAATCTCTGTTGATATTTCATCAACTCTTGGCAGTGGATGCATAATTTGCATATCAGACTTTGCACTTTCCATCATCTTCTTTGTCAAAATATATACATCTTTAAGGCGTCTGTATTCACCCGCATCACTGAATCTTTCACGCTGTATGCGCGTCATATATAATATGTCAAGCTCAGGTATGCAGTCTGCGAGAGTTTCAGATTCTTCAAACTTTTGCCCCTGTTTCTTCATGCGATCGATGACATAATCAGGAAAGCTGAGCTCTTTTGGTGATATGAGATAAAAACTTATGCCTGGGAACATTTCCATTGCTTCAACTAGCGAATGAACTGTTCGTCCATGCTTAAGGTCTCCACATAAACCAATACGGATATTGCCGATATCGCCGCGTTTTTGCGCGATTGTCGTCAAATCCGTAAGTGTTTGTGTTGGATGCGAGTGCCCTCCGTCACCTGCGTTAATAACCGGCACTTCCGAGTACATCGCAGATGCTGTTGCAGAACCTTCCTGCGGGCTACGTATGACAATTGTGGACGAGTATGCTGCGGTCATTCTGATTGTATCTGCTAATGTTTCACCTTTTGACGACGATGTTCCTACAGGATCGGAAAATCCAAAAACACCTGCGCCAAGCCTTTGTGCGGCTGCCTGGAATGAGAAATTTGTGCGTGTGCTTGGTTCATAGAACATGGAAGCAAGAATCTTTCCACTACACGAATTGGCATAAACATCGGGTCTGGCGATAATATCACAACATCTTGAATACATCGCGTCCCACCACTCTCTTGACAAATCAGATACTTTTACAAGTTTTCGCACCGGCACCATACTACAATGTCCTCCAATCAAATATTCAGTTTTAGCATATACTGATGAAAGTGTATAACTCTATCAGTGCATGCTTGTATGCTCACTTTCGCATATCTGGGTAATTCTACCACAACATGTTGTGTTCTGCAATGTTATATTACACAAAAATGATAAAATTTTCTGTGCGAAATTTTGCACGTTGTGATGTGTGCGGTGTCCAATGACAAAAGGCCTGATTACCTTGCATTCGCAGGTTTTCAGGCTCTTTGTCAGGTATTTTATGGATATTGCGTTGGGAAATCTATATACTCTCGCGACACTGGACACTGTGTCACGTGAATATCATTGCTCACTCCGACAAGAATTATCGTCTACTCTCTTGTCGTTGTATGGTGGAAAGTCGTTGTCCAGATACTTCATACTCAAGCTCTATGTTTCTTTCATCTGAGAACTCTTCAGGTTCAACTAGCTCAACCAACTCATGCTCCATGCCAGCTTTCTCTGAGAATTCTTCAAATTCATCCGAGTTCACGAAGTCAATAAACATCTCTATGCGAGTTACTCCGTCCCTCAACTGATCAATTAAGTATGTTCTTTCCTCTTCTTCCGCTTCACGATCTAATAGCGCTCTGAACAGAATGTCTACAAATTGTCCGTTTCTTAGCTCTCGCTCTAACATCTCTTCACTGAAGAAGAATGCATATGCTACCTCTGCTCCTATGTACTCGCCTGTTCTCAGTCCATACGACCAGTTTTCCAAACTTTCTTCATCGTATGCTTCATCTAACACTAGATCGTACAAGCGTATTACAAATTGCTCGATTGCGTCACAAGGCTCGACTTCGTATTCTTCCGACTCTTGCTCTTCAGCATCTAAGTCCACTTCAGGAACTTCATAGCTATCTTCCAATGTGCCTTCAGCATTATCGTCTACGACATCTTCGTCATCATCTGTGTCAAGTAGTACGTAACTATTGTCTCCGTCGTTTAGTACCAGTCCGTTCGAACCTGTTCCGAAGGCCCAGCCCATAAACTGAAGTTCATCTGCAAACTGAACTGCTCCTGGTTCGATTAGGTTTGCTTCTTCAGCTACATCAAACTCGATGTTTACAAATATGTCAGAGCCCATGTAAGGTGTGCGCATTGATATGTTGCTCCATCTTAGTACTATTACATCAGGACCAAGTACATGGTTTGGATATACAAGATAGTCAAACACAAAGTCATTATGATACGATGATACATCTAATACCACACTGCGAAACACTGGCATCGATACCATCTCTGCCTCTGTATAACCTTGCGCTGATAACCTTTCATATACAATGTCCATATTAGGGGTAAAGTTAGCACGATCCAAACGAAGCCCGGATACTACTCTAGGATTAGATAGAACTGATGAGTCATACTGAACTGTCAGAAGAGTCAAGCCCATTCCGTACGCTGTTGTTTGATAAAGTTCTACTGATGCTGATAGCGTATCTGTTGTGGCTGCTTCGTAATTTATTTGCCATTCTGCTGATGAGCCTACATTGGCTTCTTCTTCTGCAAACGTTTCTAGATACGATTGCACTGCTTGTCTCTGAATTGCCCATTCGCCCAATACTGGACGTGGATTTGCAAGACCTACATATTGGAATAGTACGTTAGCATCTGTCGGATTTACTACGAGGTTACGATGTACGTCTGCTGGTGCTAAGTTCAGTACT
>Ga0123355_10004015_pt1 | contig 21311 bp, 24 predicted proteins | sample TergutEmb28metaG_3_FD_89872 | JGI IMG/M metagenome (GOLD analysis project Ga0123355, IMG submission 89872) | Embiratermes neotenicus P1 segment gut microbial communities from Petit-Saut dam, French Guiana - Emb289 P1 | ecosystem: Host-associated > Arthropoda: Insects > Digestive system > Gut ...
GTATTGCGCATGCTTGACGAGGGTCTGCGCGACTTAAGTATCGGCGAATGGACGCGTCCAAAAGGTGGCTACTTCATTTCGTTTGTAGGCCTACCCAACACCGCAAAACGTACAATCAGCCTGGCAAAAGAGGCCGGAATGATACTGACAGAAGCAGGAGCCACCTACCCCTACGGCAACGACACAGAAGATTCCAACATCAGGCTAGCCCCAACCTATCCTCTGGTCGAGGAACTAGAAGACGCCAGCAAACTCTTTGTACTCTGCGTAAAGATTGCATCGCTGGAAACACTCCTCAAATAGAACATGACGGAGTACATCCAAAAGCATGTCAAGTTATACGTCCCCCTGACACCCCTCCCCCTGCGTCCCCCTGACACACCCTGATTTGCCTGCGGCAGGATGAAAGGTAGAACTATGCATCGAATTTCTAGAGACCAAGTTGTATACAGCATGAATGCGGACAATCCTCCGGTGTTGCGGGTAGATTCTGGCAGCTTGATTGTGTTCGAAACAGCTGATGCACTATCAGGACAGATTACTTCTGCTGATGATCGCTTGGACACTCTGGACTGGGGGCGCGTTAATCCCGCTACCGGCCCTGTGTATGTAAACGATGCCCAATCTGGAGATGTGTTAGCAGTTACCATCAAGAACATCGACATCGCTGACATTGGAGTAACAGTCACAGGTCCTGGCATGGGACTGTTAGGTGACACTATGAGTCAAGCATCGAGAAAGGTGATGTCTATTCGGCAGGATGCAGACGGAAAAGATGTTGTTGTCTTCTCTGACACATTGCAGCTGCCGCTGAACAAAATGGTTGGGGTTATTGGGACGGCTCCTGCAGGTGGCGCTGACATCTTGAATGGTGTGCCGGGTCTGCATGGTGGCAACATGGACTGCAAGGAAGTACGCGAGGGTGCAACTATTCTATTACCCGTCAACGTGCCAGGCGCACTACTTGCCTTAGGCGATTTGCATGCGGCCATGGCAGACGGCGAGATTTGTGTAAGTGGTGTCGAGGTCGCAGGAACAGTAACCGCACAGGTCAAGCTGCTCAAGGGTAAGAGTGCAGATACAGGTACGGATGCAAGCAAAAGCTCAAACTGTCTACCCCTGCCAATGATTATCAACGACACGCACGTAATGACAATAGCTGCAGACGAAAGTCTCGACACCGCAGCAGAAGTTGCCGTACGTAACATGGCACATTATCTAAGCTGTAAGCATAACTTCAGCCCAGAGGAAGCCGCCATGCTAATCTCGCTTGCCGGCGATGTGCGAATCTGCCAACTAGTAAACCCCAAAAAGACCACCCGCGTAGAACTACCACGACGTTACTTAGGCAAAGAAGCGCAGCTATACTAATTGTCAGCACGGCAGCAGGTGATGTTATCCACACAGGTGATGTTGTCCACATATACTACCTTGCCTTCTACCGCATAAACAATGCGATGGTGTTTACCCACTAATAATGCCCTATATCTATCTGGTACCGTGAATCGATTTTCATAGACAGGATTTCTAAAAGCTCGCATGAAGACAACGATAACAGATGCTTTAGTTAAACTGCTACTGTTTACTATCTTCCTTTTTGTGTTTTGGTTTATCTTTCTTAAAATTATTAGCTTTGCAGTCCCTTATGAACTCACTACTCCACCCCAAGGTCACCGCGACCTGTATCCGTGGGTTTGGTACACCTCGTTTACACTCAGCGCTGCAGCATCACTTATTAGCTTAAAATTGCTTACCAAGTAACAAAGACCTGCACTGCAGCCAAGTCTCAAGCAGATGAGTACGTCCAAAGCGTGTCAGATTGTACGTCCCCGCCCCCCCGACACCCCTACTTGCACAAGTTGTACAGATTGTACAACTATGACATACTATTTCTGTGACGAAATCGAAGTGCTAAGGGTGCCGGGATGAAAGGAACAGACTATGCTTACTTTGGCAATTGCAGAGGCGCGAGCGCAGTTTTCTAGTATGCTTGAGCGGGTACAGGCTGGCGAGAATGTGACGATTACCAAGGGCAGAAAGGGCGAGCCTATCGCGGTGGTAATTCCCTTTGATATGTGGGACGGCAAGCGTCCTAAACGACTGAAAAAGCGCAAAGCGGGAACGCTTGCACATTGGAATGTTGATGTTCCGTTTGAAAAGCTTAAGCCCGAGGATTTGTTCAAGAATCCAGAAGACTACTACCCACCTGAAATGCTGAGCGGCACACGGGACGGCAAATAATGGAGTTCCTGCTTGATACCCACGCTTTATTGTGGTGGAAATTATCACCACGCAAACTTTCGCGCAAAGCATATCGCTACATTCAAGACCCCTACAATAAGGTCTACTATTCCCCCATCAACATGTGGGAAATCGCCATCAAATACGGTCAGGACAAACTACCTCTAGGCGGACAGACCCCCGACCAATTCTTCGACGCACTAGAAAACGAAGGTCAGTTCGACTGCCTGGAACTGCTTCCCGGCACCCTGGTAACCAGCTACCAACTACCCAGACGCCACAGCGACATGTTCGACCATATCTTAGTATGGGAAGCTCTCCAACACGACCTAGTGCTAATCAGCGCAGACAAATCCCTCCAAGCCTTCGAGCAAGACGGCCTACGCCTAATCACCTAACCCCTCTAGCATCACTCCTCAAATAGAGCGTGGCGGAGTACGTCCAAAAGCGTGTCAAGTTATACGTCCCCCGGACATCCCTGCACAAATAGCATCAACAGTACTGCTGTGACGCATATTACAACTTTAGCTTTCTTGCTTATTCTACATTTTGATTTTGTCAACACTGAAGTATCTGGCATGTCTTTATGCTCCCTCCACAAATGGCCTTATTAATCAAATTTTCCGCTAGAAAATTCCCATGCCCATGGGTGAAATAATAACTGAGATTGATTCGACAAAGCTGCGATACTCCCATATGGAATCTGATCGATCAACAAAATTTCTAGCTTCTCTTTCCCAGCCCAATCTTCTAGCTATATCTTCAATCTGAGTGCCAGCATCATTCAGCCAAAGATCGAACCCAGACCCAGGATCGTTTATATTCATATAGGTAAATAATCGAAGGTCTGTCCTGCTAATATCGTAGTCCTAGAATTCATCAAAGGTCACTCCGTAATAAGCTTCAAGCAATTCATGAACATCATCGAAATTGGTGTCCACTCGTCCACCAATCAGCTCTACATCCATTTGCTGAAAATGACTCTGGAGTCCATCGAACAATTCTGATCCTCTAGATAAGTCATGGTTAACTGACGTATAGAATTCTTCCAACAGTCTCTGCTCTCGACCTGATAATTCTGCTGGCATCGAAAGATTTTCTAGGCTTCTCATAGCACTTTTTGTCTATCGATGGCGGTGCCAGCTATTTCAAGCATCTGCTCTGTGTGCGATCTGTACTCATCTACATCAATCCAGCGATCCTCGTATTCTCTATTGAGTTCATTAAGCTTTGCTTCTGCATCTAAAGTTGCTTCGAAAACTTCATTCCATAGCTCAATGGTTTGTTCACGGTATTCTTCCATGCTGGGAGGGGCGAAAAAGATTAACCATGCCCCGTAGCCTAGTACAGCAACCATGACAAAGACTACCACTGCTGCGATAAGCGGCTTTTTGCTGCTAGGCTGTTTAACATTCCCCTCTACTGCTGCACCAGCTTGCGCAGTGCTTTTGCCGCATGCACCGCAGAATGCCACAGCTTGTTCTTGCTTCTTGCCGCAATGCGGACAAAATTTTGCTTCAGTCACTGCTAATCAACCTTTCTAAAGTCATAAGTATCATTAAAAATAAACCAGCTCGCCGTACCAGAACTTCTAATCGTTCCCTGCATAGATCCATCAACAAACTCTAAGTTACCTGAAAATTCAACAACGCCGAAACGTGAAGAACTTGATATGACTGTCACTCTATCGAAAGTGATGCTACTTGCACCTACGTTAATGTCGGCAATAAGCTGCGTTGCAGGAAAGGCAATGTCTCCATCCACTGAATTTACGGTTCGTCGAGGACAGTCATGATTATGCGAAAGTCCTGAGAGAGTTGCTGTAAGAGCCTTATTTTGGATATCGATACTCTGGATGACAAAAAGTGGCCTTATTTCACTTCCGCCCAGACATCTATCATGAGTTGATGTGCTGGAATGAAAGGTGCCCTCCCATGTTCCTACCAACTTGCTGTAATCGGGATTCCATGCAGAATCGCTTAGCTGCATGTCATTGCGTGCCAGTGTCCACTGGGCAGTCTCACTATCAAATCGATAAATGATTGAAAGGGTTCCACTCACTGTGTAGAAGTGTGTCTCATTTTCTAGGACGACCTCTGCCACAGTTGAATAATTGCCATTATCAAGATGTGACAATTCAGCAGTAGTCGAGAAGTCTCCTCCTGCATATAGACTGGCTAGAGTTGGGTCACTATCATCGGTGCTTGACCAACCCCATCCGCTACTTGGTGTAACTTGCTCACCATCGAAAACAGCAAGATAGCTCTGCACACGAGCAGTAATTACGCTTTCATCAATCGCAGCCAAAGGGCTGAAGCTTACAGACTCCACATTATCGTCGCGCAGTATCCACCTGCCATCTACACGTCTATAGGCTGCTGAAACATCAATAGTTGCTACAAGATAATCATTACTTAAAGTGATTCGAGCATTTACAGAAGCGGTGTTTCCGTCCTCATTCTCATGGATTTCAACATCTTCAATGGAATCAATCGTGTAACTACCCTCTTGAAGAGAAATAGGAGCAAGTGCATCGTCACTGCCTTCCTCATCCCACGCATGATTTGCAGCAAAGGTTCTACTTTCGAATCCTGCATCTTGTAGGCTCTGCTCAACCATATCTTCAGTGAGACCTTGAGGGACAACTACTGCAATAGAATCAGTTAGATTTTCTGGCAAGAGGTCTTGGGTGTAGGCAAACGCCAACCCGCCCCCTACGAGGATTATTAGAAGTGCAGCCAATGCCAGACAGAGCTTTAGTTTCCCCCTTTTCTTCTTGGGTGTAGTTATTGGGGAGCTTGCTTCTTGCTTTTCGAGGGTAGGCTGTGACGCTGATGTCTCTGTGACCATGCTGGGAGGCTTAGATTCGATTAATGCTGTACCGCAATACCCACAGAGCTTTGCTCCTTCTGGCATCTCTGCTTTGCACTTTGAGCAAATCATTTATTTCGTCACCTCCACGTTTGTTCCGCACGCCGTGCAAAAACTGTTCCCACCTGCTAAAGGTGTCCCACAATTGGAGCATTTGAGAGAAGGTGATGTTTCGCCTTCAGATGATTCTGTGATTGGAGTATCCATCTTGACTGATGTAGCCTCTTGAATTGATATATCCTTTACTGTGACAGCTTCATCAGTTTTGCCTGCATCAATACTCACTTCCATGCTTGCTCCGCAGGTCGTGCAAAATCTTGAATCCTTCACAGTTAAAGAGAAACAGTTTGCACATTTCGATAATGCTCCTTTTACCTCATCAAGTCCTGTTCCACAGAACGGACAGATTGAAAAATCATAAGAAACTGATTTCTTACACAAAGAACATTCGATACTGTTGCTGGCATCAACAACAGGAACAGCCCCTGCTCCCTCTATATCTGTAATCTCTTTCTGTAATGTAGCTGTTTGCTTAGTCAGATCCTCAATATGAGAGAAAAGTGCTTCATTCCCTAAACGCAAATCTGAATTGTTTTTTGTCTTCGCATAAAGCGCAATGCCTAGTTGAGCAAATGCCTCTTTCTGCTTGCGAGACACTTCGGAAAGCTGTGCCTTTTTCTTGACAATTTTCCCCGCTCTGTCTGCCGAGTCAACTCCTCGACTAATGAGTCCACTAGCCTTATCAAAGACGCTCACGATGCAATTCTCCTCACTCTATAAAACAAGTCAACAAAATATTTGCTGTAAAAAGAAACCTTGCTACTGATTGATGTAATCGTCGAACTTCTTTGCTGTGACCAAGTCGCTGATTGCTTTGATCACAAAAATTGGCATAGCTACTACACCCACTACACAGGCCAGGGCAAACTTTAAACCAAAATATATCAACCATCCCACCAAAGGTAAAAATACAAACATCTGAGGAGTAATCTTGGTCAATGTTTTCCAGCCAAAGGGAATGCAGGCAGCCCAAAGGCCAAACACAATCACAGGTCCTATGTCCATTTCTGTAACGACACCAATGACGAGACCAGCAACCATGGCAACAACTGCAAGCATTATCGTATTGGCAGCTTGCCCCTTATCGTAATTGTTTCTGACAGTGATACATGCATCACATATTGGAGGATGGAACTTCTCTGAACAGTCTCCACAAAGTCCCTTACCGCAATCATTGCACTGCGCAATTGCAGCATGTCCGGCATGATTGTAGCAGTCCATTTGTCCCCTTTCTGGTCTGGCTCATTAAAGTACGCCTACTATGTTACTTATAGTCCGTGTATTTATCAACCGTTGTCTTGAAAGCGGTGACCGCACAAACTCATTTCTGAAGGAGTGATGTAGCGTGGTCCAACAACGACTTGGTCAGAGAATTCGTGAATGCAGGCTTAAACACACAGGATTGAGCCAAGAAAAATTTGCCCATTCGATTGGAATGGACCGAACGTACTATGCTTCTGTTGAGCGCGGGAGGCGTAATATTTCTATCGTTAATCTAGAAAAGATAGCACGAGGCTTTGGGATGACGCTTGCGGAATTGCTTGAGGGCGTGTAATAGGAAGGTCACGAGGACGCATCACACCACGGCTAACTAGCGTCCTCGCCGCCCAATCCCTGCATTTGCCTGTACAGGTCCTCAAATCTATCGATTTTAGATCTGAGTGCCGCCTTAAACTCTGGATTGTCGCTGGGACTGCTTGGGTCAAGGTGCGCTATTTCACGCAAGAATTGATTCTCAATGATTTGTGCCTGTCCAGTTCACGTTCCACGCTAATGCCGTTTTCCCTGCACATCTGCAGGGCTATCATCCCATCAGTGGTGGCGCGTATCAGGTACCAAGCTTCCGACGGATACAGTTCTATGGTAAGCTTCCCATCCCCATTGCCCTCTGCAATTTCAGCCCAGATGCTTTGGTTGAGTTTCGACTTTGCATGGAGCGCTTCGATTCTTTCTGCAGTGTTCATGAACGTGCCTTTCTTGCCTGCTCAAAGAGCGCCTCTATGCCGTCTGCGTGAGTACGTAGTGCTGTTTCTAGCTGCGCGGAACTGATGTCGTTGTCCGCTGGAAGCGCGTCTAGAAGGTCAGCGGCCAGGGCACGAGCAGCAGCCGCAAGCACCTGAGGCAGGGGAGGCTGACCAGTACTGGAACTGTTGCCGGAGTCGCTCGGGTCGCTGCTGTCTGGCAGGGGTGGCGTGGGTGCTAGGGTGCTGGTCAGGCTCTCCCGCTCGAATGTTCCTGCTTCTATGGCAGTTGCTACTTCTGCTACTAGGTCTGGCTCTGCGGTAGCAAGATCACGTAGCTGTTTGCGGGTGATGTCAGTTGCTTCTGCAAGAACTTTGATTTTTGCGGGCGAGGACACTTCACCTATGGCATTAATGCCTGCAGCGGCACGTGCATCACGTTCGATAGTTCTGGGGGACACATTGTACTTATCTGCAAGGCGGTGTCTGGTCGAATTTGTAGAGTCGTCACTGTGACGACTCTTATTTTCCTGTGTGTAGCGATTAGAGCCGTGGACACGTTTTTCAGCCTCATAGTGCATTCCGCGAAACAGGGTATGCTGCATCTGTGTTAGATTGCGGCGTGCGATTTGGGTCTTTATCGTCCAGACAATCACATCATCGCGCGAGGGAAAATCCATGTACACTATGCGAAACGGCAGGTTATGCTTCTTCAGTACCTCATAGCGATTGTGCCCGTCTACCAAGATGTTATGCTCTTTCCACAGCACCAGAGGATCCCGGCAACCATGTTCGAGCATATTAGCTTCAAGAGCAGCAAAGGTCTCTGCACTAAGACGGGGCAACAGATACTTAAACTGTTCATCAATGACAATGTCAGCAATATCAATGGTATGTTGCTCAGTGGATGTTGACGTATGTAACGTATCGATCGTTGTCGCGTGTTGCACGGTGCCAGCGTTGGCATCATCGGACATGGCAGCACTCCCCTCTCCCTTTGAGAAATCAGCGGCACCCATATTATCGTAAAAGCTGCACAAAGCCATGATCGCCACACCTTCTACATAAAATTGTAAATCTGCTTAGCTAGACAGTATGACGGGACAAAAGAAAAGGTGTCAGTTTATAATCCATACGTCCCCGCGACATGTTGTGCAAATCATACTCTTGAAAGTATAAAACTAGGCGGCAAACCGCTCCATCACGCTATCCTTGCTAATAGCAGGATTATCTACATCAATATCAGCTGAAAACATCGTATGCCAAAGCCCAGCAAGTGGCGAATGAGGCAATCCCCAACGGAACTCGCAAGTGTGCCAAGTTATACATCCCCATGACACACCGAAAGGCATGATCTGTACATCACCCCACCTCACTAATCACAGGTCGTCATAACCAAACAAAGATTTTGCCTCTTCTAAAGACAGTGCGTTGATCTCGAGTTCATCCTGACGAAATGCCACCACAAAGACATGATCACGTCGCGAACCTTGATGAACAGAACAGAAATTGTAGCAATCCGCTACTTCATCCTCTTCCTCAAAGTAGCAAATTAGTGATTGAAGGTTGCACCGCTTGCGCAATTCTTTCTCAAAAACGTTCCGTACAAGACCTTCCGAATTTTTGATATCATTTTCAAGCTGAGCGTCTGGCCTGAAATATAAGATTGTACATGCTTCAATAAATTTGCCCTCCCTGTCAGCATCCAGTTCCAGTGGACGAGAACTAAGAAGGGAAAAGGTCCTCCCTAGTGACGGAAGCGAAAAGGTCGTTTTTGCCCATAACTTATATGAAAACCCGTAGATGAAATAATCTCTTGGTGTTGATCTGTGCTTGTATACTGCACGACCTAAGCCATCATGACCACCTCTCACAAGCCTGTCAACAGGATTTTGTGTGAAGCCAACGTAGTGAATATTGCTGATAGATCCTAGGCTGATGCCAAGCCATTGCGTAAAATCATGAACAGACATCTCGGCAAATTGCCCATCAGTATAAGTGATGCGGATAAATGCATTGTTCTGCAGCTCTACCTTTTCTATATTTTGCTGCCCTTCACAGGTTCGCGGAAGTGCAACCTCTTGCAGTCTCTTTCCTCCATCAATTAGCAACTGTAAGCAGTAGGCGTCATGGCTGTCTACGAAGACAACATCATATTCCATATCAAAGCGAACTTCCGGACACGACAAAATGTAATAGATTAGTGACCGGCTGCCATCGCGACCAGTCGTGCCTTTCAGCCTGTGCAGCCTTCCTTTAATGTTGTCTTTGTGCTCTGCTTGTGAATCATGACTGGTGAGCTCATACCAGTAAAAGAGGGATTCTCTGACCGTAACAAGCCAGTTTGTCTCAAAAGAAAAGGGTATCCCAGCTTCCTCCCACATCGCTATCACGTCCTGCAGTGCAATTTCGTCCTGAGTGTACATCATAGAGAATTTCCCCTCGCAACAAAAGCCGTGCAGAAATTACACTAGGCTACAGTCAATCATTTTACCAAGTCTGTAATCCGGACCAATAGCAAAAATTGTATCAAACATGATGCCTGCTGCTAGCTTTTAGCTTGCCTTGCTCAAATTAAACGCAAATGTCACAGGAACGTATAATGACCTGACACTTTTCACCAGTCATCCGAACCTTTGTCCCTCTCCTATGTCAGGGGGGCGTATCATTTGACTATTCAGCGACCATTCACCTATTGGTCAGTTAAGTACGAGGATGTCAGGGGGACGTATCATTCGACACACTCCGGTCGCTACTCCTACCCTTTGTGTCATACTGGCTACGGTCAAACTCATAAGCTCTTTGGGCAAAACAGATGATCGGGTAAAATGTGTCAAGTAATGCGTCCCCTGACATGTGTTCCAGATTGAAATGGCGGAGTGCATCCAATGATGCAGTTAATCGGCGTAAACCCAGCACAACCAATAATTTTTTAGAACCCATAATACAAGCACCAAATGGGCGGCAAACTTCCTGCGCTCACACTTCGCGAAATGCAGTCCTCATACATCTTCTTCGCATCATCGCTTACCTAAGGATGTCATGGGGACATCCCCATGACATCCAGGAATTGGAGGCTAAGCTCTGACGATTTTGGGGATATAATTACCGAAGAGAAAGAGCTGCGGTCTAGGACTAGACGTCAACAAAGAATAAGGCAAGTTCCATTCCTGAAAGTGCAAGCTGAAGGCAATAGCGCAGATAAAACTCTTTTCTATAGCTTGAGCTAACTATGAAAGTAAACCAAGTATGAGCATCATGTCACACACGAAAGAGTGCTTAGGAGGAATGTAAGTGATAAGCAACAACCAAAAAGAAGCGATAAAAGATCGAGTAGAGGCTTTAATGAGCAAGCATCGCGGTGAAATAATAACGGTGGAAGATGCATTTGAAGGCAATTTTATGGACATCAAACAAGCAAAGATTAAGCTTAGCAATGGAAGTATGATAACTCGTGAACAAGTAACCAAAAATAACAACAATTCAGATGTTGTCTATATTTTGCCAGTAACTACTAGTGAAGAGGTTCTATTGACTATACAATCACGTCCCTTTAGTAAGTCTGGTGTTGGAATTGATATTCCGGCAGGCTTTGTTGATAGTAGCGAAACAGCATCGGTAGCCGCTTCGCGCGAATTGCATGAAGAAACTGGTTATACCAGCAATAAGCTTATTCAGGTCGCAGAGTACTATCAAGATATCGGCTGCTGTGATGCCAATATTACGTGTTATTTGGCACTCGACTCTATAAGGACTAGAGAGCAAAAGCTTGACTGTGATGAATACATTGATACAATTTTAGTATCTGTCAGTGAGCTAGAATACCTAATCTCATCAGGCTATATAAAAAGTGCTCCGGCATTACTCACACTAAATGCTTACAAAAACATGAGAGGCGCCAACATGAGCAGAAAAGAGCTAACGGCTCTGTATGGCATTGCAGCAGAAGATGAACGCTATTATAACGGGCTGTTTCAATCTCGCATGTCTTTCTGTGTGGGGATTCTTACTGCAGCCATATCAGCAACAGCAGCATTCTTTGCAGCCTTTTACGGCAGTGTAAGCACTGCACTTCTTCTGTTCATAGGAGGTTTTCTTACGCTTTGCACATTCCTAATTTGCCAGACCTGTAAGAAAGCTCTTAAGCGCGCTTACCGAAGGTTTCTAGAGGCGATTGCTTATCGCGCCAAGCTGGAAAGCATGTTGGGACTTGCACGCCCAGTCAAATCCTTGACAAACGAGTCTGTAGGTCGCTGGAAAAATGATAAGCTAATCATCGAAAGGCACTTGGATACCAGAAAAAATTTCGAATCCTCAACGCTCTTTGTAGATGAAATGCTAGAGCATGGAGTCAATAAGTATATGCGCGACGCTTTCTCATGGATTGGAATAGCATCGATTGGGTTCACGGCACTATTTTGGTTGTTGGCGCTCGATCTTCTCTTCTTTGGTTATTGGCGCTCGATCTTCTCTTTTTAGTTGGAATTTCTAAGCAAGTCTAGGTGCAAGATTCCCATGTGACAAGAGCATGATTATGGGAACGTATTATTCAACACGCTCTGGTCGCTACCCCTGCCTTTTTGGGTCATGCTGACTATGGTCAGACTCCTTAGTTTTGGCAAAACAGATGATCGGGTAAAATGTGTCAAGTGATACGTCCCCATGACATGCGCTAGAATTGTCTTGCATCATGCACTTCCTTCTCATCTGCTTGCTCACATCATTGCTCCTTGCAAGCCTGCTTTGCAGACCACAGCACGCCTGGTCTAATGAAGTTTAATATATTTCTACAACACCATACAAAAAATGCACATCTCAAGTTGCCGAATATAATAGGGCAGTTTTGGTGTCAGAGGGACATATATAACAAACACTATCCACGGCAAAATGCACAGACAATCCGTGCAATTATCCAAATAGCCGTTGCTCCAAGCAGCACTATGCCAAGATAAGTGGCCCACTCAAACAGTCTGATGTTGTGTTTATGCATGCCGCCGTCCTTCATCTTGTTAACAAAGTCTGCAGAACTGATAGCTGACGCTCGACTATCTAAATGTCTCTGCATTACCAAAGATTCACTTTCCCACCAAAACAGTCCCCCTTTATCACTGGCTGGAATAGGAGGCTCAGTAATCCCAAGCCGCTGTTCAATCTTTGCCTTGCAGGCTATCTTTTCGCACCATGACCTGTATTCACTGCTAGTTACCTTAGTCGCTACACGTCCAATAACAATCAAAAGGATTGAAAGTGAAATAGTCGCCACGATAAGACCTTTATGGGCATATTGAAAATCGCTATTAGATAACAAGAGGGCACAAAGTCCAACAAAGGCAGTAATGATAGCCATCAAAGAACCAAAGTAAAACGATACCCTCGCCTGATAGAGATTCATCGTCACATGATCCTCTGTCACGGCAATTTCATACAGCTTCAGGTACTCTTCTTTCTCGAGATCCTTTTCACCTTCAATGGTTGTTTTCGCGTCAGTAGTTGCCATAAATATTCCTATCTTTAGGGATTCAATTCATTGGGGGAGCGAGTTCGGCACTGCCTTGTTCCATGCATGTAGCAGCTAAGCATTTACTAAATTCAAGTGCTGCAATAATCGCGCCTATTCCTGCGCGCTACTCCACTCGTGTAACTGTCCAGAAATCTCCTCCGTCAGTGTCATTGATCTGCGCATCTTCTAGGCTGTAGAATCCGTAAATAGTTGAGTCTTCAATGCGTAAATAGGTCACCATTACTCCTGCCATATCCTCATCCAGCTCCCAGAAGTCATCTTCTTCAAATGGTTCTATAGAGAAAGGAATAAGTTGCGGATCAAAACTTCTTGTATTTTCATCGTCAACCCACTCATGAATTTGGAAGGCCTCAATTTCTCCCTGTGTTTCTTGCATATCAAGAATTTCCGAAATTTTCTTCTCCAATTTATCTATATCAAAGAATGCTCCGACAATTGTATCGTCGTTACCAGAGAGCCGACCCTGTGTATAAGCATTCTCAGGTCGCCCTCCATCCCAATCGCGAATTTCTTTAGATTCTTTGTGAAAGAGAGTATCCATATCAAGGGTGTCTACTCCAAAGTCAGAGAGGTCAAACACAACACGCATGTGGTTGTCGTGCCTATCTCGATCTTCAGCAATACGTTCTATGCTAGCTAATCGGCAAGGCTCACATCTTTCTGTGAGCTGAATAAAGCCATCAACGATTTCTGCAGACCATGTTCCATAGTGAACATCAAAATCGTCATCGTCACTATACTGATTGAAAGTTCCGTCTGAGTAAAATACGAGATGAGTGCCGCCATCGTATTCCCAAGTACCAACAAGTTTCTCAATGTCATCTTCCGTAGCAGTGCCATTGTTACCGCAGCCCATTAGCAGGCCTGCTGCTAAGGCGCACGTTAAGGCTAGTAAAACTACCTGTGTTCTTTTCATTGCGGTCCTTCCCCTAGTGTTTGGTTGTCGTTGGGGCAAGAGCGCCATGCAAAAAGGCGCCTAACCCCTTTGCGAATAAACAGCTATGGAAGCAGTGACTGCACCCAGACCAGTTTAGGAAGTTGGACGCCTAACTACGGTCTGGGCAGAATCTGCCAAATAGAAAGATATTTAGTTGTCAGTCAACTGTCTCCAGCCGCCTATTCGCACCTACAATCATAGCATCGCAAGTGCGATGAGTGGAAAGGTGCACACTTGCGCAAATCCCAACGAGCGCAGCACAACAAAGTCACAGACAAGCAGAGTGCGTCCAGATAAGACAGCTTCACATCATTGGACGTACTCTCCCGCCTTATTCCTCTAGCAGCCAATCGATAAGATTTGCATGCTCGATTCCATCAGCGCTGCCTATGCCAACGCGATCTAAAGTGAGCAGTTTCTTTGGATGGTTGTCTCTTTGATTTTGAATGTCACAGGGACGCATCACTTGACACGTTTTGACTATTCGCCGGTCATTCACCTATTAGTCAGCTGAGCACAAGTAAAGCGTGTCAGATTATACGCCCTTATGACACATATCTGTCTCTGCGAAGCGAGATTTTGCTATATCGATTGACTGACGCAATTTCGCCTCCAATAACTTGATATCAGGCAGTTTTGTAAGGTATTCAGCAACGCGGATATTGCTCTCATCAAGCCCCATGAGTTCAACGTGTTCGGTGCTCTTTCCCGAGCACAGAATCAGACCTATAGGTGGGTTCTCACCTTCTACCATTTCATGCCTTTCAAGCCAGCGCAGGTAAAGCTCCATCTGACCCTTATGCGCTGCCTCAAATTCTCCCAGCTTTAGCTCGATAGCAACAAGGCACTGCAATCTCCTGTGCACAAATAGCAAATCAAGATAGTAATCACGATCATCTATCATCATGCGTTTTTGACGTGCCAAAAATGCAAAATCGGATCCCAGTTCAATAATGAAGTTCTGCAGCTCAACAAGAATTGCATTTTCTAAATCGCCTTCACTGTAAGTATCGTTAAGTCCCAAATAGTCAAGTAGGTACGGATCACGAAACACGATATCAGGAGTCATTCTTCCTTCATCTTTTAGTAGCGTCAACTCATTTGCAATGACCTCTTCTGGCTTTTTGCTGATAGCAGTTCTTTCAAAAAGCATTGAGTTGACGCGGTCGCGAAGCAATCTGGTATTCCACTGTTCTCGTTTAGCCAGTTCTGTGTAGAAGTCTCTTTTTAATGGATCATCTATATACATCAGCGTTCTGAGGTGAGTCCAACTCAATTGTCTACTCAGCGCGTAGACAATCTCACTTTCTGGGTATATCTCAGCCAGCTTCATGCAGTGGCGCAGATGCTTAACTCCCCACCCTTTTCCAAATTTCAAAGACAGTTCTTTTGATACTCCCGCAAGAACCTCTTTGCCATATTCAGCTCTTTCGTTAGCAAGAACATCTTCGTTAATCCGAGCACCAACATGCCAGTAAAGTGAAGCTATTTCGACATTGATAGCAATTGCAGTCTTAGCTCGGCTACTTTCAATTAAGCTCTGTAAGTCTTTGAGCAATTTTTCATTGGCAAGTTCAGTCATGTTTATCTCCTCCAATTGTCTACGCAGTGCGTAGGCAATTCAAGATCAGTCAGGGAATCATCATTGTGATGCACTCTTATCCCGTCCATAAATAGTACTCCTTTTTGACTTATCCTTAAAGTACAGTTAATAAGCACTCACATTCGTCAGCTAACATCTAATACGATAGTCTAGAATCATCACGAGAAGCAAAGAACTTTATCGTTACGGAGAAGCAGTGAATCAGTACAGTCAAAATCAGCCTGAGTATCTGAAAAGCCCCTTTTTCCCGGGAAATGCAGAATGGGAAACTCAATGCTTTAAGCTACAAGAAAGAGATAAGCAGTTGTACTTCTACAGAGAAAGAAGAAAGCCAGCTCACGCTTATCACAATGGCAATGTACTCTCCATCTCACATAATGAACAAATGACAAAGGATATGCTAATTCTGATGCTTGAATTCCACAGCATTGAGCACAAATTTGTCGATATAGACGAATTGCTTCGAAGGGTTACAGATAAATACTACTCACTCGGATACAAACCTATGCATCCACATCAGCTCCCAACGGAATTTTTCAACCACCAAATCCAAGAGGTAGACACTGCATGCGATACCGATTTACTTAAATTTGTTAATGAATGGGGTGCTCCTTTCTCTCCCATGAGGGCAAGGATATTTCGTGATCGCTTTAGGCTTCCTCCGCGTATTGCGGAATCCGGTATCACCGCCGAAAATATAAGCGGGATTGAATTAACATCAAAGATTGAGAAAATTCTAGCAAAAGAAGATCCTTTTCATGCAATTGAAAATCGAGTAATCTCGCTAGCAGAGGTACGATCCAGTCTGAGATTTTTCCAGCTCTTGCTTAAAGACATGGGTGAAGCAATTCTTGCTATTCAAGATGCTCCACACGAGCACTTTCCTGTCGATGGTCACGACCCTTGCAATTGGGGAGATTCTCTAGAGATGCTTGTCGAACTGGAATCACACCTTTTCTCGATAGGATGCTTTGGTTTAAGTCGAAAAACAACTTACAGCGATTTGGCCACAATCAGAGGCCTTCTCACTCCGGCAATAGCTTCACAGATTCGCAGTGCCCTTGTGGACCCAACTCCATGGAGAAAGTGTGAATGTGAGGGATGCAATCGAATATTTAAATATGCTCAACGAAAGAGAGTGATCTATGTTGACGGACAGACTGGTACTCCTCATCGCGATGCAAGATTTTGCTGTGACAAATGTAGCAACCGTCAACGAGGTCGCAACAGTCGAGCAAGAAATCGAAGATAGAAGGATGCCAACTGCGTTCCTGCAATTTACTCTTGTTCTCTGCTTTGCTGATTATCACGAGTCTCTGTTTTGGCGATAAGGCTTTTTAGTTTTTGTACTCGCTTTTCGTCGCTTGCCAGGCTTCCTATGAGCATGTCTAGGGCGAAGAGGAGTATTAGTCCGTAGCTTACAGAGGTTAGATAGTTTTGGACGCTCTCGGAAATTTCTAATGCGGAACCCATTGCATAAACCTGGTTGGCAGCTAAGGCCAGGGCGTAGAGCAGGTAAAGTGAGGGCTTGAGTGAACCCATGGCGGTTTCCCGCACCTTAAGTGGTGTGCCACTTTCCACAGCAGCCTCGATTTTCTTGTCGATGCGCCTCATTCTGATCCTGTCAATAATCAGGGCAGCCGATATGCCAACCATGTTCCAAAAGTAGGCGACAAGCATACTTCCATCTGCAATGAACCAATACCAGAGCGTAAGCAACCCAAAGAATGCAGCCCAGAAAAGATAGTCAAGCGCACGAATAATATACTTCCAAGCAACCCTCAACACATCAGACCTCCCCATAGAAAACTCTCCCCTCTCTTTCGTTGTTTTAACTATCATAATGCTTAGTGAAGTCCATTAGGCCGTGTACACTCTATTCTCTTTTGCCCTCCTTTATCCTGACACAATATGACGGCAGAGTCTGTCCATTTGTTACAATCGTACTTGCGATAAACTGATGGGAAACCATTGGCTGAAAATTCAATACTTTTCTTGTCTGCAGGCTTGTTCAACGAGTAGTAGGGCGTCTAGCCGCTTAAATCTCGTTGGATACAGTCTCTGTTTCCCGCATTGGTTTATCGCAAAAGGGGTTAGGCGCCTTTTTGCATGCGTTCTTTCCCTGATAGCAGGTTAGATATCGAGGGAAGGACTGTCATGAAAAGACTGTTAATGCTTCTGATGTGCATCGCAACATCAAGCTTGCTTGTAGGCTGTGGTAGCAGTAGTACGAGTACGGATGTTGAAACGTCTGCTGCTAAGCAATGGGACAGGCAGCAGTGCAAATGCTCCATCTAGCTGACTGGAGTACTGCCGCAACATTCTTCGAGGACATTATGATGGCAAATGACTTTGAGGCTATTGATGTTGACCTAGATGAACAAAATGAGGGTGTTCCAGATGCGGCACAGTTTAATGAAATCCTTTCCTTCAAAAAGGGTGACATTGCTGCTGAAATTCAAAGTCGTCTAATAGCTGTCGAATTCGCTATGGATGATTTAGAGGAGCACGGAATGTCCTCGCTTACTACAGAGATTGAAATCGTCAAACAAAAACCCTACCTGTTCTTTTGGGAAATCATAGATTGGAATACATTCGATGATGGCGAAGAAGCAGACTATATGTACAGCGTCTCGATCTATCATCAAAATATCGAATATGGTATTTCCGCACCACTTGAACAACGTGTCGAAGTAGATGCAATCATCGCAGCTCTTGGGTTCTAAGAGTCGTTTAGCTGCAACTGCAAGACAGACAAAGTGAAGGCTTGAGCACGCCCATGGATGCCTCACTCACCTTAAGCCTTTATTTTGCCTGTCCCGACAAGCACCAATCAAACATCCCAGTCTTGAACTGCTAAGCACTCTTGCATCTGCTGTAGCCTTTTCTGGCGCTGTTTGTAGTCGGGCAACTCCCGCTCCACTACCTGCCAAAAGTGCGGTGAATGATTCATCTGAGACAAGTGCGCCAGCTCGTGCACGATCACATAGTCAATGACCTCATCATCTGCCATAATCAGCCGCCACGAAAAACTGAGCTTTCCCTTTGCACTGCAGCTACCCCATTGCCGCTTTGCCTTGCTTATTCTCACAGCAGCAGGCATAACATTCATGTTACGCGCAACATCAAACACCCTAGCTATCAGGTAGTCCTTAGCAAGCAGATGATATATTTGCACACAAGCCTGCTTGATGCCGCCTGGCTCTAGACTGGGTGGCACACAGAAATGCGCACCATCAAAACCGCCCACGCCGTCCTCAAGCGCCACAATCGGATAGCGTTTCCCACGATAAAATACCGTATCGCCGTAATCAAGACGAAAGCCTGCACGCTGTCTCAAACGATGGGCAGACTCTGCCATCTTGCTAGCAATCCACGCTTCTTTAGAGGCAAGAAAGTCCTCTATCTGGCGCAGCGTTGCCCCCTGCGGCGCACGAACCTCGACCCCCTCGCCACGAACATATATCGCAAGAGTCCTGCGATTACTGCGAATCAAGGCGTAGTCGGTCACTGGTCGGCTTTGCTCCATAACCTTGCAAGTGTACTACAGCAACACCAAAAAACGCAGAAGAAGAGGACGTCCAGCATCCCGCAGTCAAGGCAGCACTTTTCTCCCGGTCAAGAAGATCAGTGGCAGTTATTCGAAAATTTCGAATAACTGAATCCCCCTCAAGTTCGCTGTCTGAAAACACCTTTCTTAGGTGCTCCATACTAATCTCGCTCTCTGATCCCCAGAGTCATATATCACACCCTCCAGCATTAAGCGTACAAACGTCCGTGTCAATCACATCAAGTACGCTTAATCGGATGGCGAATCACAGTTCGCAACTTTTCTGGGGCTACGCGGCGGGGGTCTGACAGGTAGATTTCGTGGTGGCAACGCTTGTTGCTGATGCAGGTTGTGTAGCCCTCTGCGATTGCGCAAGAATCCATGCGTGCGATTGTTGCGGGCTCACTGTCATAGGGGCCAATGTGCATGACCTGTACGCAGAGCCCTTCGGTGAGTGTGATCAGACGCGCTTGCGATGTATCCAGCTGGCGCTTCTTCTTTGCTAGCAAGTCTCTTGCCGCCGCAAAGACCTCGTCACATACAAAGTCTGGCTGACGAATCACCATAGTCCACTCAAACTTACTTTTGTCGCGTATTGCCTCGCCGCCACCGCGAAAGGTTGCATCGTCAACACTCCAGAACCCCTCCAGAGGCGGCACTACATATTCCAGAATGTGCTTGTTGCTCATCTTGATGGCATAGGACAATCCGTACAACACCTCAATCGCAGCCATATAGTCAGCACTGACGTTAGGATCACCTACACCATCCACCGCAATAAAAGTCATCTCAGGCACATCAACAACGACCGGCTCAACCCCCGGCTGATACAGTTCACGCTGCACCTTTTTAAAGTCAACAGACAATGGACATACTCCTCCTATTCCTTCATATTTGGTCTTGCTGACTAAAAGTTGAGGTCACAGTGCGCAGGTCCCTGATCTTAGACTGCATGTAGATCTTGTCGTCGTGTGTTCGGATAATCAGCGCACCGGGAATGTTCTTGCCGCTTGCCTGTGCCTGGTCAGGATGCTTTGCGTGAGTGTTAAACCAGACCTCCTTAATGTCATCGAAAGCAATCGTTGTTTCCTCGTGCAAATCTTCGTCGTCCCATATATCCCAGGGGTCAAACTTCTTTGCACCCAACCATTGCCCGCGAGGTGACCCGTGCAGCTTTGAAAACTTCTTCCGCCAACTTTTGCTGGTCACCAGTAAGGGCATCATCAAGGTAACAGAGTCCCCGTCCCGCAAAACAAGATCACGCGGCAACTTACTCTGGTAAAAAATCGCATCAATAATATAAGAAAGCAGCTGGAAATAGAAAAAGCCGCCAACCCAGAAAGTCGTAGTCAGCCAATAAACACCCGAAACGATAGTCTCATTAGCTACACCCTCAAGCAGACTATAGGCAAACTCAGTAATACGTGTCCCAAAAAGCAACATCGGCACCGACGTCACAACCCAAATCACAAAAGGCCGAAACAACCCCTCAAAAGGATGATTTTTAGTTGCAATTACTCGACTCACAGAACTACCTTCCCCACTTTCCCCATCAGCGATTTTGCCCTGAATCATTTTACCCCAGACAAACTGGCAGAGTACGTCCATAACTACCCTGTCCACAAAGCACACCAGACAGGCGTGCCTCTAGGAACTATGCTTTCTTTTTATTAAAGGCTGAGGGGACTAGCCTGTAGGCCTCCTTTTTGTCTGCCTTTGTGATGTATCGGGTGGCTATGCGCTGGTTGCAGGAGGGGCAGAATAGAGCTCCGTGGTATTGCGAGAAGTCAATTGTTCCGTCGATTATTCTGTCGTTGTACATCTTGATAAGATTGCTGTTGCCGACCTTTTGATAGCTGGCAATAAAACACTTGCAGTAGGCGCAGCTGACCACCAGAACGTGGCTACCACGAACCTTTCTGCAGTTTGGATTTTCGTAGATTTTCATAAGTTGGCAGCGTCTTCCTTATGGCAAGCACATACTATCCTAATAGAACGTGACTTCATGGCGCGTGAGGGTTTCTCCACTATAGGTGAAATGAGCTGAAAATAGCTTGTCACTTTGCTGCATCCACTCCCAGAATAGTTTGTCGCCTTCCCATAGGTTTAGGTCACAGACCCTGTCTGTGTCGATCCACTGCAAGGTGCCCTCATTGCAGGGCGTAAGCTCGCCTTCGAACGCCGTTGCTGTGTACACGAAAATGAGCATTGGGTCGCTGGCCGCCTCCCCCACAGGCGCGAGCTCTCCCGCTGCAGCAGACTCCCCTTCTACAGCAGACCCTGCCTCTGCACTGGCTGCACCAACCACGCCTTCCACAACAAAGGTCATCAACCCTCGCAGCCGAAACTCCCGCAACGTAAGGCCTGTCTCCTCCTGTACCTCGCGCACCAGGCACTGTTCGGGTGACTCACCAGCCTCGAACTTGCCACCGACGCCAACCCATTTGCCCTGGTTGATGTCGTCAGCTTTCTTGTCACGATAAAGCATCAGAGTCTGACCATTACGCTGAATATAACACTCAGCACATAGAATCATGCTGTCCCTCTCCCCCACATGAAACCGCAAC
>Ga0123355_10004017_pt1 | contig 21307 bp, 19 predicted proteins | sample TergutEmb28metaG_3_FD_89872 | JGI IMG/M metagenome (GOLD analysis project Ga0123355, IMG submission 89872) | Embiratermes neotenicus P1 segment gut microbial communities from Petit-Saut dam, French Guiana - Emb289 P1 | ecosystem: Host-associated > Arthropoda: Insects > Digestive system > Gut ...
CAGCACGTGTACGCTGGCGACGACGGCGGTCTGTGGATCTCCTATGACGGCGCGAACAAGTGGTGGAAGACCGACAATCTGCCGGTGTCGCAGTTCTATCACGTCAGTCTCGACAACGCCGATCCCTACCATGTCTACGGCGGTCTGCAGGACAACGCCGCCTGGGTCGGGGACTCCGCCTATCCGGGCGGCATCACCAGCTCCCGCTGGGAGAACATGTTGGGCGGCGACGGCTTCTGGATGTACGCCGATCCGTCGGATGCGAACTACCTGTATGCAGAGTCGCAGGGCGGCGGCATCGGTCGGGTCAACGTGCACACGCACGAGACGCGCGACATCCAGCCGCGGCTCGGATCCGAGGAGCTCAAGCGCTACAAGAAGCTGCGCTTCAACTGGAACACGCCGATTGCGCTGTCGCCGCACGATCCGTCGACCCTCTACATCGGCGCGCAGTTCCTGTTCCGCTCGCGCGATCACGGACAGACCTGGGAGCGCATCTCCCCGGACCTGACGACCAATGACCCGCAAAAGCAGCGACAGGAACAGTCCGGCGGCATCACGGTGGACAACTCGGTGGCGGAGATGCACACCACCATCTACTCGATCAGCGAGTCGCCGGTCACCGCGGGGCTCATCTGGGCAGGCACCGACGACGGCAATCTGCAACTGACGCGCGACGGCGGCCAGCACTGGGAGAACGTGGTTGGCAACGTCAAAGGGCTGCCGAAGAACAGCTGGGTGAGCTGGGTGCAGGCCGGCGCCTATGCACCGGGCACGGCCTATGCCGCCTTCGACCGGCACACCTTCGGCGATATGGGCCCGTACGTGTATGTCACCACGGACTACGGCAAGACCTGGACGCCGCTCGTGGACCCTAAGGACTCGAGGGGAGTGCGCGGCTACACACACGTCATCAAGCAGGATCCCGTCGATGCCCGGCTGCTGTACCTGGGCACGGAGTTCGGCCTGTGGATCTCTGTCGATGCCGGCGGGCATTGGGCGCAGTTCAAGGGCGGGCACTTCCCGGCCGTAGCGGTACGCGACCTCGCGGTCCAGCCGCGCGACAACGACCTGGTGCTGGCCACGCACGGCCGCGGCATCTGGATCATTGACGACATCACACCCTTGCGGCACCTAACTCCCGAGCTCGCCGCTCAGGACGCCGCCTTCGTTTCCGCGCGGCCGGTACAGCAGCGCATCGAAGCGCAGGGCGGCTGGGTCAACGGTGCCGCGGCCTTCATCGGGGACAATCCGCGCAGCGGCGCCATGATCACCTACTACCAGCGCACCCGTCAGCTGTTCGGCAAGCTGCAGATCGAAGTGCTGGACGCTACCGGCAACGTGATCGACGAGTTGCCCGCCAGCACGCGCCGCGGTCTGAATCGCGTGCTGTGGACGATGCACCGGCGGGCGCCCCACGTGCCGCCCGCCGTGCAGCTGGCGTTCGCCGGCACGCAGGGCCCGCGGGTGCCGCCGGGGACCTACACCATCCGCATGATCAAGAACGGCAAGACCTACGACACCCCGCTCACCGTCGGCCTCGACCGGCGCGTCCAGTGGACGGTCGCCGATCGGCAGTCGCAGTACGACGCCGCCATGAAGGTCTACACGTTGTTCAACGACGAATCGGCATTGTTCGGGCGGATTGCCGGCCTGCGTGAGCAGGTGGCCGAGGCTGACAAAGACCGCGCCCAGGCCGATCCGCTGCGGCGCAAGCTCGTGGACTTCGACGGCAAGCTCGACGCGCTGCGCAAACGCATCGTGGCGACCACCGAGGGCGGTGCGGTCACCGGGGAGGAGCGCCTGCGCGAGCACACCGACCAGCTCTACGGCGCCGTCACCTCGTGGGACGGTCCGCCGTCGCGCTACCAGCTGGACAACATCGACGCGCTGCGCGGGGAACTGAATGACATCACGGCGAACTTCGATCAGCTGACGAACTCGCAACTGCCGGCGCTCAACAAGGCCCTGAGCGGTGCCGGCGCGCATCCGCTCGCGGTGCCGCCACCGGTTGCGTACGATGATGACGACTCGCCGGGGCACGGCGGCGGCGGCGGCAGCGTTGCCGGCCGCCTCGATCCCGACGCCACTCAAGCGGTGGAGCTGCCGAAGAACCTGCGACTTTGGAATTGACGGTCCGCGGCCGCACTCCAGGCCGCATCTGCGTTCTGCTCTGGTTGCTGCTGAGCGGCACGGTCGTCCTTGCGCAGCCGGCGGGCAGCGGCGCGCCACCCACCGATGAGAAATCGTCGGACGACCAGCCGGCGGCCGGCGCTGACGCGAACTCCCGGCAACCTTCCGTTCTGGTGGAGGCCAGGCGCTGGCTGTTCAACCGCGAGACCCGCTACGCCCATTCCCTGCCGGAAGTGGACGGGGCGACGATCACGGTCACCAAGAAAACCACCGTGGTGAAGCTCGACGAACAGCCCACCATCATCGACAACAACCAGCGTGAGCTGTTCGATCGCCTGCCCGGCATGGTGCTGGCCGAGCAGCAGAATCCCACGCAGCTGAACGTCTCCTATCGCGGACTGGGCAATCCCCAGGAGAGCGAGTACGTGCTGCTCATGCAGGACGGCATCCCCGTGGCGCTCGACTGGATCGGTTATCCCACCACCTATTACCTGCCGGTGCCGCAGACCATCGGCGCGGTGCACATGATCCGCGGCGGCTCGGGATTGCTGTACGGACCGGAGCCGCAGCCGGTCGTCAATTTTCTCTCGCGGCCACCCGCAGCGGCTGCGCTCTCCGGAACCACCGAGCAGGTCGGCGGCACCGATGACCTGTTTTCCAGCTTCAACGCGATCTCCGGCACCGCGGGCAACTGGAGCTATCTCGCCAACTATGCGCGGCGCCAGTCCTCCGGGGAGCGCGCGAACGGCGACTACCTCCTCAATGCCGGCGATCTGCACGCCACCTACCGGGCCGACGCGCGCCAGAGCGTGAGCCTCGACGTACACCTGTACTCGCTCGAAAGCGGTCTGGCAGGACTGATGAGTCATGCCCAGTTTCAGGCCAACCCGGACCAGACCACGACTCCCGCCGATCGCCTGTGGACGAACCGCGACACGGCGGTGCTGACCTACGAGGCGCGCATCACCGATCGCGACCTCGTCGTACAGAAGATCTGGACGGGTTACACCGATCTCGTGACCCGGCAGGACAAATACACTGGCGATGGCAGCGCGAGCTCGTCGACCCTGTCCTCACAGACCTTTCACTTCACCGGCCTCGATGGGCGCTGGCTGCACCGCTTCGGTCAGGGCAACGCCCTGACCGTGGGCTACACCGCCTACGGCTCGCGCAGCCCCTATAACATTTTCGTCAGCGGCAATCCCCTGGTCGGCCCGGACGACCACTCCGGCACCCCGCTTTACCTGAATGCGCGCCAGACGCGTTACGGCGCGCTGTTTGCTGAGAGCCTGTTTCGCTTGCAGCGCTTCCATGTGGTCACGTCCGCGCGCTTCGACACCCAAGAGCTGACGACTCAGGAGACGCTGGCACCGCATCCGCTGCTGGTGGATCAGACGTACCGGCGCAACATTCCGCTCTTCGGGGTGGGCGTCGGCAATGACTTCGGCCGCGGCAACGAGACCTATCTCAACATCTCGCAGGGGTTCCGGCCGCTGCGCTATCTGGATATCGCCAGCCCGTTCACCAACTACGCGCGCGCGAACAATCCCGATCCTACCCACTACCTGACCTACGAGGCCGGAGTGCACGGCTGGCCCGAGCCCGGACTCTACTACGATGTCAGCGCTTTCCAGGTCAACGCCAGGAACCGCATCGAGTCGCAGCCCATCAGCCAGACCGAGACCCTCGACGTCAACACGGGCAATACGCGCAGCCGCGGAGTGGAGCTGGAGGGGTTCTACGACCTGCTGCGGCTGCGGGCGGACAGCCCCGCCAACCGGCACCTGACCGTGTTCGCCAATGCCAGCCTGCTGCAGGCGCGCTTCACCGGCAGCGCCATCCCGGGCCAGGTCGGCAAGACCCCGGCCTACGCACCCGCTTATGTTCTGAAAGCCGGCCTGACGCTGCAGCAGGATCGCCGCTACAAGTTCAGCCTCGTGGCGGAGTCGGTTGGCTCACAGTACTTCCAGGACAACGATCAACCCGTAGCCGGCACTCCGGCACGCATTCCCGCGTATACGGTCCTGGACGTGTCCGGTGACTACGTCGTCGCGGGTCACCTGCGCGTGCTTGCCGGGGTCTCGAACCTCGGTAACCGTCACTACTACTCGCGGGTGTTCCTGTTCGGAGGAATGCTCGAGCCCGCCAGGAACCGTGCCGCGTACGCGGGACTCGCGTATGACTTCTGAGCCGGACGTCCCGGCGCCCTCGCCGCCTGCACCGGCGTGGCGCCCAGGATGCCGTCGACCGAAGCGCTGCAGGCCAGCGGACCAGAGGGCCTCTGCCGCTACGGGTACTTGTTCTCGACCACCCCGCGCACCGGGTGCGTGTCATACACGAGCACGATCGACTGGAGATGTCCGGAGCTCGGGTCGAAATTGAACACGTCCGCGCAGTCGAATGCCACCCGTGAGCCGTCCGTCAGGCGCCAGTCATACTGGTAGTACGCGACCGCCCGCAGATGACCTTCCGCACTCACCAGCACGTCGTGAACCGTGAGCTTCGTGCCCTTCGAGGCCGCGGCGACCTTCTTGATGAACTGCCGCACCGGCAGTCGGCCCAGGAAGGGCGACTCGACCCAGCCGTCGGGGATGAACAGGGATGCGGCCTTGTCCGCATCACCGGCCTCGAGCGCCTTCAGATACTCGTGCACCGTTCGCTGCATTGGATTCTCCCAGTCCGCGCCGGCCGCTCCCGCGCCTGTCCAACCCTGAGCCGTTCCCGGCCCGGGGGTCAAGTCCGGCTCGAGCAGCCCTGCCAGTGCCGGCCGCCCGCAGGATCAGTGCGGAGATCACTCCGCCCTGCCGGCGCATCATTTCCGCTCGCGACTGTGCAATGCCGTCCAGACGGCGATGTCCCACGCGTTGTGAATGCCCACGAACAGCAGCAGCAACAACACCACCGCAACGCCGTAGAGGGCCTGCGCGGGCCAGCGCCAGACCAGAGCCGCCATGAGCGCGAGCGAGCCGTACGCCAACCCGGGCAGAATCACGTTGAAGATCCAGTCCTCGCGCACCGGACTGTAGTAGTCACTTCCCCGGCCCGGCATGTTGCTCCAGAGGAAGACGGTGTAACCGACGCCCGTGATCCCCAAGACCGCAAGTCCGGCGCTGAGGCTCGCCAAACCCTGGTGCGGCATGCTCAGAAACGCGGCGAACGCGAGCACGCTGGCGAAATGAACGATGGTCGGTGTCACGAAAACGCTGACTCCACTGGGCTGGACGCGCTGGCCGTCGGTCACCAGGGCGATGACCACGAAGGTCAGTCCCGTGAGCCCTCCGGCTGCGGAGCCGACGATTACGTAGAAGTTGTCCCAACCCGTCAGGGGTGACGTGTCCATCGCTTCGGGGAACCGATCTGCAAGCCGTGGTGAAGCAATCTTAATGTCCTTGCGAATCATCCGTTTGAGAATTGCCAATACCCTGCGCCTGTGCGCCGGGCGGCGAGGTTCCCATGCGGCGGTTCAGCTTTGCACGCGCCTGGACTAATCTCATCCCCCACCGGGCGCGAGATCGGATCGCATGAGAAGATGCAACGCACTTTGGATCCTCCCCCTCGCCGGCATGCTCCTCGGCATGGTTGCCGGATGCGCTGCCTTCGAGGAGGTGCGCAGATGCGGTTGGAACGGGTGCCCCCCGGATGCGCATATCACCGCCGAGATCGAGGCACGATTCGAGCCGCACACTGAATTGCGGCCACCGAATGCGGTTTACGTACAAACCCTGAATGGAGTCGTGTACCTCAGCGGCATTGTCGCCACGGGCCTGCAGCGCGCTACGGCGGAAGAGCTCGCCCGCGAGGTGCCGGGCGTGAAGCGGGTCGTGAACAACATCGCATTGACCTACCGCAACTACTGACGCCCCAGGCACGGTACGCGTGCTGCCTGCACCTCGGCGGCGCAACGCGCCAGCGTCGACGCAGCCGGACCCTAACGCGACGAGCTCTTGTCGGTGGCGCTCGCCACGCGATCTCTGAGGCCGGTGAGCGCGGCCGGCAGATCCTTGCGCAGCGAGCGGTTGACGAGCGACTGAGGGATCCAGAACCCCGGATCGAGATAGACCTCGTATTCCACTATGGTGGCGCAGTCGTCCGCCGTCCGGATCAGGAGCCACGAGCCCTCCTCTTCCTTCAGATCGCCGCTGATACGGTGGAAGTCGATCCGGTGCGGGCGGTCGTATTGCGCATGGAACACATAGCGGATCGTGGGCAGGAACCACGAAACGCGCACCTCGTGCTCGATGTCCTGCCAGCTGCCATCGGGCGCGCCGTCGATGCGCCGACAACGCCTCAGACCCGGTATGTAAGTGCGTGCCTGCTGGCAGTCGGTCATCACGCTCCAGATCGCCTCGGGAGAGGCATTGATGCGCACCGCGGCGAGGATGCGGCCGCGCGGATGGGCCGGATCGATCGCGCTGGTTGTAACGACTACCTCGCCGCTCGCCAGGCGCTGCTGGATCGCCGGCTCCTGCACCCATGCCGCCTGCGCAACGGAGGTGATGGGCTGCAGCGTGATCAGCAACAGGCACACGAGGCTCGAAGCTGAGGCGTGCAACGTGGGCGTCTGTCGTTCAGGGTGTGCTTGGCGGGACACTTGACGATTGTAGGTGCTCGGCGGAGCCAAGCGGGTTCATTGTGGCGTTTTTTGGCGCGGACGCAGGCGATGGTTGGCATCTCGGCCGAGCTTGCGGGCGCCGGTCGCTTTCGGCAATCAGCGCGAGCGCGGCCGAAGCGCCGCCTGCAGGGCACGTGCAGCAGGGTGCTAAGATCGCCGCATGCGACATCTGCCTGCAATCGCTGTGGCGTTGCTGACCTTGTGGCCGCCGACAAGCCAGGCGGCCGACCTCGACATCCCCGAGCTCGGAATCCGACTCACTGCGCTGCCGCCCGGCGCGGCGAAGCCCCAGGTCCTCGAGCAGACCGGAGGATATGAGGCGACGACTCGGCTCGGCAGCGCGGTGCTCAACATCTACCGCGCGGACGATCCCGTCCCGGCAGGCAGCGACGTCGCCGAGCCGAACTACCGCGCGATGCTCGATACCCGCTTCGGCAAGGGCGTGGAGTCCAGGACCGACGGGGCGCCGACGGCTGTTGGAGGTCACAGCGCCTGGACAGTCGTCGACACCCGCCAGGCCCGGTCCTCGTCCGAAAGGGGCTACATCTGCGTGACGTACGTCATCGTCGACGAGCATCTGTATCGGCTCATGGTAACCGCCAACGGATCTGACGGCCGGCCACCCGAGTTCGATTCGCTCGTCAAGGCTCTGTCCGGCGTCTCGTTCGAGCAGGTGCGCCGCGCAAACCGCGGTTGACGCCAGCGCGCATCCGCACCATCCCGTTGCTCGACAGCGTCACGTCCTGCCCGGACGGCCGCGACCTCTCAGAGACCGGCCGCACCGCGCGCCTGCAGCAGGGACGCCCACCCGCCTGGCAGCCGCGGCCACCGGGGCACGCTCTCGACCCGGCGTCGCGACTCCCGATAGACTGCCGGCCGGAACGAGCGGGGGTCTAGCATGGCGGCGCAACCGCACAGCCAGGTGGACGATCACATCCTCGAGACGCGCGACCTGACCAGGCAATTCAAGGGCTTCGTCGCGGTGAATCACGTCGACCTGCGCGTTCGCCGCGGCCACATCCACGCCCTGATCGGTCCCAACGGTGCCGGCAAGACCACCTTTTTCAATCTGCTGACCAAATTCCTCATTCCCGACGACGGCCAGATCCTCTTTCAGGGACGGGACATCACCTATGAGAGACCCGCACAGGTCGCCCGGCGCGGCATCGTGCGTTCCTTTCAGGTATCCGCAGTCTTTCCGCACCTCACCGTGCTCGAGAACGTGCGCATCGCCCTGCAGCGTGCGCTCGCCACGAACTATCACTTCTGGAGAGCCGAAGCGAGCCTCGCCGTGCTCGATCCGCGCGCGCTCGAGCTGCTCGAGCAGGTGGACCTCCGCCCGTTGGCGCGCACGCGCGCGGTCGAGCTACCCTACGGGCGCAAGCGTGCGCTTGAGATCGCCACCACGCTGGCGATGGCGCCGCAGCTGATGCTGCTCGATGAGCCGACGCAGGGCATGGGACTCGAGGACGTCGAGCGCGTCACCGCCCTCATCAGGCGCGCGGCGGTGAATCGCACCATACTGATGGTCGAGCACAACATGCAGGTGGTCGCGCGAATCGCGGACACCATCACGGTGCTGCAGCGCGGCCAGGTCATTGCCAGTGGCAGCTACGCGGAGGTGGCGCGCAATCCGCTGGTGATCGAAGCCTACATGGGTACCGCCGATGCCGAGCTGCGGGGCGCGTACGGATGAGCACGCAGCCGCTGCGGGTGGCGGGCCTGCACGCCTATTACGGCGAATCGCACGTGCTGCACGGTTTGGACTGTCACGTCAATCAGGGCGAGGTGGTCACGCTCCTCGGCCGCAACGGCGCCGGTCGGACCACGACGCTGCGGGCGCTGCTGGGACTGGTGGGCAGCCGCTCCGGCTCGGTGATCATCAACGGCCAGGAAGCGATCGCACTGCCGCCGCACCGCATCGCGCAGCTCGGCGTGGCCTACTGTCCCGAGGAGCGCGGCATCTACGCGAGCCTGTCGACCGAGGAGAACCTGCTGTTGCCGCCGCGGGTCGCGGACGGCGGCATGCCGCTCGAAGAGCTGTACCAGATGTTTCCCAACCTCGGCGAGCGGCGCAGGAGCCAGGGGACGCACCTGTCGGGCGGTGAGCAGCAGATGCTCGCGCTGGCGCGGATTCTGCGTACCGGCGCGCGGCTGCTGCTGCTCGATGAGGTCTCCGAGGGCCTGGCTCCGGTGATCGTGCAGGCGTTGTCGCGCACCATCCACAAGCTGCGCGAGCGCGGCTATACGATCGTCATGGTGGAGCAGAATTTTCACTTCGCCGCCCCGCTCGCGGACCGCTTCTACCTGATGGAACGCGGGCGGATCGTGGACGGTTTCGCGGCCGCGGAGCTTTCGGCCAGAATGAGCAGGTTGCACGAATTCCTCGGTGTCTGACCGGGGGGCAATCCTTACTGCAGGAGAAAGAGCAATGAGACTGAGGATGTGGGCAATCGCGGCGGCCGCGGTCGGTGTGAACCTCATGCGCCAGAGTCCGGCGCAGGCGGCGGGCGATCAGGTCGTGATCGGCGACATCGACGACATGTCGGGGGTGTACGCGGACGTGATGGGCCGCGGCGGGGTCGACGCCATCAACATGGCGATCGCGGACTTCGGCGGCACGGTGCTCGGCAGGAAGATCGTCCTGCTGACCGCGGATCACCAGAACAAACCCGACATCGGCGCTTCCAAGTTCCGCGAGTGGGTCGACGAAAACAACCTCAACCTGCTGCTCGGTGGCTCCAACACCGGCGTCAACATCGCCATGGCCAAAGTCGCGGCGGTGAAGAAGGTTCCGCTGTTCCACATTGGCCCCGGCGGCGCCTCGCTCACCAACGAAGACTGCACGGCCTACACGGTCCACTATGTGTACGATACGACCGCGCTCGCCAACGGCACCGCGACCGCCATCGTCAACGGCGGCGGCAAGACCTGGTTCTACCTGACCGCCGACTACGCGTTCGGCACGCAGCTGCAGTCCGCAGCGGCCAAAGTCGTCGAGGCACGGGGCGGCAAGAACGTCGGCGCGGTGCGCGTACCGCTCGGGGCAGCGGACTTCTCCTCCTTCCTGCTGCAGGCGCAGGCTTCCGGGGCGCAGGTGCTGGGGCTGGCGAATGCGGGCACGGACTTCAGCAACTCGCTGAAGGCCGCCAATGAGTTCGGCGTCACCCGGACCATGAAACCGGCCGCGCTGCTCGCCTTTCTCACCGACATCCACAGCCTCGGCCTGAAGACCGCCCAGGGCCTCTACCTGACCACCGCCTGGTACTGGGATCTGAATCCGGAAACGCGCGCGTTCGCCAAGCGTTTCTTCGCCAAGGTCAACCGTCAGCCGACCATGGATCAGGCGGGCGCGTACTCGGCCGCCCTGACCTATCTCAAGGCCGTCAAGGCCGTGGGTACCACGGACTCCGACAAGGTCATGGCGGAACTGAGGAAAACCAGGATCAACGACATGTTCACCCAGGGCGGCTACATCCGCGCCGACGGTGCCATGATCCACGACATGTACGTGATGCAGGTGAAGACGCCGCAGGAGTCCAAATACCCGTGGGACTACTACAAGGTCGTGAAGAAGATGAGCGGCGAAGAGGCCTTCGGCCCGATCACCGGTTTATGCCCGCTCGCCCCGAAGTAGCTCCGCGGCCGCGCACCGGTCCTCAGCCGGAGCGCGCCCGCGCCGCAGGCACGACCGGTCCCCGGGCGGCCGCGATGCCGTGAGCGCGATCTTCGGGATGCCGGTCACCGTCATACTCGGGCAGCTGACGCTCGGGCTGGTGAACGGCTCGTTCTACGCGCTGTTGAGCCTCGGTCTCGCTGTGATCTTTGGCCTGATGGGCGTGGTGAACTTTGCCCACGGTGCCTTCTACACGCTCGGGGCGTTTGCGGCACTCCTCGGCCTGCAGTACCTCGGCATCAATTACTGGCTCGCCCTGGTGCTGGCGCCGCTCGCGGTGGGTCTGGTCGGGGTGGTCGTGGAGCGGCTGCTGCTGCGGCACCTGTACGGGCTCGATCCGCTGTACGGGCTCCTGCTGACGTTCGGGCTGGCACTGATCGTCGAGGGGTCGTTGAACCAGGTGTTCGGTGCCACCGGTCAGTCCTACCCCGTGCCGGACTCGCTGGCAGGGGGGGTGAACCTGCATTTCATGTTCCTGCCGCTGTATCGCGCCTGGGTCATTCTTGCCTCGGTGGTGGTGTGCTTCGGCACCTGGTTCGTGATCGAGCGCACCCGCCTGGGAGCGACGCTGCGCGCGGCGACCGAGAACGCACCGCTCCTGCAGGCCTTCGGCGTGAACGTGCCACTGCTGAAAGCGGCGACTTACGGCGGCGGCGTGGCACTCGCGGCGCTCGCCGGCGTGCTGGCCTCACCGGTGGTGCTGGTGAACTCGCACATGGGCAGCTCGCTGGTGATCGTGGTGTTCGCGGTGGTGGTGATCGGCGGGATGGGATCGATCCTGGGTGCGATCCTCAGCGGCCTGGTGCTCGGAGTGGTGGAGGGGTTTACCAAGGTCATCTATCCGGAAGCTTCCAACATCGTGGTATTCGTCATCATGGCGCTGGTGCTGATCCTGCGGCCCGCGGGACTGTTCGGCAGGGAATAGCCGCATGCGTATCACGGGCATTCTCTATGCGCTGCTCGCGCTGTTCGCACTCGCCGTGCCGTGGCTGGGGATCTACCCGGTGTTCATGATGAAGCTGTTGTGCTTCGCGATGTTCGCCTGCGCCTATAACCTGCTGCTCGGCTTCGGTCGCATGCTGTCCTTTGGCCATGCGGCATTCTTCGGCTTCGCTGCGTACGCGAGCTCGTGGCTCATCACCGCGCACGCCTTCGGCCCCGCGGCGGCGATCCTGGGCGGAATGCTGGTCGCGGCAGCGCTCGGCGTGGTGATCGGCGGACTCGCCATCCGCCGCCACGGCATCTACTTCGCCATGATCACCCTCGCTCTCGGGCAGCTGGTGTACTTCGTGTGCCTCGAGGCCCCCTTCACCGGCGGAGAGAACGGGCTGCAGGGTGTGCCGCGCGGCCGCTTGTTCGGCCTGTTGCCGCTCAGATCGGACGTGGTTCTCTACTACGTGGTGCTGGTCATATTCGTCGCGGTGTACCTCTTCATCCGCCGCGTGGTCCACTCGCCCTACGGCCAGGTGCTGAAGGCCATCCGCGAGAACGAGCCGCGGGCGATCTCCCTTGGCTACGACAGCAACCGCTACAAGCTGGTGGCGTTCGTGATCTCGGCAACCCTTGCCGGGCTTGCCGGGTCGCTCAACGCCCTGGTACTCGGCTTCGCCACGCTCTCGGACGTGCAGCAGTCCACCTCGGGGGAAGTGATTCTCATGACGCTGCTCGGTGGTACCGGCACGTTCTTTGGTCCGGTGGTGGGAGCTGCGGTCATCGTGACGCTGCAGGAATACCTGTCGGACATCGTGGGCGGCTGGGTGATCGCCATCATCGGGGTCATCTTCGTCGCCTGCGTGCTGTCGTTCCGCCGCGGTATCGTCGGCGAGCTGGAGGCGCTGCGTCAGCGCCGCCTGAGTGCTGGCGCTAAGGATCCCGCCGTGCCAGCGTAACGGCTGTCGCCAGCGGCACCTCATCCAGCGCGAGCGCCCGCACTCCCGCGAATGACGCCCTCACCAGACCGGTGAGCACCTGTCCGGGCGGAGCCTCGACGAACAGGCGGCACCCGAGCTCATAGAGCAACGTGACCGAGTCGTGCCAACGTACCGTGCGCGACACGTTGTGGATCAGGTCGTCGGCGACCTCGGTGCCCTCGGCGGCGACACGCGCGCGGGTGTTGCTGATGTAGGGCATCGCAGGTCGCATGACGCTGACTCCCGACATCGCCTCCCGCAGGCTCGCCGATACGCCCTCCATGAGAGGACAGTGCGACGGGATGCTCACCTGCAGGCGCCGGGCGCTCACCCCGCTGGCATGCGCCTCTTCGGCCGCGGCGGCGAGCGCGGCATCCCCGCCCGATACGACGACCTCGGTCGGCCCGTTGACGCTCGCCAGAAAGAGCGGCGAGCGGTCACTGACGCGCGCCACGAGATCCGCCGCCACACGCTCGGTCACCCCGAGCAGCGCCATCATGCCGTAGCCGCGCGGCGCGGCGCGCGCCATGCACTCTGCGCGCAGGCTCACGAGGCGCAGCACGTCTGGAAAGCTCAGGGTGCCGCAGGTCACGGCAGCGGCAAACGCGCCCACCGAAAGCCCCGCGACCGCATCCGGCACCAGGCCCTCGGCAGCCAGCGCGCGCGCGGCCGCCACTCCGGCGATCGTGGCGCTCAGCTGCACCGCCACCGTCGACCGCAGAGCTGCGGCGTCGTCCAGCCGCGACGGGTCCCGGCCCAGGATGCGCGCCGCTTCCGCGAGCGTCGCGTGTACCTGCGGGTGGTCGGGCAGGCGACCGAGAAAGCCCGGCCGCTGCGCTCCCTGCCCTGGGAAAAGCAGTGCGACGCGCATCAGTCCGCGGCAACCGCCCCCGCCCACGGATCATGGAGCAGCCGCGGACCCTCCGCGGTGCGTACCAGCAACGGAGCGCGGCCGCGCGCGTACTCAGCAAGGGCAAGTGCGCCGCGGGGAGTCTCCAGCAGCAGATCGGCACGGGCCGGAAGCTGCAGGAGCTCCCCGTAGAGCGCCGCGGCCGCCTCCACGTCGAGCGGCGCATCGAGCTCGAGGACCAGGTCCACATCGCTCACGGGGGTCGCGGTGGGACAGCCGCTGGCGAGCTCGAATGCAACGCTGCCGGCGGGACCCCAGCGCGCAGCGAGACTCGCGCGGGCCATGATCGCCTCGACCTGATCCAGGGCGCCAGGGCCGCGACCTGCGCACGCCGTGCGAGCCCTTGCCAGTCGCGGCGCGCGGCCAGCTGCAGCGGGGTCACGCAGGCGAGCACGCCGCCGGGCGGCAGCCAGCCCGCAAAACGTTCGGCACGCGTGGGGCCGCGCACCCCCACCGGCAGCAGTCCGTTGCACGCGCGCGCACGCCGCACCACGACCCAGGGTGTTCGTCGCAGCCGCTCCGTCACCCAACCCGGTGGCGACCCGGTCTCGCCGCGCACGGTGCAGGCCGGGTCGATGCGCAGCAGGCAATGCGCGCGCACGCTCAGGAGTCCCATTCTTCCGCGAGACGCCGGCGCACCTCGATCGAGGCGCTGCGGGTGGCGCGCGCGCTCGCCGACGTGAGGCGCGAGCCCAGGTGGCGCGGGGCACTGCGCGCATCCGCGATCGCAGCGCCGAGCTCGCCGCGCACGCGCTCGATATCGGCCGCGCCCGGTGCATCGGCGTTGATCCCTTCGATCAGCCGGTACAAAAGGCCGAGCCGGGCAAACGAGCGCACGTCGTACGCCATGGGCGTGACACGCTGACCCAGCTCCTCCAGCGCCTGCACCGAGCGGCGCGTCACCCGCGCAGCCGATTCCTTGCTCATGGCGTGGATCAGCACTTCGGGCGAATCGAGCGCCAGAATGCGGTTCGCCTGATAGCCATGCGTGAGAAAGGCGCCCGACATGGCCTTCCCGACCAGCAGCGCAACCACCGGATGTCCGGCCAGCCGTGCACTGGCATAAGCGTCGGCGGCGGCGGCACCGGCGAGATGAATGCCCAGCAGCTCCTCGCGGCGGCCGTACGCCTGGCTGGTGACATCGACCAGGGCGATGAGGGCGCGTGGCCGCCGGTTGAGATCTTCGGCCATGGCGCGACGCACCTGTTGCGCCAGTGTCCAGGCCTCATCCAGGCCAACCTCGCCGCAACGCGCGCGCGGAAAGCGATTGCGCGGATCCGGAACGACGGCGATGAAGCGGGCGGTCTCCTCCCCGATCGGCGCGTCAGCGACACGGACCGTGCCCGGCGCGGAGGGCAGCAGCCCCGGCTGGCCCGTCAGTGCCTGAAACCAGCACAGGCCGCGCCCGGAGAGGCCGGGCGGGGCAGCGATCGCTTGGGCATTCACGGCTGCGCCTCGCGCGCCCACAGGGCCCGCAGCGCGGCCGCATCCGGCGGCTGTTGCGGATCGATGGCTGCGAGGCGCTGGCGAAAATCGTCCACCCGTTCGGTGCGCGGCGCTGCCGCCGCGTCGAAAGCACGCTGCACCTGCGTGGCTATCGCCGCGACGTCATCCTCCACGAGCACATCAGCCAGCCCCGTCGCATAGCGTTGCTCGCCACCCATCAGGCTCCAGACATCTGCGCCGTCGGTTGAGTCCAGCTCCACGATGCCGGCTTCCTGCTCGATGACCTCCGGGCCGTTCATGCCGAGCCGCGCCTGACGCGTGACGATGAGCCGACTGCACAGCGCCGCAGCGAGCGACATGCCTCCAAAGCAGCCGACGAGGCCCGCGACCACGCCCACGACCGGCACGTGGCGGCGCAGCGCCACGATCGCGGCGTGGATCTCGGCGATGGCCGCAAGGCCCAGGTTCGCCTCCTGCAGGCGCACTCCGCCGGTCTCGAGCAGCAGCACTGCCCTGACCGGATGGCCGCGCTCGCAGTCGCGCAGGGCGAGCTCGAGCGCCCCGGCAATCTTCGCGCCCGAGACCTCGCCAATGCTGCCACCCTGATAAGCGCCTTCGATCGCTGCGACGACCGCGGGCTGGCCGTCGATGCGGCCGCGGGCCACCACCACGCCGTCGTCAGCCTGGGCGACCACGCCCTGCAGCGGCAGCCACGGCGACTTGAGCCGCGCGAAAGGGCCGAGCAGCTCACGGAAGGTGTCCCCATCGAGCACTGCCCGCGCGCGCTCGCGCGCCGACAACTCGATGAAGCTCTGTCGCTCCCTCATGCGCGCAACGCCTCGACGGCCTGCTCGAGCCGCAGCATCACCACCCCCGGCGTCGCGCCGAAGTCGTTGATCTCGATTGCCGCCGCGCCGTCGAAGCGGCTGAAGAAGCGATCGAGCACGTTCTTCCACACGGCCGCGAAGCCCTCGACACTCGTGGTCACGGTGACGTGGGCGTCGCCCTCGGCGGAGGGCTCGAGCAGTACCTCGAGATCGCCCGAGCCGACGACACCCACGTGCACGCGACGGGCGACCGGTTGTCGTGCGGCATACGAGAAGCTCAGCGATTCCATGGCGCTCTCACACGGGTTGAGACTCGTCGTCGTCGAGAAATACACACGCCGCAAGGAGGTCTGCGCTCCCTCCGGGCGAGGCGTGACGGTGCATCAGCTCCGCATCGAGCGCGAGCAGCGCCTGCCTGCCGGCCGGGGTCGCGGTGCCTCCGAGCGCCAGTACCCGGCTCGCCCCGCGCTGCGCTGCCCGAACCGCAGGCCAGCCGCCGCGATGCAGCAGGCAGGTGTCATCGAGGCTCGACATGATGGCCATCAGCGCGTCGAGTCGCGCCCAGGTCTCCAGGCTCCCGCACCGGCGGCTGCGCTGCAGGACGGGAAGCCCCAGGCGCAGCACGTGGGGAAAGCCGGCGGCCGCTTCGCCGCGCGCGCCACCCACACCGAACCGCCGGCAGGCGCGCGAGCCGTTGCTCGGCGCACCGGGTACGTGACGGTCGGGAAGACGCGCAAGAGCCGCGGCGACGGCGGCAATCTCGCTGAGGCTCGTACGCGCGCGCGCCAGGGCAAGTGCCGCAACCAACAGACCCAACACCCAGATGGCACCGCGGTGCGCGTTGCTGCCGCCGGTTGCCGCGAGCATTCGCTGCTCGCCCTCACGGCCGATGGCGCCGAGCCTCTCGCGCAGCTCGACATTGGGCTCACCGGCCGCGGCGTGCAGCGCCATGCACCGGAAGCTCCCGCGCAGTGCCTCGGCTGAGCGCAGCAGGCGCTCCAGATCCAGGTCGTGGTGCGCGCCGCAGCCGCGCTGATCCACCAGTGCGGGCTTGGGTGTCAGCATGGCCTCCTCGATCAGGGCTCTGACCGCGCGGTCGGCGAGCTGCCCGGCCCGCTCGTGCGCGCAGCGACGCATACGTGCGCAGCCGGACCGCGGGGGCGACAACCTCAACGACGGCCACGCCGGCATGGCCTCACCAGCTCCGGAATCGCGCCGGTGGGTGGTACAGGCCGCCTGACCACTCCACCAGCTCCTCGACGCTGCGCGCGGCGAGCAGCGAGCGGCGCGCATCCGTGCGGCGCACGCCGAGATCCTCCGGGTAGGCAACGATGCCTCGGGCGCGCAGGCCCGCGGTCCGCTGCGCATCCGCGCGCCGGCCGATCGCCGTGGCGCCGCCGATGGCTGCCAGCGCCGCGCGGCGCTCCTCCACACCTTGCGCCTTGTACAGGCAAGCGATGCCCTCCTCGCTGACGACGTGGCTGACGTCCTCGCCGTAGATCATGACGGGGGCGATCGGCATGCCACTGTGTCGGCCGACCTCCACCGCATCCAGCGAATCGACCAGGGTCGGTACCCCGCCGCGCTGGAAGGTCTCGACCAGCTGCACCACGAGCTTGCGGCCCCGCATCACCGGCGCGTCCGCGGTGATGAGGCTGAGCCATGCGGGGCTGGCGTGGCGGCGACCTCGCGGATCGTGACCCATGTTGGGGGCGCCCCCGAACCCGGCGAGACGCCCCAGGACGACGGTGGAGGAATTGGCGTCCGCGTCCATTTGCAGCGTCGCGCCGATGAACAGGTCCACGCCGTACTGTCCGGCGAGCTGGCAGAGCACGCGGTTGGAGCGCAGGCTGCCGTCGGCGCCGACGAAAAACACGTCGGGGCGCGCGCGCACGTAGTCCTCCATGCCCGGCTCGCCGCCGAAGCAATGCACGCTCTCCACCCAGCCGCTCTCGATGGCAGGAATGAGCGTGGGATGAGGGTTGAGCGCCCAGTGCCGGCAGACCCTGCCTTTGAGACCGAGAGAATCGGCATAAGTCGGCAACAGCAGCTCGATGGCCGCGGTGCCGAAACCGATGCCGTGGTTGAGGGAAGTCACGCCGTGCCGCTCATAGATACCGCGGATCACCATCATCGCCATCAGCACCTGCAGCTCGCTGATCTGGCGCGGGTCGCGCGTAAACAGCGGCTCGAGCGCGAATGGACGATCGGCGTGCACGATGAGATCGACCCACGAGCCGGGAATGTCCACCCGCGGCAGCTGCGCGACCAGTTCGTTCACCTGCGCCAGCACCACTCCGTGCCGGAACGCGGTCGCTTCGACGATGACAGGGGTGTCCTCGGTGTTGGCGCCGGTATAGAGATTGCCCGCGGCGTCTGCCTGCTCGGCACACACCAGCGCCACGTGCGGCGTCAGGTCCACCAGCATGCGCGCGTACAGCTCGATGTAAGTGTGGATCGCGCCGATCTCGAGCTTCCCGTCCTCGAGCAGCTGTGCCAGGCGCAGGCTCTGGGGTCCGGCGTAGGAGAAATCCACGCGGTGCGCGATACCGCGTTCAAACAGTGTCAGATGCTCGGGGCGGCTGATGGCGGAAATCAGCAGGTGCAGGTCATGGATCCGTGCCGGATCGACCTGCACCAGCGCGCGCGCCAGGAAGTCGGCCTGCTTCTGATTATCGCCCTCCAGCGCCACGCGATCGCCGGGACGCAGCAGCCCCTCGAGCACCGCTACGATCGCCTCGCGCCCGATGAGTTTACCGTCGACGTGAGCGGCAATGCCGGCGAGCCGGCGCGCCTTCGCCGCGCGGCGCACTGTCCAGTCCGGCGGCTCCCGCTGTCGGGGCTGCGCTGCTTGCATGAGTTGTCGCCTGTAACCGCCGCAGGTGAGCGCGCCGATCGCGCCGCCTCGCGCACACGGACGAGACTAACAGACTTGAGCACACACCGCGGAAATGGCCAAGACCCTGATCGCGCTCGCGCGCGCGCCCGCGGTGGCCTTTCCGGTGCCCGCAGAGGCGGCTGCGGCAGAGCAGCCTGCCACAGCCGCGCACGGCGCGCCGATCCCCCTGCCGCCGGGTGAGCCGCACGCGAGGGGTGCGGCCCGCGACGCCTCACTGCGCCGGTGTACTCGAGAAGAGCCCGGTGATGCTGCCGCTGGCGAGGATGTGTCCCTCGCGCGCGGCATGTAGCAGCGCTTGATACAGCGTGTCGGCGTTGGCCGGGAAGTTCGCGGACGAGGCCAACGTCAGCTCGGTGTCGAGCGCGTACACGGTGAACACGTACTGGTGCGTGACCGGCGCGACGCCCGGCGGCGGGCACGGGCCGTCGTAGTTTTGGTCGGGGAAGTCGTTGAAGACCTGGGTGCCGAATGTGCTGCCCGCGGCGCCGGCGTTTGCAGGCAACATCCGGGTGCCCGGGGCGATGTTGTACATCCCCCAGTGCGTGAAGGAGGCCGTGGGGTCGTACAGGATCACGACGAAGCTGCGTGTGCCGTGGGGCACGTGCGTCCACTGCAGCTGCGGAGACTGGTTGCCGCCCGGACTGCCATCGGCGGTACAGGCGTTCAGGCCATTGGCCACGATGTTGTCGACCGTACTCAGTGGCAAAGTGGCGTGATCGGTGAAGGTCATGCTCGTGACCTCCATTCTGTGCTCGCCTTCGTCGCGCGTGGACTCGCTCGCGTTGACGGAGCTGAGAGCCGCCGTCGCAGTTGCCAGCGCGAGCGCGGTGCGCAGCCACCGAACTGAGTTGTTGCGTTTCATTGTGCCTCTCCTGGATCAGCCGGATTCATCGAGTTGGTTGTTACGGCTTCGGGACGGTACTCCCGCCGCGGCCGCCTGTCGATGGCCGGCGGGCGGCCCCGGTTCCCGGGGGCGCCCACGGGCTGAGCGTTGACCGATGGTCCCCTGCGGGCGGGGATTCGTCTGTGAGCGGCGCCGGCCGATCCGCTTCAGTCGCCGGGCACGTGCAGGTTCTTCGCCAGAAACGCGTAGATGTCCGCGCTCTGCGCGATCGCCTGCGTGACCGTCTCGCCGCCACCGTGACCGGAGGACACATCCACCGCCAGCAGGACCGGCGCCTCCCCCGCCTGAGCCGCCTGGAGCGCCGCGGCGAACTTGAAGGAGTGCATGGGCATGACGCGCGTGTCGTGATCACCGGTGATCACCAGGATGGCGGGGTAGCGCGTGCCGCGCTGCACCTTGTGCACCGGTGAGTAGGCATACAGCGCCTGGAACTCCTGCGCATTCTGCGGCGAGCCGTAGTCGCCCTCCCAGCCTGCCCCCTGGCCAAAGAGATTGAAGCGCAGCATGTCGAGCACTCCCACCTGCACGATCGCCGCCCCGAACAGATCGGGCCGCTGCGTCACGCATGCCCCGACCAGCAGACCGCCATTGGAGCGTCCATGAATGGCGAGCCGGGGCGCTGCCGTGTAGCGCTGCGCGATCAGCCACTCGGCGGCCGCGATGAAGTCGTCGAACACCACCTGTTTGTGCGCGCGGATAGCCTGCCGGTGCCAGGCTTCACCGTACTCACCGCCCCCACGGATGTTGGCGATTGCGAACACGCCGCCCATTTCCATCCATGCGACCCGGCCCGCGTTGAACACCGGCAGGCTCGAGAGCCCGAATCCGCCATACCCGTACAACAGGGTGGGATTCCCGCCATCGAGCCGCAATCCCTTGCGGTAGGCCAGCAGCATCGGGATCCGCGTGCCGTCCCTGCCGGAGTAGAAGACCTGACGTTGCTCGAACGCTGCCGGGTCGAACGCGACCCGCGGAGCGCGCACCACCGTGCTGCTGCCCGAATCCACGTCGTAGCGATAGATGGTCGGAGGCGTGATGAGGTCGGTGTACGAATAGAACGTCTCGCGGTCCTCTGCGTGGCCGCCGAATCCGGCCACCGTGCCGGATCCCGGGAGAGTAACCTCGCGGCTGCGGGTGCCATCGAGAGCGTAGCTGACGACGCGGCTGTGTGCGTCATGCACCGTTCGCACGAACAACTGGTGACCGACCAGGGTCACGCCACGCCCGCCCAGGTCGATGGCATCGGGTCCTTCGGGGATCACCTCCCGCCAGTTCGCGCGCGCCGGGTTACGGGGGTCGACCGCCAGGACGCGCCCGTTCGGCGCACCGAGCGAGGTGAGAAAGTAGAGCCGGCCGGCGTCGGCGCCCGCGTACAGGAACGCGGCTTCGAACCCGAGAGCCACAGGCACCGCGACGGGCGCCGTGGCCGAGAGTTTCAGCAGATACACGTTCTCGCGTCCCTTGTCGCCCACCTCCCCTTCGCCGGCCAACACCACGAGCCAGCGCCCATCGGGTGTCAGATAAGGCTGGTACTGCCATTGCGGGTGCGCGCTGTCAGCGAACACGCGCCGATCCACCGTGGCCGGCGTACCCAGCGCGTGGTAATAGATCGCGTTGTCGCGGTCCCGGGTGCTGAGTTCGGCGCCGGTCCGCGGAGCGGGGAAAGCGCTGTAGTAGAGGCCCTCGCCGTCGGGCGTGAACGCCGGCGCGTAGTACTTGGTGAAGCGCAGCACATCCGGCAGATCGTGTCCGGTGGCGAGATCACGGATGCGCCATTCGGTCCAGTCCGAACCCGCCGACGACACGGCGTAGGCCAGCAGGCGACCGTCGCGGCTTGCGACATAACCGGTCACCACCGGGTGGCCCGCCGGCGGCAGGGCGTTCGGATCGAGGGCCACCGTCGGGGTCTCGCCGAGGTCCCTCACCGTCATCAGCACGCTCTGGTCCTCGTGTCCGCTGTTGGTGGTGTAGAAATAGCGGCCGTTCTCCC
>Ga0123355_10004018_pt1 | contig 21304 bp, 19 predicted proteins | sample TergutEmb28metaG_3_FD_89872 | JGI IMG/M metagenome (GOLD analysis project Ga0123355, IMG submission 89872) | Embiratermes neotenicus P1 segment gut microbial communities from Petit-Saut dam, French Guiana - Emb289 P1 | ecosystem: Host-associated > Arthropoda: Insects > Digestive system > Gut ...
AATGGTACTGCTAACTGTGTCTGTCGACCAAATATTCCGTCTACAACAAGTCCTGTACCAAAATCCTTATTAAGCTCTGTTTGCAACCCTCTCACAAGCTCGCCACGGGTAAGAGTTCCTGCGATTCCGTCAATAACAAGCCCTGCATTATATTTGGTATTGAGAGTAGATTGAATCAACCTTACCGCAACATCACCGGCAGGCGGAGGGGTGGACACATTATTACCAAGACATTGCAATACGCTATTAGCGATAGCCATATTATATTGCTCAAAGTTGCGGTCAAACAAAATATTGTCCTCGCTATTAGTGATAAATAATGTTTCCATTAACACCGCAGGTGCTACAGTATCTCTAAGTACCTGAAAATTAGCCTGATGTGAGCCTCTGTCAGCCGAAACACCTACACGCACAACATTACTAAGCATCTTAACAGCACACGCAATAAGCTGTGCCGTAGCACCATTTTTTACAAAATTATCTACACCTCTGGCATTAGGATTAGTCGAGCCGTTGCGGTGTAATGACAAAAAGAAATCAGCTTGGGCATTATTAGAAATCCGTGTGCGTTCGGTTAGACTTAAAAAAACATCGGTAGTACGGGTATAAATAACCGTTTGACCTGCGTTTTGTAGCAATCGTCCTACAGCTAGCACTTGCCTTAGAGTATCGTCTTTTTCTAATCTTCCGCCACTAACCGCACCAAAATCATGTCCGCCGTGTCCTGCATCAACAACAATCACACTCATTTTTTATATAACCCCCAAACTATATATATGAATATATGTCAAGTAGGCTATAAGTGTGAATTGAATATGTATAAAATTGTAGTGAATAAGTGTTAATCGGGATGCCAAAAACAGTATTCCCTAATAAAAAAGTTTATTGCGAAACCTCAAAATTGGGTCTGTCATCCTGAGCGTAGCGAAGGATCTAGCGAAGCGGAAAGTACAGGAAATGGCATCATTTTAGGGATTTTTTATTCGCTAAACGCTAGATCCTTCGCTACGCTCAGGATGACAGACCAGACCATCAATGTTGTTTCGTCTAATTTTAGTTTCGCAACAACGACTTTGTACTTTGTAGGTTTAACACCAATAAATACACGAAACTACTGTCTAACACTCTATCATACTTCTCTATAATTACCCAAAAACAAAAAGTAGGGGACAGTCTTTTTTAGCTTGTCTATCAAGTCGCTCACAGATTTGTCTTTTAGTTTAGCTTCTAAATCAAAATAAAACATAAACTCAAAATTACTGCCTGTAATAGGACGGGATTCAAGTTTCGTCAAATTAAGATTGTTATCTGCAAAAAATTTAATGACCTCATAGAGCGAACCTGCACGATGTTCTAATGTCAGCATAATACTAATTTTGTCCGCATCGTTATAGACTTCACATTCCTTGCTAATACATATAAACCTTGTGCAATTATTACTACTATCCTCAATATTTTTTTTGAGGACAGATAAATTATAAACTTTGGCACATTTTTGTGATGCTATAGCGGCAATATCTTTGCGACCGCTTTGACTGATAAATTTTGCTGCCTCAGCAGTATTAGCAGATATTACAACTTTGATATGCGGATATTTTTTTAGAAAAGCCGTGCATTGTTTTACCGCCATATGGTGGGTATGTACCTCTTTAATGTTTTCGAGAGTAGCACCTTTTGTACCTAGCAAAAAATGCTCGACAGGCATCTTGACAGCACGCACTATAAAAAACTTGTACGACTTAAATAAGTCATACACTTCAGTTACTGAGCCTGCATTAGAATTTTCGATAGGCAAGATACCGTACTTAGCAAGTCCCTTGTCTACAGCCTCAAATACATCTCTAAATTCTGGTGCATAAATAATATCAGGCTTTGCAAAAAGAGTCTCTGCCGCACTTTGCGAAAAAGCACCTTCTATCCCTTGACAAGCAACCTTTGCAGACACAGGAAAACCCTTAATCCCAACCATATTTTTAGAATAATCAACCACTACATAAATTCTAACATATTACAACCAAATAAGCAAGTATATTTATATCATAACATCAAAGCAATTGACACAAAAAAGTGATTGTAAATAGTAAATAGGGGTAATAAATAATTCGGCAAGGGTTTTTTTACTTTACAATTTGAGAAAAAATGTTGTATAATATTAGTATGGGTTTGAGGTTTTGCTCAATTGCAAGCGGTAGCAAGGGTAACTGCATATATGTAGCTAGCGATAAGTGTCGTCTTTTGGTGGATATTGGGATTTCGCTCAAAAGAGTTGATGAGGCACTTAGTTCGCTCCACGCCACAGGCAAGCAAATTGACGGAATTTTATTGACCCATTGCCATAGCGACCATATTTCGGGAGTTGTCACATTTGTAAAAAAATACGGGACCGAAGTTTTTGCTCCGGCTGGAATGATTAGGGGATTGCAAGCAAAAATGGGACTTACTTTGGGTCGCAAAATTATACCTATAGAGGAGTGTGACTTTTTTGTAGGGGATATAACGGTTTCGCCCTTTGAGGTAAGCCACGATGTGCCGTGTCTTGGGTTTAGCTTTTATTCTAACGGTGCAAAAATCAGTGTAGCAACTGACTTGGGTAATGTGGGCAACATAGTTATGAGTAAGATGGCGGGGAGTGATATTGTGCTTATTGAAGCTAATCACGATGAGCAAAAATTATGGAACAATCCAAACTATCCACGCTATCTCAAAGAACGGATATTATCTAACAGAGGACATCTTAGTAATGTTAGATGCGGTGAGATAGTCACTAAGTTGTATGAGGGCGGTGTCAAGCAAGTGATTTTGGGACATCTGTCTGAGAGCAACAACACCCCTGAACTGGCACTTAGTACAGTCAAACAAATCCTAAAAAACAATTTTATTGAACCTGATAAAGATATTTCAATTGCCGTTGCCGTACAAGAAAAAATGTCAGCAGTGTATGAAGTTAATGTAGGGTGACAAACTACATAGTATGAACAAGAGTAATCAACAAAAACTACAACGAGTATATTTGGACCATTCGGCGACGACGCCTCTTGACCCTACGGTGCTTGCTACTATGCTACCGTATTTTGGCGATACTTTTGGCAATGCGGATAGTGTTCATTATTTTGGACGGCAGGCAGCGGCAGCGGTAGATACGGCAAGACGCACCATTGCTTCTTTAATCGGCGCTAAGCATAGCGAGATTTTTTTTACAAGCGGAGGCACAGAGGCTAATAATTGGGTCATCAAGCGTGTGCCGTATGCAAAACAGGACAAAGGCAATCATATAATCGTTGCGGCGATTGAGCATCCGTCAATAATTAGTGCAACTAAGCAAATGGAAGACGACGGATATAAAGTCACATATGTGCCTGTAGACTCTAAGGGGATTGTAGACCCCGATACTATCCAAAAAGCTATTACCGACAAAACTGTGTTAATCAGTGTTATGCTTGCCAATAACGAAATCGGTTCGATTCAGCCTGTAGCCGAAATCGCAAAAATTGCTAAAAAGCACGGGATTGCTATGCACTCAGATGCAATTCAAGCGATAGGTTCAGTTGAGGTTAATGTTGGCAAACTCGGAGTTGATTTTTTGACCCTCTCGGCACATAAGATATACGGTCCAAAGGGAATCGGTTGCTTATATATCAGAGGCGGACAAAAGATAGGCAAATTTATTGTTGGCGGACATCAAGAACGCACATATAGAGGCGGTACAACTAATGTGCCGGGTATAGTAGGCTTTGCCAAGGCACTAGAAATCGCTGTCCGTGATATGGAAAAAAACAGTACAAAACTAGCAGAGCTTAGAGATTATTTTGTTAGTGAGATACTAAAGCGTATAGAGCATATTACTTATAACGGGCATCCAACTAAAAGACTTCCGCATAATACTAACTTTACTTTTGATTTTGTTGAGGGCGAATCCTTAATAATGTCGCTTGATTTGGACGGTATTGCGTGTTCGTCAGGCTCTGCGTGTTCGTCAGGTTCGCTGACACCGTCCCATGTAATACTTGCAATAGGAGTCCCCGAAGAAAAAGCACAAGGCTCGATTAGATTTAGTCTAGGGAAAAGCACTACAAAAACACAGCTTGATTATACGATAGATAAGATAGTTAAGAGGGTGGACAAGCTCCGTGAAATGTCACCACTATTCAAGCAATTTACGGACGGCAAAAAACTAATTTAAGGAAACATTTATAAATAATGTATAACGAAACGGTAATGAAAGAATTTGCTTCTCCGCAAAATGTTGGTGCAATGCCCGATGCCAATGGGGTAGGGCAAGCAGGCAATGAGTCTTGCGGAGATGTGATGAAAATATATATCAAAGTTGTTGACGATGTGATTGTCGAAACAAGTTTTTTGACATTTGGTTGTGCGGCAGCAATTGCGACATCTAGTATGGCGACAACAATGATAAAGGGCAAAACTATAGCCGAAGCACTCAAACTCACCAATAAGCAAGTTGTCAAAAAACTTGACGGATTACCTGCTCAAAAAATCCACTGTTCTGTTATGGCAGAAGAAGCTGTACAAGCGGCAATCAATGATTACAAGTCCAAAGTCAAAAAATCTAATTAGCGATTTGTACTACAAAAGCATATAAATTTATTTTCTGCACATACTATTTGTGCAAGGAGGTAAAATGCGATGTATAGAACCGCACTTATCGGGATGGCTGTGGGAACGGTTGTCGGAGCAGTTGTAGTTAACTCTTTTAGACCTGCCAATGATATGGTAAACAAAGCAAAAAGCAAAGTTAAAGGCAAGCTAGACGATTTGATGTCACAAAATGAAGTAACAATGCTAGACTGATTTATTTAATAAGCAACCTTACTTAGCAATTCTAATTAAAAAAATGGTTCTCGTCTTTGATTGAGAACCATTTTTTTGCGGTAAAATCATCTATGAAAATTTATCAGTATCATTGAACCGCCACCGAATCAGCACTGTCATTAGACTTGTAACGAAACCCTATTTTTGACGATAAACATTGTTGGTCTGTCATCCTGAGCGAAGCGAAGGATCTAGCGTTAGCGGATAAAAAGCTGTAGAAAGAGGTGTTTTTAGTGTTTTTCGCTTCGCTAGATCCTTCGCTTCGCTCAGGATGACAGACCCCACTTTGGGGTTTCGTTACAACTCTATTGCGAGGAGCTTCAGCGACGAAGCAATCCCACGAATAAAACACTTTACATGGGATTGCTTCGTCGCTGAAGCTCCTCGCAATGACATTCCAAACATCTGCTACAAGTTGGTTTGCTATCGTAGGGGACGCCGTCCTCGGCGTCCCGAACAACAATTATCCTTGCTACTCAATTCGTTTTGCATAAAAGATAGTCAGTTGTTACATCAAAAAATTCTGCTAACGCTACTACAGCAAAAACACTAGGAATATACACGCTACGCTCCCATCTACTGATAATTGTATGCGTAACACCTATTTGATTAGCAAGTTCGACAAGAGTAAGTCCTTTTTCTGCTCTAAGTTCTTTAAGTCGATTACCAATCAAGTTATTGTCAACATATTTTTTTCGTAAATTTTCCATACAAATAGCATATCAAATTTTTGTAAAATAGTCAAGCAATGTTACTCAAAATGACCAAAATAAGTTGCTTATAGCTATAAAATGTGTTATAATAAATACCGTAAATGAAACGGTCGGACGAACATCAAAAATTTATTATGACTGCTTTAGAAGGTCGTGATATTCATACCGTACGCAGTGTCGGACAGGCGTTAATGTTGTCGTCCCCAACAGGAATCAAAAGAGAGGATTTGTTTTGTCAAATTGCAGATGCACTTAAAGAAGGTGCTTTGCAAAAAGGTGACAAGAAGAAAGGACGACCGCCAAAAAACAGCGAAACAGGTGTATTATTATTGCAATGTCTTGATGACGAATATTTTAACAGCAAAAAAACACCGCTTAGGTCACTTGCAGGAGAGCAAAAAACATACGAACTCCCGATAGAATCTTTATCGCAAGCCCAATTTGACAAATCTTGGGCAAACAAAATTTTGCGAGGTCAAAGAATACTTCTATATTCTATAAGTCCGCAGTCAATTAGAGCAGGACTTAATATGGTCGTCAAGCATATTGCCAAAAATGACAAGATTAGTGTTAAGACTATTGTTGGTGACATAGCACCGGAGCAAGTTGCCGCTTATACGGAAGAAATATCGGGAGATGTATTTGCAACGAATTTCAGTATGCCTACTGAGTTGCAATCAACCAAAATCACGCACGAAATTAAATCTTTTTTTGAAACAGACGGGCATTTAGTGCTAATGACTGATGATATAGACAGGCTAGCCGGTGTCTGTACCAATAACTTGTTTAATTTGGAAGATGCGGTGCGTGTTATATGCGGACTAGCTGTAAAAATCGCCGACAAATCAGTAACGCTTATCTGCGGTACAAGTAATGAAGAGTTTTTGCACAAGTTTTCAAGACTTTTTAATCAAGTAAATAAAATTTAGAATGAGTTTATACAGAAAATACAGACCAAAAATATTTGATGAGGTTATAGGACAGCCTCATATTACAGCCACACTTATAAATCAAATTAAGTATGGTACGGTTGGTCATGCCTATCTTTTTACCGGAAGCAGGGGGACAGGCAAGACAACTTGTGCTAAGATTTTTAGTCTAGCGATAAATTGTGAGTCACCCAATAACGGCTCACCGTGTTTTAAGTGTCCTGCGTGTATTATGCTAACAACTCCGGGGGATATCAATATTCTTGAGATTGATGCTGCGAGCAACAACGGAGTTGACCAAATCCGTGAACTTAGAGAGCAAGTCAACTATCTGCCTGTTGGATGCAAGTACAAGGTTTACATTGTGGACGAGGTGCATATGCTTTCGGGAGAAGCTTTCAATGCACTGCTCAAAACATTAGAAGAGCCGCCTAGCCATGTTGTATTTGTGCTTGCTACAACAGAAATCCATAGACTTCCCGCTACGATATTATCAAGATGTATGCGTTTTGATTTTAGACTCGTAGCATCAGATATTATAGAAACACTACTTATCAAGGTTCTTGACCAATTAAAAAAGCAATACGAGCCTGATGCGATCAAATATATCGCAAGAGCAGGCGAAGGTAGTGTTAGAGATGCGTTGTCGTTACTTGATTTGTGTTCTGGGTCAAAAGATAAACTGACATATGAGGGTGTGCTACTAATGCTTGGAGCAGGCGGTGTTGAGCGAATTTCAGGACTTTTTGACGCCGTAACTACAGGTGACCTTGCCAAAATTTTAGAAACAATTAATCTTTTGATTAGTGAAGGCTTGAGTGCTGTTCAGCTTATTAGAGAGTTTTTGGGATATGCGCGAGATGTGCTTGTTGTCAAAACAGTCAAAGCGTATGATAAGATTTTGATTCTTACCGCCGAACAAACTACGGCACTTAATCTTTCGGCAAAAAATGCGGACACCCAAACAGTTGCTGTTATTATGGATGTTTTTGCAAAAGCGGATACCGAAGTTAGGACATCAATCAGTCCCCGTTTGCAACTCGAAGCAGCTTGTTTGCGTGCGGCAAAGCTAATCGGAGCAGATAATACTCATACCATTGCCGAAACTACTAAAAAAAAAGATGATTTAAGGCAAAAAATAGGCTCATTAAGTGCTACAGAAGCACAAAAAGTTTGGGGCAAATTGATTATACATTTAAGAAAAAATGCTCCGTTAGCGATATTTAATGCACTTTCACTTTGTCGTAATTATTCATTTGAAAACAATGTCTGTCGTATTATAACATCAAATAGTGATAATTCTGAGATAAACACACCAGAAACCAAAGAGCTTATCCAAAAAGGACTCAAAGAACAAAGTTATGATATAGGAGTTGAAGTAGAATTACAACAAGATAACGACTATATGGACAAAACAATCAGCAAAATTAAAGACATTGCCGGTAATACTAAGGTCAACATTAGCGAATAAAATACCGCCCGTCTCATAGGGAGAAATATAGTGATAGATAAAGCAAAATTAAGCAAAATAAAATTTGACAAAAACGGCTTGGTTCCAGTAATAACAACCTGTGCATACACAAATAAGCCTCTTATGCTTGCATATGCTAACAAAGACGCACTTAATAAGACGCTTTCAAGCGGTTTTGCACATTATTTTAGCCGTAGCAAAAATAAACTTTGGAAAAAAGGGGAGACTAGCGGCAATGTTCAAAAAATTGTAAGCGTATCACTTGACTGTGACGGTGATACATTACTTTACCGTGTGCGTCAAACAGGACCGGCTTGTCATACAGGTACTCCGACTTGTTTTTCTGAGGATATTGCCGTTATGGAGCAAGTTCCTAACAGTAGCATTATTCAAAAAAATATAGACACTATCAAAAACCGTGCCAAATCAAAGGTCGAAGGTTCATATACCAACTATCTTTTGGACAAAGGTGTAGAAAAAATCTGCAAAAAAGTAGGCGAGGAGGCAAGTGAATCTATTATCGCCGCAATCAAGGGCGACAAAAAAGAATTAGCTAACGAGCTTGCTGACCTCACATACCATATGCTTGTACTGTGTCAAAGTGCTAAAATTGAATATTCTGATGTGCTTGCAGTGCTAGAGAGCAGAGATAAGGCATAATTTGGAATAATTACAACAAAAACGCTGTCGTAATAACAGCGTTTTTTGGTGACAAACATAAAAAGTAGTACAATCTATTGTGCCAGTAGTGGATAAAAGTCTAACGCAAGGTTGTTTTAGTGCGGTTACACACTTTTTTTATTGACTTTTTTGCATAGATATGTTAGAATAATTTAAGTGGGGAGTGTATCGGAACTATTTTAGACATATATCAATCTATGCGTAAAAGACAAGTTTTACGCATAGATAACAATCCCTTTAGAGACCGTCTATAAACAATTTTAATAATGTCAGATTATCACAAACAACGAGATCAAAGTATCATACAGCGTACACGGTTGATTTGCAAAGATTTGCCAAGATTTTGCGACTATTTTTTTGTGAGTATCGAAAACCGCACCTCAGCGCTGACCAGACTTAATTATGCGTATGACCTTAGGATATTTTTTGACTTTTTGTTTAAGGAAATTCTACCGCTTAATACAGCGTCAATGACTGTCAAGGATTTAGAAAAAATCATAGCACCTGACATAGAGATGTTTTTGAGTTATTTGTCGTCATATGAGTTTGACGGTAATCAATATCAATGCGGTGCTAGCGCTAAAAGTCGCAAATTAGCTACCGTCCGCTCATTTTTTTCGTATTACTTTGACAAGGATATGATTAGTAGTAATGTCAGCGCAAAAGTTCATATGCCCAAAAAACACGACAAGCCAATTCTCAGACTTGACACAAACGAAGTCGGAAACTTGATTGACACAGTAGAATCCGGTGCACAATTAACAAAAAGACAAACCTCATTCCATAACAAATACCGTCATCGGGATTCTGCTATCATTACCCTACTCTTAGGTACTGGCATCCGTATCAGCGAATGTGTCGGACTTAATAAGACAGACATCAACTTTGCGGACAATAGTTTTATCGTCACACGCAAAGGCGGTAATCGGACGATTCTTTATTTTTCGGACGAAGTCGCTGGTTCTCTAAAGCAATATACTAAGTGGCTACAAGACCAAATTGATTCTGGGACAGATTTAGCCAGCAAAATTAAGGATTTTGACGCATTTTTTGTGTCAGCACAAGGCGGCAGACTGTCTGTGCGTGCTATTCAGGATTTAGTCAAAAAATACAGTCATATAATTTCGCCACTCAAAAATATTTCGCCTCACAAGCTTCGCAGTACATTTGGCACACATTTGTATCAAAAAACACGGGATATTTATGTAGTAGCCGATTTGCTTGGTCACAGAGATGTGAATACAACCAAAAAACATTATGCGGCAATATCAGAAGAAATCCGAAAAGATGCCGCTCAAAGTGTTAAGCTACAATCAAAACCAAAAGAAAAACCTGCTCTAACAGATTAAGATTTGGCAGGTTTTATAATATATTATTGCTTGCTTTTGTCGTGTGAAATATACCGATTAAATCTCAAATAAATTTTATATCTTACAAAAAAAGGGTGTCATTTCGACCGTAGCGGAGAAATCTCCTCCAAGAACTGTACTAAACCACAGCAAATGAGAGGAGAGATTTCTCCGCTACGGTCGAAATGACACCCTTTTTTTTTGTGGGAATTAGTTTTTACTAAGACTAAACAGGTATTATTTACTACTTAGATTTTTTAGACTATTAGTCAAAGCAATTTTTGTATGTTCGTATGTCAGACCGCCTTGCAGATATGCTATATAAGGCTCTCTAATAGGTGCATCACAGCTAAGTTCGATAGATGAACCTTGCACAAATGCCCCTGCCGCCATTATTACTTGGTCATTATACCCCGGCATATCCCACGGATATGGCACAGCGTTACCGTCTATCGGAGACGATGCCTGAATATCTTGACAAAATTTGATTAGGATATCCTTATCACCGAATTTTATTGCACGGGTTATGTCATTTGGGACAGTTTTTGCTTGGGGTAAAGTCTCATATCCTAGTTCCTCAAAAGCCATACCAAATAATGCTGAACCCTTGAGAGCCTGTGCTATAGTGTGAGGTGCTACAAAAAGCCCTTGATAAAAAGGCCTATAATCACCGGCATAAGACCCGACCTCACGGCCTATACCGGGGGCTGTTAATCTTGCAGCTATTTTGTCTACATAAATTTGTTTGCCAGCGATATATCCACCCGTTGGAGCAAGTCCCCCACCGGGATTTTTGATAAGACTTCCGACAGCAATATCCGCTCCGACAGCACATGGCTCTTGCTCCATAGTAAACTCACCATAACAATTGTCAACCATTATACAACCGTCAAAATCTGCCTCACGAACAACCCTTACAATATCGCCGATATCACTAATTGACAGCGTGTGTCTCCAATCATAACCACGGCTACGCTGCAAAAACACAACTTTTGGTTTATATTTTTTGATGTTATTTTTGATAGCAGTTAAATTTGGGTGACCGTTTTTGAGTTCGACTTGAGCGTATCTTACACCACAATCGGCTAGGCTACCGTCTGCACCGTCGATTACATCCAAAAGCGTATCATAAGGCTTGCCTGTAACACTTAGTAGCAAATCCTTTGGTCTAAGCAAACCAAAAAAAGCCGTAGCCAATGCGTGAGTACCACTAGCAAGCATTGGCGTAACAATCGCCGACTCTGCATCAAAAACTTCGGCAAAAACCTTGTCTAAGGTGTCCCGACTATCGTCCCCATACCCGTATCCTGTTGACGGTGCAAAATGCCGTCCGCTTACACGATTGTTTTGAAAAGCTTTAAGCACTTTTTGCTGATTTATCAGCGAAATTTGGTCAATTTTTTCAAAAATCCTACTGCATTTCGTTTCGCACTTCTTTATAAATTCTATCATAATCCTCTAACCACCTAATATCAGGTAATGCCCGCAAAAAAGTCCATTGTCGCTTTGCATAATTACGGGTCTTTTGTTTAATCAAAGAAATTGTCTGCTCTAAGCCCATTTTTTTGTCAAAGTAATCAAAAAACTGCTTGTAACCTATCGCTTGCATTGATTGACAATCCCTATATTGTATTAGACTTTTGACCTCATTCTCTAGTCCGTCCGTTATCATTTTGTCGACTCTTTGATTTATCCGCTCATACAGCTTACCTCGTTCCATATCAACACCTATAAGAGTATAATCATATCGCTTACAGAATCCGCTATCTATTTGATCACTCTTTTTTGCACCTTTAAGAATACAAATTTCTAACGCTCTGACAACTCTTTTTGTATCATTTTGATGGATTTTTATTGCCGTTTCGGGGTCAAGATTAGCTAGTTTTGCATACAAATGTTCAGCACCATAGTTCTCAAATTCAGCAATCAGCTGATTTCGTAGCTCATCATCACCTTTTACACCGGCATAACTTTGCTCAAAAAGCAATCCTTTGATATAAAACCCCGTTCCGCCACAGATAATCGGCATTTTTTTGCGTGCTACTATGTCCGCAATTGCCTTATCAGCGTATTTTATATAATCAGTCACCGTAAATTCGGCATCAGGTTCTATAATATCAACACAATGATGTAGTATTGTGTTGCGTTCGTCTTTGGTCGGCTTGGCAGTCCCTATATCTAACCCACGGTAAATTTGCATAGAATCACAGCAAACAACCTCGCCATCAATTTTTTGAGCGAGTTCTAACGCAATTGCGGTTTTTCCTACCGCCGTTGGTCCTGTAATTACTATTATCTTGGTCATACTAACGCTTAAATCGCCTGTCTATCTCCGACTTATCCCACCGTACAATTATAGGGCGACCATGCGGACAAAAAAGTGACGGAGAATTTTGGTCAATAGATTGCAAAAGTGCGGTGATTTCTACCTCTTTTAGGTCAGTTTCTCCTTTTACCGCAGCTTTACACGCTTTGGAAATAATTTGAGTCTCTACAAGATTACCACCCGACTTGCCGTCTAATAATTCCGTAACTAACTTCTCAATATTGCACCCTGCCAAAACATCGGGTATTTCGGTCACCCTAAAAGTATTATTTCCCCACTCCTCAACCGTAATACCGCATAAGCTAAGTGCCTTGATATTAGCGATAAGTCTTGCTGATTGATTAGGCAAAAGCGAAAAAACATACGGTGCAAGCAACGGCTGAATAGCAAGTTTTTTGGCATCATATTCAGCTTTGAATTTGTCAAATATCAGTCTTTCGTGGGCAGCGTGTTGGTCAATCAAAAACACAACCCCCTTACTCTCAACCACAATATAGGTGTTATATAATTTGCAAAGCACCTTATAAGGATTTTGCTTCATTATAGGCAATTCGTATTGCGGTGTTTCCGATGCAATATTAACCGCACTTGTAGGTTTACTTATGTCTAAGGAAAAACCAACCTCCGAACCGTCACAAAGTGACTGCGTTCTTACAGATATTTTTTGCGGTGGAGTCTGCTTTGTCGCCACCCTTGCACCAAAACTAGGCAGAGTTGTTTTGCTGACTACATAATCGTCATTTTTTGATTTGTCAGCCTTAACCGTAGCCACCTGAGATACCTGTGTTGGTTTAGCTTCCGATATTTGGATATTTTCTGCTACGATAGTACGGCTAAGGCTTGTGATATTTTCTGATACGGCAGTGCCGATAGTCCCCACTAATTCCGAACCGCTAGCAAATCTTACCTCAGTTTTGTTAGGATGTACATTGACATCAACTAACTCTAACGGCAACCTAAGATGCAATACATATACAGGGAACTGATATTTCATCATAAACGGTGCATACGCTTCCAAAACAGCTTTTTCAATTTGTGAGGACAAAATATAGCGTCCGTTGACAATAATTGTCCCGTATCCACGATTAGATTTGGTAAAAGACGGGTGTCCCAAAAACGCGTCAACCGTAATTATATTGTCTTCATAATGCACCTCGGTCATTTTGTCCAAAATTTGATGTCCGTAAGCTGTTCCTACTGCCGACCTAAGCCCTTGTCCGTCCGAGTGATACACAACACTCCCGTTAGTCGTGAGTTTAATCGAAAGATGCGGATTAGCAAGAATAAGCCTAAGAATAAGATTAGCTATATCACCTTCTTCTATAGTAGGTTTTTTAAGAAATTTTTGCCTTGCAGGTAAGTTTTTGAAAATATCTTTGACAGTAATCGTCGTACCAAAACTACTCCCCACCGAGCCGTCCTCAATAACTGTGCCGTTTTCGATAATAATTTTTGCCCCTAAATCATTCCCGACTGTCCTAGAAACAGCTGTAATATGCCCCACCGCCGCTATGCTTGCAAGTGCCTCACCCCTAAACCCAAGCGTACCGATTTTTGCTAGGTCGTCCTTAGTCGCTATCTTACTGGTAGCGTGTGCCACAAAAGCACGGCTCATATCATTAGGTTCAATCCCCACTCCGTCATCAGCAACAATAATTCTTGACAACTTGTCCTTCAGCTCAACAGAAATCCTTTTTGCCCCTGCGTCAATACTATTCTCAACAAGCTCTTTGACGATAGAGAGCGGTCTTTCAACAACCTCCCCCGCCGCAATAAGATTATATATAGAGCTATCTAAGATATTGATTTTTGACATTTGTTTTTTCCTCTTATGTTTTTTTGTTAATGAGTTTTAATTTTTTGAGTGTATTCAACCATGTGTGACGAATAGGTTGTTTGATTGCCTGTTATTGCTCGCAAATGCTGATTAAGTGTCGGTTACCTTGGTGTCATTTCGACCGAAGCGGAGAAATCTCCTACTCATCAGTATCTTAATGATTTTTTAGTAGATTTCTCCGCTTCGGTCGAAATGACACCAAGCTTTTGTCAGACTTAAATTTTATTCGGGCGGCAGAATGCCGCCCCTACGAACAAATCATTTTAAGCATTTATTTAACACCTTCAATTTTTGATAAATTAGTGATTGACTTTTTTTATGTTTTGTTATATACTTATTATAGTGGGTTTTACACCTAAATAAAAGGAGTTTTTATCACTATGAAAAAGATTTTAATTAGTATTATAATATCATTAACCTTAGGCTTGTCCATATTTACCTTTGTAGCTTGCGGGGGCAATGGCGATTGTAATTGTGCAACTACTCCATCTGCTTGTGACTGTACTGCCGCCACTGATTGCACTTGTAGTACCATTCCTAGTGCTTGTGACTGCACTCCTGTAACAGGCTGTACTTGTGACACTATTCCTAGTACTTGCAACTGTACTCATGGCAATATAGGCTGTAATTGCGGGACTATCCCTAGTGCTTGCACTTGCACGCACGGTAATGCTAGATGTGAATGCACCCCTACTATTCCTCTTAGAGTTCATGGACTTAATGACCCTTTCACTTATTATAGCCATACAGGATTGAGATTGTTTACAGTAGAAGTAATCGTTGACCCTGACGATGCTGGACGCATAGTTATTAGGATAACTGGTCACAATACCGCTGGACAGCATCCGTCAGCACTTGTAAGAGGAATGCGACTTGATGGAGATAATGTGTTTAGATCTATAACTTTTACAAGCATGATTTATGAAAATGGAACCTACTGGAACTCATGGTACAATAATAATATCTCTTATATTTGGTTCGGAACTCCTACAAGTGTAACTACAACTTCTTTTTCACCCGTTGTAAAATTTAATATTAGCTAATTAGGTGGTATAGTTGACACAATATTTATTACAAAGTCATCGAGATTCCGTCCAGCTAGCGTTGCCGAAAATACCAATGTTATCTTATTTGCTGTGACTTTCCTAACCTCTATAAAGCTAATGCCAGGACCGCGTTCAATAATTATATTCGAGATTTGACGATAGACCTTTTTGAGTTCAACAGTAGCTACCAACACAAAGCTATTGCCACTACCTGTTATCTCGCAATCACCCATATCTATGGTTATATCATCGTCAGCCGTATCGCTTGTAGCATCAACTAGGGCATAATACTCGCAATTAACTTGATTAACTATTGTACGACTTAACACAGGGATATTATAGCTAAAAGCATTGTTCGGACTAATATTAGCTTTTATGGGAGTTTGGTTAGCCTCAACAACTCTACCAAAAGTTTTTTGACGGAAATTATTGCTTAGAGTAAATTCATTTGATAGACATTCATATACTCTTGCATTCTCCGGTTCTGTATGAATACCATGTGCCCTAACCCTGTCCCCAAGTTTGAGGGCGGTGTCACCTTTCCATTCGGTATCGACAAACCCCACTCCTCCGATATATATTTGGCAATCACCCCTAACTTTTGTCCAACTTCTCTTTTAGGTCGATTATTATGTCGAAGGCTTGGCGGGGTGATAGGTTGTCGGGGTCTAGGTCTTTGAGTATTCTTAGTATTTGTTCTCCTTTTGGGTCTGGTGTTGTCACTAGACTATCTATATCCATTTGGAGATTTTGACTTGTTTTTGTACCTGATTCAAACTCTGTGAGGAGATTTTTTGCTCTACTAAGTAGGTCAGAGGGTAATCCTGCTAGTCTTGCGACTTCTATCCCAAAACTCTTATTTGCACCGCCTCGCATAACCTTGTGTAGGAATACGATTGAGCCTGCTAGTTCCCTTACGGTGACTTTGTAATTTTTTACTCCGTCAAGTGTGCCTTCTAGTTGTGTTAGTTCGTGATAATGCGTAGAAAATAATGTCTTAGCCTTGAGTTTGGACGACAAATGCTCTACAATCGCCCACGCCAAGCTAAGTCCGTCATAAGTCGCTGTCCCTCGCCCCACTTCATCAAGCAAAATTAGGCTACGGGGTGTCGCTCCATCTAATATGCCTGCCATTTCGCTCATTTCGACCATAAAAGTGCTTTGCCCCATAGTTATATCGTCACTTGCGCCAACTCTTGTAAAAATAGCGTCACATATCCCAATCTCGGCAGACTTAGCAGGCACAAAACTCCCTATATGAGCTAGCAAAACAATAATCGCCACTTGCCTCATATAGGTGCTTTTGCCCGACATATTAGGACCTGTAATAATCATAATCCGATTATCACCGCCGTCAAGCATAGTATCGTTAGGCACAAAGTCACCGCTATTTATAATTTTTTCTACAATCGGGTGTCTTCCTTCGGTGATGTTGATTGCATTGATTTTGTCATTGATTGTCGGACGGCAAAAATTTTGGTCCTTAGCCACAACGGCAAAAGATAACAGACAATCAATTTGGGCGACAGCACCTGCGGTTACAAGCATAGTTCGGACATACTCACCTACGGCTTCGACAAGTTTTGAATACAACTCACGCTCCATCTCTGTATACATAGCACTTGCAGCGGTTATTTTTTTGTCCAAATCCTTTAATTCATCTGTTGTGTATCTTTCGCACCCTGCAAGAGTCTGCTTACGCTCAAATCTATACGGAACTTGACTGATATTAGATTTGGTCACCTCAATATAATAGCCAAAAATTCGGTTATGACCTACTTTGAGAGTTTTGATTCCTGTAGCTTGCCTTTCCCGTGTCTCAAGACGGCTGATTGCATCCTTAGAATTATTGCTTAGTTCCCCTATTTGGTCAAGGTCTGCATTGTAGCCTTGTTTGATAACTCCGCCGTCTTTAAGATGTACAGGAGCATCAACCGAAATCGCCGAAATTATCTCGTCAGCTATATCCTCAAATGTTGAGGTCACAGCGTTAATCTCACCAAATAGTGCCGAATTTAATCCGCACAATAACTCCTTGAATATCGGAAGTGTTTTTAGGGACGAGCCAAGTGTCAAAAATTCTCTGGGTCTGATTGAGGCATTAGCAAGTCTTCCTGCAAGCCTTTCAATATCTTTTATCGTGTCTAGGGCATCAGATAACTTTACTCTTATGTCACCTTTGCGTAATAATTCCTCGACAGCATCGTGTCTTGCGCCGATAATTTTTGGCACAGCACTAGGCATACTTATCCATTTTTTGAGCAAGCGAGAACCCATAGGTGTCGATGTTTTGTCTATGAGCCAAAGCAAAGAGCCTTTTTTGCTGCGATTATTCATCGTTTCAATCAGCTCTAAGTTTCGTCGTGCCACCATATTGAGTTTGACATAATCGCTCTCGTTGACAATATCTATATCGGCGATATGTTTTAGCTTGTTTTTTTGAGTGTCGGCAATGTACTGTAGTAATGAGCCTATAGCACCCGTCAGGCATTCGGTTGATTTTGGGTCGGCTAGTGTTATGCTAAGACCTGTATCCTCTATTATCTTTTGGGCTTGTGTTAGGTTGTATGTCCATTCGGAATAAGAGCTAAAAGGCGCTACATACTTGCCTGTAACCGCAGGTAGCGAAAAACTCTCCGTAAGCATATTTTGATTACAAATAACCTCGGCAGGCAAAACTCTAACAAGCAAATCATTAAGTTTTTTGAGTGACTCATCTACAAAAGCCGTGCTGTTGAGTTCGCCTGTTGTTATATCCGCCCATGCTACACCGATACTGTCGCCTATGTAACAGACAGACATAAGGTAATTACTCTTGACGGCATCAAGCATACTGCTCTCGGTAACTGTCCCCGGAGTGTATATCCTCACAACATCCCGTTCAACTAGCTTGCCCTCGCCTGCAGGTGAGAGTTGCTCGCATTTGGCTACCTTGTAACCCTTTGCAACTAGCTTGGCGATATAACCCTCGCTACTGTCCGCAGGAACTCCGCACATAGGCGCACGCTCCTCAAGTCCGCAATCCCGTCCTGTCAAAGTTAGCTCTAACTCTCTGCTTGCAACCTTTGCGTCATCAAAAAACAACTCATAAAAATCGCCCAAACGATAAAAAAGCAGGCAGTCTTTGTGCCTGTCCTTTACCTCAAGGAATTGTTTCATCATTGGTGTAAGTGCCATAAAATAGTGATTAGTGGTTAGTGGTTAGTGGTTAGTGCAGAGAAATAATAACTCTAATCACTAACCACTAGCCACTAACCACTATAATAACTCCCTTTCGATTTGCTTTTGTAGGTCAAGTAATTCTTTGATTCTTTTTCTTTTTATATCAATCGGAATTTGATTATCCATTTTTTCGGCGGAAGTTCCTGTCCGTTTGGAATACATAAAGCCGAATAATTTGTTAAAGCGGACTGTCTTGAGTAGGTCTAATGTTTCCTCATATTCGGCTTGAGTTTCGCTTGGAAAACCCACAATAATATCAGTTGTCAGCCTACAATCTGGCATAAATTTACGCAAAAGTGCAACCAAATCAAGATACTGTTTGCGTGTGTATTTTCGGTTCATAAGCCCTAAAATTCTATCACTTCCTGACTGCACAGGCAAATGAATTTCTTTGGCGATATTACTACTGCTTGCTATGACTTCAACTAATTTTTTGGAAAAATCCTTAGGATGAGATGTCATAAATTTGAGTGTATAGTCCCCGTCAAATTTGGACGCAACTAATAGCAAATCAGCAAAATCTTTTTTTTCGCTTTTGTAGGAGTTGACATTTTGACCCAAAAAAGTTATTTCTTTGACTCCGTCTTTGATTAGTCCCTCTACTTCGGCAAGCACAGTATCAAAATTCCTTGACCGCTCCCTACCCCTAACAAACGGAACAATGCAGTAACTGCAATAATTGTCGCAACCATACATTATGTTTACCCACGCTCTGCCGTCATCCTCTCGCCTTACAGGAATATCCTCCTCAATACCGCCTTCGTCCCAAATATCAACTACCTGTTTGCCGTCCTTCTTATGCTTAGCTAAATAATCCCCAAGGCAATGTAAATTATGCGTCCCAAAAATTATGTCAATATAAGGATTACGCTTGATTAGCATATCAGCCCCGTCAGGCTGTTGCGACATACAACCGCAAACTGCCGTAATAAGCTTAGGGTTATTTGCTTTAAGCACTTTGAGTATACTTAGATTTCCCAAAAGTTTGTTCTCGGCACTGTGTCTAATGCAACAAGTATTAAAAATAATAACATCGCAACCCTTTTCGTCCTCGGTTCGTTCGTACCCCAAAGCCTCCATCATACCCGAAAGTTTTTCGGATTCGTGGACATTCATTTGGCAACCATATGTTTTGACAAGATACTTCATCAACTACTATACTCCAAACATCTCTAACAATTCTTCAAAAAATGCCGTATCAAATCTTTTGTTAAGCTCTTTTAATCTATTTTTTGCACTTAGAGCATAGTTTTTCATATCGGTAATCCCTTTTTCTTTGCCGAGATATGCCAAATAAGGGCTAACCGCAGGGTCAATTTTGGTAGAGTTTTTTATATCGTCAAGGTCATCTAAAAGCTGAAAAGCAAATCCAAACTCTTCGGCAAAGGCACAAATATTTTCTAAATCCTTGTCCTTGATTCCTGCAATTATAGCTCCTGCACGCATACTTGTAACAAAAAGCGCACAGGTTTTGTTACGATAGATATATTCGACTTCCCGGCGTGGGTCGGATGGAGCTGTTTTTGATTTTGCTAACAGTACATCAACAATTTGCCCCCCAATCATACCGTTTCCGCCTGCGTACCGAGCTATATTATAACACCCCTCAGCAACATATGTATCAATAGCCTTGCTACAAACCACAGACTCTCTTATAGCGTCAAAAAGCGTTTCGTATGCCAAATTAAGTAACGCATCGCCTGCAAGTAACGCTACATTCTCGCCAAACTTTATATGATTGGTTGGTATCCCTCTCCGCAAATCATCATTGTCAAGACAAGGAAGGTCATCGTGGATAAGCGAAAAAATATGAATACACTCAATAGCACAAGCGATATCCGAAATAAAATTATGCTGAACACCGCTAAACATATTATAGCACTCCAAAAACATTAACGGTCTAAGTCGTTTCCCACCGCTTTTTACTAAGCTATAACTAATACTTTCCCTTAATTTTGGCGGAAATTTGTAGAGTTTTTCCGTTGCAAATTGGGCGATAATTTTTTCAAACGCTTCTTGTTTAGCAGCGTATAGACTCTTTTTAGTTGGTTTCATACGGTTCCTCCATCAGCTGGTCCAATTCTTTTTTGATAACCGTAATTTTGCCCTTGCTTTGATTAAGGGTTGTCAAACATTCACGGGTTACACTCACGCCTTTTTCAAAAAGTTCGATACCTTTTTCTAGAGTCGTATTTTTTTCTTCCATTTCCAGAGCTATTTTTTCTAACTCTTTTAATTTATTTTCAAAATTTGTTGTTGTTTTTGCCATATTAGTATTTAAATGCCCCTAATATTTCTAAATTCTCTAACTGATTATATACTTTGCTTGGAGTTGTGTCAAATAATTTGCAGGTGTCTTCAAAAGATATTTGGTCATTTATACCTAAATACTTAAAATAAAACCCTGCCAAAAATGCCGGTGTTTGATGTTTTGTAGGAAGTTTGAATTGAGATGTCCCTGAAAGAAGTTTGAAAAAACGATTGAATTTTGCATCGTTAATTTCATTAAAAAGACTAAGCGTAGCGTACAAGTCAAGATAAAGACTGATAAGTTTTGGACTTTGTTCGATATATTTTGGCGGTCTTGGGTCAAACTCGCAGATGTTACCGCATATTATAACCGCAAAATCACGATAACGGGGTTTTTCGAGACTTAGCAATCGCCGTAATAGTGCTAATCTGTCTCTAAAAGTTAGATTTTCTGACAAAAGTTGCATTCTTATAAAATAAGTAAAATCTGCATCTAACTTACTTGCAATCTTATGTTTGTTTTTGGTATAGGCTTGAGAGAAATACCACTCTAAAAAAAGTTCTCCCCCGTTTTCTGACAACGCCTCTCTAAAGTCAGGGGCTTTTATAAGCGCAGGACCAATAATAGTAGAGACTGTTTTGATGTCATC
>Ga0123355_10004019_pt1 | contig 21302 bp, 14 predicted proteins | sample TergutEmb28metaG_3_FD_89872 | JGI IMG/M metagenome (GOLD analysis project Ga0123355, IMG submission 89872) | Embiratermes neotenicus P1 segment gut microbial communities from Petit-Saut dam, French Guiana - Emb289 P1 | ecosystem: Host-associated > Arthropoda: Insects > Digestive system > Gut ...
CCTCCAGCGTGACAGGCTGGCGTTCTAACCAACTGAACTACTGGGCCTGGTGGGAACAACTGGGCTTGAACCAGTGACCCCATGCTTGTAAGGCATGTGCTCTCCCAGCTGAGCTATGCTCCCGCACCATTTAGCTTGGTCATTATACTAGAACAGAAAACGATTGTCAACAGGAAAAATGCAAAAAAAAACGCTTGACTTTTTATCTGCTCGTGGTACAATGGGTCGTTGTGTGTAATAAAAGTGGCGCAGCCACCTTCAACAAGCACAGTGTAGCATGACAATCAGAAGTTGTCAATACGATGCGCTAAAACATAACAACGCAACCTGGTGTGCCGGACGCTCGATAGACTAGGAACATTTACCGTTTTAAGCTAATGATGGGCGGAAGTTATATTAGATGCCCAAATAATATGTCAGGAGTGAACATAGATGCCTAAAGATGTGGTATATGGCAAGACTCTGCGAAAGAGTTACGCCAAGACCGACGAAGTTCAAGAGATGCCCAATCTTCTCGAAGTACAAAAGCATTCTTACACCTGGTTTCTTGAAACCGGACTCAGAGAAGTATTTCGGGATGTAGCTGCGATTACTGACCACTCAGGTAACCTTGAGTTGTCTTTTATCGACTACAACATGACTGAAAAACCCAAGTACACAGTTGAGGAATGCAAAGCCAGGGATGCGACTTTTGCTGCACCGATTAAAGTCAGCGTAAGGCTTCGCAACAAGGAAACCGAAGAAATCAAAGAACAAGAGATCTTCATGGGCGATTTCCCGATAATGACTAACGCCGGAACATTTATCATTAATGGTGCAGAGCGTGTCGTTGTTTCACAGATAATCCGCTCACCCAGTGTATATTATGAAAAGAAATCCGATATAAAGACCGCCGTAACTATCTATGCGGCGACCCTTATTCCATATAGAGGAGCATGGCTTGAATACGAAACAGATGCTTCGGATGGATTTTTTGTCCGTGTTGATAAAAACAGAAAGCTTCCTGTAACATGGCTTCTGCGTGCTGTTGGCAGAGAAAACGAAAATATCTACTCTAAGTTATCTTGCACAGGTGCTGAAAATGGCGCTGAGACAAGCTCACAACTTAAAGAAATCTTCGGCAACGACGAGCGCATAATCGCAACTCTTGAAAAAGATACTTGCGCTAACAGTGATGAAGCACTTATTGAGCTATACAAAAGACTACGTCCCGGCGATCCACCGACAGTAGATAGTGCGCAGGCACTTCTAAACAATCTATTCTTCGACTCAAGAAGATACGATATATCGACCGTTGGACGTTATAAGTTTAACAAGAAGCTGGCAATTTGGCCTCGCCTGACAGGGCAAGTTTTAGCACAGCCTATAGCTGACCCGATGACCGGCGAAATCATTGCAGAAGCAGGCGAAAGACTTACAAGAGCACGTGCAGAAGAAATTGATTCGCTCGGTGTAAATGATGCATTTGTCCAGATCGATGGCAAGGATGTTAAAGTCTTTGCTAACGGAATGGTAAGGATGGATAAGTTCGTAGATTTCGATCCTGAAGCTGAGCTTGGTATAAAGGAAAGAGTGCGTTTTATCGTGCTGCGTGACCTCTTAGAGAAGCACAAAGATACACAAGAGCTTAAAGAAGCGATTGTAGAGAATATCGATGCTCTTATACCTAAGCATCTCATTCCTGACGATATTTTCGCATCTGTTAACTACCTTAACTGCATTGCCCACGGAATCGGTGAGCCTGATGATATAGACCATCTCGGAAACAGACGGATGAGAAGTGTAGGTGAACTTCTACAGAATCAATTCCGTGTTGGTTTTTCCAGAATGGAAAGAGTTATCCGTGAGCGCATGACACTTCAGGACTTGGATATCATTACTCCACAGTCACTTATAAACATAAGACCTGTCACCGCTGCGATCAAAGAATTTTTCGGTTCATCACCGCTGTCTCAATTTATGGATCAGACAAATCCGCTTGCAGAGCTTACACATAAGCGTAGGCTTTCTGCACTCGGTCCGGGTGGTCTTTCAAGAGAGCGTGCAAGTTTTGATGTTCGAGACGTTCACTACAGTCACTACGGGCGTATGTGCCCGATAGAAACTCCGGAAGGTCCGAACATTGGTCTGATTTCTTATCTTGCCTCTTATGCAAGAGTCAATGAGTACGGCTTTATGATTGCACCGTTCCGCAAGGTCTGCAAGGAAACGCAATGCGTGACAGATGAAATAGTCTACCTGACTGCCGATATGGAAGATCAGTACATAATTGCCCAAGCGACAGAGCCTGTTGATGAAAATGGACTCTTGCTCAATGAGCGTATAACATGCAGACATAGAGACGAAATCCTCGAAGTTAACAGAGACAGAATAGACTTTATCGACGTGTCTCCTGCGATGATGGTTTCTATAGCTACAGCGATGATTCCGTTTTTGGAAAACGACGATGCCAACAGAGCGCTCATGGGTGCTAACATGCAGAGGCAGGCAGTACCGCTACTTATGTCCGAAGCACCAATAGTCGCAACAGGAATAGAGCATAAGTGTGCTGTAGACTCAACGGTTGTTATTTCAGCCCTTGATGACGGAGAAATTACATATGTTTCTTCGACTCGTATTACAGTTAAGTACGATAGCTTAGGCACTCAAGATCACTTCCTTACGAAATTCTCACGAAGCAACCAAGGAACTTGTACGAATCAGCGCCCTATAGTAACTCTGGGCGATAGAGTAAAAAAAGACGAAATCATAGCTGATGGTCCGTCAACTTGCGAGGGTGAAATCTCTCTCGGTAAGAATATTCTGGTTGGCTTTATGACATGGGAAGGCTACAACTACGAAGATGCTATTTTGATCAATGAACGTCTTGCTATGGACGATGTATTTACCTCTATACATATAGAGGAGCATGAAATCGATGCACGTGACACAAAACTCGGTCCTGAAGAAATCACACGTGATATCCCCGGTGTCGGTGAAGATGCACTGCGTTATCTCGACGAAAGAGGTATCATCAGCATCGGTGCAGAAGTTCAAGCGGGAGATATACTTGTCGGTAAAGTTACACCTAAGGGTGAAACAGACCTGACAGCAGAAGAACGTCTGCTTCGTGCCATTTTCGGTGAAAAGGCAAGAGAAGTCAGAGATACATCACTTAAAGTCCCGCATGGTGAGAGCGGTATAGTCGTCGATGTCAAGGTATTTACCCGTGAAAACGGCGACGAACTCAGCCCCGGTGTTAACATGGTAGTTCGCTGTTATGTCGCTCATAAGCGTAAGATAAGTGTCGGCGACAAAATGGCGGGGCGCCACGGTAACAAAGGCGTTGTATCAAGAATACTGCCACAAGAAGACATGCCATACATGCCTGACGGCACACCGCTTGATATCATCCTCAACCCGCTCGGCGTACCTTCCCGGATGAACATCGGTCAGGTGCTGGAAGTTCACTTGGGTTACGCAGCTAAAGTGCTCGGCTGGAAAGTCGCAACGCCGATATTCAACGGCGCAAATGAGCAGGATATTTGGGATACTTTGAAATTTGCAGGACTCAGAGAGGATGGCAAGAGTGAGCTGTATGACGGTCGTACAGGAGATAAATTTGATAATCCGGTAACTGTAGGATATGTATACTTCCTCAAGCTTCACCATCTGGTCGATGATAAAATTCACGCACGTTCGACAGGTCCGTACAGCCTTGTTACTCAACAGCCACTCGGCGGTAAAGCGCAATTTGGCGGTCAGCGTTTCGGAGAGATGGAAGTTTGGGCACTTGAAGCTTACGGTGCTGCATACACACTACAAGAGATTCTTACCGTTAAGTCAGACGACGTTACAGGAAGGGTCAGAACTTACGAAGCGATTGTTAAGGGGCACAATATTCCGAAGCCCGGTGTGCCTGAATCATTTAAGGTCTTGGTCAAAGAGCTTCAATCTCTCTGCTTAGATGTTCGTGTCTTGGATGAAAACGGCATGAAAGTAGAGCTTCGTGGTGATGACGGAGATGATGGTGACATTCGTGATAACAGCAGCTATATGGCTAATGATGACGAATTTGCCGAACAAGGATACAATATCCGAAATATAGAAGATGGTGATGAATACCTTGATACTCAGACTAATTCTGAGCCCGAGGAAGCCTTAGAAGATGTCTCAGACCACGAAGAATATATAGAAGAAGACGATATTTATGATACAGATGTTTCTGATGTAGCAGAAATAATCGATGTAGATGTAGAGGAGGTAAGCGAATAATGAGCTTTCTACCTTTTGAGGCTATGCAAATAGGTTTGGCTTCACCTGAGATGATACAAAGTTGGTCACACGGCGAGGTCAGAAAACCCGAAACAATCAACTACAGAACACTCAAGCCTGAGCGTGATGGACTTTTCTGTGAGAAAATCTTTGGTCCGACCAAGGATTGGGAATGTCACTGCGGAAAGTTTAAGAAGATACGCTATAAGGGCAAAGTGTGTGACCGCTGTGGAGTTGAAGTCACAAAGTCCAATGTGCGCCGTGAGAGAATGGGGCATATAGAGCTTGCTGCTCCTGTTTCCCACATATGGTACTTTAAGGGCATTCCGTCGAGAATGGGTCTGTTACTTGACCTTACTCCGAGGGTACTTGAGAAGGTCCTGTATTTTGCGACATACATAGTAATTGATCCGGGCGATACTCCGCTTCGGAAAAATCAGATTCTGACCGAAAAAGAATATCGTGAAATGCGTGAAAAGTACGAAGATGATTTCCGTGCCGGAATGGGCGCAGAGGCGATTAAAGATCTGCTTGCCGATATTGACATCGAGAAATTTTCTGAGCAACTGCGGGCAGAATCACGTGATGCTACAGGTCAGAAAAAGGCAAAGCTAGTCAAGAGACTTGAAGTTGTAGAAGCGTTTCGTCTGTCAGGTAACGATCCGACTTGGATGATAATAGATGTACTGCCCGTTATACCGCCGGAGATTCGTCCGATGGTACAGCTTGATGGTGGACGTTTTGCGACATCTGACCTTAATGACCTGTACCGTAGGGTTATAAACAGAAATAACAGGCTTAAACGTCTGATGCATCTTCATGCGCCTGATATTATTGTCAGAAACGAAAAGCGGATGCTTCAAGAAGCAGTTGACGCTCTTATCGACAATGGCAGACGTGGCAGAGCAGTAACAGGAGCTAACTCTCGTGCACTTAAATCTCTGTCCGATATGCTCAAGGGTAAACAAGGGCGTTTCAGACAGAACCTGCTTGGTAAGCGTGTTGACTATTCAGGCCGTTCAGTTATCGTTGTTGGTCCTGAACTTAAGCTTTATCAGTGCGGTGTGCCAAAAGAAATGGCGATTGAGCTGTTTAGACCATTTGTCATGAAAAAATTGGTAGAGGACGGAATCTCCAATAATATCAAAAACGCCAAGAAAATGGTAGACAAGGGTCTTACCGAGGTTTGGGATGCACTTGAAGTGGTGATTAAAGAGCACCCCGTACTTCTAAACCGTGCGCCTACTCTCCATAGATTGGGTATACAAGCTTTCGAACCTGTACTTGTTGAAGGTAGAGCACTTAAGCTTCACCCGCTTGTTTGTACGGCATATAATGCTGACTTTGACGGGGACCAAATGGCTATCCACGTTCCACTGTCAGCAGAAGCACAGGCAGAGGCGAGAATACTGATGCTCTCAGCCAACAACCTGCTTCACCCTAAAGATGGTCAACCTGTAACTGTACCTACACACGATATGATCCTCGGTTCATACTACCTCACATTTATGCGTGAAAATGAAGAAGGGGCAAACAAATATTTTGTTTCGGCAAATGAAGCTCTCATGGCATATCAGTGTGGCGATGTCGGAATACATGCTCCGATAAATGTACGTGTGACAAAAGAGATAGATGGAATTAATGAAAGCAGAGTTATTTCGACTACTGTAGGCAGAATCATATTCAACGAACCGATACCACAAGATCTGGGCTTTGTTGATCGTACTGACCCTGAACACATGTTTGAGTACGAAATAAACTTCCGTACCGGGAAGAAAGAGCTTGAAAAGATCATTGAGCAATGTATAGCAAGGCACGGATTTACCCGCTCTGCTTCTGTGCTTGATAATATCAAGGCTCTGGGCTTTAAGTTCTCAACTCAAGGTGCTATCACAATTTCAATTGCGGATATGACAGTGCCTGACAAAAAGTGGCCTCTGATCAGAGAGACAGAGAAGAAAGTCATAGAAATAGAAAAGCAGCATAGACGTGGATTTATCACCGATGATGAGCGCTATCGTCTCGTTGTTAGAGAATGGGAAAAGACCACCAAAGAAGTTACAGACGAGCTGACCGACACTCTTGACGAGTATAATCCTGTCTATATGATGGCTAATTCAGGCGCTCGCGGAAGTATGAACCAAATCAGACAGCTTGCAGGTATGCGTGGACTGATGGCAAATACAGCCGGACGTACTATAGAAATACCGATTAAAGCTAACTTTAGAGAAGGTCTTACTGTTCTTGAGTATTTCGTATCTTCAAGGGGTGCTCGTAAGGGACTTGCAGATACGGCACTTAGAACTGCTGACTCCGGCTATCTTACACGCCGATTGGTAGACGTATCTCAAGATGTTATAGTTCGTGAGAGCGACTGCGGCACTACTGACGGAATAGTAGTGACAGAGATTATAGAAAACGGAATCATTGTTGAGACATTTGCAGAAGTAATACACGGCAGATTCCCGACAGAAGATGTAATCGATGATAAGACAGGTGAAGTCCTGTTCCCGAAATCACATATGCTCAGTGCAGCTGATGCAGAGGTGCTGCTATCAAGGGGCATCGAATCACTTAAGATACGTACTGTTATGGATTGTGAATCAAAGAGCGGAATATGTGCAAGATGCTATGGTATAAACCTTGCAACAGGCGGAACCGTGTCTATTGGTGAAGCGGTTGGAGTTATTGCAGCACAGTCGATAGGCGAGCCGGGCACTCAGCTTACGATGCGTACATTCCACACAGGTGGTATCGCCGGAGATGACATAACGCAAGGTCTACCACGTGTTGAGGAGCTATTTGAAGCACGTAAGCCAAAGAAAATGGCTATACTTTCCGAAATAGGCGGAAAAGTAGAGATTGAAGAAACACGCAAGAATGCGATGTATGCCATAACCGTAACTCACTCCGAGGGTGGAGATGCCAGGATTTATCAGACACCTTACTCGGCAGGCATCAGAGTAAAGTCAGGCGATATAGTCGCTGCCGGAGATAAGCTCACAGAAGGCGCACTCAATCCTCACGATGTAATGCGGATATTGGGTAAAGCCGATACGCAGTCTTACCTTATATCTGAGGTTCAAAGAGTGTATCGTCAGCAGGGTGTTGACATCAATGACAAGCACATTGAAGTTATCGTTCGTCAGATGATGCGTAAAGTAAGAGTTGAAGACGGAGGAAGCACTGAGCTGTTGAGCGGAACAACTGTCGATCTTAATGATTACAAACTGGCAAATGCGAGCATAAGAGAGAAAATAGATAATGGTGAGAGCGAACTCAAGTTAGCAGAGTGTTCACCGCTTCTTATGGGTATCACCAAAGCTTCGCTTGCTACGGAGTCATTCTTGTCAGCAGCATCATTCCAAGAGACGACTAAGGTTCTTACGGAAGCGGCGATAAAAGGCAAGGTAGACAGACTCGTCGGACTCAAGGAAAACGTAATCATCGGTAAGCTCGTGCCTGCCGGTAGCGGACTTGCAATTTATCGCAAGTTTGACAGTGATATAGATGAGTCTAACAGTGCTTATGGTGGTGTTGTCAGCGAGGATTCTGATAGTGCATCTGTTGATGTTGATCTATCAGTGCTCTATGGAGCAGGAAACGCACTATAAAAAATTCTTGACGACAGCCACGGTTTGTGATAATATCTTTTACCGTGCGTTAGAATGTGTACGCAACAAGAAATCCGCTTTTTACGGGGCTATAAAATTCTTTACAGCCCCGCAAAAATAAAAGAAGTCTCAAGGCTTCTACAAAAGAGGAAAGGAGGAAAATAATGCCAACGTTTAACCAATTGGTCAGAAAGGGAAGACAAACCCACGCGACCAAATCCAACTCACCGGCAATGCAAAAGAGCCTTAATACGCTAAAGAAAAAAAAAACTAATCTTTCTTCACCACAAAAGCGTGGCGTATGTACTGCAGTAAGGACATCAACACCGAAAAAACCTAACTCAGCACTACGTAAGATCGCTCGTGTAAGGCTGACAAACGGGTTTGAGGTAACAGCCTATATCCCCGGAGTTGGACACAACTTACAAGAGCACTCAGTCGTAATGATTAGAGGCGGACGTGTTAAAGACCTTCCGGGTGTTCGTTACCATATTATTCGTGGTACACTTGATACTCAAGGTGTTACAGATCGTCAACAAGCTCGCAGTAAGTATGGTGCGAAAAGACCAAAGGCCGGCAAAGCCTAACAGCGTGTGAGCTTTATGCAAGGCTAAATTATGCCTGGCAATGAAGATTATTATATAAGCTTCAGAGCGGGCGCGTGTGCCGGGAATTTATTTATCCCGGAGTACCTGTGAGATCATCAGGCCTGTTAAATCAAATATTAGTGCCTGAAAAGTATGAAGGAGGGAAGTATAGTGCCCAGAAGAGGCAATGTACCCAAACGAGAAGTTTTGCCTGATCCTAAGTATAATTCAGTTATGGTCACAAGACTCGTAAATAGTATTATGCTAGATGGAAAGAAAGGCGTGGCGCAAAAAGTCGTCTACGGCGCATTTGATATCATCGCTGAGAAGACCGGCAAAGAACCGCCGGAAGTTTTTACCTCAGCACTGGAGAACATCATGCCGACACTCGAGGTTAAGGCTCGTCGTGTTGGTGGTGCTACTTATCAAGTGCCGATTGAAGTCAGAGCTGACAGACGTCAGACACTCGGATTACGCTGGCTTACAAGTTATGCCAGAGCAAGAAACGAGAAGACTATGAGAGAGCGACTTGCCGGAGAGATCATGGATGCAGCTAACAGTGTTGGTGCAGCTGTGAAAAAACGTGAAGATACACACAAGATGGCAGACTCAAACAAGGCGTTTGCACATTACAGATGGTAATGTATAAAGTCTGCTACGGCAATGACGAAAGGAGCTGAAGAACATGCCAAGGCAATACCCGCTTGAAAAGACGCGGAATATTGGCATAATGGCTCATATAGATGCGGGGAAAACGACCACGACCGAGAGAATTCTGTTTTATACAGGGCGCACTTATAAATTGGGCGAGGTTCACGAGGGCGCAGCAACTATGGACTGGATGCCTGCGGAACAAGAACGTGGAATTACCATAACTTCTGCGGCGACGACTTGCATCTGGAACGAGCACCGCATTAATGTCATAGACACCCCCGGACACGTAGACTTCACCGTTGAGGTGGAAAGATCGCTTCGCATACTTGACGGATGCGTAGCTGTTATGTGTGCTAAGGGAGGCGTTGAGCCGCAGTCTGAAACAGTCTGGCGTCAAGCAGATCACTATCAAGTGCCGCGCATGATATATGTTAACAAGATGGACGTTGTAGGAGCTGACTTCCACAATGTCGTAAGTATGGTTCATGACAGGCTTAAGGCAAATGCTGTTCCTATCCAGCTACCCATAGGCACAGAGGCTGATTTTCGGGGGATTATCGATCTTGTCGATATGAAAGCCGATATCTACTATGATGACTTGGGTAAGGATATGCGGGTTGAAGAAATACCCGAGGAACTTAAAGAACTTGCCGAAGAATACAGGCTAAAGCTCATAGAGGCTGTTTCTGATTTTGATGATGAAATCATGGAACGCTATCTTGAGGGTGAGGAGATCTCTGTAGAGTCACTTCGAGCCGCTATTCGTAAAGCTACGCTTGCAGTTAAGATGATTCCCGTTGTATGCGGCACATCGTATAAGAACAAAGGAATCCAAAAGCTGCTCGACTCAATAGTCGAATATCTACCATCACCGGTTGATATCCCCGATATTATCGGGAAAAGACCGTCTGACGGGGAAGAAGAAAGCCGTCCACCCACGGAAGATGCGCCTTTTTCTGCACTGGCGTTTAAGATCATGACCGATCCATTTGTCGGAAGACTATCATTTTTCCGTGTTTACTCCGGTTCTGCCGGAACAGGAACGATGATATACAATTCCACAAAAGGAAAAAAAGAAAGATTAGGCCGCATTTTGCAGATGCATGCCAATCACCGTGAGGACATAGATGCGGCTTATACAGGCGATATCGCTGCCGCAGTCGGACTCAAGGATACAACAACAGGTGACACGCTTTGTGATGATAAGAAACCAATTATATTAGAATCGATGGAATTTCCAGAGCCTGTTATCAGAGTTGCGATCGAGCCTAAAACAAAGGCAGGTCAAGAGAAAATGGGCGTTGCTCTTTCAAAGCTCGTTGAGGAAGACCCCACATTTAAGACTTATACAGACGAGGATACCGGACAGACAATTATCGCAGGAATGGGCGAGCTCCATTTGGAGATAATAGTCGACAGGCTTCTCAGAGAGTTTAAAGTCGAAGCGAACATCGGTAAGCCACAAGTTTCTTACAAAGAGACAATACGTGGCACTGCAAATGTCGATGTCAGAAATGTACGTCAAACAGGCGGTAAGGGGCAATACGGTCATGTCAAGATCATTCTTGAGCCGAACGAATCAGGCAAGGGATATGAATTTATCGACAAGATCACCGGCGGCGTGATTCCGAAAGAATACATTCCGGCGGTTGACGAGGGAATACAAGGAGCGATGATGGCAGGTGTTCTTAGCGGATACCAGGTCGTCGATGTAAAGGTTACACTTTATGATGGCTCATATCACGATGTAGACTCATCTGAAATGGCATTTAAGATTGCAGGAAGCATGGCATTTAAAGAAGCTATGCACAAGGCAAACCCTGTCTTGCTTGAACCAATAATGAATGTCACTGTCACAGTTCCCGAAGAATATATGGGCGATGTAATGGGCGATATCAATGCCCGACGTGGGCAGATTACCGGCTCTGAAACTAGAAGCGGTGCCGCCAAAATCACGGCTGCCGTTCCGCTTTCAACAATGTTTGGTTATGCTACATCATTGCGCTCATATACACAAGGCAGAGGAAACTTTGCGATGGAACCAAGTCACTACATCGAACTGCCGAAGTCACTGCAAGAGGAGCTTATCGGCTCTCGAGCACGCAACACTTAGCAGTCGGAGACTCGCTTAAAACAAAAAAGGTTGCAAAAATACAAAAATTGCGGTAAAATACCGCACAAAAGATGATAATTTATTTAAAAATCGTAAGGAGGATTTTTAAAAATGGCAAAGCAAAAGTTTGAAAGAAATAAACCGCACGTTAATATCGGCACAATAGGTCACGTTGACCACGGTAAGACAACTCTTACAGCAGCTATTACCAAATACCTAAGTCTTCAAGGCAAAGCGGTATTCGAAGACTATGACAAGATTGACAAGGCTCCAGAGGAGCGTGAGCGTGGCATCACAATCAACACATCACACGTTGAGTATGAAACAGATGCACGTCACTATGCGCACGTTGACTGCCCGGGACACGCCGACTACATCAAAAACATGATCACCGGCGCAGCTCAAATGGACGGTTCAATCCTCGTTATCTCAGCAGCAGACGGTCCAATGGCTCAAACTCGTGAACATATCCTCTTGGCTCGCCAAGTTGGTGTTCCTGCGATCGTTGTATTCATGAATAAAGCTGACCAAGTTGATGACGAAGAACTACTTGAGCTTGTAGAAATGGAAATCCGTGAGCTACTTTCAAAGTACGAGTTCCCGGGTGATGATATTCCAATCATCAAAGGTAGTGCACGTAATGCTCTGATGTCAGAATCAACTGATATGGATGCTCCTGAGTACCAATGTATCAAAGAGCTTATGGAGCATGTTGATGCTTACATTCCGACTCCTGAGCGTAAAGCAGACCTTCCGTTCCTAATGCCTGTTGAAGATACAATGACTATCACAGGTCGTGGAACTGTTGCTACAGGTCGTGTTGAACGTGGTCAGCTTAACATCAACGATAAAGTTGAAATCGTTGGTCTTATGGAAGAAGCTCGTGAAACTGTTGTTACAGGCATCGAAATGTTCAGAAAGCTTCTTGACTATGCAGAAGCAGGCGATAATGTCGGTACACTTCTTCGTGGCGTAGCAAGAGACGAAATCTGGAGAGGTCAAGTTCTTGCAAAGCCAAAGAGCATTAAGCCTCTTACGAAGTTTAAAGGTCAAGTTTACGTTCTTTCTAAGGACGAAGGTGGACGTCACACTCCTTTCTTTAATAACTACAGACCTCAATTTTACTTCAGAACAACTGACGTAACCGGTGTTATCACACTTCCGGCAGGTGTAGAAATGTGTATGCCGGGCGACAACGTTGAGATTGATGTTGAGCTTATCACTCCAATCGCAATTGAGCATGGTCTACGTTTCGCTATTCGTGAAGGTGGCCGTACAGTTGGCTCAGGCGTTGTAATCGCAGTTGCCGAATAATTATTAATATGCTTATGTAAGGGCGGCTGTTACAGCCGCTCTTATGTTATAGTTGCTAAATTGAGGATTACAAAATGTCGCTAATCAGACTTGACAAGTTAATATCTGATTCAGGACGGTACTCTCGAAGTGAGGCAAATTCGCTCATTAGAGGCGGTAGGGTGTCTGTCGGCGGGAAAATTATTACTTCAAACTCGGAAAAGATTGACCCTAATACTCAGGAAGTCAAGGTCGATAACAAGCCGCTTATTTACAAAGAATTTATCTACATCATGATGAACAAACCACAGGGCTATGTTTCCTCTACAGAAGATAAAAATGATAAGACGGTCATAGAGCTTCTTGACGAAAGATACCAAAACCTCGGACTTTTTCCTGCGGGGAGACTGGATAAGGACACAGAAGGATTTTTGCTACTGACCAATGATGGAGATTATGCCCATAATATCACCTCGCCGAACAAGAATGTAAGCAAGAGATACTATGCACAGATTGACGGGGATATAACAGACGAGGATATCCGTTTGTTTTCCAGGGGACTTAGTCTTGCTGACGGGACATTATGCAGACCTTCCGTGCTTGAAAGGGCAAGCGACGGAGTTTATCTCACTCTTTCCGAGGGCAAATATCATCAGGTAAAGCGAATGCTTGCTGCTATCGGCAAGCCTGTTAAGTATCTTAAGCGCCTGTCAATTGGCGGTCTTGTGCTCGATGAGTCGCTAAAACCGGGTGATTATAGAGAAATAGACGAAGATTTGAGGAATAAGATGCACCAAGATGGTGGGCGGTAGTTTTTTTTAAGATGCCCAATAGTAACAAAAATGTAAATTCAATTACAAAATGTGCGATTTGCTCTTGAGTTTTGTAATGATTTAGTATATTATGTCTAAAGCGCATATAACGGCATGGTAAAAATGCCAAATAATATTATGCAACAATGAGGAGGGGTCAGCGTGTCTAGCAGGATATTCCAAAGCGTTATTATCCAAATGAAAGATGCCACAACAAGAGCAATGGGCGTCATTGATCCAGATGGGTTGGTAGTAGCCAGCAGTGACCTTTCTTTAATTGGCACGAGCTTGGGTCCTGTACATATCCAAAATGAATTAGCAAATGATTTTATTTTCACGACAGGAAACAAGACATTTAAGCTACTGGGTGTAGGTGCAGCTAACGATTATGCTGTTTTTGCCGAAGGAGAAGACGAGCTTGCCAGGACTTTGTGTATAATGGCATCTATAGCAATAAGCGAGGCGGGGATTTACTTTGAGGAAAATCACGACAAGCGTGCTTTTGTTAAGAATATAGTCACAGAAAATGTCCTGCCGGGTGATATCTACGTTCGTGCCAAGGAGCTCAGGTTTGCATCTGAGGTAGTCAGAGGGGTGCTCGTAATCCGAAATAACACGACTATGGATCCTTCTGCGGTCGAACTTCTAAATGATGCATTTCCGGATAAGCATCATGATTTTGTTATTTCTGTCGGTGACAATGACATCGCAGTTATAAAAGAAATGCCACCCACCGCTGATCTTAAGTATCTTCTGAAGATCGCCGAAATGATCGAAAAGAAGCTTGAAGATGAGCTTTCACTCAAGACAGTTATAGGCATCGGTACTCCTGCAAGGCACCTGCGTGAGCTTCCTGACAGGTACAAGGAAGCACTGATTTCGATTGATGTCGGAAGGGTATTTGATGCTGAGAAGAATATCATAAACTACGAAAGCTTGGGTATCGGCAGGCTGATTTATCAGCTCCCGACGACCTTATGCGAAATATTCCTTTCGGAAGTATTTAAGCGCAACCCGATAGAAGCTCTTGATTCTGAAACCTTGTTTACGATAGATAAGTTTTTTGAAAACAGTCTCAATGTTTCTGAGACGTCAAGGAAGCTCTTTGTCCACAGAAACACTCTTGTCTATAGGCTCGAAAAGATAAAGAAAATAACCGGGCTGGACTTGCGTGAGTTTGACCATGCAATAATATTTAAAGTCGCACTTATGGTCAAAAAGTACCTAGTATCACAGGAGTCGAAGTATTAATGATTAGATTAACCGACGTTTTTAAGGTGTACGCCAACGGGACCAAAGCACTAAAAGGCGTCTCCTTTACACTGGAAACAGGTGAATTTGCTTTTATGGTCGGACCATCAGGTTCCGGCAAGTCTTCGATCATCAAGCTTCTCACAGGTGAGATTGCGCCTACCGATGGTCAAGTGGTTGTCAACGGTTACGACATGGAAAGAATATCAATGCGGAAAATGCCATATCTTCGCAGGACTTTGGGCGTTATTTTTCAGGATTTCCGACTCATTGATAGTAAGTCCGTGTTCGAAAACGTTGCTTTTGCCATGCGTGTAATCGGCGCCTCCAATAAAGATATTAAGGCACGTGTGCCATATGTGCTTGAGCTTGTAGGTCTTGAAAATAAGATAAATGCAAGGCCTGATGAGCTTTCCGGCGGTGAGCAGCAAAGAGTAGCTATAGCACGTGCACTTGTTAACAATCCATCTCTTATCATAGCAGATGAACCGACAGGCAACCTTGATCCTGCAAGGAGTCTTGAGATTTTGATGCTTTTACAGAAGATAAACGAATTAGGAACGACAGTTTTGATCGTTACACACGAAAAGCCACTCGTTGATAGATTGTCTCAGCGTGTCATAGCCATCGATGGCGGTAGAATCATCAGTGACGGAATGGACGGGTATTATAACTATGAAGTCGAGTAAGAGCCAAGCCGGATATTTTCTTAAAGAGGGCTTTAAGAGTATTTTTGCCCACGGTTTGATGTCATTTGCATCTATCTGTATAATAATCGCATTTCTTATGATTATGGGTAGCTTTATTCTTTTAGCAGTCAACATAAATTCAATAGTGGGCGAGCTTGAAAGTGAAAACATAATTCTGGCTTTCATTGACGAATATCTCAGTGAAACAGAAGCCAGAGCATTAGAAAGAGAGCTTGCACGTACCACAAATGTGAGTAATGTAACTTTTGTCACTCGTGAGTCGGCGATGGAGACATTTATCGGCAGGCACGATGATGACCGTTTTGAAGATATCGATCCTACTTGGTTTAGGCATAGGTACGTGATATATGTCGAAGATGTCGCATTCATAGAAGACACCTTGCAGGAGCTAAGGACAATTTACGGAATTGAGAGAGTCAATGCCAACCTCACGATAGCAAGAGCGCTGGTGACTTTTCGTAACTTTATTACTATTGTATCTTTAGTAATCATCGCTGTTTTGCTTGCGATATCGCTGTTTATAATGTCTAATACTATAAAGCTTGCAATATATGAGCGCCGTGAAGAAATTTCTATAATGAGAATGGTAGGGGCGACGAATTCATTCATACGCTGGCCGTTCATTATAGAGGGCTTTATCTTAGGTGCAATGGGCTCAATGCTCGCATTTGCGACAATTTGGTCACTTTATGGTGTTGTGGTAGGTAGGGTATATTCCTTTGAGAATTTCTTTATAAATTTATTGCCGTTTTCCTATGCGTCTCTAGGTATATTTGTGTTATTTGGCGCAATAGGATTCGGTGTCGGTGTCGGCGGAAGTGCCCTGGCTCTTAATAAGTACTTGAAGGTCTAAAAGTTACAGTTCGGATACATTTAGTGTGCATAATACATTTTTGAAGACTTAAATAGAGGTGATATTTAGCATGAACAGAACAGTAGTAAGAGTAATAGCGATTATTTTGGCGGTCGTAATGCTTGTATCCATAGGATTTATCGTTTTGGATGCAATTGCGAGCCCGGCTTCGGCTAACACTGCTAACACTCGTGCAGAAATCAACAGACTGCGTGAGGAACTTAGAGTTTATCAAAGCAGAAAGAGCTATGTTCAAGCCCAAATAAGTGCTCTTGATTTTGCAACAAGGACTGAGATTGCCAGAAAAGATACTCTTGATGACAGAATAATGCTCACCGGTCAGCAAATCGACAACCTTGAGCAGACGATAATGCACTATGGAGTGCTTATTGAAGAAAAAGAAGTTGAAGTCGAAATTGCTAAAGAGAGGGAAGATTATCAATTTGCGCTCTTTAGACACAGAGTTCGGGCGATGGAAGAAAATGGCGTTATATCATATCTTGAGATTATTTTTGACTCCACCAGCTTTGCAGATCTTCTAGGTCGTATTGACATGGTAGCGGATATAATGCGTGCTGACGAGCGGACATACTTTGACCTGATTGCAGCAAGAGAAGCAACAAAAGCCGCACAAGAAGCTCTTGAGGAAACATTGCTTGAGCGTGAGGTTGAGAGAGAGCTTCTCGGAGAGCTTGAAGAAGACCTCAGAGTACAGGTAGAAGAAGCCCAACAGATAATCAGTGATCTTAGAGACGATAGAGATGCTGAACAAGAGCTATTTGACAAGATCGCCGCTGACGAAGCTCGCATCTTGCGTGATATACGTCAGGCTGAGGAAAGACTCAGACAGCAAGAAGCTGCCGCTGCTGCTGCAAGGCAGGCTCAGAATATCGTCAGAGGAACAGGCGATCTAACCTGGCCTGTACCGGGACATCGCAGAGTAACCAGTGGATTTGGATCTAGAATGCACCCTGTTTTCAGAGTTATGAGACATCACTCAGGTATAGATATAGGTGCTCCTCATGGTGCGACTGTTGTTGCAGCCGATAGAGGAACAGTTATAAGATCAGCATATAACTCATCATTCGGTAACTTCATCATTATATCTCATGGTGAGAATAGAAATGGTGAGAGAATCACAACCCTCTATGCGCATCTGCAATCTCGTGCAGTTCGTGAAGGTGATGTAGTTCAAAGAGGGCAAGCAATTGGTCGTGTTGGCTCAACCGGCGTTTCTACAGGACCACATCTACACTTTGAAGTGACGGTCAATGGCGGTAGAGTAAATCCTATGAGATTCTTGTAAGTTATAATTTACGCAGGGCGACTTTACCGTCGTCCTTGCGCATTATGATATATGATACCGGGAATATTTTATGAAGCTTAAATTTTCTTTATTAACAGTTATAACGCTGATGCTGATGGCATCAGCGTTAACGTACAGCGCACTCGTACTCTTTATTGGTTATCCTTTTGGTTTTAGGGATAACAGGTCTGTAGCTGTACGTGATTTTGCTGCGCTTCTTTCAACAATAGAAGATTTTTACATAGGAAACCACGACGAAGACGATGTGGTTGCTGCTGCAATGCGAGCGACAGTCGATGCTTTAGGTGATGAGTGGTCATTTTTTATGACTGCTGAGGAGTTTAGGCGAAGTCGAGTCAGTACTCAGAATAGATATGAAGGCATCGGTGTTACAGTCACGCTTGACAGCGAGACAACAGGAATGATGATTGTACAGGTGTTCAGGGGTTCTGCCGCTGAAAGTGCAGGTCTTGTGGCAGGAGATATAATTATCGCAGTAGATGATGAGTCTGCACTAAATGTAACTACTACAGAGCTTCGGGATATGCTTAGGCGTCCTATAGGGGATTCGGCGGTAATCACGGTGCTACGTGAAGATGGTTATCAGGAAGATGTTACTGTCGTTTTTAGCCTGGTCTTTGTTGAGCCTTTAAGCTATGAAATGCTCGATGATTATATCGGGTATATAGTGCTGTATAACTTTAATTATGGTTCTGCGCAGAGTTTTATTTCTGCAGCAAACGAGCTTATTGAGCAAGGGGCTCGTGGGTTTATTTTCGATATGAGAGGAAATCCCGGCGGTTGGGTTGTGCAGATGACGGAAATACTGGATTTCTTATTGCCTGAGGGTGAGATTTTTGTTTCAGTAGACAGGGCAGGTAATGAGCAGATTACTTATTCTGATAATGAGTATATTGACTTGCCTATGGTTGTTTTGGTCGATAGGCTTTCGTTTAGCGGTGCTGAATATTTTGCTGCTATGCTAAGGGAATTTGAGTTTGCCCAGATTGTCGGTGAGCAGACGACGGGCAAGAGCAGAATTCAGAGGGCTATAGAGCTTCCCGGCGGTGGGGCGGTGAATATATCTTTTGCGGAGTATCTGACTAAGAACAGAGTCAGCTTGCATGACGAGGGCGGGGTTGTTCCTGATTATATTATTGAGCTTACTGATGAGCAGTTTGCTTATTTGCTAAGGGGAAATCTTGAGCATGAGGATGACCCGCAATTACAAAAGGCTATTGAGTTATTAAATTGAAGAAATTATTTATGTTGACAAAATGTGAACAACCGCATATAATCTACATTCAAAGGTAGTTGGCAGTTAATTATTTGTCCAATATCCCGCTTGTGGATATCGTTGGGCTTTTTGTTTTGTTTATAAAATATTATCAATTATTATCAATGTGGAAAGGGGCATTAGTTTGAAAAATTTCAAACTAACACCCAAAGGGCATGTGCCACTCGCTCTCCCTGCGGGAAACCGCGAGAGATGCACGAAATGACCATTTCCTATTTCATGGTTGTTTTATGCATAAAGATTTTCGAAAGGAACGGTCATTAAGATGTTTAAAGAAGCAAAGTACAAAATGAGTGAGGAACGACTGGGGCAATTGAAGGATGAACTTCACTATTTGCAGACAGTCAGAGAAAAAGAGGTCGCACAGCAGATCAAAGAGGCGAGGTCGTTTGGTGACTTGACTGAAAACAGCGAATATGACGAAGCTAAGACCGAGCAAGGCAAGCTTTACTCCAAAATAGCTGAAATCAAGAATCTCATTGAAAATGCTGAAATTGTAAAGGCTTCTGCTAAGACCGACCGTGTTGGTATTGGCAGTAAGGTTACGGTCAAGGATATGGAAGATTCCTCTAAGGATGTGTTTGAAATCGTCGGCTCTCAAGAGGCTGATCCTGCGATTTCACGTGTGTCTGACGATTCCCCGTTTGGTAAGGGGCTTATGGAGCGCAAGGTGGGAGAGGTTATCGAAATCGAAGCTCCTGTGGGCGTTTTAAAGTTTGAGATACTAAAAATCGAATAATCATAATTATTTTGAAAGGATTGATCATTTTATGTCTGACGAAAATCTAAGAAACATGCAAAACTCAGAAACAGGATCAGAGCAGCCGAGCGAAGTGGTTGCGACCATCACCGAAGAAGATCTTTCAGAGATTCTTCAAGTTCGTAGAGATAAGCTTAAGAAGCTTCAAGATGAGGGTCGTGATCCATTTCACATAACTAAATTTAAGCGAACTGCGTACTCGTCAGATGTTAAGGATGATTATGAGTCATTTGAAAATAAAGATGTCGATATGGCAGGCAGAGTAATGGCAAAGCGTGAGATGGGCAAGGCGACATTTGTAGATATAATTGATGACAAGGGCAGAATTCAGCTTTATATCAAGCAAAATGACGTCGGTGCTGATGTCTTTGCTGATGTCAAGAAGTGCGATATCGGCGACTTTTTGGGTATCAGCGGATCTGTGTTTAAGACGAAAATGGGCGAAATTTCAGTTCATTGTAAGTCGGTTACACTTCTGTCTAAGTCGCTCAGACCACTTCCTGAGAAGTTTCATGGGCTGACAAATACCGAGCTTAAGTACAGGCAGCGGTATGTCGATTTAATAATGACCCCCGAGACCCGTAAGACATTCGAAATTCGTAGTAAGTTTATATCTTATATACGTTCTTTCCTCGATGCCAGGGGTTATATGGAAGTCGAAACCCCGATCTTGGGTACTATATCGGGTGGTGCTACAGCAAGACCGTTTATAACTCATCATAATACACTTGGGCTGGACATGTATCTTAGAATAGCTACGGAACTGCATCTAAAGAGGCTCATTGTCGGCGGTATTGAGCGTGTTTATGAGATTGGGCGTATTTTCCGTAATGAGGGCATCAGCACGAAGCATAACCCTGAGTTTACGACAGTTGAGCTATATGAGGCTTATGCTGACTATAATGATATTATGGATCTATTTGAGGAGCTTGTTTCCTCTGCTGCACTCAAGCTTACAGGTAGCTACAAATTGCAGTGGCTTGGAAATGACCTGGACTTGACTCCGGGCTGGCCTCGAATATCTATGGCAGATGCTGTCAAAGAGCACACCGGTGTTGATTTTATGTCGTTTGAGAGCACAGAAGATGCGGTTAAAGCTGCTGCTTCCATTGGTGTCAAGATGCCTGATGATAGAGCTCCGACATGGGGTGACTTGCTCTATGAGTGTTTTGACCAGAGGGTTGAAGATAAGCTTATACAGCCTGTTTTCATCATTGATCATCCTGTCGAGGTTTCACCGCTAGCTAAGAGAAAGCAGTCTGATCCGAGACTAACCGAGAGATATGAGGTATTTATATGCCGTAGCGAGATGGGTAATGCTTTTTCTGAGCTTAATGATCCTATTGATCAGAAGCAACGCTTTATAGAGCAAGCGGCTATGAGGGATGCAGGTTTTCTTGAGGCGAGTATGATGGACGAGGATTTTGTCAATGCGCTTGAATATGGTATGCCTCCGACAGGTGGGCTTGGTATTGGTATCGACCGTTGTGTTATGATGCTTACAAATAGTTCTTCTATTCGAGACGTTCTTTTGTTCCCGACTATGAAGCCAATTGACGATTAAATTTAAAAGCCGCCAAGTGCGGCTTTTATAAATGTAGAAAGAAAGTGTGAAAACGCAGAAATTATGTAGAAAAAATCATCATAATAACAAAACACCCGGCTCCTACGGAGCCACCCTCTTTACTAAATTTGAGTTACCCCAAAATTTCAACAAGACTGGGCTAAAGTGATTATCCTGCAATGTGTTATCGTGTTTGATTTGTGCAAAGTTTCAATTTAAAAATCGCAATATCCC
>Ga0123355_10004020_pt1 | contig 21301 bp, 11 predicted proteins | sample TergutEmb28metaG_3_FD_89872 | JGI IMG/M metagenome (GOLD analysis project Ga0123355, IMG submission 89872) | Embiratermes neotenicus P1 segment gut microbial communities from Petit-Saut dam, French Guiana - Emb289 P1 | ecosystem: Host-associated > Arthropoda: Insects > Digestive system > Gut ...
GACGTGAGATAGACATAGAAGGCATTGATGTTATTCGGATTCCTGTTAAAACATGGGCAGCATTCAAAACAGCCCCTGGTGGGTTTGTTGATGAACTTGGTGAATTGCATCTCCGCGTATTGAGTGATTGGCTTCCAACAAGCGGATATAAACAAGATAAGTTCATAACAGCACAAGTATTTCCGATGGACACAACTATTGATGTCCCGACTTACCAACCCGAACTATGGATTGCTATAACAAAGGAATAGTTAAAAAATGCAACAAATTTGTACTAAACTAAACTTAAATACCCCGGTTTTTGCGTTGATTTTGATACAATGCGTTTGCGCATCAAAATCAATAGCAAAACACCCCGGTTTTTGCGTTGATTTTGATACAATGTGCTTGCGCGTCAATAGAGTTGTAACGAAATACCAAATGAGCGGTCATAAAAGCTCGTTAAAGCCCGAGACTTTTATGACCGCAAATGTAATTTCGTTACAACTCTAATGTCATAGCGAAAGTGCCAGTGTTGACATTGAGTTCGATACAATATAGTTATTACGCTTAAAAATCGGTCCAAGGCAGCGCGGATTTTTGGCGCAAGCCAAGGAAGTACCGCCGACGCGGGCTAAGAAGGCCCGCTAGAAGGTGCTGACGCTTAGATTGTGACAAAAAGACCGCTGCATTGGGTCGATTTTAAAGTGGGGAATGACTATAACACGATTGAGGCCGAAAACACTCATCAGACACGCTTTAGTGATATGTATAACCTATAAAACAATTCGCTCCATCGAGTCCTCCTGCCCCGAGATAGTTTAAGTCTTGATAAATCAGCAATTTTCTCTACAATATTGTTAATGCTCATATTTTCGGTATTAATTGCTACATCCCTTATGTGATTATCAAAAAAATCTATGCAACGGTCTATAGCATTAAACGCAAAGTCTTCGTTGCCAATAAACGGCAACATTCTCTTTTTCAGTCTGCGTTTTATCTCATCATGCTTTGCATACAATATGTAATGATGTAATTCAAATCCTTCAGAAATTATTTTTTCTATAATTTCACGATAATACACGGGATTAACAAGTGTCATAGGAACGATTACTATCCCATCGTACTTCACGGCAATCATTTTTAGAATTTTATAGTTCATCTCTCGCCATAAAGGGATATCTTGAAAATCACCCTCCGAAAACAAACCATTTGTGTTGTGTTTTATGAAATATCCAACATTTTCAGGGTCATATATAAATGAGTTGGGCAATCTACGGTTCAACTCTTGAGCGATTGTTGTCTTCCCTGCGCCGAATGCTCCATTTAGCCATATAATCATAATGTTTACCTTTCATCGTGATCTTGTGCTACTTTGCTCGATTATTCAAACAAATCGGCATATATACCTGTGTTATGTAATGATAACATTAATTTATCCTCAATGATGCGATAAATCAATAGCCAATTGCCCTTGATATGACATTCACGAAAGGCTGATAGCCGTCCCTTTAACGGATGGACGCGGTACTTATAACAATTCGCCTTTAAATCGGCCTCGTCTGTCGCCGAAAACGCGTTGAAACGTTCGCGATTTTCGGCTCGGACGAGACCGTTTAAAGGGGGAATTGCTACATATTTTATAGTCAATTAAATCAAAAGCTATCCGCATCTTCGTTTACCCAATCTTCATACAAAGAGGCAATGTATTTTTCGGTTTTGTACTTGCTTTGGTACAAGCTATCTGATTTTTCGTATTCGTTTTGTGATAAGAGCAGCTCTATTTCGTTGTTTATCATTTTTAATTCGGCCTCTGCTTCATGAATTTTGGATTCGATAGAAATATGAATTTTCGGTTTTTCTTTTTTTGACATTGGCGGGGCTTTCTTTTTTTGTGATACTGGGCTAGATTGTGGATTTGTTGCAGTAGTGCTGAGCTTACAATAGTCGTCATAGCTTCCATCAAACGTATTAATCTTGCCGTTTTTCATGCTCCATATCTTTGACGCAAACTGATTTAAGAAAAAACGGTCATGCGAAATAAACAGCATCGTACCGTCAAAATCCGCAACAGCATCTTCGATCCATTCCCTTGACTCGATATCTAAATGGTTGGTAGGTTCGTCCAAAATCAAGAAATTGACTTGAGTTTGCATAAGCAAGCACAGTTTTAGACGGCTTCTTTCACCCCCAGAAAGATTGCCGACTTTTTTTGTTATATCGTTTGCATTAAAACGAAAACGCGCAAGGATGCTACGTATCTTTTCTACTGGATGTGGTGATATATCGCGCAAGGTATCAAGCACTGTGGCGTTTTCATCATCAAATACGATTATTTGAGACAGATACGCAATTTTCATGTTGCTACTTACCTTGACTAGGCCGCTATCTATTGGCTCTTCACCCATTATTATTTTAAGGAGTGTGGTTTTGCCGCAACCATTGGCTCCAATTAGTGCAATGCGGTCATGCCTACCGATGCTAAGATCTACATCTTTGAGTAGAACATTGGTACCGTATGATTTTTGCACCGATTCGAGGGATACTACCTCTTTTGCCGCATGTCCGCCGCTGTTAAAATCCTCTGTCAATTTGCTTGATGAGAGTGGTTTTTCTGACTTTGTTTTTTCGATATGTTTTATGCGTGAATACACGGCGTGATGCTTTGTTGTATATCTATCATTTTGTAAATACCATTTTGCTCTTTCTTCAAGGCGCTTGATTTCTTTTTGTTGGCGTTCATATTGCTCAAGTTGTAGAGTATATCTGCGCTGTTTTTCTTCTGCAAACCAAGTGTAATTGCCGCTATAAAAATGTGCTTTACCCTCTTCTAAATCAATTATCCGGGTAATTACATTATCAAGGAACACTCTGTCATGTGAAATAACTACGACAGTACCCTTAAACTCACGCAGAAACCCTTCCAACCACTTTAAAGAAGGTAAGTCGAGATGGTTTGTGGGCTCGTCTAAGAGCAAGATGTCACAGTCATGCAAAAGAATACGAGCTAGATTTACCCGCGTCTTTTCTCCTCCGCTTAGTAAGTTGAAAAAGCCACTTCTCATGGTTGTGCCAATGTTCATTCCGTTGCAAATTTTTTCGATTTTAAACTCTACGTCATAGCCACCAAGCCGTTCATATTCTTCCATGAGTTGACCGTATTTTTGTAGAACTACTGGGTCTTCGTTACCTTCTATATTTTTCATGTCATTGTAGATGTCTGTAACTACTTTGAAGGAAGAACGCAGGATGTCTTCGACTGTATTTTCATCACAAAAATCAGGCATTTGCGAAAGGACTTCCACCTTTTTGCCTGATGCTTTTGATACAGTTCCGTTATCATAAGGTTCGTCTTCTGCCAATATTTTGAATAAAGTTGTCTTGCCAGAGCCGTTTTTGCCCAGTAGTCCAATTTTTTCACCCTTATAAATTTCTAAAGTGATACCGCGAAGTACGTGATTGGAACCGTAATACTTGTGTAACCCGTGTACTGATATATCAATCATAATAATTCTCCTTTATATTTATTGTTATTACACATCAAAATAAAAAACCCCTGCACAGACTGTTTTGTCCGCGCAGGGGTTACCAAACATTTATGAGCCGAAATTAAGCAGCCGATATCTTTGGTGACAGGCATTCAAAACAATTGTTTCCGAAAAAAGGACGCAAATATCCCTTGGTCGAAATTGCAACAAATGCGCGTCTGCTCATGATACCGCTTCCGGGGAATTGTCTAGCATTATTCCAGAGCAAAAATTGTTTCATACCTTTCACCACCTTTCTTGATAAACATATTAGAGTTTCATTCTAATTAGGACTTTATTCTAACACAATTTTAAGGAAGTTCAAGCCTCCCAATATAATTTAGATAAATATCTATTTGCTGGTTGCGTTTACCATTTATGTATACAGCTTCATGAACGATCACTTTTTCGATAAAATCATTTAGTACAGGCGCAGTAAGCGTCGTAAACTGCGTATGACGATTGATTAAATCGATGAAGGTTTCTGCCTTTGTGCTTTTATTGATATGAGTATTTATTTTTGATTGTAAATGTATGATTTCGTCTTCAAGGATTTTAATATTATTTTCATACTCCATGAGTAGGTTTGAGAAATGATATTCCGGTATTTTGTCAAGTGCATAGGCTTCATATAGCTTTTTTATCTGTTCGTATTGTCCCTCGTATCGGAGTTTGAGCCTTAGTAGTTTGTTGTTGCTTTCATTTATTTCTGTTTCCCGGCTCGCTGATGTGATTTCTTGTACGCGCTTTAGAAATTCTGCTTTATTGTTTTTTACATAATAGCAAGTGTGCTTTATTGTATCTAATATTAGTTCTTCGGCGGCTTTTGCTCTTATATAATGGATGGTACAAGCACTGCTACTACTGCGATAACTCGTGCATACATATTCGCTACTAGGCTGGGAGTCGTTTGATTTGCTCTTTTTGTGATACATCTTGCTGTTACAGTCTGCGCAAAACAACATACCTGTTAGTGGATTTTTGGGGTCAGATGTAGTCGATTGCCTCCGCTTTGTTTTTCTTAGCCGTTGTACATTTTTAAACAGTTCTTCTTCTATAATAGATGGGTGCGAATCTTTAAAAATCAACATATCAAGGTTTTTTTCCCGCTTTTTTGTTTTGTAGCTGTAGCTTATGGTTTTATTAAGCACCTTCCAACCCATATATTCTTCACGTTTTAAAATATTTGCGATGCATGATGGAGACCACTTTGTGGGGCTTGATGCTTGCTTACCGGGTACACTTACACCAATTTTATCCCAATGTGCAGAAGGTGTTAGGATATTTTCATGACTGAGTTCGTTTGCGATTTGCTGAATGCCTTTGCCCTCTAGTATGCTAAAAAAAATGCGCTTGATTATGGGGACAGTATCCTCATCCAAAATCCATGATTGGCGGTCATGACTATGCAAATAGCCATACGGAATAGCACCAGACACACGCTTACCGTTTTTTGTACGTGTTTCGTTTATTGCGCGTATTTTTCGGCTTGTGTCCCTTGCATGCCACTCTGAAAATAGATTTCTAAAGGGCATAAAATCATCTTCACCTCTAGCAGTGTCTATAGATTCTGAAACAGCGATTAGTCTTATGTCTTTACCTTGCAACTCCTCTAAAAAAAGCCCGACACGTAAGTGGTCACGGCCTAATCTCGACATGTCTTTTATACAGATCTGCTCTACTTGGTTACTTTCTACCATATGCATCATTTGCATAAAAGCTGGTCTATCCCAGCGGGTGCCACTCCAACCGTCATCAGATAAGTGAACTGTGTTGGTTAGGCCATTTTTACAGGCGTATTCCTCTAAATACTGTTTTTGATTTTCGATTGAAAGTGATTCATTTTCTCGTGCATCTTCTTTTGATAATCTGCTATATAAAATTGTGTATTTTGTTTTGTGTGTATCAATAGGTGGATGCACTTAGTCGCACCTCCCTTTCGATTGCGCTAAGCAGTTTGTCTTCGATTGTTTTTTTGCTGGTTTGACTAAAAAATATAGATATTTTGTATATGGTTGCTCCTGATTTTTTTGTAAATGTTGGCGGTTGATTTACAGGTTTTTTGTATTGCTGCAAGTGTTTATTTATTATGTTATTTTGTGGCACTATATCTATAGACCTTCTTTTAGAGCAAAACCCATTGGGGTTTTGTATAGCCGGGATCCACCAGTTGCCAGAAATTCTATTTAAATATAGTTGCATCCGCCGCACATTTTCTCCTGAAGAACCTTCGCGTAGGGCAGTGCCTGGATATGCCCCTGGGTTACGAAGCCCAAAGTTGGTCGACATTACGATGTTTACATCAGATGGGTAATAATGCCTGAGTATTTCTAGTGCAGAATATCCTCTTAGTGCCAAAGCCTGCGAACCATGCTGGGACATGCCGGGGCAAGTCGATGTGGTGCCATTACAGTATTGTGTGAAAAATGGTTCTACACGACCTGGTCTTCTCACAAACCGGTTGAAGATTCCGTCTACTATAAGTGCAACATTTTGGAATATCTCGCGACCATAAATAAATTTTTGATCGAATTGTGTGTTATTTGTGATATCAAATGCACGTCCGCGGCTGCGATACCAATGCGTAAACAGCCTGTTGAGTGCAAATGATATTTGCGCGTAAACATTGGCTTCGATGGCTACTGGATGCCAAAATGGATATATCTCTGAGCAGGCGACGTTGACAATATAATCGCGGAAACGCACCCGTACGTTGCGAGCATTGGCATTGGGTGAACCTAGATGAACGGTAATAAATTCTGGAATGACCACTTCGTTGGCTAGGGGGACTTCTGCTGGTACAGGAGCGTCAGAGGGTCTAAAGGTCTGCACATATTCGTCTATATCGATGGGTTCTGGATTAAAGACCTGGATTATTTCCCTGGGTTCAAAAGGCTCCATTTTTGTGACATCCATTGGGCCTTCATAATCGTATTCGTAATCGGGGAGGGGTCTATCTTCGTCTACACCATGCTCTGGCGAAACGTAGATCTCTTCTTCATCGGGTTCTCCTGAGACAATTGGTTCCACATGTACATTTAGGATCGAGGTAATTTCGTCAAAAATTTGTACTCCGTATACAGAAACACCCATGTAGCCATGAGCCTTTTGGACGTATACATCTACTGTAGTAAAGTAGGATTTCTGTTTGAGGCCGCATTCTCCAGCCAAATCTGGGCATTCGAACTCTACTGTGGGTGTCGCGCCATTTTCATCTGTCTCTAAATTGTAAAGAATCTCGCCATTTCTCTTAATTAGTACAGTTGTTGGATCGCCATGTACAGAGTAATCGCCAGCATGGAGCTGGACTTTTAAGAAACCTCTTCCCATATCATCACCTTTTTGTGGAATGTACTACTAATTATTATATTGGCAAGGCTTGAAGATGTTACGAAAAATAAAACGCCGTCTATGCAAGGTATTGTCTTTTGCATAAACGGCGTTTTGGTTTGTGTATATATTATTATGGTCAGTTATTAAGGGGCTTGGGAAACAAGTTTATTAAAATCACTTGCAGACCTACGTGCATATAAATCCAATATAAATTCGCGTTCGTCTGGTTCGAGCGCAGCTAACTTTGCGTCTCTGTCTGGGATGTCAAAAATGCTCATGAGTTTTATTTCGCCCTTATCTATTTTTGCCTGCATAGGGTGCGCAATTCTTTTCATTTTGCATAAATCATATTCTGCCTTCATGATACTACCTCCTCTACATTTTACGCTCTAATTGCGTAGCTTTACGAGCCGAAATGATACGGATAATAGAATCATCCACGCGCCAGCAATGTACAACCGTTAGAAGTCGCATCGTTTGACTAATGCCAATTATAATTAATCGTTCTTCATCACGTGAATGTTCATCATCCATAAATGTTTCCTGTTCGTCTAAAACAAAAACAGTAGCGGCTTCTTCAAATGATATGCCATGTTTCACTATATTGCTTTCCGCTTTTATCTTATCCCAAACAAAGTGATGCCCGTGAAGTTCATAATATATATCTTCATGCATTATTGTTTACCTTTTGTAATGATTTAAATGACAAAATCCAAATTAACAACGAAGGTGCGTACTCTACCTTTATGATGATTATATCACGGAAATAATGACTGTCACAATATTAAACGATTATCGTAAATCATCGTCGATAACACATCCCTTAACAAACCCTCTCAATTATATTGCTGTTTCTGATAATCCCATTTGATTACTCGAATCAACTACCAGTCGTTCTAATCTTTCGCCCAATCGGCTTAATACTTCGTTAGCTATTGTTCCCGTTTGTTTTGCGATTTCACAAGCGGTGATCACTGCACTACCGGATTTGCCTATAATTACTACGGTATCTCCTTGTTGTACATTTTTGATATGCGTGATATCGACCATCATTTGATCCATGCAGATGCGCCCTATAATTGGTGCTTTTTGTCCATTTATGAGTACATGTCCTTCCCCGCATGACAGGCCGCGAGGGACGCCGTCTGCATATCCTATAGCCAGCACTGCAATCTTCATGTGTTTTGATGCTAAAAATGCCATGCCATAACCGACAGGTTCGCCTGGTAAAACGGTTTTTATTGCGCTTATGCGCGATTTAACAGACAAGACAGCCCTTAGCTTTGTGTTGTACGAGGTTGTATCTTCATGAGTGCTTAACATGCCAAAAAGAGCAATCCCAATTCTGGCATAATCACATGATAGATTGGGGTAGTTGAATACACCATAACTGCTTTGTATATGCGATTTTGGCGGCTTTATCCCGTGCGATTTTAGTTTTTTTAGGACATCATAAAACTTGCGTATTTGTGCATTTGTGTAGTTTATGTCGGACTCGACTTGGCTATCCATTACGTTGCAGTGCGTATAGATTCCATTAATAATAAGATTTTTTAATTTAAATATTTTGAGAATTTTATTAATATTTTCTGACCGTTCTCCTAATCGGCGCATACCTGTATCGACGGCGACATGAACCATAATTTTTTTGCCATAATTATTTAAAGAAACGGCGTGATCATAATCTACTACAGTCTGGGTTAGACGGTATTTTTCGATTAAATAAAAGTTTTTTGTATGCGTGTAGCCAAGGATTAGAATCTCGCCTTTAATACCGTTTTGTCGCAGCAGCGCACCTTCGGATGCCGCCGCTACACAAAACTGACGGATACCGATTGCGTTTAGCTCTTGAGAAATTTCTACTGCGCCATGTCCGTATGCATTTGCTTTTACAGCGGGCATTAATAGGCATTTTTCTGGCAGTAGACTTCTTAAGACGCGTACATTATGGCGCAAATTGTTCATGTCTAGCTCTATCCATGATCTCATTGTGGCAGTGCTAGAGATATAGCTTCGTCTATGATTTGTTCAAATGTCATACCTATTGCTTTGAGCATATTGGGATAGCGGCTATGCTCTGTAAAGCCAGGTATAGTGTTGACTTCGTTAAAATATATGTCACCATTTGGGGTTAAAAACATATCGACTCGTGCAAACCCACTACATCCTAGTGTCGTGTAAATGACTTTTGCGATTTCCTTTATTTCTTCGGCCTTGTGTGCTGGTATACGCGCAGGGACATGGATGCTTGAGCTTATGAGGTTATATTTTTCTTTATAATCGAAAAAGCCATCCAAAAGCTCTACTTCATCGACTAGTCCGACTGTGAGATCATCATTGCCCAAAACCGCGCAGCCGACTTCGAATCCATCGATATTTTCTTCTATTATAATTTCGTTATCATGTTGGTATGCTAAAAAAATCGCAGTAGCTAAATCCTCCTGGTATAAGACCTTTGTTATCCCAAATGACGAGCCTGATTTTACAGGCTTTACAAACAAGGGATAATTAAGATCATGTACTTGGCTGATTATTTGACATACATCAATGTTTTGTCCAAACACAAGTGATTTTGGGACTTTGATGCCAGTAAGCATAACAAGTTTATGTGCTTTGTTTTTATCCATACATAGTGCAGATGCCAATATGCCGCAGCCTACAATAGGTATCCCGGCAAGTGCTAATAGCCCTTGGATTGTGCCATCTTCGCCATTTTTGCCATGCAAAACAGGTATTGCTGCATCAATGCTTATTGACTCAACGGTATTTTCTCTAAAAATCAAGATACCCTTGGTTTTCATGTCCGGAGAAATTATTGCCTTGGTGCAATCGCTTGGGTTGAGCCAGGTATTGTTTCCAATCTTTTCTATGTTGCCGCTAAAGAGGTACCATTCTCCTTTTTGTGTTATCCCGAGTAACAAAAGTTCGTATTTTTGTGTATCCATGTGGGCTATTACACTAGAGGCGGATTTTAATGAAATATCATATTCCGAAGAGCATCCGCCAAATATGACGGCGATTTTTGGTTTGTTCATTTGATCTATCCTTTCATCTTTAGAAATATTAATAATATACGAAAATAATAAACGAAAACGTCTAAGTCATTGCTGTTGATTTATTAAGATTTTTCTAAAATGCATAAACTACTATTTTATATAGTAATTTTTGTTAAATGAGCAATTATTCATTCCAGACGAATAATTATGCATTGGCTGTCCCAAAAAAACGGTATGGTGTCATACCGCTTTTTTTGCTTAAAATCTACGTTTCATGAAAAATATCCAAAAAATACATATGCGATAAAAATGATAATAAATGCATAACTTGTGTATCCGATGTCTTTAGAGTTGTAACGAAATACCGAATGAGCGACCATAAAAGCTCGTTAAAGCCCGAGACTTTTATGGTCGCAAATGTAATTTCGTTACAACTCAATTGGTAAACCCATAACACAATATACACAACATGCGTGTTGTGGATGGTTATTGTAAAAAATAGATAAGCAAAAAATGATATGTTGATCAAAATTATATATTTTTACTAAATACTTGAACTTATGCGATATATAATGTATTCTGACTAGTAAATAAAGTGAGAAATATCGCTTGATCGGGAAATAAATTGGGAAATATGTAGTTACACATACGCCAATGAAATATTGATTTGTAACAAATGTGCATAAATTGACCATTTGGCGCGAAGGCATTAGTCATTATGACTATGTACTTATAAACGAATAGTTGTAATTCACAGTTTATAGGGGTTATTGGTCGACTCCTATAGGCGAGGAAAAGTGCAGTTATTTTGAAAGGAGAGAAAAAGATGAAGAATGCAAGAAGAGTTGTTGCATTGGTGCTAGCCTTCATAATGACGTTTAGTCTGATGGCAGTACCAGGGTTTTCTATAACTGCAACAGCTAGCAATGGGCCGGTCAATCTGGTTGTCAACGGAGATTTTTCTGATGGCGATACCGGATGGATCAACAATTGGGGTGGAAGCGTTGTACCCAACACAGGCCCAAGTTCGTATGCAAATATGTATAACTTAGACTATGCGCGTGGGCGGATGCGTAGCGATATTATATCGATTACAGAACCTGGCACATATCGTCTAAGCGCATGGGCAATAGACAACGGTGCTGCAATCAGGCCTGTTGACAACCCAGCAGCATATTGGCTGACCGTACAGCTGTTTTTGGCTCATACAGCGCACAATGGTGATACCGGTGGTGACGCTGACTGGGTTTGGCAGTGGGAGCCTGATTGGAGAGGAAGCTCAAGGGTTCCTGCTTCTGTAGTTGATTTTGAAGGCGCTACAAATTGGGTTCAGCTTTCATCTGAGTTTGAACTCACTGCGGAAGTGCTTGCCCTTTATAATTATCAATTTAGGGTAATTTTCCGGTCAGAAGCAAACGAAGCACCATTTAACATTACCGGGATTTCTCTAGTAAGAGTCGATGGCAACAATGGGCCATCAGTCGACAAAGCAGCACTTGCAGCTGCAATAGCTAGTGCTACGGCGCGCGTTCGTTCCACATATACTGCATCTAGCTGGGTGCCTTTTGGTACAGCTTTAGCTTCAGCTCAAGATGTATACAATGATGCAAATGCAACCCAAGTAGCAGTAGATGCTATTGTTGGTGTACTAGAAACCGCAGCGGATAACTTGCTTGTCAACTTGCTTACCAACGGTGATTTTTCTAATGGATCTTCCGGATGGACTATCTCATGGAACGGGGATGCCGTACCCGCCGTTGGACTTGATGGGGCGCATACACCAGACAATATGGGGGTTATTTTTAGTGGACACAATGGCTGGGCTAGCGACACTATTACGTTAACACAAGGCAGATATCGCCTAAGTGCATGGGGCAGACAAGGGACAGCAGGACAAGGCCAAGCGATTCTGTTCCTTACTCATAGCACAGGACTCGGTAGAAACGAAGCAGACAATAGTTGGATGTGGGATGCTAATGGCCCTCTTTACTGGGTAAATGACCAACAACTAAGAGATTCTGCAATAATGACATCAGTCGTCGATTTTACACACACAGATCAGTGGGTATACCAATATACCGATTTTGATATTACCGATCGGTTTATTGAAGTATATGACAATGGTGTATTTAGAGTCGGTTTCCGCGGATGGGGGAGCGACGGTATAAATTTGACCGGTATTTCCTTGGTCAGGCTGGATGACAATAATCAAACAGTCGATAAAGCAGCTCTTGGTGCAGCAATAACAGCGGCACTAGGACGGCAGCAATCAAACTACACACCTTCTAGTTGGTCAATTTTAGAAAGCGCATTGCAAAATGCACAAAATGTATTTGTAAACGATTCTGCAACTCAAAATGAAGTCAATACTGCTGCAAGTACATTGCAAACCGCAATGACCAACTTAGTACCAATAGGTGGAGGAACTCAGCCTACAAATAACCTAATCCCCAACGGTTGGTTTGATAACAATATGGACTATTGGGGCGGATCCACCTGGGCGCTAAGTATTCAAAATAATAGCGGTCCAAGTGGTCATGAGTTTATGGCAAGAACCGGTGCGGATGGCTGGAATCGGTTTGTTGGCGACACTATAACAATCGATATCCCTGGTACGTACCGCCTTAGCGCATGGGGTAGGGATGTTGGTTTTGTAGGAAGAATCCCAGAGCCTCAAACAAACTCTCAAGTATTTCTAACTCGTGCAAATCATGACGGTGCAAGCGGACAAGACCACGATGGCGGCTGGACTTCGAATCCTCTAAATGTGGGTAACTCAAGGGTCGTACCATCCGTTCTTGACTTCACAGAAGAGCCAGATTGGGTTCACCTCTCGAGGGACTTCGAACTCACAGAAGATATACTTGCTCAGTATAACAATACGTTTAGAGCTGCTTTCCGTTCAGAACTTGCGGGTGCCTTTTATGTTGCTAGCATAACCCTCATAAGATTGTGTGACGAATGCGGCGAAGAAGCAGGTACCTGTGATTGCCTAGACTGGGCTCAGCTAAGAGCTGTGATTCAAGTAGCCGAAGCGATAGTTGCAGAATCATTGTATACGCCAACAACATGGGCAACACTGCAACAGGCCTTAACACATGCGAGATATGTTTTGAACAATCAAAGCATGACTCAAACCGATGTGGACAATGCCGCTTCTGATTTGCAAAGTGCAATTAATGGCTTAGTGCAAATTCCTATAGAAGATTTTAGGGCAGCACTTGGTGTACTCTTAGCTCAAGTTGCAGGTTATAACCAAGTAGAGTTTACGACTGCAACGTGGAATATTTTTCACGCAGCTCGCTCAGATGCCCAAAGCGCATATGACAACACAAACGCAACAATACAGCAGTTGATTGATGCTTATAGCAGATTGGTAACTGCAAGAAGTAATCTTTTAAGAATCCAAGATTCTGGTATGCTCTTTAATGGGGATTTCTCCAATGGAACAGAAGGATGGGGCGGTTCTACCTGGGCTCTTAGTGTTGGGCAAAATACAGGCAGAAACCAACTCAACCAATCTGTCTATAGAGCTCATGTTACCCCTGGGCATCATCGTATGTATAGTGATGTAATCTATCTCACAGAGCCTGGTTGGTACTTCTTAGGCGGATGGGGTGTATCTGCTGCGGATGCAGTAAATGCCCATTTGTTCCTTACCAATGGTGAAAGTAATGGTGCTGCAGAAAATGACCGTGATTGGATATGGACATATCAACCGGAAAACAGAGGTACTGCAAGAGTACCAGCTTCTATTGTAGATTTTTCTGGTACAACAACATGGGTATATGGTTATCGTGCTTTTGAACTTACAGCAGATGACCTTGATGTATACAACAACCGTTTTAAAGTTGTGTTTAGGACAGAGGCAAATACTGGTCCGTTACAAATCACTGGTATCCGTTTAGAAAGAGCTTGTGACGATTGTTTGTATGCACCATGTTTGTGTGATGCAAACGTCGACAAAAGCGAGCTTGCACTAACTATTGCGGACGCAGAATCCAGAGTAGAGCCAGCTCTTTATACACCAGAAAGCTGGGCTGCCATGCAAACTGTGCTGGCATTTGCAAGAGTGGTTTATGTATACCCATTTGCAAATCAAGGCATTATTGGTGAAGTTACCGATGACCTAAAAGCAGCGATCGTTGCACTTGTTCCTGTATCGGCCAATGATGCAAGAGATCAGCTAGGCGCACTCATAACTTATGTGCAAGGCTTTAATCAAGCCAGCTACAGCACATTAACCTGGCCAATTATTGTAGAAGCTTTGGCTGATGCTCAGGATGTCTACGATTACAATGATTCTACTATTCCTGATTTGGTTGATGCATACAACATGCTACGAGCAGCAATAGGTAGGTTGCGCCCAGCTCAATCATATCCGCTGCTTCTTAATGGAGATTTCTCTGAAGGTGTAGAAGGTAGAGCTAGATGGAATAGTACGGCTTTGTGGAATCTAACCTCTAGCGCGAATGACGGCCTTAGTGCTATCAATACATCTCCGACCATGGGAAACATTGTTCAAGGATGGAACCGTTTCACAAGTGATGTAATAAATATTACAGAACCTGGTTGGTATAGCCTAAGTGCATGGGGTAGAGCTCCAGGAAGTTCACCTGGTGCGGGCTTCCATGTGTTCCTAACCTACGAGTATCATAACGGTGCTCCAGAAAATGACAGTGACTGGCGTTGGCAACAACCGTATGTCAACTGGGAAGTACCCAATATGGGTGGTCCACAAGGTTCTAGAGTAGTGCCATCTATTATTGATTTTTCTGGTGAACATCAATGGTTGCAACAAGCCGCTGTATTTGAAATTACAGAAGCTCTGATCAATGCTCACAACGGTAGATTTAGAGTGGCTTTCCGAGTGGAAGGCAATAGCGGTACAATGAACTTGACAGGAATGCGATTAACTCTTGTTTGTGAAGATTGCAAAATGGATCCATGTCTATGCGACGAAGATATTTGTAAAGATGCCTTGGCACTAGCAATAGCCGAAGCGGAAACATTTACAAATGAAATACTCTTTGTGCCTACGACATGGCTTGCATTGCAAGATGCATTAGGCACTGCAAGAGCAGTATATGCAAATCAATTTGTTACACAGTCAATGATCGATTATGCCGAAGAAGCGTTGTTGGACGCAATAGACTTGCTAACACCGCGGACTATTTCGGATTTAAGAGAAATGCTTTCAGCACTGATTGCAGACGCACTACTCTTAAACGAAAATGACTACAGAGAAGGAACATGGAATATCTTCTTTGGTACTCGTACCGCTGCTCAAGCTGTTTACGGAAACAATACAGCCACAGAGATTATGCTAGCAAATGCATACCTAAACCTACGTGCAGGTATTGCCCAACTAGTAGAATTGCCTCCAGAAGTAATTGAAGGCGACGAGTTCTTTGATGACGGTTTTTCTAGGGTTCACCCACCATCAATAAGCGGTTGGGTAAATGACTGGCGCGGGACTATTCACCCATTAGACATACCAGAAATGCCAGCAGATCATTATATGGTTGTAGCTGATCAGCATGCTGTCATGCTAAAACCTGTGTCTTTACAAGCAAACGTACGCTACAGATTTAGTGCATGGGTCAGAGGTGGAGCTGGTACCAATGTTTCTGGCGTATTTATAACCCCGACTCTTGGCACACCTATAACTGGTGGTCAACATGCCACTTTGTGTCATGACACATGGTGCGGATGTGAAGCACACAGATTAGCAAGTATCTTTGCAACAAACGTACCTGATTGGGAACTCAGGTATGAAGATTTTATCCTAGAGGCAGATTTTGAAGGTCAGGTTATGATTAGGTCATGGCCAGGTGGCCCGCTTCACATTAACGATATAAGAATTACCGCAATGGAAACCTTTGACGCGTATGGTGTAACATTTGGCGTTGTAGGCACTGGCGGTACGTTAACAGCCGCAATTGGCGCACATGCAATCCAGCACGGTGCTGCTGTAAGAAGCGGTACTTCTGTCACATTTACTGCAACCCCAGATCTTGGTTTTACCATTGACAGATGGGTAGTAAACACTACAGAAATTAACGGTGATAACCGTACGTTTACAACTACAGTGACTGCCGACACCGATGTAAGGGTCTACTTCCGCCCTGCAGAAGGTGTAGTGCTTACTCATAGTGTAGTAGGTAACGGCACAATGGTCGCAAGGGCCAATGGAAGAACTGGCATAAACTCAGGCACAATTGTGCCAAGTGGTTCAGGTATTTCACAAGGCTTCTCGCTTGCGTTTTTTGTTACACCGGATGCTGGTTATGAAGTCAGCCACTGGATCGTGAATGGTCAAGTCGTGCCATTTGTAGGTAGACTGTATACAGTGCCATATCTTATTGGCGTTGGTGTACAAGATAGTCTTACCTTTGATGTACAGGCGGTGCTTCAACCTGTAGACCCAACAGGGGGACGTTTTGATTCAAATTCATCCTTTAACACTACAAATAGAGGCCAACTTGGTGTAAACATTAATCGTGAAGCCTCCCATTTTGTAACTGCTGCTGGTCTAAACAGCGTGTATACAGATGCATTTATTGCTTCTCTTGCTCCTTTTGGGATGATAAGGTTTATGAACTTCACCCATACAAACAATCGTTATACTGTGTCCAACTGGAGTGCATCAGAAGCAGATATGTGGGGAGAAGTTATAGCTCTTTCCAATGTTCTTAATGCGGATATCTGGATATGTATCCCTGCAAATGCCAATGACGGTTATATCAGAGCCTTGGCAGAGCTTATGGAAACTCACTTAAACGAGCATATCAAGGTATATGTAGAATGGGGTAACGAGATTTGGGGTTTCGAGCCTCAGCGCAATGTAAACAGGCGCATGGTTCAAGAAAGAAGTATCCCAGAAGATACCCGTGATATTTGGGCAGCTCACCAATTGTGGTGGGAGTGGTCTGACTATTTCCATTTTGCTCAAAGGACTGCAGAAATCGCCTTTATCTTCCGCGAAGTGTTTGGTGATGATGTAAGGCCAATTGATGTAAACAGTAGAATCAGGCCGGTCTTGACATGGCAAGTAATCCCCAATGCTTTTGCACCTATGCTTGAATGGCTAAGTGGTACAACTCAAACTCCTACCCATTCTGATATAAGGTTCCGCAATCCTCACACCTATTTATGGGCAGTAGGTATTGCACCATATTTCTCTGAGCCAAACAGTGCAGTAGCAACAGATGTAGATGCAATTCATCGTCATATGCTCAATAGTATTGTTGGTCAAGAAAATACTCTAAGAGCAATAATCAACAACGCTAACCAAGCGGGGCTTGTTGGTGGAGCAGTCACTTATGAAGGTGGGCCTCACCATGTGGGAGACGGTAATACAAACATGCTTACACGTGCCGCAGCACAAACACATCCGCTTATGACAGAATTAATAAACTACTATGTTATGACAATGTGGTACGCACTCGGAGGCGGCTTGTATACCCATTACAGGCATCTAGGACCAGCAAGTCCTTGGGGACACTGGGGAGTAAAAGACGATGTAGCCCTCGAGCAGTTCAAGTTTGCGGCAAAGTATGCTTCCATGCTATGGATTTCGCAGCAGACAAGAGGCACTTTGGCACCACGCCCAGATGTTCAAGAGGGTGAAGAGTTTAGAAACCCGATCCAAAACCCATCTTTTGAATACGATAATCCTCGCATCCATTGGCACTTAAGCCAAGGCTGGACAATCGACACCAGCGGCTCAGTAGATGGACAAAACGCACTACAATTCCAAGGATCGTATGCAGCACAAGGCGGTTGGTTTGAGGTTAATAATCCTCAGTTTGTACTCGAAACCAACTCCGAATATGTCTTTAGTTTTTGGCATAGAGGCGAAGCTGGATTTAAGGTAATCGTCGAAGGTGGAGGCATGGAATTTTATGCTATCACCGAGTATAGCGACGAGTGGGTTGAGTATCTCATACCGTTTTATACCGCCAACGGCGTACTATTTAATATAAAAATCGGTCATGAATGGAATGCGAATCCCGGTACCAATCCAGAAGACGGCAGACTTTGGGATCGCGACGCTTGGTTTGACTTCTTCCATATCGAAGAGAACATGATAAACAATCCGTCCTTTGAAAGAGGGATAACCGGATGGGCTCATGGTCTTGGTTGGATAGGAGATCAAAACTACGAAGTAACTAGCGCACACGCTTTCCATGGAAATAACTCGCTAAGATTTTTTGGCCCAGTCACACCTGATGGACTCAACTCATCTGAGTTTACGTTAAAGGCTGGCTATGATTATCGTCTAGTCTTCTATCATAGAGGTAGCGGAAACGTTAATGTCCCGATAGAAATAGCCAATATAAGCCTAACGACCCAACAAAGTGACGACTGGAACAGATACGAAGCATGGTTTAACACAACCAACATGAATGCGTTAACAGATTATCTTAGGTTATCAACAACTGGTGCAGTAACGGCCTCATATTTAGACAACTTTATGTTGTTTATAAGCAGAAGGCCAGAGCCAGTAGCCTGTGATTGTGATGATCCATGTGATTGTCCGACATGTGATTGTGATTGCGATGATTGCAACGAGCCACCATGTGATTGTGACGACCCATGCGAATGTCCGGATTGTGATTGTGATTGTGATGATTGCAATGAGCTACCGCCATCTTGCTTGGGCGATGTCAACCGAGATAGAGTCGTAGATATAGAGGATATGCGTCTCATATTACAATATATAAACGGCGAAATAACAGCAGATGACTTGTGTCTAGTTGCAGCGGATGTTGATCGCAGTGGCACCATTGACTTTATAGATCTAATGTGGATTGAGTTCATAATTATGGGATTCTTTAGTCCACAGGACTTAGGGTGTACATGCCATGAATGCAACCCCATTGATGATGATTCGGCGCGGTCATTTTCACCAGTAACTGCATCAGGATTTCAAACATTGCTTGCGCAAGGTACATTAAACAACTCAGTCCTTGCTTCGTTAGTTGGTAATGGACCCAACTCAGGGTTTATTACACCAATTCCTGCGACAGACAATGTTTACCTATCATTAGAAATGACAATTGTTGGTGGCAATGTAAATATTACTATTTCAATAGACAGTGATGGTGCTGGAATAGCAAGTGGTGGCTTTACGTTATCTGTAGCCAACGATGCTGGTAATACTGGTGCTATAGCACCAGTAAATGGCAGCTGGGTTAATGGTACTGCTATAAGTCCTACTCAATTACTTCTTGGTATGCTTGGTGTGCAATATGGAACAACTAATGTAAGTGCGCAATTTTCAAGGCCGCCAATGCCTCCAGGTCCCCCAACTGCATCTACTATTTATAATAGCTACATTGTATTTGGAGAGTTGGGAACAGTAACATTTACAATCCCAGCAGGCTTTATTGGGTCAGCGGAGTTTTCGTTACCTACTCGTAATTTTGCTAGTGTAACAGGTTTTCCTCCTATAACTGACCAACACAATGTAGTAGTAACGTCACCACCGCTTATAATCGCTACTCCCACCATAACGACCCATCCATCTGACCTAACCCGTGAAGTAGGCCAAAATGCTACATTTAGCGTAACAGCAACAGGATCACCGGCCCCTACATTCCAATGGGAAATCTACGATGGCGGCGGTGTTTGGTTGCCAATCGGTGGTGCGACAAGTGCAACACTTACTGTTGCAAATGTAGACCTAAGCATGAGTGGTAACGAATATCGTGTGGTTGTGACAAATGCAATTGGCACAGTAACATTAGAATCAGATGAAGCAATCCTTACAGTGGTGCCAGCAACACAAACTCCACAATCGCCACAACCACCAGGGCAAGGAACAACAAGTCCATCTCCATCACCAGCTCCTAGCCCAACCGCACCGCCATCAGCCAACGTCACCACACCAACTACACCCACACATCCACTAATAATCCCACAAAATCGCACAACGGTGACAATAGATGGCGCACTAGGCCGCAATGCATCGGTCATAACATTTGATTTATCGACACGACCAACAAGCCCTTATATCGGCGCAGCATTTTATGTAGATGATTTGCTTGCGGTAATCGAAGCTGAGGGTACGATTGTTGTCCAAATCGGTAGGTTTAGCGCACATGTAACGTATGATCAACTAGTCGAATGGGATCTAGAAGGAGTAGAGATTGTAACAATACTTCTACATTCTCCAAACGAAAACGTTAACATGGGAGCGGCAACAACTAGTGTTATTGTTGGTCAAGATGCAATAAACACAGGTTTATTAGACATGATGCACAACTTTGCTGTGCTTGCAGATGGTAATGTGGTAGAAACTGCATCACCAGCTACCATTTCGGTAAATCTGGCCGGCCTCAACTTGACACCAGAGCAGTTAATCAGATTGACGGGATTTGTATTTGATGCATCATCCCAAGATTATGTATTACTGCCTGGTGAGTTTACAGAAGACGGCAGAACATTCACATTTGAGTTTGACGACAGTGGAATCATTGGCATCATGGTTTATACGCACCCGGCAGTGCTAATGCGTTTGGTAATAGGTTCTTTGACCTACTCACTAAACGGAGAAAGCATGTTGAGCGATGTGGCACCTCATATAGCTCAAAACCGTACTTTAGTGCCAATCCGAATAATTGCCGAAGCACTGGACGGAACCCCCCGCTGGGATGGAGAAAACAGAGTGGCATATATCTACTTTGACGATGTCACACTGCGGCTCCCAATGGGTCAACCACTGCCATACGGCCTAGGAGTCCCAGTAATGCAAAGCGGTCGTGTCTTTGTACCAATGCGCTATGTATCACAACTGATAGGCGCGGGAGTATTTTGGGATGCGGCAAACAGAGCAGTTTATGTTTTTGTAAGGTAGTATTAATAGAATATTTTGCAATAAAAAGAGGCTGTCACAGTTGTGGCAGCCTCTTTTTTATACAAATTAGTAGCAAAAGCGAAAGAAATAAGAAAAAGAAAAGGTATCTATTGAAAATCATAAAAATACATATTATAGTATTTATTGCCAAATATGTAACATTTATGTATGCATTTGTCGGAACAGTAACAAAGTGCTGACCTTGTATTGTATTGGGGGGTACGCCATATGCTAAGCAGCTACCTGTTTCAACTAAAAGAGCTTATGAAAAGTTTTCATTTAATTACAGGAATATCCACCATTGCTTTTGATGATCAGTTTAATGTTATCGCGTGGTTGGAGCATGATGACTGGGGGTTTTGCAAAATTCTACGAATGGATCCGATTGCCGAAGCAGACTGCATCAGGCAAGACCACTGCGCATATAAAAAGTGCTTCGAACTCAACTCTCTCTACCTATATAAATGCCACATAGGGCTATATGAAGCAGTTGTGCCTATAAAGTTCGGCAGTATTATCGTGGGCTACATAGCATTCGGGCAGATGATAAGAGACAATGACTCCGACACCCATTGGGATGAAGTAAAAAAGCGATGCTTAAA
>Ga0123355_10004021_pt1 | contig 21301 bp, 14 predicted proteins | sample TergutEmb28metaG_3_FD_89872 | JGI IMG/M metagenome (GOLD analysis project Ga0123355, IMG submission 89872) | Embiratermes neotenicus P1 segment gut microbial communities from Petit-Saut dam, French Guiana - Emb289 P1 | ecosystem: Host-associated > Arthropoda: Insects > Digestive system > Gut ...
CCGGGAATGTCAGTTGAACCTAAGGTCTGGTTGCGATAAAGTTTGCTGCGGGAGTCGAGTCCCGAGAGTTTTTTATGGGATCTGCCGGGACGCAGAAACCAATTTGTACCGGATCATCACCATCGAGCGGGAATACGGATCTGGTGCCGGGGAGATTGCCTCGAAGCTGGCCGCGAAGCTTGGCTGGAGGCTTTGGGACCGGGAGCTCACAGCCGAGATTGCGCGGACGGCGAACGTCGACCCGGAATCGGTTTCCCTGTGCGAGGAGCGGGTAGACAGCGCGTTTCAGAAACTGGTTAAGGTGTTCTGGCGCGGCAGTTACGAACGTGGCGCCGACATTGAACACCCCCCCTTCGGCCCCGACCGACTGGTGGAAATAGGGGAGCGGGTCATGCGCGACATTGCCGAACGCGGCAATTGCGTGATCGTGGGGCGCGGCGCCCCTTATTTTCTGCGGGAACGCGACGACTGCTTCCACGTCTTTCTCTACGCCCCCCGCTGGGAAAAACTGCGCCGTATCCAAGCCCGCGGCGTAAGCCTCAGCGACGCCGAGGACCTGGTTGACACCGTCGACCGGGAGCGAATGCACTTCGTCAAACACTATTTTGGCGCCGACTGGCCAACCCGGTCGCTCTATCACCTCATGATCAATACCGCGATCGGCGACGAGAACGTCCTTTCGACTCTCCTCCACTCCATGCGAAGCACCGAGCGCGAGTACGCGCTGTGACTCTGGGTGTCCTCTCTCGTCCCTCGCCTAATTTAATTTCGCAGCCAGCGAAAAAAGACGCCCCGAGAAAGGCGCTCCCGTTGGCCTCGGATCACTGCCTTCCATGAGAACATAGTAATCGGATGATTCAACTCAACCAAGCCGGCAAGCGCTATGGAGACAAGCTGCTTTTCGAGGGCGCAGATCTGCTGGTCACGGCTCGTGACCGCGTTGGCCTGGTGGGTGCGAACGGGACCGGCAAATCCACTTTGCTCAAGATTCTTGCCAGCCTGGAGACCCTCGACTACGGCTCGGTCAGCATCGCGAAAGGAATCAGCGCCGGATATCTCCCCCAGGACGGCCTCACGCTCTCCGGACGGACCGTTTTCGAGGAATGCCTGTCGGTTTTTTCCCGCCTGAGCGCGATGGAGCAGGAACTCCACGAGCTCACCTCGCGAATGTCGGAGATCGATCATACCTCGCGAGAATATGACCAAGTGGCGGAACGCTATCATCAGATCGAACACGAGTTCCGGATCCACGACGGATACACCATCGAAGCCCAGGTCGGGACGGTGCTGGCGGGCTTAGGCTTTCGCACGGAAGATTGGCATCGTCAAACCGATGAGTTTTCAGGCGGCTGGCAGATGCGGATTGCGCTCGCCAAGCTGCTGCTCGAAAAGCCCAATCTCCTGCTGCTCGACGAGCCGACAAACCATCTCGACCTTGAATCGCGCAATTGGCTGGAAGCGTATTTGTCGGATTATCCCTTTGCCTTCGTACTGATTTCCCACGACCGCTATTTTCTAGACGTGACCGTGAAGCGCATCGTGGAAATCTGGAACCGGAAAATCTGGACTTACACCGGCAACTACGACAAGTATCTTGCGCAAAAGACCGAGCGCCGGGAGCAGCTCGAAGCCGCGTATCGCAACCAGCGGCAGCGAATTGAGCAGCTCGAAGTCTTTATCAACCGCTTTCGTTATCAGGCTACCAAGGCCAAGCAAGTACAGAGCCGGATCAAAGAGCTCGAGCGCATCGAGCGCATCGAGCTTCCGGATGAAGAAAAGACGATCCATTTCTCGTTTCCGCAGCCGAAGCCGAGCGGCAGGATTGTGGCTGAGTTCCGAGGAGTGGCCAAGTCTTACGGCTCCAAGGAAGTCTTTGGGGACGTGAATTTCATGATCGAGCGGGGAGACCGGGTTGCACTGGTGGGCGTGAATGGCGCCGGCAAGTCCACGTTGATCAAGCTGCTCTCTGGCGTCGAGCCTCTGACGGAGGGGGAATACCGGTTGGGACACAACGTCCAGCGCGATTATTTTGCGCAGGACCAGTACAAAGAACTCGACCAGGAAGCGCGTATCCTCGATGATCTCGGCCGGGTGGCACCTTCTTCCCGCGAAACCGATCTTCGCAGTCTGCTCGGCTGCTTCCTGTTTTCCGGTGACGACGTGTTCAAGCGTATTGGTGTCCTCTCGGGCGGTGAGCGCAACCGCTATGCTCTGCTGCGAATGCTGCTTCATCCGGCTAATGTTCTCCTCCTCGATGAGCCTACCAACCACCTCGACATACGCGCCAAAGACGTTCTGCTCGAAGCGCTCAGCGGCTACAGCGGCACCGTGGTTTTCGTTTCGCACGATCGCTATTTCATCGACCGGCTGGCGACGCGGGTGTTTGAGATTGGCGGCGGAGAGGTAGGCGTCTATCCGGGAAACTACGAGGATTTCATCTGGCGCAAACAGGGCGGTCGAGAAAAGCTCGAGGAGCAAGTCTTGTCTTCCACCCGCCCACCCGAGCCCGAAGGTCGCCGCGCAGCCACGCCGGAGGCGGGAAATCAACCCGCGAACGGCGATAAGCCCTCGAGACGCCTGAATCCCATGAAGCGCAAACAGCTCGAGGAGCGGGCGCAGGAACTGGAAGAGGAAATTTCGTCTCTTGAATCGGCCATCGCTCAGTGCGCCGCTTCCCTCGAGACCTTCGTCAGTGCCGACGAGACCACGCGTCTCGCGCGAGAACTAGAACGGAGCCGGGCCAGCCTCGAGGAACGCATCACCGAATGGGAGCAACTCGGAGCGGAACTCAACACGCATTCTTAGGACGCCGCCGCTCCCCAGCGGTTAACCCAGTGTGGGGGCAACTCCAGCCGCACTTCGCTCTGCTTGCTCACTGGGCATTCACACCGTGGTGGCGGGCGTTCGTCCGAATAAAGCGGATGATGTCGTCCATCGCAGTTCCAGGCTGGAAGATCGCGGCCACCCCGGCCCGCTTTAACGCGTCCACATCCTGATCGGGGATAATGCCGCCCAGGATCACGAGAACGTCATCCATTTTGTTCTGATGCAAGAGCTCGATCACGCGGGGCACAATGGCGTTGTGCGCACCGGACAGAATCGAAAGCCCAATCACGTGAACGTCTTCCTGTAGGGCGGCATGGACGATCATTTCCGGAGTCTGCCGCAGGCCCGTGTAAATGACTTCCATGCCTGCGTCGCGCAGCGCCCGCGCAATCACCTTGGCTCCGCGATCGTGGCCATCGAGGCCGGGCTTGGCGACCAGCACGCGAATTTTTGGTTCACTCATGGCAGCTATTTAAACATATGGCGTGATCACCCGATCGTCTTGACGTCCAGACTTCGCCACAGATACCAGCATGCAATGCTGCGATAAGGCGCCCAAACTTTGGCAATTTGTTCCATTTCCTCGGGTGCGGGAAGCTTAATCTTCGGCTTACGTGGCTTGCGGGGAGGCTTCTTCGCGGCTTTCTCCCGGCCTCCGTTTTTTCGAGCGCTGGCGTCGAGATAGTGCCTGAACATCGCCATGCGGATGCCGAAGTCCCCGGTAGGCAACACGTCTGGCCGGCGCAAGGTGAACATGAGGAACATGTGCGCGGTCCAGACTCCTACGCCTTTCACCTGCGTGAGGTGTTCGATTACCTCATCGTCCGACATACCGGGAAGCTTCGAAAAATCCAGCCCGCCCCGGCGGGCGCGCTCCGCCATGTCCAGAAGGTAGGAGGACTTCTGCTTCGAAAGACCCAGGCTTCGCATCTCCTCGGGCGTAAGTTTCAGAATGCCCTCAGGGGTAAGCGGATTCCCGGCCCGCGCGGCAAAGCGATCGAAGATGGTGACCGCCGCCTTGCCATTAAGCTGCTGGTAGATGATGGCTTCAGCCAGGCTATGGAAATTGGGCTCGCCAAATTCCATGCCGAACGGCCCGACTTGCTCGATAATGCGCCGCAAAATCGGATCGGATTTCTTTAAGTGCAGAATTGCTTTGCGCATGATTGCGCCGTCCGGCTCCTTGCCGCTCGCTGCCGGCGAGAGACGCTCCTCTATCGATGCAGGGATGGAAATTTGGATTCAAACCAGGAAGCGAGTCTCCTGACGTGTAACCGTTTATCTCCCACGGTTAAACGCACGCCAATGAAACTCAATGGTTTCGCCGAGATGGGAAAGAAAGTAATCCGCGTCATGGCCGCCGGGATACAAATGAAACTCATGTGGAATCCTCTCGCCCGACAACTGTTTGTCGAGCGCCTTCGCGCCATCGGCAAATCCGTATTCATCCTGCTCGCCGCAGTTGAAGTAGATCTTCTGGCCGCGAATTTTCGCGGGCTTCTCGCGCGCAAGCTGCAATGGATTGTTCTGGTTCCAGTGCCGGATGTCGACCGGATCGCCAAAAACCGACGCCAGCAGATGCTCTAAGGGCCCCCCCGCGTCGTGCAGGTCGGCATCCAGCAGACGCGGCGATTCGGTGACGAGCGCGGGGCTCTGCGCGCTCACGGACCCGAACAGCTCCGGGTAGGCGAATGCGAACCGCAGCGCACCAAAGCCCCCCATGGAGAGCCCGGTCACGCCCCGCGACCCGCGTGCGCGCAGTACGCGGTAGCGGGTTTCGACGAAGGGCAGGAATTCAGTCCGCAGGAAATCGCTGTAGCGGCTGCGGCCATCGGCTGAATTGATAAAGAAACTGCCGCGCCCCTCGGGAGCGACCATCAGGAAGCCGCCGATTTTCCGCTCGCGTTCGAGGTCCTCGATCAGCCCCCAACCGCCGCTCGTCACCAGCGCCTGCTCGTTTTCGCCCAGTCCGTGAAGGAAGTAGAGAACCGGATATTTTTTCTTGGCGTTGGTATCGTAATCCGGCGGCAGCATGACGCAGTACCGGAGGTCGCGATGAAGGATCTCGCTCGGGAGCGAACCGCAGTCCACCCGGCTCTGAGCGGACGCGCACCCGAGAGCCATGCAAATGAGGACGACAGAGGAGAACAGTTTGCGCATTTTCGCGAATTTTCTTCCTGGGGTGGGTTTTTTCGTGTCCTGAGTGGTTACCTTCTTCCAATCGCTGTCGCAGGGCGGGCTACTCGTACCGCAGCGCCTGGACCGGGTCGAGTTTGGCGGCCCGGGAAGCCGGATACAGACCCGAGAGCAGGCTCACCAGCAGCGCAAATCCCAGAGCTGAAAAAACCAGCCAGGCCGGAACCGCCCAGATGTTTTCAGGAGGGAATCCCTGGCGCCGAAGATAGATATTGGTTCCGAAGTTGATTACCCGCCCGATGACCCATCCGAAAAGGATTCCACAAGCCCCGCCGACGAGACCCATGGCCCCGGCTTCGGCGAAGAACAGGCCCTTGACGTCGGAGTCGCTTGCCCCGATGGCTTTCATGATTCCAATCTCGCGCCGCCGCTCGAGAATCGCCATCACCAGCGTGTTGATGATCCCTATGGATGCAACCGTGAGCGCCAGGCTGCCAAAAATTCCGAGAAATAAATCCAGAATGGCGAAAAAGCGCCGCATGCTTTTGGTGGCATCCAGAATCGAAAAGGTGTTGAACCCGAGCTTCTTAATTGCCCGTTCCACCCGATCGACCTTCCCGGCGCCGTTTACCCGAGCAATCAGCGTGCCATAGGTCGGCTCGTGCGAGGTCGCACTACTCGAATTGCGTGCGTCATACGCCTGCATGGGGTGCAGGCTCTCAATCAGTTCTTGGGGCACGAAGGCGTGCGCCCGCGCCGCTCCTCGCATACTGTCGGGGTCGAGATCGGTTACACCCACGATGGTGACCGGCACTTCGTGCGAAATGACCGAGTACGAAGTGGAGTCGTCGCCGCTTGACCGCCGCTCCGTGTATCGCATCACCAGTTGCTTTCCCACGAGGAGAGGTGCAACTTCTCCGACACGGACCTCATCGGGCCCGCGCCTCGATTTCCCTAGCAGTTCCCCGGCGAAGCCTTTCTGCAGAATGACCTCGCGCGCATTGCTCGCGGAAAAGAAGCGCCCGTTCATCCCTTCGAGGCTGTCGCTGCCCTTCGAAGACGTGGGCATGCCCGCCACCATGGTTAGGTGAGGCTTGTCTTCGAAGCGTAGTTCGGTGATGAAGCGCAGATCGGGGTAGGCCTCGACCACTCCCGGCAGGCGCCCGATTTTTTTGCGGACGGCCTCGTTCAGATCGGGGCTTTCCGCCGGAGCCGGGCCATTTTGCTCCTGGGCGCGATCAAAACTCCGCAGATCACGCCGCGAAGTGACCAGGATCGAATCGAAGAGTCCGGAGCGTTCGAGCCTTCGTGATGCCAGCTGTTCGAGGCCGATGCCGAGCGAGAGCATGGCAACCAGCGATGCCACCCCAACCGAAATGCCGAGGGTGGTCAACGAATTCCGCAGCACCGATTCGCGCAGGTTGCGGCCGGCGAGCTCGATCGAATCGGAGAGCTTCATAATCTGGCCTCGGCAACCGCCCGTGCCCCATTATTTTGCTCGTCCGCAACCACTTTCCCGTCCGCCATGGAAATCAATCTGCCGGCGTATTTTTCGGCGAGATCCCGCTCATGGGTGACTAGGATCACGGTCATGGCCAGCGATTCGTTGAGACCTCGAATCAGACTCATCACTTCGATGCCGGTGCGGCTGTCGAGATTGCCGGTGGGTTCGTCGGCGAGGAGGATCCGCGGCCCGTTGATCAGTGCCCTTGCGATGGCCACCCGCTGCTGCTCGCCGCCAGAAAGCTCAAGCGGCCGGTGGGACAGCCTGCCGACCAGGCCGACCTTTTCGAGTGCGTTTCTTGCCAGGTCGGCGCGCTGACTCCTCTCCACTTCGGCGAAGCGCAATGGAAGCTCTACGTTTTCGACCACCGTCATGCTGGGAATCAGGTTAAAAGACTGGAAGACCATACCCACGGTATGACGGCGGTACTCGGCAAGCTTTGGGCGAGAGAAAGCGGACAAATTTTCTCCCTCGACTACCACGCTGCCCGCGCTCGGCGAGTCGAGCCCGGCCAGCAGGTTCAACAGGGAGGATTTTCCCGAGCCGGAGGCCCCAAACAGGGCGACGAATTCTCCCGAATGGATCTCAAGACTCACGCCATCTACGGCGCGAATCGTCGCGCGTCCCATTCGGTAGTGGCGGGAGAGCGATTCCGTGCGGATGGAGAGAACAGAGCTCAAGGACAAAGTTTATCAAATCGCCGCTACCGGTCCGTTGCCAGTCGGGCGAGGCGGAAGAGAACATTCGGCACGCTCGAGTATCGGGGCAGCGCCCGCTCTCAGCTTCGAATCGAATTCGGTCGGAGGCGGAGACCATGCGGGCTGCATTTTTTCTCGGACGGCTTCTGTTTTGGCGGCTTCTTTGTTTACAACGGGATCCATCACCTCCAGAAGACGCGCGAACTAGCGTATTATGCGGGTGCGAAAAAAGTCCCGAAGCCCGAAATTGCGGTTCGAGCGAGCGGGGCTCTGCTCATTGCAGGCGGCACCAGCATTTTGCTGGGAATCAAGCCCAAGCTGGGTACCGCAGCCGTCCTCGGTTTTCTCGCGGGAGTCTCGCCGGTCATGCACGACCTCTGGACAGTGGAAGATCCCGGGCCAGCGCATGAATGACACCATTCACTTTGCGAAAAACCTCGCACTTGCCGGAGGAGCGATTGCGCTCATGGGCGTCGAAGAACCCTGGCCGGTCAGCGTTCCGTTATTCGAGCCCAGCCGAAGGGATCGGATCCGGCGCCTGCTGCGCAAGGTTGCCGCGTAAGCCGGAACTCGAGATCGCCTTTCTAGTCATCCATGAGAACCGGATTAGTCGCTTGCGTTCTTCGGCAGCGCCAGCTCTTTGGGTGTCTCTCCTGCGCTCAGCTGGATGAGTTTCTCGACCGGCCCTGCCACCATCAACAACAACTGAGCCCTGGGCTCGATTGCCCGCTCGGCCAATTGCAGTTGCTCGGCCTTCCAGGCCTCCGGAGCCTTTTCTCCGCGATCCAGGTAATCGAGGGCTTCGAGGCCCGCCGCAGCCAACGCAGACAAATCATGAGAGAGCGGCGCGACTTCCTCGGCGAGAGCAGAATTCCTCAACAACGGCTGGAGCTCGAGATCGTTGTCTCTCCAGGCCAAAAGCCGAGAGCGAATCTGTAACTCCGTTCCCGGCCCCAGGTGTCCCGCGATGAGCTGATCAACCGCATCGCCAAAGCGGCGGGCTTCTGCGCTCTCCGGGCGGGCCGCATCCACGACCCGGTTCAGAGGGGTTAAAGAACTTGGTTGCGAGACGGCCAGTTTCTCACGAGCGTAGCCCTTAACCGGCTCGAGGAGGTCGGCGAGCGTTCGCAGGGCGGAAATGTCTGCACCGTCGGTCATGCGCTCGAGCATCAGCGGGTAATTCGTGTTTTGCGTGAGCCCATAAGCATCCAGCCACTTGTTCAGGTAGCCCATCCGCGCGTACATCGACTCGACGCCAGTCACCTCGCGCGGCGACCAAAGCCGTTCGGCAATGGCCGCGGCCCGCGGCCAGATGCGCGAATCAATGTTCTCGGGAGACACATACTCCGCCCACATGCAGGCTTCGCCGCCCAGAATGTTCTGCTTCTCGCCTTCCGTCAGGCCCTCGGCGCCGCCCGAAAAGGGATCGACAGCGTAGTGCTGCCAGGCAGGTTGCATCAGATCCAGGTAGTAGCCAGAGGAGAGCAATCCCCGATAGCCCTGATGGGCGGCGTCGGCCAGCGAGCGCTGGCCGCGCCAGGACTGAATCACGATGCTTTTCGGCAAATCGGGGCGCAGAATCTCGTCCCACCCTTCCATAGTCTTCCCGTGCTTGGCCACGATCTTCTGAATGCGAGTATTGAAATATGCCTGCAGATCGGCATTGTCCTTGAGCTGGTGGGCGCGCATGAACGCCTGAATGTTCGGATTCGCATCCCACTGCTTGCCGTTGACCTCATCTCCCCCAATGTGGAAGAACTGATCCGGAAAAAGCTTTGCCATCTCTCCGACGAATTCATCGAGAAATTTGTAGGTGCTCTCGCGTGTAGGATCCATGGCGGGATCGAAGACCCCCCACTTGCGCTCGATCGAATACGGCCCGGGTGCACTGGCGAGATCGGGATAGCCAACGAACCAGGCCGTACTGTGGCCCGGCATATCGAATTCTGGGACCACGCGAATGCCCCGGTCGCGCGCATAAGAGATCACGTCGCGCACCTGCTCCTGGGTGTAGTAAAGGCCATCGGAGCCCATCTCTTGGAGCTTGGGGAAGCGCTTGCTCTCGACGCGAAAGCCCTGGTTGTCGGAAAGGTGCCAATGGAAGACGTTCATTTTTACCGCCGCCATGCCGTCCAGGTTCCTCTTGATGACTTCGACGGGCATGAAGTGGCGGCCGGAATCAATCATCAGCCCGCGCCACGGGAATCGCGGCTTATCCGCGATGGTCACGGCGGGTACGGCAAAACCCTGCGGGGTGATTTCTACGAGCTCGAGGAAGGTTTCGAGGCCGCGCATGACGCCGAGCGTCGTCGGCGCCTTCAGTTCGGCTCCCGAGGAGGTGATCTCGAGCCGGTAGGATTCATCCTCGCCGAGCTCCACGACCTCCTTGCTGGGACGGTCACTCTCGATTCGCAGTTGGGCGGTGGAGGCGTCGCTCAAGATAGTGAAATCGAGGGGCGTCGATCCCGTATGGCGGCGCAAATCATGGAGAAAGATTTCAACCGCCCGCCGCAGCCGCGGATCCGGGCTGCCGACTCCCACGGTGAACGAACTCTGGACGAGCAGTTCCGAGTGGGGGACGATGGTTAGGGTTTGCGGCCAGGGCATTAGGTGAACAGCAGGCGGCATGTCCGCTGCGCTGGTCGTAATGAGAGTCAAGAGAATGAGAGGTATAAGCCAGCAGGTTTGCATTAACAACCGTTTCCTCGAATCACCAGTGGAGTACACAGAGAATAGTGAATGCTGTTCAAAGAGGCAAATGCCGGTTTGCCGCGCCCGCTTTGAGGCGAACTCGCAGGCCGTGAGAACCGTCCCTGCCTTCGCCCTCCCCGCAGCATACGGCGGGAGCGGGCGCGCGCGTGCAAGGATCGAGGATCGAGGATCGAGGATCGAGAGGCGGCGCGAAAAAGCATTCGCCCCGATACGCGCAAGCCCTGGCTTTCCCATTCGATCGGCCGACACGACGCGAAACCGGGTGTCCATGCCTACATCGATCCGTTTGCGCACGCACCGCTTACCAATGTCGCCGTAGGGCCCGGCTCTTTCAGAGCCGGAATATAAGGCGACGGTTTGCGGCCTCGCCTCAGTCGTAATCCGGCAGGGAACACGAGCCCGGACCGCGAGGATCGCCGCAGGTATGGCAGGCGCCGGAAGGCACATCGGAGGCCGCAGAGGCTCCCTTCCCCGAAACCGCAAACACCGAAAGCTGGGGAGACAGCTTCTGGCTGTGGCATTTGGGACAGAAAGGTGCGGCGTCTCCCATCACCAATTGTTCGAAGCGATGTTCGCATTGTTGGCAAGAGTACTCGAAAATCGGCATCCGGTCCTCGCAAGCGAAGGTTTGTCCCTAGGATACACGAGGAACTCAGGGCCTTTCTACTCTACTGACCCGATTCCACCAGGCCCGGCGGGGTGGTACATTGACCCTAGATCAATTGGAGCTTCCCAAAAGCTCTCAAAAGGCGCCTTTCTCCAGCAAGGCGCTTTATTTTTTGCTGCGTCTTCGCTTGGAAGTACCCTCAAGGACGACCGAACTAGCCGGTGTTATGCAGTCCGGCGGCGATGCCGTTAATCGTCGCGCCGATCGCGTAGTTGAGCTCTTCAGAGCTGTCTCCCAACTGTTTTCTCCGCAACAGGTCGACCTGAATGAGAGACATCGGATCGACATAAGGATTGCGCAGACGTATGGACCTTGAGAGCACGGGATTTTTCTCGAGCAGCCTTTCCTGCTGCTTGACCGCGAGCAGCATTCGCATGGTTCGTTCGAACTCTTCCGCGATGAGACGCCAAACCCGCTCGCGCAGCTCTTCATCTCGAACGAGCGAGGCATAAAGTTGCGCGATCGCGAGGTCTGCTTTGGCCATCGCCAGCTCCACGTTTCGTATCAGGTCATTGAACAGCGGAAAATGCGAGACCATCTCGTGGAGCTGGTGCAGGTTTTCTTCTCCTTGAGCTGCGAACCGCTCGAGGGCGTGGCCCACGCCGAACCAGGCCGGAAGCGCGTGCCGGCTTTGCATCCAGCCGAAGACCCAAGGAATAGCGCGCAAGTCCTCTAAGCTGCGGCTCGCACCACGCCGCGCCGGGCGTGAGCCGATACGGGCATGCTCGAGCTGGTTTGCCGGAGTGGCCTGCTCGAAGTAGAGAGGAATATCGGGGTTTTCGGCAATGTGGCTGCGGTAAAAGCGGAATGCGTCGGCGGACATCTGTTCCATGGCTTGTTCCCAGCGGCGGCTGGAAGCGGGATCCTGGCCCTCGGCCCGCGTGAGCGCCTCGAACGAGGCCGCGATCATGATTTCCAGATTCCACTCGGCGAGAACCGGGTCGGCATACTTCCAGTTGAGGACCTCGCCCTGTTCGGTGATTCGAATCTCGCCCGAAAAATCACCGACCGGCTGCGCCAGAATGGCGGCGTGAGTCGGGCCCCCTCCGCGGCCCACGGTCCCGCCGCGGCCGTGGAACAGCCGCAGTTTGATTCCATGTTTCCGGGCGCAGGCGTGGAGCGCCCGTTGAGCCTTGTAGAGCTCCCAGATGCTGGTAAGCATGCCTCCGTCTTTATTGGAGTCCGAATACCCCAGCATCACCTCCTGCCATCCGGACCAGGAATCCACCAGGCGTCGGTACTCGGGCTCGCTCCACAATCGGTCCATGATTTGCGCCGCGGCGCGCAGCGAATGGATGGACTCAAACAGGGGCACCGGCATGAGTCCGGCATCGTCCGCGGAACCGGCCAGGCGAACGCCGCTGGCGCTCGCCAGCTCGATGACGGCACGAACGTCATCCGCCGATTCGACTCCGCTGATGATGTAATTGCGGATGGCTTCCGGGGGAAATTCCGTTTTCCACTCGGGGATCTGCCGGAACACTTCGAGCACCGCGGCCGAGACAGCGTCGGTGGGCGCCACGGATTCGGGATTTTCTGTCGCCGGCTGTGTACGCAGCCACTCCAGTGCGCGCTGGTGCGCGTTGCGGTGCTGACGCAGATCGAGAGGCGCCAGATGAAAGCCGAACGTCGTCGCCTCTCGCAGGAGCGGATCGAGCGCGAGCGCCAGATACTCTCCCCGGTTTTCGTCCAGGCTATGGCGAAGAATTGTCAGATCTTCGGCAAATTCGCCCGCCCCGCGGTAGGCGTTCTTTTCGCGTTCGCGGGTTCTACGTAAACGAACGATCATGTAGCCGAGGAAGCGACGGTAAAGCTCCGTGGGAGAGATTCGTCCCCACCAGCGTGCAGGTTCTTCGCCCAGCCGGTCTCGGTATTGTGCCAGCCTCTGTTGAAACTCTGCGGAAAAGGACACCTGTCTCGACGATGAGCTCAGGCGCTCGATGATGGTTTCAAGCTCTCGAATGTAGTGTGCGAGGATGGTGTTGCGTGCCCGTTCGAGTGCTTCGTGCGTGTTCTCGGGAGTGACGAACGGGTTCCCGTCGCGGTCTCCGCCAATCCAGGAGCCGAACGAGAGTACCTGCGGGATTTGCCCGGCGCCTACGTCGTCTCCGTAAACGTCGAGGAACGCTTCGCCCATCTCCCGATAGAGCCGCGGCAAAGCTTCGAAGATGGACATCGGGTAGTAGTCAAGGCCCATGCGAATTTCGTCCGTGACCTGCGGTTTTTGGACCCGCACTTCGTCGCTTTGCCACAGTACGGTGATCTCGGCGGCAATCGCGCTTTCGAGCTCGAGGGCTTCTACCGCCGGCATGGGAAGCCGGTCTAGCCGTTCCAGGCATTTCGCGATGCGGCGCCGCTTCAGCAGGACCGTCCGTCGCGCCACTTCGGTGGGATGCGCGGTGAATACGGGAACAACTTTCACCTGCCGCAGCGCCTCGAGCGCCTGCTCTCGAGTGAGCCTGGCTTCGCGCATGCGCAAGAGCGTTCCCCGAAAAGAGCCGGGGAGCGGCGCCTGATTCGCATTGAGCCTGCCTGCTCTTCGGCGCCGTTTGCGGTGGTTGGTTTCGGCGAGGTTGGTCAGCTCAAAATAAATCGCGAAAGCCTTGGCCACTCGTTGGGCTTCGGAAATCGTGAGGCCGGAGACGATTCTTCTCGCCTCCTCCATCTCCTCCGTGCTCGAATGAGAGCGAGCCGAACGCGCGCGGGATTGAGTGAGGAACCGCCGGAGTTGCTCCACGGTCCCGAAAAGCGGCTCGCCGGATTGTTCCACCAGGACTCTTCCCAGCAGGATGCCGAGCGAGCGCACGTCGCGGCGCAGGGGCGCCTCTTTAGAGCCATCATCGGTCGCTGCCGCGAGTTCCGCCAGCCGCGCCGTCTGGCTTTCCGCCGCCCATAGTGGTGGTTTTCTCATCGACTCCACCATTCATGGTAATCGACTCCACCATTCATGGTAAATGATGGGCGGCGAAGGCTTTCGGTGTGGCGTCTTTTGACTCTTTAACGCTTGCGGCCACGCGCCTCAGCCTGAATATAATGAAGCATACACATGAGCCAAGAACGGGTACTGATCGTAGAAGATGAGGAGCACGAACGCAGCGGACTGGCGGAACTTATTTCCGCCTGGGGATATATGGCGGAAACCGCTCGGGATGGGCAGGAAGGCTACGAGAAGGTCGCGGCCTGGTCGCCCAACATTGTCATTACCGACCTGAAGATGCCGCGCATGAGCGGTATAGAACTGCTCGAAAGGGTCGCGGGAGACAGCCAGACGATTGCCGTCATCGTGGTGACGGCGCAGGGCAGCATCGACAGCGCGGTGCAAGCCATGCGCATCGGCGCCTACGACTATATTTCGAAGCCGATCGACACCAGCCGTCTGCGCAGCATTCTGCAGAATGCCTCGGCCCTGCTGGGAACCCGGGTCGAGCTCGAGGCGACGCGCCGCAAGCTGCGGGACGCGGGAACCCTCGGTTCGCTCATCGGGCCGTCGAAAAAGATGCAGGAGATCTTCCGCCTGATCGAGATGGTGGCGCCGAGCACCGCCTCTGTCCTGATTACCGGCGCAAGCGGCACGGGCAAGGAATTGGTGGCGCGCACCATTCACGAGCTGAGCCCCAGGCGGGGGAAGCCTTTCGTGGCCATCAATTGCGCGGCGATTCCCGAGACGCTGATCGAGAGCGAAATCTTCGGCCACGAAAAGGGTGCGTTCACGGGCGCGCTCGAACGGCGTACCGGGTGTTTCGAACTGGCGGAAGGCGGAACCCTTCTGCTCGATGAGATCGGCGAGATGCCGATCGCCACCCAGGCCAAGCTCCTGCGCGTGCTCGAAGACCGCAAGCTGCGTCGGCTGGGAAGCAAAACCGAGACCACGGTCGACGTTCGCGTTCTGGCGGCCACCAACAAGGTGCCGGAGGAAGCGGTATCCCGCGGCGAACTGCGCAACGATCTGTACTATCGCCTGAACGTCTTCAACATCCACATGCCCACTCTGCGCGAGCACCGCGAGGATATTCCCGATCTGGTGCAGGCCCTGCTGGCAGAAATGAGCATGAAACACGGCCGGAGAGTGGCAGCGGTGAGCGAAGCGGTGCTCAATGCGCTGCGGAATTACAGCTGGCCGGGAAATGTACGCGAGCTGCGAAATACGCTGGAGCGCGCCGTCATCGTCTGCGAGGGGCCGGTGATCGAGACCAAGCATCTGCCCCCGGGCTTCGGTCAGGCTCCGGTCCGGCTCTCGGAAGACGACTCGGACTCCATCCGCGTCGGGGTGGGGACTACCGTGGGCGAGGCGGAACGTCTGCTCATCCTGAAGACCCTGGAGTCGACCAATAACAACAAGACCCGGGCGGCAGAAATTCTGGGCATCAGTTTAAAGACTCTGCACAACAAATTGAAGGAGTATGGCAGCTCCTCGCCCGATGGAGCGAATCGAACAGACAAAGAGGAGAGGGAAGAGGCCGAGGAGGTAAAAGAACTGTAATCCTCGTCACGCTGGCGAGTGGCGGTGGATCTCCCCAAATTTCATGCGGCGCCGCACCCAAATCGTACTTGCGATCACCTTCATGGTCGCCGCGCTCGTGACCGGAGCTTCTTACCTCTACATTTCGCAGATCCTGCGGCAGGCAATCAACAATACCCACGATACGGCCGCCTTCCTAACCTCTCAGCTGGCTTACGCGGCAAGCAATGCTGCTCCGGATCTGAGCAGCACGCGCATCGACACCGCCAATCCCGCGGCGCTCCGTCGCGGTGTAGCCTACTACCTCGGAACCGATCACGACTTGAACACGATCCTCGAATCGGTGGTAGGGAGCTGGCCGACGATCTACGATGCAGCCATTCTCGATGCGGACGGGAACGCGCTTCTCGACACCGATCCCAACCTGGTGGGCCAGCGCCTCGAGGACCGTCCGGATTTCTGGCTGCTGCAGAACGCCAGCTTTCGCCAGAAGCTGAGGCTGGTGTATCGCGGACCGGCGGTGTATGACGTTCATATACCGCTGCTGCTGAACGGGCAAGCCTTCGGCAGCATTCACGTGGGCGTCTCCACCGTGTTTCTGCGGAACGAGCTTACGCCGCGCCTGCAGCGGGCCTTCACTCTGTCTGCGGTCGCCGTGCTTTGTTCGCTGATTCTCGCGGCGCTTCTTTCCCACATCGCCCTCGGCCCGCTCGAGCACATCAACCGCAGCCTGGACAACATGGCCGGTGCCGACGGTGCCGAACTGAAGCTCGACACCGGCAGCGACGAATACGGCCAGGTCAGCATGAAGATCGCAAACCTCGGGCGGCAGATGCGCGACACCCGCGAGATATTTTCCGCGCTCAAGAGCAACATGGACCAGATCATGTCCAGCCTGCAGGACGGCCTGATGTTGTTTACCCGCGATGCCCGCGTGGTTCTGGTCAGTGCCGCTATCGAGACGTTTCTGGGCAGGTCGCGGCGTGAGTTGCTGGGGCGGACGGCGAACGAGATTTTTTCTGCGGAGTCCTCTTTGGGGAACGCCATGCTCGACGCCTTCCGCCTGCACCACAATGTTGCCCAGCGGGAGATGGAGACGCCGAACGGCCGCCGGGTGCAGGTGTCGCTGGATTTCATTCACGAAAGGGGAACGCAAATCGGCGCGCTTCTGACCATGCGCGATGCCGAATCGGTCCGGCGCATCGAGGACGAAATCGAGCTTTCCCGCAGGATCTCGGCCAGCGGCCGCGTCACCCGCAGCGTGGCCCACGAGGTGAAGAATCCGATCAATGCCATTGTTCTTCACCTGCAGCTTCTGCGCAACAAGCTCGAAGCCACCGACCCGGACACCAGCCGTCACGTGGACATTATTGACAGCGAAATTCATCGGCTCGACCGCGTGGTACAAATCCTGGTGGACTTTACCCGCCCGCGCGATCTGCATTTGGAGGAAACGGATCTGCGTTCCCTGCTCGAAGAGGTTGCCGTGCTCGTCGGTCCCGATGCCGAGGGGCATGGCATCACGCTGGTCGAGGAGCTGCCCGAGGAGCCCGTGCCGGTGAAAGTGGATGCGGACTTTATCAAGCAGGCCATGCTGAATGTGGTATTGAATGGAGTGCAGGCCATGCCCAACGGCGGTCGATTGACGATCTCCGCGCATCGCGACGAAGATAGTGTGGTCACCGAGATCCGGGACCAGGGCACGGGTATTCCGGCAGCGCTTCAAGACAAAATCTTCGAGCTCTATTTCACAACCAAGACGAGCGGCAGTGGAATCGGCCTGGCGCAAACTTATCAGGTCATGCAATGGCACTATGGATCGGTGGACTTTGAGTCTGAAGAAGGTAAGGGAACTACCTTCCGGTTACGCTTGCCGCTTGCCGAAGCCCGCGCGCCCTCGCTCGAGGAGGCGGCGGCCGGCACGTAAGATCCGTTCCCGGGTGACCCAAAATGAAATCGCGCGCCATATACCTCGTTTTTTTATCGCTTACACTCTGGGCCGGATGGGGTCGGGCGGCTTCGCTCGGCGAGAAGCCCATGCCCTCCCCAGCCGCGGGTTCCGGTCAACCGCAGACCGAAGCACCATCCGCCGATGGCCAAGGCGATCCCTCGGTGAATCCGCATCAACAGAATTCTCCCGCTGCGCAGCCGGGTCCGCCTCAGGAAGGGCCTCCAGCCTCGCCCGAGAACCCGTCTCGAGAGAGCACCCAAACCAGGCTTTCGGGCCAGCCGTCAGGCCCGCCCCCGAAGCCTCCGGTATTGCGGCACCGGAAACCGAAAGCAGCCGCCAAGATTGGGCAGACGGGTCGGAAGAATGACGCCGACCCATCCCCGGGTAGTCCCAACAAAGTTGTGGTTCGCAACGGCGGAGCCAAGGAAAACCCGGGCCAGATCGAGCCGGGAGTGACCACGGCCACGGCCGAACAGCAGCGCGCGAGTACAACCCTGCTTCTGGCCGCCACCGATGCCAATCTCAAACGTCTGGAAGCGCGGCAGCTCACGAAGGCCGAGCAGAGCACGGTGGAGGAGATACGTGCCTATATGCGGCAGGCCAAGACGGCTTCCGATCGGGGCGACACCAGCCGTGCCGAGACGCTGGCCCATAAGGCCCGTCTTCTTTCGGACGAGCTGGCAGGCAAATGAGCGCTATTTTCCGGCTGCGCGAGCCGCGTTCACTTTCGCCAGCAGATCTTTCGCGGGTTGCTGCACCGGCCCGGGAATCGCGACCGCCTGGTTCAATGCGGCTCGCGCCTCTGTCAGCCGATTCAGCTTCGCATAGTCCCATCCCAGGTAGTATGCGGCCACCGCAGCCTGCTGCTCGTCCTGTCCCTTAAGCAGCCCAACCGCGGATTTCAGTTCAGCAATGGACGCCGGCGTCTTTTCCTGCTTGGCATACGCGCGCCCCATGACCGAGTGGGCAACGCCGGCGGAAACCTTCTGCGATTTGTCGGCGGCGGGATCATCCGCTTTGGCGGCAACAATTGCCCTCTGTGCATAGGTGACCGCCTTCGGGACTGCGCCGGGCTCGCCGCTGTCGACATAGAAGTTTGCCAGCAGGAGCAGGGCGGGCAGGTTGTCCGGTTTGGCCGCCAGCGCTCGGTTGGCATAATCGACCAGACGGCGATTATCCTTGAGTTCCGAAAGCGACAGCATGGCATATTGCGCGACCTGCGCATCCATCTTCGATTTCGCAAATGTGACGGTGAACTTGTCGATCTCGTCCATTCGCGTCTTGGCATCGCTTTCCCCGGCAATTGCGTTGAACCCGGCATTTTCAAAGAAATCGTAGGCGCTCTTGTGCGCCTCTTTTTCCGAGGCGATCTTGGCAGCAAACTGCTCGTCGGTGGCGTCAGCGGGTTTCGGCTGTTTCTCGATAGAATCAAAAGCGTCGCCGCCCTGGATTGAATACTTGAAGAGTCGTGCGTTGTCTTTGAGCTGCTGCGCAATCGTGACTTGCGACGTGAGGATATCCAGGTTCCGCGGCGATCCGACGAGAGCCTTGTCGCCGGCCTCGATGGCCTTCTGAAAGTCTCCGGCCGACTGATAATACTCGGAGAGCTGCCAGTTCCCGTAAGCAACAGCTGCCGGATTCGAAGCGTATTTCTCGAGGAAATCCTGGTACATGGAGAGCTTTTTCTGCGGATCCTGCTGGCTGTTGATTGCGTTCAGGTCACGGTCTTCAGGAGTTCCGGCAGGAATCACGATGGTGTCAACCTGGGCTGAAAGACTCGGCGTCGCGGGGCTGAACGGGAACAGAACCAGCACCGGCACCGCAAGGATTCGGATTGCGGACGTGCAGTTGAGTGTCATGGGAGTGGCCTCCTGCCATGCGTGCGAATCCTAGCTCCGAACGTGTCCCCTGCGCAAGCGGTTCTCGAGGCCTGGTTTTCCCAGTCGAGGACGCCGCCTTCTCCCGCCGCGCTCGGGTGCGTGTAGCAGACCGGCTGCATGCTGCGATAGTCTGAGACCAGTGCAAACCACCATCCCCGATCCAGCAGCAGGACAAGACAAGCTCGCAGCCGGGTTGCCCAAGCGGCCTTTCCGCCGGTCTGTGTGGTTCATCGTTCTCGTGGCTTTCGCATTGAGGCTCGCCGTCATTCTCGTCGGGCACACCTATCGCATCAATCCCCTGCGCGGTCACTTCAATTTTGGCTGGGAGATGGGGCGAATTGCCCGTTCCCTGGTGGACGGGCAGGGATTTAGTTCGCCGACCGATCTCAACACCGGTCCGAGCGCCTGGGCTGCGCCGGTCTATCCCACCGTGATGGCGGCGGTGTTCAGAATTTTCGGAGTCTATACCCGCGCTTCCGGGTTCGTGATGCTCGCCTTCAATAGCGTGTTCGCGTCACTGACTTGCTGGACGCTGTACCGCATCGGCGGGCGGATTTATAACCAGTCCGTCGGTCGGGGCGCGGCATGGACGTGGGCGGTATTCCCATACATTGTTTATTGGCCGGTGCGCATCATCTGGGAGGTGAGCCTTTCCACCTTTCTTCTGAGCCTGGCCCTCTGGCTGACCATTCGCATGCTCGACCGCCGACGGCGCCGCGATTGGCTTCTTTACGGCTCGCTTTGGGGGCTGATCCTTTTGACCAACACCACCCTGGGCATCCTTTTGCCGTTCTTCCTGGCGTGGATCCTCGGTCAGTCATCCCAATTCTGGCGGCAACTTTCCGGCATGGCCGTGGCGCTGGTGGCAATGACTCTGTGGGTTACTCCGTGGCTGGTGCGCAACTACCAGGTTTTCGGGCGTTTCATTTTTGTTCGTGACAACCTGCCCATGGAGTTGCATCAGGCCAACAACGACGCGTCGGCGGGCCTGTGGACACGGTCCGAACATCCTGGAAACGATGCGGGGGCCATGCAGCGCTTTCAGCAGCTAGGAGAAATCGGGTTCATGGACGAAAAGAAAGCTCAGGTTCATCAATTCATTCGCCAGCACCCCGGTGAATTCGCGGTATTCTCGTTGAAGCGGGTTTGGTATTTTTGGGCGGCCCCGCCGCAAATGGTAGAACTCGGCGGGTACGATTTAGGCTTTGCCCGCCATGTCGAATTTCTGCTTGCCGCAGGGTTTGCTTTTGCGGGATTTTTTCTAACGTGGCGCCGGCGGAATCGCTACACTTGGTTGCTCGCGGCCTTCTTGCTCGCCTACCCGCTTCCCTACTATCTGGTGAATCCCTTCCAGCGCTATAAACACCCGATTGAGCCGGTGATGTTGTTGCTCATTGTCTATCTGCTCTGGGAGGCAAGGAAAGTTCAGGTGAATTGGAGACGGCCATAGTAAACGGGTAGCAGACGGCAGCATCGCGAACTCGATGTCGTCCGCGCGTACAGTGGGTATCGGTGCCACCGAGACTTACATCAACGGGACTCCGATGTTAAAATCACGTGCGCCATTCGACACCTGCAATGATCTGCAATAAGAATGCACTTGCCAACGAATGAGGGACAGGCGCCATGGAGTCCAGAAAACCGGAGCTGCTACGGGGCGAGAGGACGAGGTTTTGGTATGCGGAAGACCTTGGCGGTGTTGAGATGCTCCACGCGCACTATCGGAAACATTCGTTTGGCAGGCATACTCACGAGGGATTTGCTGTTGGTGTGATTCGGCATGGGGTGGAAGGATTTTTCTGCAGGGGAAAGCAGCACTACGCCACCGAGAATCAGATTATCGTCTTCAATCCGGATGAAGCCCACACCGGAGAGGCGGTGGACAGCACCGGCTGGGAGTTCCGCATTTTCTATTTCGGCGCGGAACTGCTGCGATTCGCCGCCTCGCAAGTGAGTGGAAAGCAGCATGACTTGCCTGCCTTTCGCGAGTCAGTGATCGATGATGCGAAGCTCTCTCTCCAGTTGTGCCAGCTCCATGGCCGGCTCGAGATTGAAAGCTCGACCCTCACGCGGCAGGAACTATTCCTCACTACGTTCGGCGAATTTGTAAAGCATCACGCAGATATAAGCCTTTCCCAACCTCGCCGTGGTCTCGAACGGTGCGCCGTGCGCAAAGTACGAGATTATCTGGAAGCGAATCTCAGTCGAAATGTAACCTTGGATGATCTGGCTGAACTGAGCGGGTTGAGCCCCTACCATCTAGTGCGAGTGTTCCGGCAGGAAGTCGGCCTGTCGCCATACGCGTATTTTGAGCAGGCGCGCATTCACCAGGCACGCCGGCTTCTGAAAGAGGGCACACCGATTGTCGATGTTGCACTGGAACTGGGATTCACGGACCAAAGCCACCTGCATCGCCATTTCAAGAAGCTGACCGGGGTCACTCCCGGAGCCTACCGCAGCGCAACAAC
>Ga0123355_10004022_pt1 | contig 21301 bp, 17 predicted proteins | sample TergutEmb28metaG_3_FD_89872 | JGI IMG/M metagenome (GOLD analysis project Ga0123355, IMG submission 89872) | Embiratermes neotenicus P1 segment gut microbial communities from Petit-Saut dam, French Guiana - Emb289 P1 | ecosystem: Host-associated > Arthropoda: Insects > Digestive system > Gut ...
GTGTCTCACGAGCTTATGAATAACTGGCAAGCATACATTCGTACTGGAGCACTTTGTTCTGAGATGGAAAGTGCTACACTGTTTATTGTTGGAAGCTTTTTGAAGGTGCGTACAGGCAGCATATTATTAGTTTGTGGTAATCAGGAGAGAGAGACTGCAGGGTTGGATAACCCCATAAACCATGATACAGAGATACCGACACGTGTGGCGGTGGAGGCTATGCGGCGTGTTATTTTGACGGATAGGGATTAGAGGGGTGTAAATGTGTAGGAACAATAAAACGGGCAACCGATAACGGTTGCCCCTACAAGCTGTAGTAGATGATTTGGTCGTAAGCATTTGAAGCCAGGCATTTCAAGGATTTAAGCCCCTTCTACATTCTCCTTAGCTGCAGCGGTAGCTACTTCTCTCATAACTTCTGCATTTTGTGCCATTTCTTCTAAATTTCGTTCTTTTAACCTAGCTGCACCTTTATAATTTTTTGGCGGAATTAATGTACCGTTTGATTTGGCATTTTTCCAGCCTTTTTTAATTTCGACGATGGCTTCACTATATTGTGGCAGCCATTTTTCTTGCGCTATTAGCATTTCGTCTACCATTTGCCATACTTCTGGAGGGTTGCATACTGCCCCGGTGAGTGGATCCAGTAGGGCGGCTTGTTTAAGCAGCTGGACATCCCCTGCAATTGCCGCTTTTACGGCTAGTCGTTGCACGCTTACACTTTGAGTGCAAATGGCGGCGCAGCCATCAGGTAAATCCCCGACTTGCGGTACAGAAAGCCCGTTACCATCTACATAGCATGGTACTTCTACCACGCAATCATACGGTAAATTTGTTATACAGCCATTGTTCATCACGTTAAAATGTCCACGATATCCTCGGCGGGTTTCCAGGGCTTCTATTATATAAGAGGCATGTTCTTGACCTCGCTCGGTAGCTTCAAATTTTTTGGGAGGAGCGGCCATAAAATTTGGAAAATCTGAAACAAACCAGTTACGGCCTTCTCTGCAAACCCGCAAGTATCCCGCTGTTTCGCCATGTATCCAGCCGGACAAGTCTATCCAAGATGGAATTTCCTCTGGGCGTTTGCGATACCAGGCTAGATACTCGCTTAAATGACCGTTTGATTCTGTAGAGTAGTAGCCGAAGCGGCGTAAAATATCTATTCTCACTTTCTCTTGCGCTTTGTACACTGGATGCTTTTCAAAACCTTCCAGTAGTTTATCTGTCATTTCAATTCCATCTTTTTTAACGGATATATACCAGGTCTGATGGTTTAATCCGGCGCATATAATATCTAAATCCTCCCGTTTGCATCCTAGTACGTCGGCAATTTGGCTTTCTCCATGGATTTCTCCGTGGCACAGCCCTATGGTTGGAATGCCACCGTATGTATTGCATGCCCAAGTAGCCATCGCGTTAGGGTTAGAGTAGTTTAGATGCAAAACGTCTGGCGCACTCACTTCCCGCATGTCTTTACAAAAATCCAGCATTGCAGCTATAACTCGCTGGCCGTACATTATTCCGCCAATGCATAAGGTGTCGCCGACACATTGGTCTACACCGTATTTTAGCGGAATTTCCACATCTGTTTCAAAGGCTTCTAATAGGCCTATGCGTACAGAGTTTATGACGTAATTGGCATTTTTAAAAGCCTCACGACGATTTAAGGTGGCCTGAATTCTTGTGCTTATTCCGTTGGCCTCTAAATCTCGCTGGCATAGTTGCGTAACCATGTCTAGGTTGCGCTGGTTTATATCCATGAAGGAGATTTGTGCATGACGAAGCGCTGGCACAGTCATACAATCTGCAAGCAGCTGTCTGGTGAATCCTAGGCTGCCTGCTCCGATAAAGCAGATCTTTAAATTTTTTCGTTCATTTTTCATAAAAACATCCCCTGTTCTATTTTTCAGCATTACTTCATATTATTTTAATGCTGTAATTCCTGAATATCCTCAAAAAAGAAGGAGGGCCCCAAATGGCCAACGAACTAGTAAGAGAAAAAATATTTTTAGACCAAAGCGTAGGTAAAGAAAATACGCAAATACTATTAGAAGGCGATATAATAGTGCCGGATGTTAAGCCGGATATGTCGCTCATTTTACAAACAGAGCCCAGAGTAATCATTGAACGGACAGAAGTATCTGCCGACAGGGTCAATTTTATTGGGCAGCTAAGTATATCGGTGCTTTATATGGCAAAAACGGCAGAAAAACCCGTACATACCATGACTCTAACAGCACCTATAGACGATTTTATCAACATGGACGGCGTTTCTAAAGATCAATGGGTAACTGCTGTGGCAGAACTTGTGAATATCGACTACAAAATGCTAAATGACCGCAAACTTAGCTATCGTGCAGTAGTAAACATTAGTGTGCAGGCAGAGCGTTCAGACGCCCATGAAATGGTAGTACATATCCACGATGTATCCGAAAATCAGCTGCTAAAAAGCCAGCTTAATATTAACCGGACAGTGGAAAGCAAGACAGACCGCTTCACTATTAAAGATCAAATAAGTATACCATCAAACAAACCAAATATCAGAGAAATTTTGCAATGCTCATCCACCATAGCGAACAGAGAGGTGAGAATAAGTGCAGGGCAGGTAAATATCAGCGGAGATTTGCTTCTAACAACTTTGTATCGCGGCGATAATGAAGAGCGGCTCATAGAGTTTGTAGAGCATGAAATCTCCTTCTCCAGCAACGTAGAGGTAAGTGGTGCCCTAGAAAGTATGTTTGCAGATGTTAGCTTGCAGATTTTAGATGAATATGTTCAAGCAGTAGCGGACAACGACGGTGAAGAGCGTCATTTGGAAATAGAAGTAACAGTAGGTACGCTTATGAAAGTGTATTCTGCCGAAACATTTCAAATCTTAGAAGACGCCTATCTGATCAACAAAACCCTAAACTTTAGCAAGGCAAAATTAAAATATCCTAGGTTAGTTTGTCGTAATCGCAACCAAGCCCCAGTAAAAGAAATTGTGCAGCTTAGCGAGGGCAGTCCAGATATCTTGCAAATTTTTAAAGTAAAAGGCACACCGGTTTTAGACGAAGTTAAAATTGCAGATGACAAAGCAATTGTAGAAGGTGTCATCAACACGGATATTTTATATGTAGCAGAAAGTGATGAAACACCACTATTTAGTTTTAGTACAGTAATCCCATACCGTCAGGTAATAGATGTAAAAGGCGCAACGCCTGACATGCAAGTGAGTGTAGATATTTCTGTTGACCATGCCTCATTTAATATGCTTAGTGGGCAAGAAACAGAGGTGCGCTTCCAACTCAGCTTTAACGCCAATGTAACAGAAGAACAAGAAGTTCATGTAATCAATCATATCGGTTTTGAGGATATGGATTTAGAAATGCTAGACAGAATGGCCAGCATGACAGTGTACATAGTTCAAACAGGTGATACGCTATGGACTATAGCTAAAAGGTATAATACAGCCATAGATGAGCTGGTTTCGGTCAATGAACTAGACAATCACTCTATTGTACCTGGGCAGAAGTTGTTGATTTTAAAGAAGGTGTAGTATGTAAAAGGGCTATCTAGCCCTTTTATTTTGCGCCTTTGAGCGCCTTCATCAATATCATCTAAGGCGATACAATGTCTTTTATTTCACTCATCCAAATTGTATTAATTGCATCACTGGGCATATGCCAACTTCCTCTAGGGCTAAGATTTATACTTCCTACCCTCGGCCCTTCTGGTAAGCAATTCCGTTTGTATTGTTGAGAAAAAAATCTGCTATAAAATACCTTCAACCATTTTAGAATCACTTCTGGATTTTTATCAAAGGCTAAGCAGGCCAGATGATAAATTTGCTTTGGACTTTTACCATGCCCTAGCATGTGATATATGAAGAAGTCGTGCAGCTCGTAGGGGCCTACCAGCTCTTCGGTAATTTGATTTGGCAAAAGTTCTGGGCTTACGGGGGTATCTAGTATATCAATTAAAACTGCAGATAGCGCAGGGGGCGCCTTATCTGCCAAATACTCTACAATATGGCGCACTGTAGTTTTTGGTATGCCAGAGTTTAGCGCGTACATGCTCATATGGTCGCCGTTGTATGTTGCATAGCCCAGGGCTAGCTCTGATAAACTACCTGTGCCTATAACAAGGCCGTCTACTTGATTTGCTATGTCCATTGCTACGTATGTGCGCATGCGTGCTTGGGCATTTTCGTATACTATATCGGTTGTAGATTTATGGTCAATATCCTCAAGATGTTGCGTAACACTTTTGACGATATCTATTTCTCTGCATGGAATGCCTAATTCTTTGCACAGGATGTGTGCATTATTTCTTGTGCGCGTGGTTGTACCAAAACAAGGCATAGTGATGGCTTCTATTTCTTTGGTAACTCTTGCAGTAACTAATAGTGCAAGGGTGCTGTCTAGCCCTCCTGATACATTGATCACTGCTTTTTTGCTATTTGTATGTTCCATACGTTTTTTGAGGCCTGCTGCTTGGATGTTTAGAATTTCCTCACATCTGGCGGCTTTTTCATTTTGCGGCATAAACGGGCTTGGGCTTATTGGGCGTATTAGTGTTTCGCAAGCAGCTTCCATAGTAAAAGGCACTACAATTTCTTTGTTTGCAGTTTTATTAATACGTCGTTGCTTGTAATCTATGGCAGAAACGTCGATTTCAGATACTGTCCAGCCCTCCCCAAAGGGGGGTGATTCCGACAAAAGCTTCCCCATCTCATAAATCATATTGTGGCCAGAAAATACTGCATCTCCGGTACTTTCGCCATATCCAGCGTTTGCATATATATATCCACATGCAAGTTGAGTTGATTTTGCCGCTGCTAGCGTGCGTCTTTGTGCGGCTTTTCCTACAGTCTCGCTACTTGCATTTAAACTGATGATTATTGTTGCGCTTGCATCTTTATCAGCGTCGATTGCAAATGTAAAATCATCGCATTGGAAAATTGTTGCTTCACCGCTAGTTGTTTTTGGCACACAAGCTAGAATTTGCCTTTTATAGATAACAGCAACCATGTTATTGTTTTGCCTCATTGGCAAGCCTAGTACTACTAATGTATTTTTGCTTTCTTTTGCTAAATAATTTAAAGCGTTCTCTGCGGCTTGCAATAAAGTATCTTGTAAAAATAAATCCCCACAGGTGCTGCCAGTGATACAAAGTTCTGGTAAGACCAGTAATTGTATATCTTCATCTTCAGCTTTTTTCATTAAACGCAAAATTTCTTGTGAATTGTGAATGGGATCTGCTACTTTAATAGAGGGAGTACCGGCGGCAACTCTAATATATTTTTTGAATTTTTTAGACATGGAATTCAACCTTCCTATGAAAATTTTAGCAGGAACAAATGTTTGCAATTTTCCTCTAAGTAGTGTATAGTAGGAACGTTGCAGAGGCAACTATATTATGCATGGAGCGTGTGAACATGTCAAAGGATAAAATCATAATAAAAGGCGCAAGAGAAAATAATTTGAGGAATATAGATCTAGAAATCCCTAGGGACAAGCTCATTGTATTTACAGGCATGAGTGGATCAGGCAAATCCTCTCTTGCATTTGATACCATCTATGCCGAAGGGCAAAGGCGTTATGTGGAGTCTTTGTCATCTTACGCGCGTCAATTTCTGGGACAGATGGAAAAACCGGATGTAGATTTTATTGAAGGCCTAAGCCCGGCTATTTCTATTGATCAAAAGACTACCAGTCATAACCCTCGCTCTACCGTGGGTACAGTTACGGAGATTTATGATTATATGCGTTTGCTTTTTGCAAGGGTTGGTATCCCTCACTGCCCTAATTGCGGACGTGAAGTTAAGAAGCAAACTGTAGACCAAATTGTAGATCAAATTTTAGAAATGCCCGAACGTAGTCGTTTACAAGTACTTGCTCCCGTAGTGAGAGCAAGAAAAGGCGAACATATAAAAATTTTAGACAGCGCACGCCGCAGTGGATATGTGCGTGTACGGGTCGACGGTATTATTTACGAACTTACAGAGCCTATCCAAATGGAAAAAAACCGTAAGCACAACATAGAAATTGTAATCGACCGCCTAACTGTCCGAGAAGGGATAGAAAAGCGCTTATCAGAGTCCATAGAAGCTGCAACTGCTTTAAGCGGAGGTTTATTAATCATTAATACCGATGAAGAGGATATACTGTTCAGCCAAAATTTTGCATGCGCAGATTGCAATATCAGCTTGGAGGAACTTGCACCGCGTTCCTTCTCCTTTAACAATCCTGCCGGAGCTTGTCCAGATTGTTCTGGCTTAGGCATGAAGCGGATTTTCGATCCAGAACTTATTGTGCCCAATCCTTCGTTATCTTTACAGGAAAATGCTATAAATGTGGGAGGATGGAAGTCGATAGGCGCAGAAAAAAGCATGAGTCATGCTATCTTCGAGGAATTATCCAAGTTATACAACTTCGATTTGAAAACCCCCTACGAGGATCTTCCCGAAAACGTCAAGGATGTTTTAATGAATGGCTGTGAACAACAGCTAAACATTCAATATGAAAGCGGCGGCGACCTTAGAAATTACAGATACTTTTTTGAAGGAATAGTACAAAACTTAGAACGCCGCTATCAAGAAACCAGTGATTTTAACAGAAAAAGTGAATACGAAGCCTATATGACAGAAATTATGTGCCCAAGCTGTAAAGGGAAAAGGCTAAAGCCCGAGATATTAGCGGTCACATTAAGTGGGCAAAATATATCGGATATCACCGCAATGCCTATCCGCGGAGTAATGGATTTTTTTAAACAGGTGGAGTTAGGCGACAATCAGACTTTAATTGCAGGGCCAATTTTAAAAGAGATTCATGCACGTACAGGTTTTTTAGTTGATGTTGGATTAGATTATTTAACACTGTCACGCTCTGCCGGCAGCTTATCGGGCGGGGAGGCTCAGCGGATACGTTTGGCTACACAGATAGGCTCTGGCTTAGTTGGTGTAGTTTATATTTTGGACGAGCCTAGCATAGGCTTGCATCAACGAGACAACGACAAATTGCTAAAAACCCTAAACTACCTGAGAGATTTAGGCAACACCCTAATAGTAGTAGAACATGACGAAGACACTATGATGGCGTCAGACTATATAGTAGACATTGGCCCAAAGGCCGGTGTAAACGGCGGTGAAGTAATATTTACCGGCACTGTAGATGAAATTATGAAATGTGAGGACTCAATCACAGGCCAATATCTTAGCGGAAAAATAAAAATTGATGTGCCAAAAGAAAGACGCAAACCTAATGGGAAATTACTAAAAATATTAGGTGCAGCAGAAAATAATTTACAAGACATTGATATTAGCATTCCTCTTGGCTTGTTCACCTGTGTAACTGGAGTGTCTGGTTCCGGCAAATCTTCTTTAGTAAACGAGATACTTTACAAGCGTTTAGCCCGGGATCTTAATCGCGCCAAATTAAAGCCCGGTAAGCATAAAAATATGGAAGGGTTAAAAGAGTTAGATAAAATAATTGCGATAGATCAAAGTCCTATAGGGCGCACACCGCGCTCTAATCCTGCCACATATACAGGGCTTTTTGATCTGATTAGAGATGTGTTTGCTCAAACTACTGAGGCCAAAATTCGAGGATATCAAAAAGGCCGCTTTAGCTTTAATGTAAAAGGGGGCCGCTGCGAGGCTTGCTCTGGTGATGGTATACTTAAAATAGAAATGCACTTTTTGCCTGATATTTATGTCCCCTGTGAAGTTTGCCATGGCAAACGTTATAACCGCGAAACATTGGAAGTACGTTACAAAGGCAAAAATATATCCGATGTATTAGATATGACCATAGATGAAGCACTTGACTTTTTTGACGCCCTGCCAAGGTTGCATGAAAAAATCAAAACATTAGTAGATGTAGGCTTGGGATATGTGAAGCTTGGACAATCTTCTACAACGCTATCTGGCGGAGAAGCTCAGCGTGTTAAATTAGCTACAGAGTTATCACGCCGCGCAACAGGCCGTACATTATACGTGTTAGATGAGCCTACGACGGGCCTGCACTCTGCTGATGTTCACAAGCTGATTGGAATTATCAAGCAGCTTACAGATAACGGCAACACGACTGTAATAATAGAGCATAACTTGGACGTAATAAAAACCGCCGATTATATCATAGATTTAGGCCCCGAAGGCGGTAACGGCGGCGGTACTATAGTAGCTACCGGTACGCCAGAGCAAGTTGCAATGGTAAAAGGATCCTATACCGGAAATTATCTTAAAAAAGTGCTTTAGAATAAAAAAGTAATAAAAGACATTATCTCACTTAAAAGAAATTCAAAAACAAACTGAATCAAAAGATAAACACAGCCTAAAATACAGGCTATGTTGAGTATATGTACATGCAACGGCCTTTTACTTGAATCAATAAAGGCTTCCAGCACCATCTGCACCAGAGCAATTAGGCAAAGGTATCCTATAAGCATAATAAATTCGCGCATTATTACACCTCCATATATAGGTGTATGCGCGATTTGTCTATAGTATATCTGTTTGCAGGGGAAATTGAAAATGACTTAGCCAGCATAAATATGCAGCTTGAGAAAGTGCTTTAAGTGCAGTATCGTCTATGCGGAATAAAAACGATTGATTAAGTTCGCTTTGCAAAATATGCCGTAGAGAATGGATGGCTGCATCAGAGAGCAACATACGATTTTTTTTAATGCAATTCTTACAAATCATACCTTCTTCACAAAATATATTTGACTTCTCTATGCTTCCGCCGCAGACTGCACAACAGTCCATTTCAGGAGCAAGGCCGTAAAATAAAAAAAAGCGAAATAAAAAAACAATTGCCGCTTGTTTTGGAGAAATATTCTGCATACTGATGTGTTGTAAAGATTTTAATAAAAGACGCAAAAGTTCGTCGCAAGGGGTGCCGGCCGGCACTGCTTTTTCGCAAATTTCTAGCAGATAGGCAGCATGACATAGTAGTTGGTAATCTTGCCGGATTGGGTAAAAATTTTCTATTACTTCAGCCTGTGCCATAGAGTAAAATTGCCTGCCGTCTGCGATAATAAAATCTGCATATGTAAGCAGCTGAGAAGCTGCTAAAAATTTACTTTTGGGCTTACGAGCACCACGGGCGTAAATCATAATACGCCCATAATCTTTGCATAGGACAGATAAGCGCTTATCAGATTCTCCTGCTTCGTACTCTCTAAGCACAAGGCCACGAGTTTTAAAAGTCTTCATGATTTTTATGTGTGGCCTTTTTTGTTTTCAGATACTCTATATAAACTTTAGGATTACCGCTTTGTTCAAACCAGTTCCAACAAAAATTTTGCAGCTTAGATTCTAATTTCAAAATGGGATCCCCCTTGGGCTTTTTTGTATTTTATAGTGAATTAAGTTAAAAATCGACTCAAGCTTTACCGAAAAAACGCCAGTTGCCGCGTATTTTTCGTCTTGCTTTCGTCTGTTTTTAACTAAATTCACTATGCCTGAAAATATTTTTACCGACTTAGGTTTTTGTATGCTACTGAAAATATGGAAATTAAATTGTTTTAGGATCGTAGCCTAAATCTCGTAATGCAAAATCGTTATCGCGCCAACGTTTGCGCACTTTTATCCAAATTTGCAAATTTATTTTAGAGCCTAAAAGCCTCTCCATATCGTGGCGGGCAGCAGCTCCAATTTTTTTAAGCATGGCTCCGCCTTTGCCAATGACTATAGATTTATGAGAATCGCGTTCGCAATAAATAGTTGCATCTATATCTACCATGTCGCGTTTTGGGCGTGGTTTCATGCTAACAATTTCTACGGCTATGCCATGTGGGATTTCTTCTTGTAAAAATCGTAAGGCTTTTTCGCGTATCATTTCAGAGGCGATTTGTCGCTCAGGTTGATCTGTCACCATATCGTCTGGGAAGTATTTTGGCCCGGCTTGTAAATATTTGCTAATGATCTCTAAAAGTGCAGGAGTATTATCTCCTGTAAGTGCAGATATTGGTACAATTTCTGAAAAAGAAAACTTTTTAGAGTATGCATCTATCGTGAGCAAAATTTCAGGTTTTTTTACAGTATCAGCCTTGTTGATTACCAACACTATTGTAGTATCCTGTGGTAGCATCTCTAAAATTGCTTCATCTCCCGGGGGGATTTTGGCGGTTGGTTCTACAAGATACAATACTACATCCATCCCACTGAGGGCATTTTGCGCACTTTTTACCATAAAGTTGCCCAGTTTGGTTTTAGGTGAGTGTAGGCCTGGGGTATCAATAAAAACAATTTGCTGCTCGACTGTGGTAAGTATGCTTGTGATTTTGTTTCTTGTAGTTTGAGGGCGGTTGCTTACTATTGCAATTTTTTCGCCTACAAGTTGATTCATCAAAGTAGATTTGCCTACATTTGGACGTCCAACCAGTGAAACGAATCCCGATTTAAACTCTTTTGTCATTAATCATCTCTCCCAAAACTTTAAACTGATTTTCTACAACATCTGGGGTAAGAGCCCCGCCTAAAGCCAGTATACTTAAGCCATCTATGGTAACTATAATGTGATCTGCCACTATGTCGATTTTTTCGTTTTTAATTAGGTTTTGCCTAACACCCAAATTTAAAATTGAAAGTACAGACTTTCGTAAGTGAGCAAGTTGTGCATCTCTAAAGGCTAGAACTGTGCCTTTAGGCTTAGAGAATACATACTCGCAATAGGCTCTAAAATGGCTTGCTTCTATATTGATTAAACGTTCTTTTTGAAGCAGCATATAATTATCAAAAACTTCATCAAATGGGGCGTTTTCTTGCACCGCTTTACTTATTATAGAAAATTTTTCTTTGTTGCGTTGGCGTATAACTTCTTGAAAAATTTCATCCACAGAGGTAAAGTATAGGTAGATGCCGCCACGGCTTATCCCGCATTCGTCTATAATATCTTGCATGGTTACATTAAGAAAGCCCTTGCGATAGAAAACTGTTCTAGCAGATTCTAATATTTTACGAATTTTATTTTTGCGGTGTTTTTCATTTATAGTTCGTGGCATGGGTGTCACCTCCAATGTGTTTTATTATACCAAAACGAGCGCAGAAAGCAATTTTCCGTTGATCCTTTTGCCAAAAGCTAATTATATGCAACCGAAATAATTTTTTGCTGTCTATATTTAAAAGAGGTTTTACGAAAACAGCTATTTAGTGTATAATGCATAGGAATAAATCTACTGAAAATTTCCTATGTATTTTGCACAAGAAAGGAGCATGATTTTGTTCACAGGGATTAAAAATGAATATGGAACAATAACAATCGACCAAGAGACTATTGCTCAAGTAGCCGGCCTTGCAGCCACTGATGGTTACGGCGTTGTAGGCATGGCAGCTAAAAGCATGAAAGATGGGCTTGTTCATCTGCTAAAAAAAGAGAATATGACTAAAGGTGTGCGTGTCCATGCTGATGGCGAATATTTAACTATAGATCTGTATATTATTGTGGAGTATGGTACAAATATAGCAGCTATAGCAGATACTCTAAAGAGCAACGTAAAATATAGGGTAGAAGAGCAAGTTGGCCTCCCAGTAAGTGAGGTTAATATTTTTGTTGAAGGCGTAAGAATAGCCAAACAATAGGGGGCAGACAGTCTTGGGTTTAATAAGTATAGACGGAACAATTCTGAGAAGAATGATGATTTGTGGTGCAAATAAAGTGACTCGCTATAGTAAGGAACTTGATGCACTAAATGTATTCCCTGTGCCAGATGGCGATACAGGGATTAATATGAGTGCCACCGTGCAGGCGGCGGCACGGGAGGCAGAAAAGCTGAACACGCCTAATATCTACGATGTGGCAAAGGCAGCTTCTAATGGGGCACTCCGCGGCGCAAGAGGCAACTCTGGCGTTATACTTTCTCAGTTATTTAGAGGTTTTGCCAAGGGCTTAGAGCAAAAGACCCTTGCAGATGCCGCCGATTTGGCCTTGGCTTTAGAAGAATCTGCAAAAATGGCCTATCGTGCGGTTATGAAGCCTAAAGAAGGGACAATCCTCACTGTTGCCAGAGCTTTAGGCGAATATGCCCAAAGTGCCGGAGAAGAGGATATCGAATTGGCTCTTAAAGCAGTTATTGACGGCGGCACCTACGTTTTAAATCAAACGCCTGAAATGCTTGCAGAGTTAAAGCAAGCTGGGGTTGTGGACTCTGGCGGTAAAGGGCTTATTTATTTTATGGAAGGCGCGCTTGAAGGCCTGATTTCTGATACAAATCCTGTGGTAGAAACAGCGAATGACCAGACGGGTGAAGCAAGTGGCGTAGCGGCAGCGGCTTTTAACACCGAAGATATTAAATTTGCATATTGTACTGAGTTTTTGATAGAAGCCGAGATAGAGTTTGGCGAATCTGAAGAAAAAGCCCTTACAAAATATTTAATGTCCCAAGGAGATTCTGTTGTAGTCGTAAGTGATGAGGGTGTTGTTAAGGTCCATGTGCATACCAATCACCCAGGAAGAGCATTGGAGCGTGGCCTGACCATAGGGTCGCTCATAAATACAAAAATTGATAATATGAAAGAGCAGCACACCACCGTATTAGAATTTTCTCAAACAACTACCCCGTCAGGGCCCGAGAAAGCCTTAGGTTTTGTGACTGTAGTAGCAGGAAAAGGATTTGAAGGCCTATTTACCGATTTAGGTGTTGATGTAGTCATTGAGGGCGGGCAAACTATGAATCCCAGCGCAGATGATATTGCAAAAGCTGTTGCTCGTGTGAATGCTAAACAGGTGGTGGTACTACCAAATAATAAAAATATAGTGCTTGCCGCCGAGCAAGCGATTGAGCTTGTAGAGGGCAAGCAAGTTCATGTTATCCCTACGAAATCTATCCCACAGGGCATAGCCTGCATGATGGATTATATTGATGGTAGCGATATTGATGAATACCTTGTGAATATGACAGAACGTATCCAAGATGTACATTGTGGGCAAGTTACCTATGCGGTACGAAGTACAGTCGCAAGTGGCAAAGAGATAAATGAAGGCGACATTTTATGTCTTTATGATGGTGATATTGTCAGCACAGGCTTAGATGTACAAGAGGCTGCCAAGGAATTTCTCAAACAACATATGTTAGCCGAAAGCGGAGAGTTTGTAAGCATATACTATGGTGAAGGTGTTACTGAAGATATGGCCAAGGAACTAGCCGATTTTGTGATTGCCGAAAATCCGCATATGGAGGCAGACATCGTTGATGGCGGTCAACCTTTGTATTATTATATATTCTCGGTAGAATAATTTTGGATATCGCAAAGCTTCCCGGCATCGGCCCCGGACGCGCTAAAATATTAGCAGAAGTAGGCATAAGCACAGTTGAAGATTTAACCAACTATCTTCCACGAGATTATGATGACCGTAGCGAGATTAAAACAATATCTATGCTAACACCCGGCATTACCCATACTATACGAGGTACTATTACGTCAGAACCTGAAAACATCAGCTTTAGAGCTTCTAAGATAATGACCAAAATACGCTTAGAGGACGAAACAGGCGAATTAACACTTGTATGGTTCGGTCAGCCATACCTAAAAAAGAATTTTAAAAAAAATGACAGCTATTTGTTTACCGGCCGTGTTTCTGAAAACTACGGCCGTTTGCAAATGGAATCTCCTGAATACGAAAAAATTAATCAAGAAGTGGAGACTTTGTCCTCTGGCCGAATCGTGCCTATCTATACTCTTCCTAAAGGGATTTCTCAAAAAATGTTCCGCAAATGGATGAAAGCGGCCTTAGATTTAGGAGTAGGGGAGCAGGAAACTTTGCCTAACTCAGTTATAGGAGATTTGTGTTCGCGTAAAGAAGCTATTCAAAATATTCATTTTCCTGATAGCGATAGTGGATTTTATGCTGCTCGCCGCCGTTTGGTGTTTGAAGAGCTTTTTTTTATACAGTTATCGTTGCTAAACATAAAAGAAGCCCCTCAAGTCGGAATAAGCATTGGCGGGGATATATCGGAGTTTTTGCCAAAATTTCCATTTACTTTAACAAGAGCTCAACAGTCTGTTTTGTGCGAAATTACGTCAGATATGAAAAGTGGCTGGCGTATGAATCGCCTTGTGCAAGGTGATGTGGGCTCAGGAAAAACGGCAGTTGCCGCATGTGCCGCTTATCTTGCAATAAACGCAGGCTATCAAGCTGCAATAATGGCACCGACAGAGGTTTTGGCACGGCAGCATTACAGGCAATTTAAGCAATATTTTGATGATACGGTGCTACTGATAGGCTCGCTATCCACTAAGGAAAAAAAGCAAGCCCAAAAAGCTATCCATGATGGACAGGCCAAGATGATCGTTGGTACCCATGCTTTAATTCAAGAGAGCGTGGCTTTTGATAATCTGGCGCTGGTAATTACTGATGAGCAGCATCGTTTCGGTGTAAATCAACGAGCAGCACTTATAGAGAAGGGCCAGGATGTCCCCCACACCATGCTAATGACGGCAACTCCAATTCCGCGAACGCTAGGACTAATCCTATATGGTGATATGGATATATCTGTAATAGACGCCTTGCCGCCAGGACGCAAGCCTATTGAAACTTACTGCGTAAACAGTGGTTATCGTCCGCGTCTGCAGGCCTTTATGGCAAAACATGTAAACGAAGGACATCAAGTTTACGTGATTTGCCCTGCCATAGATGAAAGCGAGGATTTTAAATCTGTAACATCCTACGCCGCTGATTTGCAAAAAAACTTGCCCGATATTCCTGTAGCTTGCCTTCATGGGCGGCTTAAAGATAAAGAAGAAATAGTGACGGCATTTAGTAGTGGGAAGACGCCTATTATAGTATCCACTACTGTAATTGAAGTTGGGGTGGATGTCCCCACAGCTACGCTGGTTGTAATAGAAAACGCCGAACGCTTCGGTTTAGCTCAATTACATCAGTTACGCGGGCGAGTTGGGCGAGGAAATGCACAATCCTATTGTGTGCTGGTTACGGACAGCAAATCAGAGCATTCTAAAGAGCGTATGCAAGCTATGGAACAGACCAGCGATGGATTTATTTTGTCAGAGCTAGACTTAAAGCAACGTGGCCCAGGAGATTTTTTTGGCGTACAGCAATCTGGCTTGCCAGTTTTTAAAATAGCAAATTTGTATCGCGATATAGAAATTTTGAAGGAAGCGCAAAAAGCAGCGGCATCTGTCGTTGGCTTGATAGAAACTGACGGAATAATAGTTATGTGAAGGGAGCAATCAATGAGTAAATTAATTTTAATTAAACCAAGCGAAGAATTTATCGAAGAAATTCAAAACTTCCGAAATGAATTTTTAAAAGACAGCAGTACTATTGATGGTAGCGGGATGCTACACAACTTTGAAGATATCCAAGTATGGCTTGAAACCACTCGTTTGATGAAGAAAAAAGAAACCTTGCCCAATCCAAATTGGGTGACATCTGATCAATATATGCTGATACAAGAAGGTGAAACCCGTATCTTGGGAATGATAAACTTTCGCCATTACCTTAACGATTTTTTATTGGAAGAAGGCGGCCATATAGGCTACGGAGTGCGTCCGTCTGAGCGGAGAAAAGGTTATGCCAAAGCCATGCTAAATTTATGCCTGGAAAAATGCCGCAAAATGAAATTAGATAAAGTGCTTTTAACCTGCGATGACAACAACGAAGGAAGTCGCCATACGATAGAAGCCTGTGGTGGAAAGTTTGACTGTATGGCAAAGGAAAAGAACGAAAGAGGCACAGAGACTGCTAGGTTTTGGATAAATCTAGATTAATTTTGTAATGCTTGTGACTGAAAGTATCTTGTAATAATTTGTAAATTTATGTATTATAAACACCTGTGAGTTTGCTGGGTGGTAGCCGGACTCCCGAAAGGGGAACGGTCATGATAACGATTACTTTTACTTACTTTGAAATTATTTATATCGCACTTATGGTAGTGTTAATTATAGTAACTGACAGAGCAAAAAAATAACCGCCCGGATCAGGAGCGGCAAAGGAATTTGTTAAGCATTTAACTAAGTCCGGCCGTCACCGTCAGGTAAACTTGTGGACTCGGGGCAAGTGTAACCAGCACTTGCTCCTTGCTAATATCATTATACACGAATTAATCAACTTTTACAATAAAGTTTTTCAAATCTTCAACAAATCCACGCAGAGCCTCAATTTCCAAAACTGCATTAGCCAATCTTGAACCTTCCTCATGTTCAAATACAACAAACGCTCCATTCGGGAAAGTCATCCAAGCTCGTACACAAAAATCCTGCATATAAACCCACATAAAGCTGCTATCATGGCGGCTTTTTAATGATATGTAATAGTTTTTGCCTTTCAAATCAGGAGGCATTTTCTCTATATGTTTGGATAATTCGCGTAGATTTTCGTATTGATTTTGTAAATGCGCCGCCTTTTCAAAAGCCATTTCTTTAACAGCTTTATTAATTAGTGTATTGAGCTTTTTTAAAACTGAAAAATCGCCTTTAAAAAATGCCGCAAGCTCCTTGTATCCTCCTGTATCACTAGTGCAAGGTGCCAAGCATTGTTTAATATGAAAACGCAAGCAGGGTCCTTTTCGTTTAGCTTCACATGTGGGGATAGGCCAGTAATCTCCTAATTGGGATAAAGCGTCCCAAGCGTACTCTTTACGAGGGAAAGGGCCGGCAGAAATACTCCCTTTCTCTTGGCTTATCAATATCTTCGGCTCTTCGATATTGATATACCAATATTGCCTGTCTTTACGCATTTTGGCATTATAAGGAGGCCGATATTGTTTTATCAAACAATATTCCAATAGTAAAGCTTCGATATCAGTCCCTACGCACTGATAAGATAAATCTGCGGCAAAATGCATGAGTTGAGCAATTTTCTCATCTTTTTGCTTGCCAAAATAAGTGGCAACCCGCTTTTTTAAACATTTAGATTTCCCCACGTATAGAATTTGTCCATCTTCGTCTTTAAAAATATAACAGCCTGGGTTCAAAGGCAAGGCGTTGGCTATCTCTTTTAGCTTATGCATCTTTAAGTTTTTTTAGCGCAACCAAAGCGGCTTGACGTTCAGATTCTTTTTTGCTTTTACCCCTGCCATTTCCTAAAATGCGCCCTCCATGAGACACTGTAGAAACAAATTCTTTTTGATGTGCTGGTCCATTTTCTTCGACGATTTTATATACCAAAGGTTCGCGGCTCCACTTTTGTATTTCCTCTTGCAAGCTAGATTTTGGATCTGATATTGAAACCCAATTTACCGATTCATCTATGCGTAAGCTTTGTACAAACTTGTATGCGGCTTCTAGCCCGCCATCTAAGTAGATAGCACCAATGAGAGCTTCCAGTGCATCAGATAGTATCGAATCTTTATTAGCACCCCCTCCGGCAGCTTCTCCGTAGCCTAAGATTATATGAACTCCTAAACCAAGTTTACGGGCATAGGCGGCAAGGCTTGGTTCACAAACAATATTTGCCCTTGCCTTACTAAGTTCCCCCTCAGAAAGATTTGGGCGGTTACTATATAAGATATCACTTGTTATCAATTCTAATACGGCATCGCCTAAAAACTCCAGCCTCTGATTGCTAGCGTTGCTATTTAAGCCTTGCTCGTAAACAAAAGAGCTATGCGTTAAGGCTTGCCGCAATAAGCGTAAGTCTTTAAACACATAGCCCAAAGATTTCCAATTTTTCATTAAGATTTCAACGCCTTTTTAATATGTTCAGCGGCATCTCCTACTGTACGAATACCTTCAGCGTCTGCATCGTCAAATTCTAAGTCAAACACTTCTTCAAGTTCTGTAATAATTTGGAATATATCTAGAGAATCAGCACCCAAATCGTCAGCAAAGGTAGTGTCAGGTGTTATCATATCTTCGGTAAGTTTTCCGCCACCCATTTGTGATAAAATTACTTCTCTAATTTTTTCAAACTCCATAATTTCCTCCTTCTATAAACAATTTACATTGTCGAATAGCTCCGCATATCGCTCTTTCATTGGAGCTTCCATGGGCCTTTACCACAAGATTTTTAAGCCCTAAGAATGGTGCACCACCTATATCATCATAGTCAAAACGCTTTTTTAATCGAGTAAATGCGCCTTTAGAAACAAGTGCGCCAATTTTAGATATAGGATCTGCCATAAGTTCATCTTTGACTGTACCCATCAGGCCTTTAGCAAAACCCTCAGTATACTTCAAAAGTACATTTCCGACAAAAGCATCGCAAACAGCTACATCAACAGCCCCTAAAGGTATTTCTCTTGCTTCTATATTGCCAACAAAATTTATTCCCATTTCGGTAGATGATTTCGTCAGAAGCTCATAAGTTTCTTTAACAAGGGCATTACCTTTTTCAGCTTCTGTACCAATATTAATAAGCCCAACCTTTGGATTTTTAAGTTCACGTACTTTTGACATATAATCGCTGCCTATTTTTGCAAATTGTAATAAATAACTTGGCTTACAGTCTACATTTGCACCGCAATCTATCAAAAGAGTAAAGCTTTTGCGGTTAGGAATCATCGCACCTAAAGCCGGTCGCTCTATACCTTCATTACGTCCAACATAAACGGTAGCCCCTGTAAGTAAAGCACCTGTGCTGCCTGCCGATACAAAAGCATCAGCAACTCCCTCTTTAACAGCTTTAAGGCCTACAACGATAGAGGATTCTTTTTTGCGTCTAATAGCTGTAGTAGGTACTTCTTCGGTGCCAATGACATCTGGGGCATGGAGTATAGAAATTGCACCTTCTGGCACTTTTACCTTTGCAAGTTCTGCACGCAAAATATCTTCTGGGCCAACAAGCATTACTTTAATAGCCATCTCTTTCACTGCTAAAGCAGAACCGGCGACAACTGCGCTTGGCGCATTATCCCCACCCATGGCATCTACTGCTATAACCATTACTACGCCCCTTTCTGAATATATCTTCATACAGAGAGGCACGGATTAGGTATATAATCCGTGCCAAAAGTTTACTCTGCTAATTTAAGCACATCGCGACGCTTGTATACGCCACAAGATCTACATACTCTATGGGATTGTGCAAGCTCTCCACAGTTACTACATGTTACCAAACCGGGCACTTTAATGGTCCATGTTTGAGCACGGCGTTTATCACGACGCGCCTTCGAATGTTTTCCTTTTGGACAAATCATTGCTTGTCACCTGCCTTTCAAATTACATTGGAAATTATATAGTGAAATGTTCCATTAGTCAAGCACAAAAGCCTAAATTTTCGCTATTTTTGCTATGCAAACACAGCATTTTCTAAAATATAATCAAAAACTTTTTGATTACGAACAAATTGTTTAAGCCAAGGCATTCCGTATATGTCTATAAACATTTCGCTGCCTCCCGGTTGCATATCCTCTAAAAAATCAATTACTTCTTGTTCGTCTGCAGTAATGTCAGCATCTTCTGCTACGGCTTGTAATACTAAAGAGAATGTAGCAGAAATTTCGATATCGCCTCGGCTTGATTCAATAAAATCATTTAAAGTGTCAAAGCCAAACATTCCTATTAAATCATCAATTTCCATACCAAATTGCTCTGCTTGTTGGGTATGTTGCTGAATAAAGGCATTTTCGTAGTATATTAGTAGTCGTTCGGGCATGTAGTTGACAGTAACCTGCGTAGACAAATAGTCGTGCAGATAGTTCAATAATGCATCATCTTGAAGGAAAGTGTGTATACCTTCCATTAAATCATCAACAGTGATCCATCCTTGAAAAAAGAAATTTTCTGAGACAAATTCATCAGTCAGTTCTGGAGTAACAGGATCGCCGGCAATGTAATTAATAGTTGTAACAAATAGTGCATCCAGCCCTGCTAAAGATGGCTCATGGTATTCATCTGGGAATGTTACCTCTACATTAACTTCTGTGCCAGGCGTATGACCAATCAGCTGATCTAAAAAATCATCAATAAACTGAGTTATTCCTATTGTTACATATGTCCCCATTCCGAAAGTAGAGCCGCCGTCAAATTCAACTCCATCTACGCTTCCAACAAAGTCAATGTTTATGGTATCTCCATCCTCTACTTCGCGGTCGGTAAGTTGTTCTGCTGTAACAAAATCAGCGAGTACATCATCAAGGGTTCGTTGGATATCTGCCTCTGAAACTTGATGAACATCAGCCGGAATTAGTAAGCCTTGATAGTTGAACAACTCCACATAATCAAGTGCTCTTATGCCTATTAAAAACCCATTTTCGTCAAGTTCTGTACCGTCAATGTCTGTGTTTGTAATATATGATCCTGTTTCAGAAGCTTCTTCGATTGCTTCATCTTCTATTTCCTCTGCTTCAACATTCGCTTCCTCATAGTAAATATCTTCTGTTTCGTAGGATTCGTCTCCAGTTTCACCGCAGGCAGTTGCGAATAACAAAACTAAAATGGCTAAAATACCGAGTGTCATTGTTTTTTTTCTTTTCATTTTTTTCCTCCGTTTTTAAATGTTACTTATTACTATAAAGTACGTTTATGGATAATGTATGAACGATTTGTAAAATCACATGCAAAACCCACCCACACATTATAACCATTTATGCAAAAAAAGCAAAATGTTTTCCCATGTTGCTTTCCGTGGAAATTTTATGGTATAATTTTCTTCGTAATATATTTATAATGAGATAGGGAGTGCTATGGTAGATAAAGTAGAAAGTTCAGATAATTTAAGAAAAGCAATACAAGAAGAGCCGAATGCACCCAAAAGCATTGGAGCTACGTTATTAGATGATGCAATAGGATGGATAAAACTAATTGTTTTTACAGTTATTATAGCTATAATTCTTCATCAATTTATAATAATTAATGCAACTGTACCAACAGCTTCTATGGAAAATACAATTATGACTAATGACCGTGTTGTAGCTTTTAGGCTTGCATACATGTTTTCTGAGCCGGCGCGTTATGATATAATTTTTTTCCGTTATCCGGGTGATAAAACACAGATTTATGTAAAGCGTATAATTGGCCTGCCGGGGGAAACAGTAAATATTATTGATGGTAGGGTATATATAAACGATAGCAATACGCCTTTAAATGATGATTTTGTACTAGGGCCTGTGTTTGGTAATTACCCAACGTTTCATGTGCCAGCGGATAGTTTTTTTGTGTTAGGTGATAACCGCAATAATTCTGGAGATTCACGAGATTGGCTTGATCCTTATGTCCCACGCGGCAGTATTTTAGGAAGAGCAATTTTCACTTGGTGGAATAGCTTTGGCTTTATTTCATAGATAGCAAGCAATTAAAATAATACGAAAATTCCCTTGAGTGAGGCACGACAAAAAGCCCATTGAGGGTCAAGGAGTGAAAAAGCAGATGGATAAAATAATTAAGCAGTTTGTTGTGCCTGAACCAGATTAA
>Ga0123355_10004023_pt1 | contig 21299 bp, 12 predicted proteins | sample TergutEmb28metaG_3_FD_89872 | JGI IMG/M metagenome (GOLD analysis project Ga0123355, IMG submission 89872) | Embiratermes neotenicus P1 segment gut microbial communities from Petit-Saut dam, French Guiana - Emb289 P1 | ecosystem: Host-associated > Arthropoda: Insects > Digestive system > Gut ...
GTGTTCGGAATCTGATGGCACACGGTGGCGCACGGGAGGGGAAGTGAAGGGGAAATATGCGAATGGAGTGGGTAGCCAGCAATCTTGCACTGTATCGGAAGACGGTCTATCCAGCATTACTACTGCTGATGCGCATGCATCAGCTGCCAGCAGCCGACTGAACTGAAACCCCCGCCGATTTAAATGGACTCGTCCGTTTCGCTGGAAGACCAAATCTGGTTTCTGCGTGTGTGCCATCACGTTTCGAACGAGCTCTACCACAGGTTTCAAAATATAGGGAAATAAATAAGAAAGCAGCATGGTGAAAGTGCAGCTGGAAGATATTTCGGTCCACCTCCAGCTCAGAAAATTATACACGAAAAGAAAAAGCATACGTGCATTATAAAATGGCTTGATCTAGGAGCAGAAATAAAGAACTGGCCAGCAGACCACAGAAAAAAGTGAACTGTGTGTGTCTACAAGAACAGCCGCTACTGAAGTGAGGAGACCGGTGGGTGCATGTGGCATCATGGACTCTGCTAAAATAAATTTCTGATGCCAGAGACGTACGAAGAATCAATTGTGAAACAGGAGGCAAATGTTAAGTCTTTCAACAAATTCAGGATCAGGACTGTCACATCGCTGAGCGAGTATATCTGAGTTAGCGTTCCAAAATCTTGCCAGGTCTTACAGTTTGACAAATATGACACTTTCCCATTCGTCAGGGTAGAGCAAGGCAGCAATGTTATCTACGAAATGTTGGTATCCAGTTTCAGTACACAGTCACAATCCAAAATACCACAAGGGGGAATTCCCTGCCATTAATTCCTCGGTTCAGAGATGACATGTTAATCCCATCCACAGCCTCATTCATTCCTCTCTTTTACGTGCGTAACAATTTGTCTACTCTCTATGGAATTTTCTTCTTGTATTTTACAGCTTAGAAAAGAAAATATCCCACACTAGAACTCCAAACCAACCCAATCCAATCCATGATGTCTAAGTTTCCTTCACATTACATCAGTAAATGACACACCACCCAATTTTGTCATTTTACATTAAATTAGCAGGATGTCCACAATCCCGTTTCTCAACAGGACTCCGCATCTTCAAGTACTGTCCAATTATGTGGACCAACCCCAATTTCAACATCACTCAGTGAGACAAGAATACATTACATAAACCCATTACCTTGATACTGAGCATAATCTGTACTTGAAAACATATCTTGATCAAAATCACATCAACTCACTGCACATGCCAACACCAAAACCCAACAATCTGTGGGTCATGAATGCATACAAGCACGCACACAAGCATGGCAAAGCTAAAAAACACTGAGTCATGAACACTAACTATGCCTCCTCAATTTTATTCCATGAACAATCTCAGATTGTCATGTTCATGAATACTGCCCTTCCATCTGCTAGGATGCAGCACCAGCGTGTGTGGGAGAAAAAAGTATTTTGTGCTAACGTGCTGCCTCCACCTCCTTCAAAACATTCAGAACTATACAGCATCACATCTCAGAAGACCAAGTGCTGAGTGCTATTTCAGTCACCTAACATGCAGAACTGCGATAACACCCAAGCGCAGTAAGGTTACTGTACCATTTATCAAAGTTCTGCTCCAATTGTGCACTAGACAACTTTGTGCACAAAGCTATGGAATGCACCCCTATTATCAGTAAGAACCTAAGGATGGATGGGATAACCTACTGATATATAACCAAAAACAACGTACGGGTGGAGCAAATGAAATCTGCTGCGGAACTGTGTTGAATCTCTGTCCGGGGAATCCTGTGCTAGGGTGGCTCGAAGGTAAATCAAACGGAGAATGATCTTCGTGTCGACGCCAAGCCTCCACATTGAGTCGCCCCTGGTTCAGCAGCTCTATAGCATCCTCTAAGCTCATGTTGCTCATACGCAATGCACTCTCAATGTCCTCCTTCTGCAGACAAAACAAACAACATAAATACCAGCTTCGCAGCTGACAAAAAGAAGCGCACGTCAAGGTACAATACAAACACAAACCAACACAACAAGATACATATCAAACAGGTTAACTACCATAAGCGAAGGCATTTACTGTGAATAGAAAAATCCTTGTTTCACTTCAACATAAATTGCAAGGATGTGTTATAGAAAAAAAGTTCGGACTCGACACTGCGTCACACGATGATCGATCAACCGAACACAACTCAACAAATAAAATAAAAAAATATCAAACCAAAGAATAGTAACTCTTACATGCCACTTCAACATACAATTATAATAACAACAGCAATAATTAAAGCAGTAAAGCAGTCTAACAAAACTATACTAATTGTAAGACCATCATTTTTGATTGTACAGAATAGCTACATATTGACCCATCTTGGGCCATCATCCGGCCTATAAGAATGTGTAAGATTAGCCTAGTTGTACAATTACAATTTACCATTTCATGGATAAGAGATCTCATCCTTTTAATAATTTTAATCAAAATTTTAGTAAATGTATCAAAATCCAGCTATGGCCTAAACAACAACAATTTCACTGATAGTGGCATATTATTACACATTAAAGATAACTTGATGCTTTTTCTATATTCTGGAAACAAACTGGATTATGTTTTGAATTTGAACGAAGTCATCCCATTGTGTATTGATTCTATACATTCACTTTATCGGTTCTATATGTTCACCTTATTGACGCAACCGATCCAAAACAGACAGCAGTAACGGACTACAAAGAACAAGTGGACAGGCCCCCCCCCCCACCCCAACCCAACCACCAGGAAACTAATAAGCAGGAGAACCAATACAACCACAACGGACATAACAATCGAAGCCCAATCAGTGAACAACGGGCCCAGGAAATAGCACACATCACATACCTGACCCTAACATAACAGTACAATAGATATGTCATGTTATGTACACGGTACAAATCACAGCACAAATTGTGAGCCATCTGGGATCCCACATGCGTGCAGCCATACTGTAAAGAACTTCATGGTTCTTAGCTTAGCCTGACGATGACATTTTAAGTCGAAACATGTCGCATTAGCTTTAACTCATTATACAGTTGTGCTGACTGGAATATATATCAATAAAGTGAATATACGAGGGTAATTCAATTAGTAAGTTACAAATCCAAGTTGCGACCTACGTTTTTTAATTAAGTGCGGGAAATTGTCACCACTAGATAGCAGCACCATCTAGTTTTATTGTGATGCACAACGATCGGTATGCACATGACTGTACAGACGTAGCAGCTGTTACAAGATGGCGGCGCCCCCGAGTACATGTACCACGATAGAGCAGTGTGGCGTTGAGGTCATTCAAGCGGGAAGTCCTCCAACATCCACCTTACAGCCCGGACCGCGCCCTGAGTGATTTCCACTTGTTTCGCCCTTTAAAACATCATCTTTCGGGAGAACACTTTCCTGACGATGATGTGGTTGAAAGAGCAGTGCGCGCGTGGTTCCAACATCAACCAAAAGAATTTTATGCCGCAGGTTTCCAGGGACTTGTTAAACGGTGGGACAAGTGTTTAAATTTGTATGGAGATTATGTTGAAAAATAAATGTTGTTTGTATGTCATTATCTCCATTCTATTCTTTGCAATCATGATTTGTAACTTACTTATTGAATCGCCCTCGTATGGATTATATCTGTTTATTCTGAAAATACGGTCAAGCTCGGTTACATCAAAAAAAAAAGGAGTGAATGTTTTGTGCCACCATAAACAAGTACTGTCCCAAGGAGAGTACTGTTATGGTTGACACTGAGAAATAAATACATACGACACAATATCTGGCATTATATACTAGGTGTTTCATAAACCAACATCGTTATAAACCGTTTCGACCCCATATTTAAAACTAATGTTAAAATTTTTGTGTAATACATAATAATGAACAACTGCAAGTACAATTTCGTATCATTTAGGCTACAATTACCTGGAATTTAATAGTCACTATAACATTTTAGGATAAGTTTTCTTTACCCACAGAACTGTAATTTGTAACTATAAAATTGGCACCCTCCCTCTTAGAAAATTTTATAGACCCGCTGATGACCCAAGGCAGTTCAAAACATATACATATTTTATACAAACAAAGAAAATGTTTTTGAAATAAATACAGTTGTGTTACTCTATTAGTTATTAGCAATACACTATGAAGTTCAGTAACATAACACAATGTCTTCTATCAGCTAACATGTTACCATGATGATCACAATTTTCCCACACATGGTATCTTTTGAGGGGTCCAAACAGGTGGAAATCTGTGGGAGTAATAAACAGCTCATACAGACGGTAGGAAATAACAGTCTATCCGGGTTTCAGTAGGGCCAGGACAGCACAGTCGGTACAGCGACTGGCTACAGGTCGGACGGTCCGAAGTTCGAATCCCGGTGGGGGCAAGATTTTCTGCGCCCATCCAGACCAGCCTGGGGACCACCCAGCCTCCTGTACAATGGAAACTGGGTCTTTCCAGGGGGTAAAGCAGCCAGGGTGTGGCGTTGACCAACCACCCCCATCTAGCGCCGAGGGTAAAGAAAGAGTACAACTATACCTCTAGGTCACCTCTGGGTCTTCATGGCCTGTCATAGAGTGAACTTTACCTTTACCTGGTTTTCAGTAACATCCCATTGTTTTAAACCACCACATCACCTTAGCAAAACATTTTGACTACCCTCTATGCATGTGTGAGAAAACTCGTTCCACAGAACTGCATTAGGGGGCGGGATATTCAAAGTTAACCATGAGAAAAATCATACACATTTCCTGTTGATAGCACAGGAAGTTGTGCAAAACTTTCTGGGCAACCCCCATATGCAAGAAACATGCACAAGACAAGTGACAGAGATAGCCAAGGTAAAAGTGGTTGGCCATGGTTGAATTAACACCATTTTGCAAGGTCTGCAAGAATGTGTTGTCATACTGGGAAGGTGGCCAACACCACAGACCTACCTGAAGTACCGTGGTGCTGATAAGTCCTTAGCCCGACCAGGAAGGAAACAGGTTCAGAAACATGTAAAGACACGCGCGATTTCAACAACATCAAGACATGAGTTGTCACCAAGTTTTCTTTTTCCTGCAAGGCAAGTTGCCGAAGGAAATTCATGCCATTCTGACAGAAAACATAAGCTTGTTTCCTTCCTGGACGGGATAAGGACTTATCAGCACCCCTGTAGAAATGCCACTAATCTGAACAAAGAGAATAAAACCAAACCACAGGACATACAAAACTCAACATTTTTTTTTAGTGCATAAATATAATACACACCTTGAAACCCATTTCTGCAAGAATTCGGAACTGCTTACTGTTCCAGATAAGTTCTTTAGTTAACGATTTTGGACCCTACAAAACAACAAGAAATACCATCAGCCACATTCATCTCATAATGTGTGGAACAGACACACAGGTACAAACATTCAGTCACCACAGTTATATTACAAAAGCAACCAAACCAGTCTTTGTAACGGATCATTCGTAAAAACACTTTCCTGGTGGCCATGTAAGGCGACCCAAAAGTGTAGTACGACATTTAGAACAGTTATAAAGTAACAAATCTAGATACAGATATGTGTTGCTTAATGAAGGGGATACGTTCTGAGAAATGTGTTAGGCGATGTCATCACTGTGCGAACGTCACAGAGTGTACTTACACAAAACTAGACAGTATAGCCTAATAAAGATATGCGTTGCTTAATGACGGGGATATGTTCTGAGAAATGTGTTAGGCGATGTCATCACTGCGCGAACGTCACAGAGTGTACTTACACAAAACTAGATAGTATAGCCTAATAAAGATATGCGTTGCTTAACAACGGAGATATGTTCTAAGAAATGCATCGTTAGGCGATTTCATCATTGTTCGAACATCACAGAGTGTACTTACACAAACCTAGATAGTATAGCCTACTAAAGATATGCGTTGCTTAATGACGGGGATACGTTCTGAGAAATGTGTTAGGCGATGTCATCACTGTGCGAACGTCACAGAGTGTACTTACACAATCCTAGATAGTATAGTCTACTAAAGATATGCGTTGCTTAATGACGGAGATATGTTCTGCGAAATGCATTGTTAGGCGATTTCATCATTGTTCGAACATCACAGAGTGTACTTAAACAAACCTAGATAGTATAGCCTACTAAAGATATGCGTCGCTTAACGACTGAGATATGTTCTGAGAAATGCATCGTTATGCGATTTCGTCATTGTTCGAACGTCATAGAGTGTACTTACACAAACCTAGATAGTATAGCCTACTAAAGATATGCGTCGCTTGACGACGGAGATATGTTCTGAGAAACGCATCGTTAGGCGATTTCGTCATTGTTCGAACGTCATAGAGTGTACTTACACAAACCTAGATAGTATAGCCTATTAAAGATACGCGTCGCTTAACGACGGAGATATGTTCTGAGAAATGCATCGTTAGGCGATCTAGTCATTGTTCGAACGTCATAGCGTGTACTTATACAAATCTAGATAGTATAGCCTACTAAAGATATACGTCGCTTAACGATGGGGATATGTTCTGAGAAATGCGTCGTTAGGCAATTTTGTCATTGTGCTAACGTCATACATTCTACTTACACAAACCTAGATAGTATAGCCTACTACACACCTAGGCTATATGGTATAGCCTATAGCTCCTAGGCTACAAACCTGTACAGCACGTCACTGTACTGAATATTGTAGGCAACTGTAACACAGTGGTAAGTATTGTGATATTATATTGGGCAGGGTAGCTCAGCCGATATAGCGACTGACTAGCAAGTGGTACATATAATGACCAATGTACAGATATGGGTCGCTTGACGACGGGGATACGTTCTGACAAACGCGTCGTTAGGCGATTTCATCGTTGTGTGAACATCATACAATGTACTTACACAAACCTTGATAGTATAGCCTACTACACACCTAGTCTATATGGCATAGCCTATTGCTGCTAGGCTACAAACCTGTACAGCATGTTACTGTACTGAATATTGTAGGCAACTGTAACACAGTGGTATTACAATATTATATTATAGTATGTTTTGGGGTCACTGCCGTATATGCGGTCTTGTTGTTGACTGAAACGTTGTTATGAAGCATATACCTGTATTTTCACATGCACTTGTTGGTTTCGTACCCATAGAGAACCATGAGTGAGTGGTGATGAAATACTTAAAATTAACCATCGGCCACATTCATCTCTTAATAATGTTAAAGAATCTGACATAAATGATAAAAACTTCACCTGTTTAGGAGGATGTCCCCAGGATGCAGGTTCCAGGTCTCCATCCACACAACCTGGATTCAAAGGGTTCTTTGGCTTTGATTGTCCCCAAGAGGTGGGAGTAAGAGGAGCATCATTCCACGAGTTCACCGTTCCTATGCCACTTTTCGAGTCATCACCCCAACCAGAAGTCATCATATCATGAGGTCCATCTCCCCAAGATCCACTTCTGTAAATTTATGTCAACTTCAGTTATAAATGCACGTCAAAATTAAAATGAAAAACTTTTTTCCGTGTAAGAAATCGGCAAAAACTAGTGGGGATTAGATTCGAGAATACACGGTATACAGACTGCATACCACGGCCCCATGAATAAAGGATATTACTGGCTACATTGGTGGGGTCACGCTTTTCATAATAGGCACTGTACACATGGCAATAGTTATGTTACACAGGTTTTGGCGACTGCTTTCTAGTGGGATCCCGCTGTACCTGTCTGAAGCACGCAGAGTTCCGTCCCGTAAATAAATTTGAGAAATTAGTGCATCTCGATTTTATTATGAGCATATATAACGATGCATGGACATCTGAACGACAAATAAATGGTGTCACATTTTCCGACATGTTTTCGCTGCGAAGTAGGCACGTGAAGTTGTGTGATGGGATGCGCTGTTCAAGGGACTGGCATCTCAACTGGTTTGGGACTGTAAAAGTGACAAATCATTTTCAGACCCACTTTAGTATCTCTGCTTTATTTCTTCTTTCCTTGTGGGGTACGGAAAAGTCTAACAGAAGATTTTTTAAACAACCCTTGTAAAAGACATGTTCGCAATAGTGGCACGGGTTGGCAGACTGGAATACCGCTCACATGGTCCACCTCAGTCTGTTATGCAGCTAAAATGTCACATGTGTGTTGCAAGTGGCGTGAACGAAAAAGTGTTAGTGAAGTGTGACAAAGTGCGATATGGGCCTGTGTGCAGTAAAAAGACGCTTCTGCAATTACCACGCCAAGGCACAAATGCAGAACGTTTAAAGCCGGAAATCTGTTCACCAATATCAGAGACCCCAAACAGACACGTAAAGGTAAAGCAGTCCCGTTACAGACTCAGAGGGGCCCAGAGGGTTCCAGGAAGTTAAGGTTCCCAAATTTCGTGACAACGGCACAGGGTAGTGGTAAGGTTGCCAGCCTTGCGCACCGGCCGCCTTTACCCCCAGGAAATACTCCTGGTACTCGTTTCTGTTAGAGGCTGAGTCGACCTCGGGGCCATAGTGCGATCAGAAGAATTTTATGTCAATGAAAAATCCACTGAGACTAGCTGGGATCGAACCAGCGACCTTCCCATTTGTAGCACAGCACTTTAACCACTGTGCTACCGCAGTTCCCAAACTGATCTGCAAGTAAAAGAAATTGACAATTTTGACGTTTTTTCTTTAATTTGTTTGTATATGGAAGCTGTAAACTTTCATAATCCGTTTTTTGAAGTTTTACTTCCCCACACACACACGCAATGCAGCTCATTTCATCATTTCATCGTTTTTGGTTCATAAGATATAAATGTTTATTTTTAGCCGTGCATAGAACAATTTAAAGGGCCAACACGAAGGCCTTTTCACAGGCACAATTCTGTGAATTAAATGGCCGGAAGATAAAGGTTAATATTCAAAACAATAATTACCTTGGAGTAGGTGCCCACAGTGGTCCTTCAGGTTTCATATTGCCTGCACCATTGCTGGGCATTCTGCTTTGTGGCATTCCTGGAGGACACTGCATGCTACCACGTCCCATGGTGGGTGCGGGCATCTCCTTCCAATGGGACACTTTACCTGCATAATGCCACTTACTGTTACTCCTACAGATCAATTAGCAATCAGCTGAATTAGTTTACAGTAACCTATAACCAGACCTTACTGATAAATTTTATACCCAGAAGGTGGAATGTCCATCAGTCAAGAAGACCATCACATTTTTAAGGTTCCTGAGCTCACCCAACTTCACCACTGCACCACACGAACCCAGTTCATATGCTACCAACTAATTCCTCTGATACTCATACTGAAGTGTCAGTTACCCATGTGGCCTCCTCCCTTAAACCTAACTTTTGTAATAATTTCTCATTTATTCCACACATTCCCCACAAACGCAATTTTTCCTTTGATTTACAAGGGTGATCTCAAAAGAAATGCACACATTGGCAACACTGCGTAAGTAATGACGCGATCTTTCCCGCCATTTCAGCAGTTGTACTGGAGAACTTCTGGCAGCTAGTGCAGTGCAATTTGTCTCCGGAGGTGTGTGCACTTGGAAACGACAGAGCATTGAAATGGTGACTTCGTGTCTCAGGTACCGTGACTAATGATGATCAGCACGCATACATCAAAATTGAAACATTACGCGGGAAAACTCTAAAGGAGATCCACAGTTCGTGAGGGAAGGCTGAGCATAGAGAACGACCCGAAGTCAGGACGAACCCGAACGTCGACTGATGACCAAAGTGTGGAACATGTGCTCCAAATCCTAGAGGAAGACCGCAGAATGACATGAGAAGAAAGAGTAAATTGTGCTGGAATTTCACGAGCATCTGTCTACCGCATTTTGACTGAACGCTTGCACAAACATTGAATTGCCGCCCAGTGGGTTCCGCGTGACCTCAGTGAGGAACAAAAGTGTCGACGTGTTGAAATTGCACAACAATTGTTGCACACATTGCATGAAGAAGGGAACAAATTTCTGCAAAAGGCGGTTGCTACTGACAAAACTTGGATCTGGGATTTTGAGCCTGAATTGAAATCTCAGTCCAGTGAGTACAGAGGCAAAGGTTCCCCGAAACCGAAAAAATTCAAGAGGGCCGGCCCAGTCGAACGTGAAACAATTGACGATTTTCACATACGATTGTAAAGGTGTGATCATGACAGACAGGGTACCGAGTGGTACGACTGTAACTGCGGCCTACTGTTGTCAATTTTTGCAGAAACTGAGGCGTAACATGCAAGTGAACAAACCAGACCTGCTGGAAAACGGTATCTTGATTTTGCATGACAACGCTCGGCCACACATTGGTAAGGTTGTCCGTGAATTGTTGGACAGATACAGCTGGGAGGTGCTACCCCATTTGCCCTACAGCCCCGACATGAGTCCCCCGGACTTCGACCTGTTCCCAAAATTGAAAATCAACACACGTGGTGTGCGTTTCTCTATGCTGGAGGACCTATCTGCCTCAATTACCCGATGCATCAGACAGCTCAACTGTTCTACAGACCTGACGGGTATCATGGAACTTCCAAAATGTTGTGATGCAGTCATTCGACAGAAGAGGGACTACACTGAAGGACTATAACACTTTCCTGCACATCTGGTGTTCTGTTCTGTAGGCATTGCGTTCTGTGCATTTCTTTTGAGATCACCCTCCTATATGGCCTCCTCCCTTAAACCTAACTTTTGTAATAAATGGAAATGTTATGTAGTCAAACACAACTATGTCACTGAAGGTGTATTTAATAGCTATACTGGACAACTACATGTTTTGGCCTATACTGGCCATCTTCAGTTGTCTCAAGAGAACTTAAGGTTCTACTATATACATTGAGTGCGCACATGGTGCAGAGATCTCTACATACGGGCCTATTGCATAAAGTAATTCTATATGTAGAGGTGTGCTCTGACTAGAGGCACAGTAGTGCTAGTAGCTGGTGTCAAGTCTGATGGTTCTGGTGTTGTGAGGAGGCCTGTTCTCTGTCCTTCCTAGATTTTGTAATAATTTCTCGTTTATTCCATGCGTTCCCCTTCAAACACAGTTTTTCCTCCGATTTTATCGTGTGGAATGCAATTTAACAGATCCCTCTGCACAGAGTTTTTTTCCCCAGTCTCCTGTTACTTCATCTCTCTCAGGTCAAACATTAAAAACCACCTTCTTTCATTGATTTACAATGACTAAAGCTTATTCCCTTTTATTTTGTACAATTTGTAGCTGCAGTATCTTACATTCTAGCAGAGGAGCCACATATGAATGTGACATCTTCGAGATGCCAGTACCTCCCATCCTACTCTGCTGCTGTGCTGGATTCCCCCACAAGGATGTGCCGTCGTCATAGTTTGGCAGATTGCGTCGCTGGGCTGGAGGTGATGGTTCCTCCCATCCTGTTTTATTTGACCCAGTGCCAGACATATTCATGTCTTTTGGTGGTGGGCCTACCCACTGGTTCATACCTGGACAAATCAGACCATACTCTAAGCAACACAGCACAATTTTAGACCCACTGTAACAAACGTGAGACATCTTCCAAGGACACTAACCACTGCCGGACACTCCACCTGGCCCAACCATCTTGCCTGGGGGCTGGCTCTGTTGGTGATGAGGTCCGTGATGATGCGGAGGCTGGGGTGGTTGCCCCCACATTCCGGCATCGCTCCCGCCATTAAGGCGGCCACTAATGCCCCGCGGGTCCGCTCGCAAAACTTCAGTTCCTCTTAGATCTCCCATCCCTCGGATATCTCGTGGATCCCGCAGACCAACATCTCCGCGCATTGGATCCAGCACACTTCGCATGTGATCTCGTGGATCCATCATTCCAGGTCTTGCATCACGTGGATCTGCTCGCATTTCACGTGGATCAACTGCCCCGATGCTGCGAGGATCTCGAGGATCACGTGGGTCAATCCCACGAGGATCACTGCGTGGGTCACGGGGATCACCCCAATTTGACGCTGCTCCACCTGCACCACTTCCTCCACCACTCCAATCATTCTCTTTCTTGCCAGCTATCAATGTAAGAGAAACAGAAATATAAAATTAAATACTGGGACACAGTTCACTCCATACAGAACACTCAGAGGAACCTCAAGGCAGACTGTACTGCCACATACACATACTGTTCAAAGCTCACTACTGGAACATTCACTCCATGAAGACGTTTAACTAAGAATCACCCTTCTCGCATGACAAAAAAGCAGGAACAACATGTGGAGAGACCTGAACGGAGGCCATTCATCACAGGTGGCCAGTACTTTTACTGAAATGATACAGAAGCCTTTAAGACATGGCCTTTTGAATAAAAACTGCCATATCACTCTTCTTTTGTCGACCCAACCCAATGTAGCATAATGGGAACAAATAACTCACTCTGAATCAAATGCTGTATCTCACAGACTTAAACATAAGGAAGCGATCATTTCAACAATTTATGACACACATGCAGCAGAACAGTTTGCTATTTTGGACATTTTTGTCTCAGTTTATTCTCAAAACACTATATTCTGGGAATCAAAAATATTTCTGCCTTGAGGTACAGGGGAAACCTATTGTGAGAGACTATTTTTTCCAACGCACTTCACGTTCCCTTCTCTTTAGCCTGAAGCCACAAACCTCCACAGAAACTAATTTTATGAATAAACCTACATGACAATTAACATACACAAATACAGTGACAACCTGGTCGGTTTTTATCTAGTAAAAGGATAAAAGGCAAGTACTGAAAGAGGAACAAGGACGACAATTATGGAGTACTAAGTGGAGGCCCAGGCCACTCTATGTCTGTGGGGTATTAATAAGCCCCACATTCTGAACGTCCTGTGTCACAGGCCATTCTATGTCCGTGGGCCATTAATAGGCCCGATATCTGTTTCCACTGTCGGTGGGTAACAAATCGAACACCGATCATTATGCTCGACACTTTACTTCTCATGCCTTATTCAGTGGCAGGCACGAAATATTTGCTACAGCTTCACAGCACGCACGGTGTCGCAATTACAAGCAAAACAAGGTAAGTGGCTGTTAAGGATGAAAAACGTGAAGTGATTAAGGAATGTAAACTACAAGAACATTTACTACAGCTTACAGCAGAACACCTCTTGGATGACAGACACTGCTAGTCCATGGCATTTTAAAGGAACACTGCGAACTGCACTGCCTCCTCAGTCTTCCCAGCTGCAAAGTTCTGAGACTTGAATATACAACAACAAAACAAATTTTGTATCTTCAGGGCAGCATACCAAAGCACGCACGTTACTCGTTTAGGTGCGACAATTTTTAGTGTGGCAAAATTCTGATCTGGAAGAAGCACCCGTGACAGACCTACAAAACGTAAAATGGACGAGGCTTTTAAGCACGGACTCCATACGCATCAGGTTAGCTGAAAAACAGTTGAAACAAATTGGTAGTGTTAATTTAGACGTACTGTCAGCACTAGTCAGATGGCAAAAATGGGGAGTGGAGGGGGCCACTTGAAATATCATCTAGTCCTCAGGTACGTACAAACAATAGGCACAAGCGAACACGCCAACGGATGTTTCGCGATATACAAAATGCAGGGAGTTTCAGCGGTTGAGCTTCTCAAGGAGGGCTCTGCACCATGCAATTTGTCATCGTCATCTTCCTCCGTGGATTCGGTCGTTTGACCTGTTCCGGCATCGACATGTTGCCATCATTTCCTGGGGCGTCCGCGATCCCTTCTTCCCCGGGGTTTGTAGGTGAGGGCGTATTTTGGGAGTCTGGTGTTGTTCATTCTTTCGAGGTATGCGATTTGTAAAATAATTTTAAAAACACTACTGTGCATGCTGTTCCCCGTATGGTAAACTTAGGGTGCTCTGCGCAAGTACTGAAACAATCACCAATATTGAATTCAGTATATCATACTGTACCAAACATAATCATAAATAGCACAGGAATCATACTAACTAGTCTAATAATGTCACGATACAATGAACATAACAAAAGAAAGAGGTTAAAGTGTATACAGGAATTATGCTCCTAAGTGTGACATATTTGCCCACACTTGAAGCACCAATAACAACAACAGCTGCTTCTCCCAATCAAATACTGTGAATTAACTGTCTTTATCTTTACCAGCCATGCATTCCTTTATGGCAAGGTGTAGGCACTGATCCTGACTGAAGAGTCTGCAGATGACGGGGCGGTTGTTCGCCCTGCGGAAGCGGACCCTGCAATGTTAGCGCCCGGTAACCAATGTACTACAGTTAAAAAGACATCTGGCTGATTCATGTCAGATAGTACTATTATTTCCTGTAGTGTTCTGTGTGCTCAGAGTCGACATAAATTTGACTTCGGGCTTGTTACAAACGAAACACGTAACAAATAGCAACCTGTGTATAAAAGGTCATGCAGTGACAAAGTGCTTTCTCCTGGGTGATGCCCTGGCATCTGAATTTTATATGCCTACGTTTTGGAACACACTGTTCCATTTTCAGAGGCAGTGTAAGTAGGAAGAATAACCTGGACGAGACTAAGAGAAGAACACAACACCACACAAGACCAGCACAAACCGACAAAATCCGCAGTAGTGAACACAGTATCAACCGTGACCATATTATTAAACTACGGGACAAAAAAAATTCTTTCTGCTAAGACCGGATACATAATGCTACTTACAAGGGAACCCACTGAACTGGAAATGCACCCACATAACATGAACAGAGAAGATGCCCTGACCTTAAGCAAATCCTGGCAACACCTTCTGCACACGCTTAACCTTTTGGCGCCGGAATTATTTTTTTAATTTTAGCACACCTGTATATAAAATGTGAATAATACAGAAACCAAATATGTTAGATTTATGAAACAAACTGCATTTTGAAGGGGAAAAAACTGAGAGTATATACCATGTTTAAAATATTCAGTACCTGTATTTGTTGAATAAGTATATAAAATGCAACACTTAGAGGTTAGAGGTACAGTATGACAACTACAGGGGTCATTAGGCATCAAAAGGTTAAGGAAAGGGGACAGCCACCTGACACAACAGTCTGATCTCTACCATCCCACAGCCCACCTCCCTCACCCTGACACAGTGCCATTCCCCCCCCCCACATATGTACCACTGACCTCCACTTGGGGGTTGTTGCCCTCCACTGCTTGTTTCTCTACTCGGACCTGCCACCCTCCTTCCGATTGGCTGAGGCTACTTTCGTGCCAAAACGTTTCCCATATAAATAACCAAACAATCTCAACCCGGTTATTCTTCCTACTTACACTGCCTATGAAGACGGAACAGACAGAGTTCCAAAACGTCGGCATATAAAATTCAGACGCCGGGGAATCACCCAGAATAAAGCACACAACATTCAGAACACAGCGAAAGTTTGAAATCGAGACAAACATTTTTGACGTACCTACAGTTCTGTGTTAAGGGACACTACTGACAACATGCAGGTCCAATGCATTCTCTCGGGCAATGGACTGCACACAGCACAGCCAACCAAGCTCTTACCAACACTGTCACATGCACAATCTCAAATATATTTGACGAACCGTGTACCGACGAGTAGCATGTCATCTGCGTCAGTGGCAGAGACAACCAGGCAAGTGTGCTGTATTCACCACAGTAGGGGAATTTGGGGGTCAGTCTGCAAGGCCTTTAAAGTACCTAATGCAAAACTCATTTGGGGTTGAACTGCGTTTTTCTTCTCGACACTCTGATACTGCAATCTCCACTGCACAGCTGCCAGTTCGTGGCACAGTCCAGAGAAGCAGAAATACCATTGTGGCTAAAGAAACCAAGCAATCAGAATGCCATCACTGTGCACCATGACAAGCTGGTATAGATAGATAGATTTCCATTTGGGTTCAGGGCCTCTCAGCCCCGATGCACCTAGGCCTTGATTTAACAGGCCCTTTGTGCCCCACATTGAATCATGGGAGCCCCGCAACCATACTATAGTTCCATATGGCCCCCAAGCCTAAACTCCTAATATCCTCCGGCTCCAAGAAAAAGGAGCCCACGTACGCATGTCTGAGTGAGCTCAAAACCTCGCACTCACATAGAATGTGAGCCAAGGTTTCCTCTCCCACCCCACACTTCCTACACAAGGGGCTGTCAAGCAGCCCCAGGAGGTAGAGATGTCTCCTCAGGGTGTTATGTCCCGTAAGAAGGCCAGTTACAACCCTGGATTGAATCCTATTAAAGGCCATAAATTTTGCCCTGGTACCCAGACGAGGTCCCGAGATAAACTCTCAAGCCTGCCTTTGGGTATCACCATGACCTCGCCATTGGGCCCCATGCTGGTTGGCCAGCCAGTTGGTATATGTGAACTATGTTACGTGTATGAGTTCATGCACGCGCACGCATGGGGAGGGATTAAAATCTCATGCCCTCACCTGTTGTGGGAAGAGTCATGTAACAGATGTCAACTCAATTTCATACTCGACTTTCTAATCCAGTTAACATATACACACGAAACAAAATCTTATACGTACATCTCAAAGGCTATCTAAAGAAAACACTTCGAAACAATACACAGGAAGGAGAAGATCAAAGCAGCTGTCTGTATGTACTATGACGTACCCCACAGCAAATTGGTGGTTGCAGCAAAATGTACCAGCACAGCACTCTGCAATATGGGGCTAAGCCCACACGTATACAAAATCAGAACAGTGCACAATGAACCAATGCAGTTCGGGCAGCAGCCTACACTTCAAATTCCAGGAAAAAGATCAATGCCAATATAACTGTAGAAGTGAAGTACACATCATGTATATTTTCATCCCAGAACCTTATTCTCATTCAAGCAAAAGGTGTTCTACCATAAAGCCCGACACATAACCCAGCATTTACAAGAGGTCGTCACACGCAGTGATGGACGGAGTCTGTATCCTTGCTTTTTATGTAACTCTTGGCAAATAGCGGAGAGAGAACAAAAAATGTGGCATACAATAAATTGAAGGGCATACGAACGAAAAATTTCTCATAATCTTTCTTCGCGCTAATTCGAAGTTGGTGTAATACACCAAGAAAAACAATTTTTTAAGTTGACTGATATCCCCAATACCACCAAATACAATCCCCCAACAAAAATCCATGGCATGGGAGCAGCTCTACCCCAGGAGTCCAACAGAATATGTTTCAATTTGAATGAAATCATCCCGTTGCGTTATCTGAATATTTACTTTATTACAATATGTTTCCGTCAACACAACTAACATTTAAAGTATAACATTAATGAAACGTGTTTCGACTTGTGGCAGTCATCATCAGGCTGATCTAAGAAACGTTTAACATTTTACAGGTTTTATTTTGTGCATTTAGGATCCCATATGCCTTACACTGTATAAAATTGTGAGGTAACTACGAATACTATTGTATGTAATGTTAGGCACGCGGTGTGAGCGATGCTATTTGCTGGCCGTTGTTCTTCCACTTCGTGACTCTCTGCAGGGGTGGGGGTTCTTCCTATTGTTTCATTCATTTGCACTCCTGCCTGTCTCTGCACCTTTATACTGTTTTCTCTCTGTAATTGCGGAATCGGGCGTTTTTAATATGTATTCTGCTGTGACATTCTGAGTAATGCTGTCTATGTGAGTTATCAGTGAAGTGCTACTTACAGTGTTTCGAGGTGGCTGCCGGCTTCTTTAGAGTGGTGGTGGGTCGGGTTGGGCACAGAGTCACGAAGTGGAAGAACAACGGCCAGCAAATAGCATCGCTCATACCACATGCCTAACATTACATACAATAGTATCGTAGATAAGTTACCTCACAATATTATACGGTGTAAGGCATATGGGATCCCAAATGCACAAAATAAAACCCCTTGAAATGTTAAACGGTTCTTAGATCAGCCTGATGATGACTGTCACAAGTCGAAACACGTTGCAGTAATGTTATACTTTAAATGTTAGTTGTGTTGATGGAATGATATTGTAATACAGTATATAAGAATATGTTTCATTTACCTTACAAAAGAACTACAGTCAATTTCTGAAATTCAAATGTTTCAAAAAAGGGAAAAAACCAGAAAAAACTGGTCAAAAACAATATTCTTTAGATTCGTCTAATCTGCGATGTTATGCTATGTCATCCAATACAGAGTTACCAACTATCTGCATGAGCATACTTCCTTTATCTTCAAGGAAAAGCAGTCTAAACCAGTATTTCTCAACCGCTGTGCCACAGCCCGGTACCAGACATTAGAATCAATTATACCGGGCTGCAAGAGATTCTCCTGGAACTGAGAACTAATTTCAATGTGATTTTATATTTGTCAACATGCCACACTGCACACATAATTGTACTAATACTCTTTATGATTACGTAATAATTAATTATTAACCGTTTGGCGCCGGAATTATTTTTTTTAATTTTAGCACACTCTGTATATAAAATGTGAATAAAACAGGAACCAAATACGTTAGAATTATGAAACAAACTGCATTTTGAAGAGAAAGAAATGGAGAGTATATAGCATGCTTAAAATATTCAGTACCTATATTTGTTGAATAAATATATAAAATGCAACATTTAGAGGTTAGCAGTGTGGTACGACCACTATAGGGGTCGTTAGGTGTCAAAGGGTTAATACTTATGTTAGTTTAATATATGAACTTAAAAAAAATTAGAAAGGTATGTTGGGACCGGGCCCTCGTCTTACGAAAAAAGAATTTACCGGGCCACGGGTTGAGAAACACTGGTCTAAACATTACAGTCTTTCATCCTATAGACGAAGGCAATACGCTCCTTTCAAACATCGGTACGTATTTACCAGCAGAGACAACAAAACATCACAGGATACTTGCAGCATCAACAACACTGTGAGAACCCCAAACCCTGCAAAACTCTCACAATTTTCTTCCTGTTTTGTAACATACTTGTCTACCGTGGACTTCCTAAGAAGTATTTACAGTACATTATTTTCTGCTGGAATCCACTCTGTAGGTAAAAACTCTCTCTCACAAACTCTCCTTCTTTAAATGCACCCTCTCTCTTGCCACATTCATGTTGGCAATAATTCCAAGCCACACGAACAGAAATTACAAACACGTCTATACCAATTGTACCGGCTTTGCAAAGAGTTATGTTGATAATTTTTCCCACCAGCAAAATCTTGCAATCTGTTCAAAAGAATGCCAATTCAGTACTACAGAAAGGCCCTTATTGTCTGCTTCTGGTTAGCTTGCAACTGTATGGCACTATTTGTGGTTGCTGTGTGCTAAGTATTTGATAATCTGAACATGTGTAACATAGAGTCCAAGATTATATCACTACAAGGAGCAACGTCCTTCCTCAGTAGTAGGCAACATTCCGCTTTTACAGAAATTCTGTGCCTCCTACGAGGTCATACATTGAACCGGCTAGTTTCACAAGTGCACGCAACCGGTCCCCAACCTAATGCTTGTTACCAGTCAAAAGAATCTGGATAAGGGCTGACAAAAGTATGCAGGCTATTCGCCCAAAATCATAAAATTACCAAAAATGAAACACCATTAACGATGTGTCTATGTCAGTGTTTAAGCACCCATTCAACTATACGAAAAACTCTACGGTAAGAAGCATGAACCCCCACATCAACCAAAAGCTCAATCAGAGCACAGCAATATCTTTAAACAAACAAGGCATCATCCAAGTCAAAAAATGTCTAAATATCAGACGTGTTATGTCGTTTACAACTTACCAATATATTCTTACATTCACACACAAATGTACTGTGTCTATTCAAAAGTTATGACTCAGCTACCTACTCCAGTAGCAGCAAACTTACCCACAACTTTATACTGTGCGATAAACCTATGCAAATACCCCACCAATAAACACAACCACAAATATCAAAGTTAATGAGCTAACCATGAATCAGAGTTCAAAAACATAATGAGTGTAACTCCACCATCAGAGCCCCACAAGACGCACCTCCCCACATACCACCAGTAGGCCCAGCATTGTTCGCTCCCCACTGCCCGGTCGCTCCCCCTGGGCCAGCACTGGATGGAACGCCCGTCCACACATTTGAACTATCACCAACATCATCATCTTCACCCCATGTACCACCAATGTTAGAAGTGGGGGTATGTCCCCATGGTGTTTTTTGGGTCTGTGATGGAGGTGGCTGTCCACCGTTACGGAGGTTTGCTTCCCACAAGTCTGTACCTACAAAAAAACAAAAAACCAAAACAAAGAAATAAACACAGGAAACTGTTATGACCAGCAAGCACTGTCAGTCCAGACAATTACCAAACTTGGGGAGGGGGGGGAAATTTCATACGCAATGGTGGGAGTGCAAATGCTACGTATACAAGCGACAGCATCTTTTTAACCCTGTGATGAGAGTTGTGCTGAGTTGATAGATATCAGCATGCCACCGACAATATAACACCCATGTCACACTTTCTAGTATTTCTGATGATTGTGACGGTTTACACTAAGTGGGGGGCATGCTTTAAAAGCACCTCCTCAATCTTCGAGTGTTCAAAAAAAAAAAATTTTTACAATTACAAGTATGCATGTGAGATTTTGACCATGTATATATATCCCATATGACATACCATAAGGTGGGAGACAGGACATATGACAATTCTGCTAGAGCCCAAAACCCAGTCTTCACAAGATCAATTTAACCTTTATCCTAATAGAATGGGTACTTAAATTTTGGCACACGATTTACATAAAACATGAAAACTGTTTGCAGAGTAGATAAAATTATGAAATAAACAGCATACTGTGGAAAATAAGAGAGATTAGGCAGCATGCCTTCAAACTGCACTGAATTTGCCAAAATACATAAATTTAATTTCTAGGAATGTTTTCCTATGCCAATGCACGTGTTTAAAAGGTTAAACTGAATGACAAAAACCTAACCTTCCCCGTCCTACACCCAAATTCCAGAGACAGGGAGAGAGGTGACGAAGCTCTTTGCTGAATTAATCCCATCCCTTGCTCAATGTTTGCTTTCTCACCCATGCAAACTATTTAAATCTCCTTCGCCTTCTTTCAGAACTATTTTAACCTTTTGGCGTCGGAATTATTTTTTTAAATTTTAGCACACCCTGTATATAAAATGTGAATAAAACAGGAACCAAATACGTTAGAATTATGAAACAAACTGCATTTTGAAAAGAAAAAAAACGGAGAGTATATACCGTAATGTGTTCCTTTTTGGGTAATTCCCCGGCGTCTGAACTCAGACGCCGGGGAATTACCCAAAAAGGAACAAATTACATTTAGAACACGGTGAAAGCTTAAAAACAAGAGTACATACTGTGTTTAAAATATTCAGTACCTGTATTTGTTGAATAAATATATAAAATGCAACGTTTAGAGGTTAGTGGTGCGGTACGACCACTATAGTGGTCGTTAGGCGTCAAAGGGTTAATGGAA
>Ga0123355_10004024_pt1 | contig 21297 bp, 22 predicted proteins | sample TergutEmb28metaG_3_FD_89872 | JGI IMG/M metagenome (GOLD analysis project Ga0123355, IMG submission 89872) | Embiratermes neotenicus P1 segment gut microbial communities from Petit-Saut dam, French Guiana - Emb289 P1 | ecosystem: Host-associated > Arthropoda: Insects > Digestive system > Gut ...
TGCCCGATTGTTGACTGCTCTAAAAGCCTGGTCAACGGTCAGTGCGGCGGATCGAAGAATTTTAAGTGCGAAGTCAGCAAAGATAAAGACTGTGCATGGGATAAAATTCATGAACGCCTGGCCGCCCAGGGTCGCGCCGCAGAAATTGTGAATGTACCTGTGCAACTGCGGGATCATTCTAAAGTCAATTTCAAATTTATCAACGATTATGTGAAATCTATCCGTGAAAAACGGTTTGAGGGATATTACGGCGGTATTCACCCGTCCGAATATAAGGAATTGGCGGAGTTTTTCCCGCTGAAACCGTTCCCCGCACCGGATACCGTGGTCATTCCGTTGAGCCAACACGCCGGCGCACCGGCGCAAGCGATCGTTGCAGCGGGCGACACGGTCAAAACCGGTCAAAAAATCGGCGAAGCAGGCGGCTTTATCAGTAGCACGATACACGCTTCCGTCAGCGGAACCGTCACAGCGGTGGAAGAACGCCGTCACCCAACCACTGGTGCGCAAATCATGTCGGTCGTGATTAAATCGGACGGCAAAAATGAGTTGCACGAATCTGTAAAGCCAGTACAGAACTGGGAAAGTCTTTCGGTCGATGAAATCGCCGACATTGTGCGCGAAAAAGGCATCGTCGGCATGGGCGGCGCCGGATTCCCGACGTCTGTAAAACTGAAGTCACCAAAGCCAATCGACACAGTCCTATTAAACGGCTGTGAGTGCGAACCGCTGTTAACATGTGATCACCGTGTGATGCTTGAATTCGCCGATGACGTAATCTTCGGCCTGAAAGTCCTGATTAAAACGACCGGTGCCGCGAAGGGCATGATCGTCATCGAGGACAATAAACATGACGCGATTGAACTTTTGGAAGCAAAAACTGCCGATATCCCGAATATTGAAATCGTCGTCGCGAAGACAAAATATCCGCAAGGCGCGGAAAAAATGCTGATTAAACGCGCATTAGGCAAATCCGTCCCAAGCGGCGCGCTTCCGCTTGACGTTGGCGTTGTCGTCAGCAACGTCAGCACAGTCAAAGCCGTATCAGATGCAATCCAAAAAGGTATGCCGCTGATCGAACGTGCGGTCACAGTCACAGGCCCGTATATTAAGAACCCCGGTAACTATATGGTAAAAGTCGGCACGCCTGTGCAGTCCCTGATCGACCACTGCGGCGGCTTGACGACTGATGACGTCACTGTGAAACTCGGCGGCCCGATGATGGGATTTGAAATCGAGCATTTTGACGTGCCGATGATCAAAGGCACCAACGGCATCATCGCCATTGAGCCGGATGTGTCAGAAGCGTCTGACTGCATCAAGTGCGGCAGATGCGCCGATGTCTGCCCGATGGAACTCTTGCCGCTGTATTATCCAAAACTCGCTATAGCGCAAGACTGGAACGGCGCGAATGACAAAAGCGTACGCGACTGCATGGAATGCGGCTGCTGCGAGTTCATATGTTCGAGCAAAATACCGCTCAGATATTCAATAAAGCAATGCAAAAAAGGCGTTATGGAGCAAGCGCAAAAGGAGGGGAAATAAATGCTTATCACCGTGCTAAAACCAAAAGAGAATATTGAAGCCGTCGCCAAAGGCAAGACATTTTGCATCACATGCGAAGGCTGTAAAGAAGTCCATTTCCCCGAAGTTGAAGCCATTGAGCTTGTGAAAGAACTCAACCCAACCGGTAATGTCATCACCGAATATGTCTGCAATCCGGACAACCTGAAAGTGCAGCTTGCGAAACACATGGATAAGCTCACTGCTGCCGATACCGTGCTGGTATTCTCATGCGGTGTTGGGGTGCAGACTGTTTCCGATAATTTCAGGGACAAGAAAGTATATGCCGCGTGCGATACGTATCCGCTGCCCGGCGGACAGGGCGTGACTCCGCTGGAGTTCGACTGTGAACAGTGCGGCGAGTGTTATCTGAACGGCACCGGCGGCATCTGCCCGATTACGGCTTGTTCAAAAAGCCTTGTCAACGGCCAGTGCGGCGGCTGCAAAGACGGCAAATGTGAAGTCGATAAAGAGATGGATTGCGGGTGGGAGCGTATCTATAAGCGGCTTGAAAAGCTTGGCCTTTTAGACGAAATGCGCTATCCGGCAAAACTGCGGAACTTTAATTTGATGTATGAGGAGAATAAATAGATGAAAATATCAGAACTGTTCAAAAAAGGCGAAATGGTAATCACTGCGGAAGTCGGCCCGCCGAAAGGCTGTCACCCCGATCATCTTATACATGAAGCAGATGAGTTTTTGAAAGGCGTCACGGCGATAAACGTAACCGACAGCCAATCATCAAAAATGCGCATGGGTTCGTTGGCAACCTGTAAAGGGCTGAAAGACGCCGGACACGAAGCAATATTCCAGCTGACCTGCCGTGACCGCAACCGTATTGCATTGCAGGCAGATTTATTGAGCGCAGCGTATTTCGGCATCGAAAACCTGCTTCTTTTAACCGGGGATCATCCAAGTGTAGGCGATAACCCGCAGGCAAAGCCGGTGTTCGATCTGGACTCTGTGTCGCTGCTGCACGCTGTCGGCCAGCTTGAAAAAGGCGTTGATCTGGGCGGTAACGAGCTTGAAGGTGCGCCGCCGACGTTCTGCAAAGGTGCCGTTGTCTCTGCTTGCAGCGACTCGGTCGATGTGCAGCTCGCAAAAATGGAGCAAAAAGTCAAAGCCGGGGCGGAATATTTCCAAACTCAGGCTGTGTATGATTCAGAGAAGTTTATAAAATTCATGGAAAGAGCCAAACAGTTCGGCGTACCGGTTATGCTCGGCCTGATTATCCCGAAAAACGCCGGCATGGTCAATTACATGAGCAAAAATGTCCCCGGGATCAGCGTCCCAGAGGCGATTGTTGACGAGCTGAAAGCGGATAAGGAAAGAACGGCATCCGGGGTCACCGGTGTGGAAATCACGGCGCGCATTATCAAAGAATGCAAAGATTACTGCCAAGGTATACATATCATGGCACTCGGCTGGGAAAAATTCGTGCCGGATGTCCTGAAAATGGCTGGATTAAAGGCGTAGAATAGCAAAATCCCAATAATAAAAGCGCGCCCCTGCACGGTCATTCCGTAGGGGCGCGCTTCGCGCGTCCGTAAAACTTTTCGATTTTTAAAAGTCTACTTAAAATCCTTATACATCAAACTCGGCTGAATGTCAGTATTGTTTTGATACTTCCCGCTCTTGTACTCAAAAAAATCCCCGCCGATTTCGTGGTAGTATATCTGACATATTTCAATGCCGGGATAGATTTTTACAGGCTGGACACACTGAATCTCCAGCGTCCAATACCCAGAAAACCCGATATCACCGAACCCCGCGGTCACATGGACATACACACCCAATCTGCCAATGGATGATCTGCCCTCCAGCATAGGGACATAATGCTTTGTTGACGTATGCTCCAGCGTGCGACCCAGATATAATCTGCCTGGTTGTAACACAAGTCCCTCTTCCGGTATGATGATTTTTTCCGTGTTCAACGGTTTCTTCATGTCCAGGACATCATCTGTATATACCATGAGTTCGTTATGCAATCTCAGGTTACAACTGTTTGGATTGATCAGTTTTTCATCAAACGGTTCAATGCTGATTTTCCCCGCTGCCACCTGTTTTTTTATCTCTAATCCCGATAAGATCAAGTTTTCCACCCCTCTATAATAATGAAGGTAATGTACCATACTGGTAACGAAAAATCAAGTTTACATTTTTGCAAGGATTGTGGTAAAAACTTTCATTCCAGATGTCGAAAAATATGTTTGACAAATCCATGCTTATGCATTATAATGACGCAAGCTGTTATGGCTTTGGCGTTGCGGGCGTTAGTCTGCGGCGTTTCTGTCAAAAGGGATAATGTTCAAAATCCCCAAAAACAGCGAATCGCAAGTCTTTATTTTTGTAATTGCAACTAAAACGCATATCTTAGGAGGATTTTGTATCATGAAAAAGAAACTTTTACTAGCGTTCGCAATTGTGCTTTCCGTTGTGTTTGTCCTTGTTGCTTGCAATGATGACTCCGGCACCGGTGGCAACAATCAACCCGCCGCCACTGAACCTGCGGCGACTGAGCCTACCGCACAAAACGGCGATGACAATGGCGATGACAATCAAGCAGACGCCAGCGAATGGATCATGGCTCCGACGACCCGCTTGATTATGGCAACCGGTAGCACAGCCGGCGTATACTACCCTCTTGGCGGTGGTATGGCCGGAGTTATCAGTAACAGAACCAATCTGCAAATCACAGCAAACGCGTCCGGCGCGTCCATTGACAATCTCCGCCAGCTGTTTTTAGGTGATGCGCACATTGCGCTCGCACAGAACGATGTGATGTACTATGCTTTCAGCGGTACAAGCATCTGGGAAGATGATATTCCGATTCCGAACCTTGCCACACTGATGACCCTTTACCCTGAAACAATACAAATCGTTGTATTGGCAGATTCCGGCCTTTACAGTGTTGAAGATCTCATCGGCCAGCGCGTTTCGATAGGTGCTATCGGCTCTGGTGTTGAGGCGAACGCACTGCAGATATTGGCTGCATATGGCATTACAAGAGATGATTTTACTGTTGTGCAACAAAACTTTGGCGATTCAGCCGACTCCATGCGTGATGGTTTGCTGGATGCTTTCTTCGTCACATCCGGTACACCGACCGCCGCCATCATGGACTTAGGCATGGCGCGCGACTTGCGTATCCTTTCACTCTCTGAAAGTGCGATGGCTTCGTTGCAAGCGGACTATCCGTTCTATGTCCCTGTTACAATCACCTCGGACGACTATGGCTTTATTAATGCACCTGTTTACACATTGGCAGTATTGGCCACGCTTGTCACCACAACTGATCTTGATGAGCAAGTGGCTTACGACATAGTCAGAGCTGTTATTGAGGGTCGTGCAGACGTTGAAGCGGCTCATGCCCGCGGCAGACACATCAGTCCTGAAAACTCTGTATACGGCATCAGCGTACCTTTGCATCCCGGTGCAGCCAGATACTTCCGGGAGCGCGGAGTTTATTAAACAACAGTGAGGCGTAAATGCTTCATCGTGGCGGGTGCGGCCATAATCGCACTCGCCACGGTTGCTTTGTTTTCGGTATCTATCCGACCCTCATTTTTGGTGCTTACCAATGATCATAGTGGTGAAACGCTGCTCAGAACCCGCTTGAATGAGGGCGAGACATTCACGGTCAGCTTTATTCATTCAGTCAACATCAGTCCTGTATCGGACATCTTTCAAATCCAGGACGGACAGATTGTCCTGACCGCTTCTGAATTTGAAACTTTCGGTGCAGGCATGACAACAGCGCTTGAACCAGGGCAGACTTTGATCCGCTTGCCGGAAGGCGGTATGCGCATTGACGGCTTCGATCGCGTGATGAGCGGTCTGCGCTATATGATTGGACACACTACCGAACATACATTGCATATTGGATCACGGCAAATACCGCTTACAACCCTTGACGCGCCGGGTCAGCCGGTGCTGTTTGAATTTATACGGCTTAACATTTGGCAAAAATTCATTAATAATTGACAACTGTACAATTGTCAAAGGAGGAACTATCCCATGGCGGATGAAGAAAAAGAAGAACAGGAGAGCCTCAACGATTCAGTGCAGGTCAGTGAACAAGTCAGTGACGAAGAATTGGCACACATTATGGCGCAATATGACAAGGGATCCAGCACGCGTCACTTCCATGGTGTGCCCAAAGTTGTCATGCGCTGGCTCTGTATCGCTTTCACGGTTTTCGTGCTTGCAATCAACTTGGGGGCTGTCTACATTCCTTTTACAGGTATCAATATTTTCAGGCTAATGCTGCCACCGCAAGTTCACCGCGCCTCATTCGTGGGGCTTGTTGTTCTCTATAGCTTTCTTTTATACCCGGCAAATAGAAAAAACAATGTCAAAGTCAACTACATACCTTGGTACGACTTCGCTTTTGCCGTAATTGGGCTTGCGGCATTCTTCTATTACGCACTAAGATTTGAAACCATTGCCCTGCAGCGGATGATGTTCACACAGATGGACTTTATCGTGGCTGTCATCGGCATCGCCATACTCTTTATCGCGTGTTATCGTATACTGGGACTGCCGCTGCTATGTGTCGTTGGTACATTTCTCGCGTACGCTTATTTTGGCAGATGGATCCCCGGCCGGTTCGGCCACGCAGGATATCGTGTGCATCGTATTTTCACCTTCCTCTTTTATACGGATGAAGGCGTTATCGGCACACCGATTGGCGTGGCATCCTCTTTCATTTTCATGTTTATGTTATTCGGTGCATTTTTGCAGAAAACCGGTATTGGCCTGTTCTTTATCGACATCGCCAATGCCATCGCCGGACGCGCCACAGGCGGCCCCGCCAAAGTGGCCGTTATCGCCTCCGCTTTGGAAGGGATGGTTTCCGGCAGCTCGGTCGCTAATACCGTTTCGTCTGGTTCGTTTACCATTCCGCTGATGAAGCGCTTGGGTTACGACAAAGACTTCGCCGGCGCGGTGGAAGCCGCGGCATCCACCGGTGGGCAGATCATGCCGCCTACGATGGGCGCGGCTGCCTTCTTGATGGCAGAGATCACCGGTATCCCCTTTTCTCAAATCGCGCTGGCGGCACTGATTCCGGCAATACTGTACTTCTCCTGCGTCTTTGCCTCGATACACTTCCAGGCAAAGAAAATCGGCCTGAGACCGATGCCGCCGGATGAGATTCCTAAATTCTTGCCGCTGATGTTGAAAAAAGGCCACATGCTGCTGGGACTTGTTGCGATTGCATTCTTTTTGTTCCTTGGCTATACGCCAACCCGTGCTGCACTGTTCGCCACACTTGTTTCCATCGGATTGAGCATGATCCGCAAAGATACGCGCATGACACCGAGAGCGTTTTTTGACGCACTTGAACTTGCCGCAAAAAACACGATCAGTATCGGCGTCGCGTGTGCCATGGCCGGTATGATTGTTGGTGTGGTTGTGCTGACAGGTTTGGGACTCACGTTTGCAAACTCTATGATCAGCCTGGCGGAAGGCATTAATAGCGAGACATTCCGTCTGTTCGCAGTACTCTTCTTCTCTATGATCTCCTCACTTGTATTGGGTTTGGGGGTGCCAACCACAGCGAAATATGTCATTCTAGCCACCGTCACGGCACCTATTCTGGTTCGGCTGGGCGTCCCGCTGATTGCCGCACACTTGTTTGTGCTGTTTTTTGGGACTGATGCAGATATTACGCCGCCTGTCGGACTCGCCTCTTACGCCGCATCGGCAATTTCACGTGGCAATCCACTCAGAACCAGTGTTATCGCTACAAAACTGGCTGCCGCGGGGTATATCATTCCTTATTTCTTCGCATTTAACCCCGCGATGCTATTTGTTGATGCCACCCCCTTAAGGATTGTGCAACTCACAATCTTTGGATTTATTGGCATTGTCGCTGTAGCCGCAGGACTTTCCGGATATTTCTTCGGTCCTATGCGCATATATGAACGCATCCTCGCCTTCCCTGCCGGGTTGCTTCTCATCGATCCGGGACTTATAACCAAAGTGATTGGTATCGCAATACTGGCCGCAATCATTGTGATGCAGATACTACGCCGCCGCCACAACAAAAACAGTGGCTCCGGTCCGCTTGCGGCATGATACAAAATTAGAATAATAGTGAAAAAAGTATCTCACGACTTGATTGGCGTGAGATACTTTTTTATTCATCGCGCAATTTTCGCAAAAAGTGCTTTGCCAATTTGATATGGTTGTGGTATAATGCGCGTAATGATGATTCAAAAAAAATTAATAATCAGGAGGTTATTATGGGAGTAAAAGGTTATTTAGGAAAGTACGTCGTCATTGATCTTGCCACGCAAAAACATGAGGTGCGCGAGTTTGAGAAAGACGTGCTGAAAAACTTTGTGGGAGGACCGGCGCTTGGTGCAAAAATTCTGTACGATTTGATGCCGGCCAAAACACCGTGGGACGCACCTGAAAGCGTCATCGGCTTTGTATCCAGCCCATCAAACGGAACAGGCCCACTGTTAGGTGCACGCTATACAGTGGTCAGCAAATCCCCTGTCACAGGAATGTGGAACGATGCAAACAGCGGCGGCAACTTTGGGCCGTTACTGCGCAAGTCAGGATACGACGCTGTGTTTATCAAAGGGATTTCTGCGAAACCTGTGTACGTTTTCATTGATGACGGCGAAATCTCGTTCCATGACGCATCAAAGGTATGGGGCATGAAGACAGAAGAGACCGAACACGCGATCCAAAAAGAACTCGGCGACAACAAAGTCGGTATCGCGCTGATTGGCCCGGCCGGAGAGCGCAAGTCGCTGATGGCCGCGGTGATGAATGACACGCACCGTGCAGCGGGCAGGGGCGGTTCTGGTGCTGTGATGGGCAGCAAAAACTTAAAAGCATTGGTATGCCGCGGCAGTGCCACAGTTGAAGCTGCCAACAAAGACGATGTCATCGCGCTGAATAAAGAAATCGCCGAATGGGCAAAAAGCGGCCCGTTGGCTGATACGATGTATCCGATGTTCTTTAACCACGGCACCGGCGGTACATATGAGAGTGCGGTGCTGGGCAGTGATGCCGGCATCAAAAACTGGGGCGGCGTCCCGGCGGATCTCACCGAAGCCGAAATAAAAGCAGTTTCCGGCCCTGTGATGGATGAACGCTGGAAAAAGAAAAAATATGCTTGTAACTCTTGCTCTCTCGGTTGCGGTGCACTGTATGAAATCAAAGACGGCAAATATCCGATTAAAGAAACAGGCCGTCCTGAATATGAAAACATGGCCGCGTTCGGCTCTACGCTCGGTTCAGGTGACGCGGAAGTCGTCAACTGGCTGAACTTCCTGTGCAACGAATACGGTTATGATACCATTTCGTTCGGTGGTGTAATTGCTTGGGCGATGGAATCCTATGTCAACGGCCTGTTCACACTGGAAGAAACGGGCGGAATCGACCTCACATGGGGCAACGCGGACGCCATTGCCAAAATGGCCGAAGCGATCTGCAAAGCCAATACAGATATGGGCAAAATCCTGAATCTTGGCGCAACAGCTGCGGCGAAACATTATAACCGCGGTGAAGAATACGCAATAACCGCCGGCGGCATTGAGATTCCGCACCATGATCCGCGCAGATCTCCGGGTCTTGCACGGACATATCAATATGATCCGACCCCAGGCAGACACGTCAAAGGCGGCCAAGGCTTCCTTGCAGCAGCATTCCTGCCGCCGGAAGAGAAGTTTGATTACGACCATCCCGGACATGCCGAGCGTGATGTGGAAGGTGTTGCCGAGGTCGAAATGGCGAATAACGGCGGGTTCTGTGAATTCGCAGGCATTGCTATACCGCCGGGCGTTAAGTCTAAGCTCTTATCCGCTGTCACCGGTGTGGACTACACGGGTGACTTCGGACTTCAAACTGGCATGCGTTCATACACGATGCGCCATGCGTTTAACCTGCGCGAAGGTATGAAACGTGAAGACAACACGATCTCTGGTCGCATTGTCGGCAAACCGGCAATGAAATCCGGCCCGAACGAAGGTGTCAGCATTGATAACGAAAAACTGGCTGATAAGTTCTTTGCCAAAATGGGCTGGGATGTGAAAACAATGGTTCCGTCGAAGAAAGTCCTCGAAGATTTGGGCGGAATGGAGACTGTGATTAAAGACCTGCACGGAGGTTAAGTAAAAATGCTTACGGTTGATGTGAAATTTGTCGCGAACGAGCTGACGCCCGGCCTTGAAAACGGAGAATATACAGTGGAAGACGGTGCATCCGTTCGGGAGATTATCGCTGTGTGCGAAAATCAGTACGGCGTTGTGATTCCTTCTGATAACTTCAAGATGATGTATCCCCTTTTCAACGGGAAGCCCATCACGCTTGACGGGAAAGTCACAGTGGACGGCACATTGCACATCTGCCGTGTGGTCATGGGCGGCTGATTATGGATGAAAGATTTTCACGGCAAATTGCCTTTCGGGGCATCGGTGAAGATGGCCATCACAAACTCAACACTGCCCGCATCGCGATTGTCGGCGTCGGTGCTTTAGGCACGGTTGCCGCTGACAGGCTCTGCCGCGCTGGGATAGGCTATCTGCGCCTGATTGATCCTGATGTCGTGGAGCTGTCAAATCTTCAGCGCCAAATGCTGTACACGGAAGCCGACATAGGTAAATCCAAAGCCGCAACAGCACAGAAACATTTGCAGGCAATAAACTCAGAGATCACAATAGACGCACTGCAAACGCGGATAGAATCCGCCGATGACTCGGTGATGCAAGGTGTGGATATCATCATCGACTGCACCGACAACGCCAGGGTGCGCTATCTGATTAACGAGAGTTGCCATAAATCAGGCATCCCGTGGATTCACGGCGCAGCAGCAGGCTCTACCGGCGTAGTGTGTGCGATGGTAAAAGGCCGCGCATGTTTCAGATGCCTGTACGCCGACGCGGAGGGCAAAGGCGACACCGCTGCGACATTGGGAATGCTAAGCACGCTCACGTCAGTTGTCGGCTCCCTTGAAGCCAACGAAGCGATGAAAGTGCTTGTCGGCGCCCCAACAGCGGGCCTGATGATGTTCGATATCTGGAGCGGTACATTCGAGTACATCGAAACATCCCCCGACCCAGATTGCCCAGTGTGCGGCGTGTAGGGGCTGCACTCTGCCACCCACTTCCGAAAAACAAAAAAAGGCTGTCTTCTGTTTTTGAAGACAGCCTTTTTTATTTGTTTATGTCGTATACAGCGAATAGAAAGTCTTAAACGTCTTTTCCATCCCTTCTGAGAACGGTGTGTATTTGAAGTCGAGGGTTTCGGTGATCTTGCGCCCGTTGTAGACGGCGTCTTCGGTCAGCGGAAATGGAAATGGGATTTGCTTTTCCGCCGCTTCTTGCGCTGTGAATTCCCGCGTTTCAAACGGGCCGCTGTTGTAGCGTTCAAAATCTGCTAATAGCTGCTGATACGTTACCGATTCAGTTCCGGCTAAGTTGAATATTTCATTATAAGCACGAGAGTCCCCTATACATGCCATCAGCGCGTCTGCAACGTCAAGGACATAGACAAAGTTGAATCTCGCTGTCGCGTCTGCCGGAATGGGGACAACGTGTTTCCTTGCAATCAGCTGAATGTAAAACGACTCACGCGGTGCGTAATTGAACGGCCCATAGATGAACGCCGGGCGGAGTATCGTATACTTTATGCCCGCCTTTTCACAGTTTTCAATAAGCTCTCGCTCCAGCTGGATTTTCGCACGCGAACTCTCAATCTCTGACGGGCTTCCATCGTCTTTGGACACGTTAATCACCGGCGAAATCTCTGACGGGGTCGTGACACCCGGGGCATAGACACTGGCAGTACTAAAAAAGATATATTGCTTTATCCTGCCGCCGAGCGCGTCAATCACCGGTTTGATTTCACCCGGACTATGCGCACAGAAATCAATCAGCGCGTCATATGTGATATCGGGCACCAGCCGCGCAATCATTCGTGGGCTGCGTCTATTGCATTTGTATTGCGTCACATGCGCTAACTCCATTGGGAAGTTGCCCCTATTGACCACGTGCAGGTTATATTCACCGCTTTTTGATGCTTGAATACAAAAAACTCTGCCTGCAAAAACACTTCCGCCAATCACAAGAACGTTTTTCATCATAATACCCTCAAAAGTCACGGGCGGCCAAAGGCCGCCCCTACGGATATTTTCCACCCGCAGGGGCGCGCTTGACACGTCCGTGGATGTGTTGTTACTTGCTGTAGTTTTCGCGGGAGCGGATGTAAAGCTCTTCCCGATAAGCGGGTGTCAGCACCTGTCCGCCGTAATAGTTCAGGATCGACGGCTTACCGGGCTGGCAGAATTTATCCGCATATTCCCGCGCCAGTCTGCGTTGATCCGCCTCTGATGTCGTGGCGGGGTCAAACTGCTCCGGAATAACACCGATGATCATTTGGTCGCCATACAGCTCATACATTTTATGTGTATCATTCATCGCTTGCGGGCACCAGAAATCCCATCCAGCGGCGATGATATTCGGCACTTGCTTTAACGCCATGCCACAGCTGTGCAGCTCACAATACTTGCCTTTAGAGTGAAGGAAATCGGTAATCTTTCTCATGTAAGGCACAATCATCTCCTCAGCGACTGCCGGTGAGAAAAACGTCTCTTTCTGCGATCCCCAGTCATCATGGAAGCAGAAGCAATTGATCGCTGGGAAATAGGTGATATATTTGTCAAATATTTTGATGTAAAGATCGCTGATCTTGTCAAACAAATCTTTCACCGCCGGTTTTTGATCCTCATCAACCATCGCCATAATCGCACCCTCAAAGTCCATGAAGGAGATCAGCCGCTCATACAACCCGGTTTGGAACCAAGTGATATTGAACGCATCATCTTTCAAGAACGTGCCGTTGTTTCTTTTGGCTGCACCTTCCCAATCCCACGAGTCGATATCAGGCCAGACAAGTTTGTCATACCACTCGTTCGCGTCTTCCATAAACGGCTCACCCGGGCGAACCATGGAGCCTGTGGCCATCGGGATGTACTCCCACTCAATGCCGAACATGTCCGGACCGCCGCCATCGATCGGAATCATCATTTCCGATTCAATGACGAACGCGCGCGCGACGTTATCAGGCAAAAGTTTCGGCGTAAATATGCGCCCTTCAGCAAGGCTGATGACCTGCCAGATCGGCTCACGCCGCATCAGTGCGAGATAGCCTTCTTTCGCCGGCACAGGATAGTCGAAAATTTGCAAGCTGGGTACGTAGGGGGATCCCATGGTTTCCCCCACTACTTTCAATTCTTTTGGGTCAAATTTCGGTACCATAGTATTGCGTTCCTCCGTTAATTTATATCGTCCCGCGCCCCGCAAACAGCCCAACACACCAACAGTCACCCGCCGCGATTGCCGGCTGGTTCGCGGAACTGCGAAACATGATTATATTTACTTACTGTAATTCATGCGGGATTGCTTATACATTTCTTCCCGGTATGGCCGCGTGAGCACGGACGAGCCGTAATAGTTGAAATACGACGGTTTTTTCGGGTCACAGAACTTGTTTACATACTCTTGCGCGGCACGACGTTGCTCTTCTTCCGACTTTTCGGCAGGGTCATACAAGTCCGGTGTAACGCCGATGACCATTTGGTCTCCGTACAGTTCGTAGATCTTATGCGTATCGTTCATCAGCTGCCCGCTCCAAGAATCCCATCCGGCGGCGATGATGTTCGGCACTTGCTTGAGAAGCTGTCCGCAACTGTGCAGATCGGCAAACTTGCCCCTTGAATGGATATAATCCGTGACCTTTTTCATGTAGGGCACGATCATCTCTTCAGCGACTGCCGGCGAGAAAAATGTCTCTTTCTGTGAGCCCCAGTCATCGTGAATGCAGAAACCGTCTATTTCAGGGAAATATGTAAGATATTTGTCTATAATCTTGATGTATAGGTCAGACAGTTTTTCAAAAAATGCCTTCACCGCGTCTTGCTGGTCTTCATCGAACAATGCCATAATCGCGCCTTCAAAATCCATGAAAGAAATAAGCCGTTCATACCAGCCGTTCATAATCCAGCAGACAATATATTTATCCGCATTGGCGGTAAGGAATTCTTTGTTCACCCTTGCGGCCGCTTCCCAATCCCAGGAATCAATATCCGGCCAAACTACTTTGTCTGCGATCTCGTTCGCGTCCTCAATAAACGGCTTGCCCGGGCGAACCATCGAGCCGCCAGCCTGCTCCACGTATTCCCACTCAATTCCGAATATGTCTTTGCCGCCGCCTTGGCCAAGTGTCATGCCGCTGCCGTCCACGACAAAGGCCCTCGCGACGTTGTCGGGGTGTACTTTCGGGCAGAACATCGCTTGCTCAGTGCCTGTCATCTGCCAGACCGCTTCACCTTTAAACAGCGAAATAAACGCCTCTTTCGGTGTCATCGGGGTGTCGTAAACAGGAATCGGATCCGGGTTGATAAAGTTTCCTGGAATCTCACCGACTACAGTCAGTTCTTTTGGGTCAAATGCTGGTACTGCCATGTTTCATTTCCCTCCCTGATCATTATTGATAAGATTTGCTACAATTATACAGGGTATTGTCCAGATGGTCAATCCCTCAAAAACACCAAAGATGCTAAAAACATCCGCAACCTTAATAAGCCCAGCTGTTTAAGTATTTTTCCTGTTCTGAAGTCAGCTTATCAATTGAAAGTCCGCAAGCCTGCAGCTTTTTCCAAGCCACCTCAAAATCAATCGCTTCCGGCACTGGGACAACGCCGGGTTTCATGCGCGCATGATTCTCTGCCAAAAACTTCGCTGAAAGGGCTTGAATCGCGAAACTCATGTCCATAATCTCAACCGGATGCCCATCTCCGGAAGCCAAGTTGACCAATCTTCCCTCCGCTAGGACAAAGATTGTTTTGCCGCTATCCAGCGTATAGCCTGCGATATTCGGCTTCTCTTCACGCTTCGGTGCGTTTTGATCAAGCCAATCGATATCGACTTCAACATTGAAATGTCCCGCGTTACAGAGTATCGCGCCGTCTTTCATCTTATCAAAATGCCGCTTTGTGATAACGCCCGCGCACCCAGTCGCCGTGATGAATAGATCCCCCTGACTGGCCGCTTCATCCATTGTCATGACTTCAAACCCATCCATCAATGCTTCTAATGCCTTGACCGGATCAATTTCGGTAACGCAAATCCGCGCGCCGAAGCCTTTGGCCCGCATCGCGATGCCTTTGCCGCACCAGCCATATCCGGCAATGACGACATTTTTCCCGGCGACGATGAGATTCGTTGTTCTATTAATCCCATCCCACACCGACTGACCAGTTCCATATCTGTTGTCAAACAGATATTTGCACTGCGCATCGTTGACTGCAATCATCGGAAATTTCAATGACTGATCCGCCGCCATGGAGTGTAAGCGTTTTATACCGGTGGTGGTCTCCTCACATCCGCCGTACACATCTGGAATCAGATGCTGCAGCTTTGTGTGCATGATGTTCACCAGGTCTCCCCCATCGTCGATGATGATATTCGGACCGATTGCCAACGCCGCAGTCAAATGCCGATGATATTCAGCTTCCGTTGCACCATGCCAGGCGTATACCGCCATGCCGCCCGCAGCAAGTGCGGCAGCCACATCATCCTGCGTTGAAAGCGGATTGCAGCCGGTGGCGTGCATTTCTGCCCCGCCAGCTGCCAATACACGGCATAGACAGGCCGTTTTGGCCTCCATATGCACTGACAATGTGATTTTCATGCCCTCAAACGGCTTGGACTTCTCAAAATCAGACTTAATCGCGTTCAGCAGCGGCATATTCCGCCATGCCCACGCTATCTTTTGCTCACCCGACGGCGCCAGTGATAAATCTCGCACTTCACTCATCTTGTGCCAATCCTTTCGCATATCTTATTGACTTCATAAACCACGCGCTCACTGTCGATATTGGCAAACACTCTGTTTTCCATCAAGATTTTGCCGCCAACAATAACCGTCTCCACCTCACTGCCGGATGCTGAATATGCTATCGCCGCAATGGGATCGTTCACAGGCTGCATGTTCGGACAGTCCAGGTTGAGTATCACAAGATCCGCCAAATACCCCGGCTTGATCTCACCGAGATTATCAATGCCCATCGCCGCCGCCCCGTACTTAGTGGCAATATCAAACCCTTCCCGCGCGGTGACAGCTTGTGCGTTATGATTCACGCCCTTGTGTATCAACGTCAACATCGATAAATCCTTGAACATGTTCAACGAATTGTTAGACGCGGCACCGTCAGTACCAAGCGCAACTTTCACACCGGCATTTAACAGCTTCATGACCGGTGCGACACCGTTCGCAAGCTTCAGATTACTGACCGGATTCGTCACCACATGCACGCCGCGGTTTGTAAGGATTTCAATATCGCTGTCAGTGAGATGCACACAATGGGCGGCGACAGTTGTGTCGGTGAGCAGGCCGTTCCTATCAAAGAGTTCCGTGGGTGTACATCCGTATCTCTCGCGGATTGTCTCATTTTCTGCCAGACTCTCTGATAAATGCGTGTTAATCGGCAAGTTCAATCGCTTGGCCTCGGCGGCAATCTCACGCTGATACCCTTCATCACAGGTATACGGCGCGTGCGGAGCTAGCATGAAACTGATGTTATCGCGGCCTTTCCATTTTTCGATTTCTTCCAGTGCCGTCCGCAGCCGCCATTCTCCGGCTTCGGGGTCGTCCGCACCGCCCAACAGGCCGCGCGTCTGGACAGTGCGTATCCCCGTCTCCTCCGCCGCGCGAGAACCTTCTTCGGGGTGATACATATCAATAAACGATGTGGTACCGCTGCTCAACATTTCCATGATTGCCAGCATCGTACCCCAATAGCTGTCTTCCGATGCCAGTTTTTCTTCCAATGGAAAGATACGACCGAACAGCCAGTCGTTGAACAGCAAATCATCCGCACAGTTGCGGAAAATCGTCATCGGCGCGTGCGTATGCGCGTTGACTAAGCCTGGGATCAGCAGTTTCCCCGCGCCGTCGATCGTCTTATCGGCACAAAATCCGACAGGTTCATCTGACACAGCGGCTATTACTCCGCCGCTTATGTATACGGAGCATGTCTCAACGCCATTGGGCAACACGGTTTGTATATTTTTGATTAGTATATTCATTGCAACATCCCTTTAGAAAAGTAAGTATATTCCAATCCGGTTATGGGAACAATTTCATAAAATAATTATCCGGGAGCGTGATCTTATGGTAAAGGGCATCACCCGCCGCGTCATTGTGATAAAATCCCCAGACCGCAAGCTTTTTGAGGAGGCAATATTCATCGTCAGGGACGACGCGCTGACAGAGCCTGGTGTCACGCCGGATGATATCATCAAAGAAGCACAGACCGTTGCGGATAGCTATATTCGCAACAATCTTAAACCAAAACGCCTAAAGCTCCCACCCTCATTATTTGTACTTCTGGGCGCCGGGATTACCGGGGCAATATGGCTGCTTGCGTGGATGTTTTGGTAGGATTGGGTCAAAACACCCGCCGACTGCGGTCGGCACCCTCTTTACTAAAGAGGACTAAGAAAATATGTCCTCATCCCCTGCCCTCTTTTGTAAAGATGATGCCTCCGCAGGGGCGGGTGTTTTGTAGTGGGACGACCCTATATGCCTCCGCCCCAAATTCCGGATGCATCCGCCGCTTTTAGGCTTTCGTCTACATCACCCAGCAGATTGATATGCCCCATTTTTCGGCCGTCTTTCGCCTCCGCTTTGCCGTACAGATGCAGTTTCCCTCTCGGCAACAGCGGCATATATGGCACTAAATTGTCCGGTTGCTTTTGATCCATGTGATCGCCCAAAATATTCATCATCACCACAGGTGTGTGTTGCCGGGGATCCCCCAGCGGCAAGCCGCAGATTGCCCTGACATGCTGCTCGAACTGGCTTGTTTCACAAGCATCCATCGTATAATGTCCTGAATTATGCGGGCGCGGCGAAAACTCGTTGATGTAGATTTCATCGCCGACAACAAACATTTCTATACCCATCACACCGATGCTGTCTAGACTCTCGGCCATCTTGCGGGCGTATTCTATTGCACGTGCTTCCAGGTCTTTAGATATTCGTGCCGGTACTGCGCTCTGGATCAAAATATTGTCGCCGGGCTGATGCCTGTTCTCCGCCACAGGGAATACGGACGTCTCCCCTGTGGTGCTGCGTGCGATGATGACCGATATCTCTTTGGTAAATGGCATGAAACGTTCCAGAATGCACTCATACTTAGACGCAATCTCTTCAGCTTTTGCCATATCTGCTTCAGATTTAATCACTGCTTGTCCTTTTCCGTCATAGCCCCCTGTTGTTGTTTTCAACACACTTGGAAAAAACACTTTTTCACGGAACGTCTCCACGCTGTCGATCAAGTAGAAATCCGCAACGGGAATCCCCATGTCTCGTAGTGCTGATTTTTCCCTGAATCGATTCTGCTTTGTTTTCAGGATATTGCTGCCCTGCGGAAGATAGGCGTGTTTCTCTAGATAAGCCAACGCATCATAATCGATATTCTCGAACTCGAATGTGATCACATCGCTGATTTCTGCGAGTTTTTTGACGGCATCCATGTCATCATATTTTGCTGTGATCTCAATATCCGCCACTTGTCCACACGGACAGTTCGGTGTGGGATCCAGCACCGCGACGAAGTAGCCCATGGCTTTGGCGGCCAGGCACATCATTCTGCCTAACTGCCCGCCGCCTATGATTCCGATTGTTTTATACGGCATAATTATCTTGTTCATGATTATTCAAGCTCACTTTCCAATACAGATTTTGCTATAGCTGCCCGCCGGGCGTTCAATCGGTCATGGATTGCACTGTCAAAGGCACCTAAAATCTGCGCCGCCAGCAATCCCGCATTTGTTGCCCCAGCAGTGCCGATTGCCATCGTCGCCACCGGCGTGCCACCCGGCATCTGCACGATTGACATCAAGGAGTCAAGACCGTTTAACGCTTTCGACTGCACCGGTACACCGATGACTGGCAGATTTGTCTTTGCCGCAACCATTCCGGGCAGATGCGCTGCACCGCCCGCCCCGGCGATGATCACTTTAATGCCGCGATCTCCCGCCGTCTCGGCGTAGGTGAACATATAGTCCGGTGTGCGGTGTGCCGATACCACTTTTTTCTCATAAGGGATCCCCAGCTCCTCCAATATAGCGCAAGCGTGCTGCATTGTGTCCCAATCAGAGGTGCTGCCCATAATGACTCCAACACGTGTTTCCATGGCCACTCCTTACAATAGTTATTTTAAAATTGTATAAACATACACTGAACATTTTTATTATTTTAGCAAAAAACGGTATGTTTTTCAAGATTTCATTCACATTTAAGCGAATGATAATCTCCAAAAGACTCAGCGAGTTGTGATTTCTCTCTGTAATCGCTGCCTTTGGGGCGTCTTCAACACGTGTTAAATAACACGCTCCCCAGCCTAGAATCCGGACGCCCGGTATTGACAATAATGCGCTACATACGTTATAATTACCCAGCCATGCCCACGTACCTCACCAGGATAGAGGGTCCGCCTCCTAAGCGGGATGTAGTGAGTTCGAGTCTCGCCGTGGGTGCCAACGGAAGCCTTGCTATTGCAGGGTTTTTCGTTTTTTTGCAGTCCATCCAACTTTTTTATTCTTTGTGGCTGCCACAGTATTTTTGCTTTTTCCTGAAGCCTTGTGGGGGTGGATTTAACGCTGTCACATGATTTTGCCCCCGTTTTTCTCGTGTCTGCTAACAGCCTGCCACAGTGCTTTTGTCAAAGCCATTTTCTCATTCAGTTTTTATTAGCAGATTCTTCAACTCGCCTAGCAGCTCAGGATTGTCCGCGAGCATCGCCATGATCTGCTTTGCGTCCGGCTCAGACGAACCTTTCTCGGTCTGATAAAACATCTCGTCGAATTTCTGAGCGTTTATCTTAAGCACTTGACTAAACTCTCGTAATTATGATATACTAATACACATAATAACGATAGAGGCGGTGCGAATTATGCCTAACATCAGGCCAATATCCGATTTAAGAAATAACTCCAACGAAATAAGCGAATTTTGTCGATCTTCCCGTGAGCCGGTGTTTATCACTAAGAATGGCGTAGGTGACATGGTGGTGCTAAGTCTTGAGACTTACGAGCGTCAGCAAGCGCAGCTTGAGCTTTATGTCAAGCTCGCCGAGGCTGAAGTGGAAATTGCTTCGGGTTCTGAAAGCGTGGACTTTTTTGAGTTCGCTAAAAAGCTAAGGGACGATGTTCATGGAACAGTATAGTGTAAAGATATTCCCAACCGCGCAGAACGATTTGCGTGATATTGTTGATTATCTTAACTCCCTTTCCTCCGATGTGGCAATAAAGTATTATGATTTAATCATAGAGAAAGTCGGAACACTAACGACTATGCCAGAACGCTGTCCTTTAGCAAAGGATACGCAGCTTCGGTTGCGTGGTTATAGGACGCTGTTGATTAATAACTATATCGTTTTCTATATCATCAACAGAAAAACCGTTGAAATTCGCAGGATACTGTTCTCAAAGCGTCAATACGAAAGTCTGTTATAAGCGATAATGAAATAAATTAACTACAACTCACGCCACAGGAAACTGTGGCGTTTTTTCGTGCGCAATGACTGGGAGGTTGAAAAACATAAACAATTACTTGAGAATTATGGTGGATTTTAGTATACTTTATTACATCACCATCCACGTGAGTGTAATATAACTCCTAAAAAACATACTCACATGCTTATCAGGCCATTCAAAGAGCTGCGCAAAGGTTCGTTGATAACAACCAATTGACTGGTATTTTTCATTCTGTCAGTAATCCTATTATTGTGGAAGTTAACGGGCATGTGCTTAATGTTGGTGGAAGAGTTATGGATGGGACGTTCCGCATAGGGACTGCCTTTGTGCCTGGGAGGTAGTGTTATAAAATGGATTTTAGTGTGTTTGAAAAAATGGTTATAGATGCCACACTTTGCAAAAGTGCGTCCGAGAAGCCAGATACTTTGGAATTACTTAGAAGTCAATATGCTTCAGCCGATGTATTAAAACGAGAATTTACTGGAGTTGGTTTTTTTACAAATTTTGTTGTAAACGACAAATCGCTCGTGCTTTCTGGTAAAGAAAATTTCGAGCTAGGCTACTTGGGAGAAATAAATGATGTCCAATATGGCGTTGGGTTTGTGCTTTTTGTCAGAGAAGGTTTTATATCTATGCTTGAAGGCTATACGTATGGAGAATCGTGGCCATGTGAGATTGAGTTTTTCAATGTGGCTCCTTGACACCATTTCCGCAATGAAGGAGGGATATAAATGATAGGTGTTGAAATATTTTTTACAGAAGATTCTGACTTGAGTGAATATGAAGCGATTAATAAGGGGTATAGGCTTGATGTTTTTGTAAAAATCCATCAAAATATATACCGTGTATCTGTGTATACCATTCTGAGGTTGCAACAAGATTTTGAAACAGAAGTAATGGAAGATATAGGATTTTATCGTCCAGACCCCAACCTTGTGTTAGTAAAAAATTCAAATAAGGACGAAATTATCCGAACAATAAATTGGCTAGTTAAGCAAGAATATTTTTCGCATTTAAAAAATTCAAGTAGTGTAGACATTAATGAACTTGTAAAGGTTCAATAACTCGCACCTACAACGTGTTCAACCAACTAACGAAGCGAGATCAAATTTACTAGTATCAAACTAGTACCACGACAACCGTATTAAATTTCTCAGGTTTCAAGAGCTAA
>Ga0123355_10004025_pt1 | contig 21295 bp, 17 predicted proteins | sample TergutEmb28metaG_3_FD_89872 | JGI IMG/M metagenome (GOLD analysis project Ga0123355, IMG submission 89872) | Embiratermes neotenicus P1 segment gut microbial communities from Petit-Saut dam, French Guiana - Emb289 P1 | ecosystem: Host-associated > Arthropoda: Insects > Digestive system > Gut ...
AGTAGACTCCTAAATTTTCCGTAAAAACCTTACAGTCATTGTGGACACCAGCAAAATAAATCATGTCCTGAGGAAATCCGTCAAGTAGCGAATAATCGCAACCAAATCCAGCATCCAAGCCGATGTACTTGGCAGGAAATTTCTTTGATTCTATGATTTCGGTTATCATTTCAGAAACCATTTCATTCTTGGTCTTGAATTTTAGTTGTGATGGAACACCGTTTTTAGCGCGTCGCGAAGCATACTCATCAGTAAACCAAGTCTTTGGCATGTACAGCTCATAGTCAACTAAGCCATACCCATGATTACTCGCATAACCGACCATGACCGTTGCTTGACAATTGTCCTTCTTACCAGTTTCTCCGCAGTACTGACGTGCAACACCTACGCTTTCTTTTCCCTTCTTTGCCATGTCGCATCCGTCTATGGTTATCATCGCGTAATCCTCAGAGAGCGTAGCAGCTAAGTTGCTCTGATATTCAGCCTTCATAGCATCGGTTTCCCATTTGGATTTACTCATAAATCGACACAACTTGCGTACAGCTTCTTTCCCCTGATATGCAATGGCTATAGGCTCCACGCTCTTGCGCTGCAAATCACTCATCAAACCTATTTCGTATGTGATGAAATGTTCCTTATGTTCTTTTCTTCCAAGATAAGATAAGTATGGGGTGGTATGATCTGCAAATAAATCGTTGATTTGCTTTACTACATTACCCTTGATGCCAACATCACTTAATAAGGTTTCGTGCCACATAGGAATTCCGTTTAGCATATTTATGATCTCCTCTCTATCTTTATTCAAGCGGTTTACATCTGGCTTGAACTGGCTCTTAAATGCTTTGTCGATGAGGATTACATATATATCTTTCTTTTGACCATGGTAGCCATAACGATCTACTGCTGTTCTGCTATATCCCTTGGTCTCGCCAAGGTAGACCCAATTGCTTGCACGGTAGCATGTTCCGTAAAACTGAGACTTGTCTACAAACGTTTCTACCATATAAGGATGTACTCTGAATCGTGTATACCAATCAGCACGCAAGGATTTTAAACTCAAGGATAAAATCTTGGAAGCAAGATTGCGAATGTGAATCCAAGGAAGTATCAAAAATCGATTGTTTTTGACCAGATGTGGTAGCATTGATCCTCTCATCTCTTTATCCCAGCCAATGTACTCATCTCTTGGTGCAAGATGGTATGATGCATGGGAAAAACTAATTGCTCCGACGATGATTTCTCCTAGAAACACTAAGTACTTGATATCTCCAAAAGTTTGGTTATAGCTAAGATAGTGGTGCTGACGAATTATTTCGTCCCAGAATTTTTCCTGCTCTGTTTGGTCTACTCGATACAACTGGAGTTCTTCATCATAATCATTGATGTCTCCGGCCATTGGGGTTTTTTTATAAGCATTAGTCATATTTATACAGTTTCACTCCAAATTTTTCATTCTGCTTGTGAACTGTGTCACCTCACCAACTCTATAATACCATAACTGTTTTGTAAAGTCAAGCGCGAAAAAGTGACTTTGTAGTACTAAAAATTTTTTAAAAAGGAAGTCGGCGGTAATCGATTGGCTTATCCAAGGTCCCCACCTGAAAATTATACATTAAAAATACAATCAAGAAATGAGGCAAACAAATGAATAAAATTCTAATCATCGAAGATGAAGTCGCAATTCAGAACATCTTAAAAAATTACCTAGAAAATGCTGGCTATTCTGTCGAAATAGCTAATGATGGTATGGAGGGTTATACGAAGTTTCAAAACGCTACTTTTGATTTAATCTTACTTGATATTATGATGCCGAAGATTGATGGTTATGTAGTGTTGGAGATGATTCGTAAGGAATCAAATATTCCGGTGATGATGATTACTGCCATGGGCGAGGTTGTTGATCAGATTAAGGCGTTTGAGCTCGCGGTTGATGATTATATAACGAAACCTTTTGATATGAAGTTGGTTTTGGTGCGTGTGGCGGCTGTGTTACGTAGGAGTGAGGATGGGGTGCGTGGGTCGATACAGGAAGAAAATTTGCTCAAGTATCGGGATTTGGTTATGGATTTGCAGGGGATGGAAGTGTTTGAAAGTGGGAGTAAGGTAGAGTTGACTCATAAGGAATTTGAGATTTTGAAGTTGCTGCTGGAGAAGCCGAATCTGGTATTCACGCGGGAGATGTTGCTTGAGAAGTTGTGGGGTTATGATTTTTTCGGGAATCCGAAGGTTATCAATGTGCATATTCAGAATTTGCGGAAGAAGCTGGCGGGGGATTATATTGAAACGGTGCGAGGGGTAGGTTATAAAATTGCGCGGGAGAATTAGAATGCGGTTGAGTTTTAAGATCTTTCTGATGACATTTGCTGTTTTGATGACTACTTTTTTCGTTACTTTTGCTGTAATTCAAAGGCTTTTGCCTGGGCTGTATCGACGGGAATTTACTAATGAGTATTATCGATTAATGGTTGATATAGAGCGGGAGTTAACGGATGCATTGCAAAATAAGCTCATGGAGCAAATAGAACGTGAGCTTGAGATAAGTTCGGTATGGCCAGCAGATATAAGGGAAATTGAATTATGGTATGAAACCCATTGCTTAATTACGGATGAATTTGCAATCCTGGAAGAAGGTTTTGCTGATGATGGAAACTATTGGAGTTCATGGGAGGAGGAAATAGCATTTTATGAAGATCATCGTTGCCAGCAAATTCGGACAGAAATGGAAATTTTGCATCAAGATCCTGCTTTAACTTTAACTTGGGATGGAATCCAATGGTTTCAGTTACGTGTTATGCGAGATCGTTATCATATATATGGCTCTAGTCCATTTCCGATAGCAGAGGAAATGTTTCGCGATTTCGCAGTGACCAATAACTTGAAGGTTTATATCTGGGAAATTCACCCGGAAATTGAGCCTGGGAATGCGCCATTAGGTGATATTCTGTTAGAGATAGATGGAAGGGTTACAGAAGCTGATCCTATGACTAGACTTGGCGATGAAGTTGTTGCAGTATACCAGCAGAATCATTATAGTCCTGATCTTGGCGGTTTTGCCATTGCAATGACTGGGTCATTCCAGCCAGCCTATCGGGTGTTGAATATTATTTCAACCTTACAACGACAAATTTTAATAGCGATTTTCTTTGTATCAATAGCAGTTTCGATCATTTTCTCACGCTACTTGGCTCGCCCGATTGTTCAATTATCTGAAGAATCAAAAAAATTAAGAGAGCTAGAATTTGATGAAAGCTTAAAAATTAAGCGAAGAGATGAAATAGGCAACTTATCAAGCAATTTGAATTATATGTCCTATAAACTTAAAAACACATTGGATGACTTGCAAGATGTCAACGACAAATTAAAACGAGAAATGGAACGTGAGCGCGAACAAGAACGTCAACGGCGCAACTTATTTACGTCAATATCTCACGAACTTAAAACACCAATCACCATCCTCAAAGGCGAAGTCGGCGGCATGATTGACCAAGTCGGGGATTACAAAGACCGCGACGCCTACCTTGAGAGCACTTACGGCTGGATCGAAACCCTCGAAAAATTAGTTTCCGAAATCTTAACAATCTCAAGACTAGAGGGCGAAAAGATGCGGCTCGACTTACGCACCACAGACATCAGCGCGCTGCTTACAGATATTTGCCACACGCACCAACCACTTGCTGATAACCAGAAAATAACATTTAATCACCAACTAGAAGCTGATTTAAAAATTCAAGCTGATGAATCACAATTACAAATAGCTATTTCAAATGTCATCAACAACGCCATTTTTTATACACCAGCTGGAAAGTCAGTAAGTGTTGAGCTTAAACAAGAAGATAAAATCGTAACTTTAGTTGTCACGAATACAGGTGCCCATATTGCGGAAGAGGAGTTGAAAAATCTATTTAATCCATTCTATCGTCTTGACAAATCACGAAATCGCCATACTGGTGGTAGTGGACTCGGTTTATTTATTGTAAAAAATATTTTAGAATTACATGATTTTGAATATGCAATTGAGAATGTAGACGATGGTGTTAGATTTACGGTGAAAATGTTGCTAAGTTAAACTTGTTCATGCTGTGGACAAGTTTTTACTTTGCCAAAAATTGCTCAAAGTAAAACCTTGACTTATCTCAGATTTGCTTAAAAATTTACCTTTAGTTGTTAAAATTATCTTAAGTTTTAGAAAGGTGGGTTTTATTATGAGTAATAACAGAAAAGTAATTGCAGCTCCGTGTATCTTAGTAATCATCGTTATATCAAGTTTGGCTTGGTATCTAGTGGGCTATTCAAGTATACTGAATGATCAAGAGGATGAAGAAAACGATATCAGTTCAGCCCCAAGAGAAAGTTATTCTAATATCGAATTATCTAGTACCGAACTAGAAGAAAGTGATATTAGTGCTGCATTTGAAGTAGAGGAGTGTAGTGATAATGTAGAAGAGAGCTATACTATCATTCAAATAGAGGAGGGTGATGATAAAGTGGAAGAAAATTATAATAGTATCCAAGTGGAGAAAACAGCAGCACTCTTTGATGAGTTGGAACAGCAGTTGCAAAATAGTGTTGAAAGAGCTGGTGGTAGAATCGGGATTAGTTTCAAGTGCTTAACGACTCATCGGCAGATTTCAATCGGTGGTGATCAACTCTTCTTCGGTGCATCAACTGTTAAACTCCCAACCCATATGATAATTGCGGAAATGATTGACGACGGGTTACTAACGTGGGATTATCAAGTAACTTATACAGAAAATTACTTTCTAGCTGGAACAGGGTCTTTGCAGTTTAGTGTTCAAGAAGGAGACTCATTCTCTGTTGCAGAATTACTTAGGTTATCTATTATGGAATCTGATAATATCGCCCATTGGATGCTTGTGGATCTCTTTACGCCGACTGCTGTGAATCTCACAACATCTACTATGACAGAGCGTATTTCCATGATTTTTGAGCGTTACTTAGCAGGTGAAACAACAGATGGAACAAATCACTTCTCGCCTGATCACTTAGTTACAATATTGTCAATTCTATATGAGGGTAGAACAGAAATCGCTGGTTATGAGCGAACATTCCAATATATGCAAGAAACGTTCAAATATCGTTTATATACATCATATACAAGCGGTTTTGTCGCCCATACAACAGGTACTATGGATCCTTATTTCCATGATGTTGGGATATTTTTTGGAGATAGCCCTTATATTCTGGCTGTTATGACGCATCAGGTTGAAGGTGCGGTTAATTATATCAGCACTGTGAGTGATCTTGTTTGGTCATTTTATGCTGATTTTGCCACTCACGAGTAGTTTATACTAAATTTATGTTTTTCTTTGCCAAAACTTTATCCAAGTGAAACCTAGTCTTTATTTTGGTTTGGTAAAATTAGTTATCAACATGGAAAAACTTAGATAAGAGGTGCTATAGATGAATAAGAAAATAAAAGTATTGGTTGTTTTGTGCATGCCTTTGGTAGTAAGTGCTTTTTTCTCAATTAGGTATCTTGTAAGCTTTGCGACAATCCCTGATGAGATGTCGTCAGAGAGCTTTAAAAACGACAATGTGTTGACTTATGAAGATGTTAATTTTACTATGTATAGCAACAATGCTTTATTGGTTAACTTAACGACTGGTGAAGTTATCTTTGAGCATGATGCTAATGTGCGCGCTTATCCGGCATCACTGACGAAAATAATGACGGTATTAATTGGCTTGGAGCAGGCTGAGGGCGGTACGATGACTGTGAAAGCGGATTTTGCTAGACTCACGCTCGATAATGCGTCGATAGTCGGGTTTGAATATGGTGAAGAAAGAACTTTGATGGAAGTTTTGCATGGTGCGATGTTATCATCAGGTGCGGATGCCACGGCTACGATTGCTTATAATATAGCTGGTTCATATGAAGGGTTTGTGAGGCTAATGAACGAACGGGCTAGGGAGATTGGCATGAATCAGACAAATTTTATGAACACGTCTGGACTGCATGATGAAAATCATTATACAACAGCAAATGATATGGCAATTCTTTTAAGATATGCGTTGGGTAATCAAACATTTCGGGAAATATTTACAGCTAGAGAGTATCCATTTACTAATTTTTTTGGTGAGCAACATGTGATGGCCTCAACTTTATTTGTGAATCTTCGGACAACTAGTTTTGCTGGTGGAGAAATTATTGGCGGACGAACTGGTTTTACATATGAAGCTGGACGCTGTTTAGCAAGCCTTGCAACAAACGGCACAGATGAGCTGATTTTAATTACTTTAGGTGCAGATTCATATGCAGAAAGCCAAATTGCCCACATTTTTGATGCGTTTACTATATATGGATATTTCCGCTAGTGTGCGCCAAATAAACCTAATAACTGCTAATATTTGCTAGATATCGCTAGTGTTTCCTAAAAATCCCAATACATGAAAATTTAAAAGTGTCAAGTTTTTGACAAAACTTGACGAAATTATTGATTTAGTGGTTAAAGGATGCTATAATTAAACTATTATTATAACTTTGCAATTTGTCTGGTGGTAGATGACATGAAAACTAATTATCCAAAAAGCATTTCCAAGCTAACACTTCTTTGTTGCTTTATCTTAATGAGTTTGTTCTTATTTAATAGCTGTGTTCCTATTTTTGCTACTTCAGACAATTTTGTTACCTCGGATAATGAAGACTCGTTTGAAAAGGTTAGCAATGCTTTAGTAAGTATGACTAGAAGCACGACTGACCAAATAAGGAAATTAGAGGAAGCCCTTGAAGAAAAGCCTGATGAAGGTGATCAGACTCTTGATGAAGACGAATCTACTCCTGATGAGGATGAACAGACTCTTGATGAAGACGAATCTACTCCTGATGAAGGTGAACAAACTCCTGATGAAGATGAACAGACTCCTGATGAAGGTGAACCAACTCCTGATGAAGATGAACAAACTCCTGATGAGGATGAACAGAATGAGCTAGATGGGGAAGAACGACCAGAGCGAGTTGCTTTTTTAACATTTGATGACGGACCTAGTGCGAATACTCTGCGAATTTTGGATATTTTATCTGACGAGGACGTTCCTGCGATATTTTTCTTGCAGGGTTCAAGTATTTTAAATAATTATCCTACTGCGGAAAGTACGATGGAGAGAATCTTATCAGAAGGTCATTATATTGGTCTGCACACCATGACACATGAATATTATAATTTGTACGTAGGAGCTGAAGCTCCTAGTAGATTTGTTGCTGAAAAGCTTGAACTCCAAGAATTGATTTATGATTTAACGGGTCATCATACGTATCTTTGTCGAGCAGCCTATGGAATGATGTCAGGGTTTAGCCCTGAACATCATGTTGCTGTAGATGAAGCTGGGATAAACTGTATTGATTGGAATATTGATCCAAAAGATTGGGTTAATAATGCCCGGGGTATTCTTGAGGAAGTTGTGGAGCAAGTAGAGCTTTATAATTTTCCATCGGAAGTGATGATTGTACTCCATGAGTACAATCATACTGTACAGGCTTTACCTCAGATTATTGAGTTTTTACGAGAGCATGGATACGTGTTTAAAACATATGTGCCTGGGTATGAATTTATTTACTATCGATATCAATAATGAAAACCCCCGAGTTAAGTTGGCTCGGGGTTTATTGTAACAACATTAATTTGTGATTTGCTATGATTTTTCTTCCGGAAACGTATTTCACTCACAATCCAGATAAGAAGCGGGAGTGCAAGTTCAAAAATTGGTAAGATCCTAAATGGCATAGTATCCATTATAAAGTCAGTGTCATGTACATTTACGACTGGTGCTATGAAATAGATTAGAATTGTAAGTAGAGCTAGTACAATTTTGAAATTGAATTTCTTATGCAATGCTTGAAATGCAAGAACAGTGACAAAGAAATAAATAACTAACCTAAAGTATTCACTAGTTACCATAATAATAATAGCTAAAGGATCAAGGCGCTCTAGAAAGCCTTTTAATCCTGCAAGTTGCATGGCATTGAAAAATGAATATTCGAAATTTGTTGTTAAAGTTGCCCCGATTAATGCGACTGTTGTTAAATTGATTGCAATCATTAATGTAACAGAAATGGCAATTGCAATAAAGCTTCGTTTTAAGATACTTTTATTGTTTTTAACGACAATATATGGAAAGAGCATCAGAAATACAACTAATTCTCCATAGGGGAAAAATACAGTTCTTAGGACGTCTTTGGCGATTCCTGGTGCACCTTCGGCTAAAACGGGAATTAAATTCTCTGCATTAAAGATACCAGATGTAAAGATAGCGAGTAAAAATGGCAACATGCACATAAAAACAATGAATATAAATATTTCTGAGGAGCGCCCGATAACGTTAAGTCCATAAAGGGTGCTACTGGTTACTGCAACCATCAGCATAACGATGACAATGCGAGGATTGGCGCCTAACATTAAGGTTTGATGCGCCATCGCTGACACATAATTTCCGACAGAGATTGTACGGAATAGGAAGAAGCCAGCATAGGCAAGCAAGATCGTTGTGCCAAGAAATTTTCCTAATGTTGATTTCAAAATATCAGGCAAACCTTGATGTTGATGGATTTTACTAATACGATAATACATTGTGAATAAAATTGTTCCGATGAATCCCGCTATCAGGACGACAAGCCAGACGTTTTGCCCAGAAGTCCGTGCTGTTGAAGATAATGCTGCCCCCCCGATAAGAAAAAAAATGATAAGTGCTGTTAATTGATTTAAACTAATTTGTCTAGTATTGTGATTCATTATTTAAAACTCCCCTTTTTATAAAAACTTAGAACCAAGTATGGATGCTAGAAGTTGGAGGTAGGACGTTGGAGGCTGGAAAATCTTTCTCTAAATTCTAACCTCCCACGCGAAGCGTCAAGCGTAGCGTTCAAAATATAGATTCTTTTAACTAATTCTAACCTCCTACCTCTAGCCTCTACAATGTTACATTCCCAATTGCTCCCTCTGTATCCACTTTTACTTCTACTTCAAGATTAATCGTAAGTTCGGGAAATATCTCTGCCCAGTATCCTTCTTTCTCTATCCAAATTTTATTCTCGTGGTTGTGGGCTTTGCCCCCGATTCCAAAGATATCAGATTTGAATTCTGTTTGGGTCTTCTTAATGAAATCATTCATATCTTTCTCAAATTGCTTTTTATAATATTCACTCATTATAGCTAAATTATCACGAGTTGATAAATCAATTGGGTAGGTATTTTCAAGGATGAGACCTGTTAAAGTCATTTTAATTGTCGCTTCATTATTCTCTAAGTCAGTTGAAATTTTTGACTTTACACTTGCGACTCCAAGTGATGAGTAGTAATTTTTTTCAATCTCCGTGACAATTGTATATCGCTTTTGCTTACCCATGATCATATTGTAGAGTTGTGCCTCAGCATCAGTAATAAATCCGGCTAATTTGTCACCTTGAAATGCTGCTAAGTGTTCAATTCGTAGCTGAACTGGTTCAGCAATGTCAAGGGCATTTTCTACTGTTGAGCCATTGTTTGAGGTTTTGCCTATGCTTCCATCTTTTTGTGCGACATCTTCATCAATATGTTCCTCTTCGCGGTGAATTGAAACGGCATTTAAAACAACATTGCTGGAAGTAGTATTTACCAGATCAACCGTTTCGTATAAATTAGAACTTGTTAGACGTCCGGTATGTCTTTGTACCATTGCTAATACATTAATTTGTGAAGCAGGAATCATATCAAGGGCTGTTACGATGTTTAAAATATCATTTGCACTTGAGTCTTTAGCGATGACGATTGAAATATCAGGTCTGATATCAAAACGGCGTAAGGCAAAATTAAGTACGGGTGCAATTCCATCTTTGGCAAATTCTTCGTTAATGACAATGGCATTAAGATGTGATAAGGAAAGGGCTGAGGTTGTAATTTGATCAAGCTTGTTAAACGCATCATGAATACTCATCCCGTTAGTTTTAATGCTGTAGACGGGGAGTGTTTGAGTTTCGCCAGCAATTGCTGAGGGATTCAAAATTTGGACAGTTACTGCGTAATCATCATCTCCTTTATCAATTGCAATACCAGCGACAATCGCGATTTGATTTATTTCAGCAGTATCGAAGCTACAACCAGTAAACATCACAATACAAGCTGCACTGAGTAAGACTGCAAATATTCCTTTTTTAATTCGCATGATGATTACCTCCATCAGATGTTGTGGTAGTCTTCAAATTAGATCTTATTGGATCAAGAGGATTGAATATTTTAGGGCGTTTTTTCATCCAGCTGAGTGGTAATTTGAGGATTTGATCTTTCTGATCACTTAAATTAAAAGGTGCCATTGGTGCCAAATAGGCTTGATTAAATGATGTTAATGAAGCTAGATGTGTAATTAGCATAATGAATGCCAGTGTAATGCCGTAAAAACCAAATGTTGCTCCGATTATCATAAAAACGAAATTATACAATCTTGCTGCAATATTGACTCTTGAACTTGATAATACGAATGAAGAGATAGTTGTAATAGAGCCGATAATAACTGCCATATATGAAACAAATCCAGATTCAACAATATTTGTTCCGATGATAAGCGATCCAACGATTGTCATTGAATCACCGATAGCATCGGGTTTTCGAAGTGAAGCTTCGCGGATGATTTCGAATAAGATAACGACAATGAGAACCTCTATGAAGGTTGAAAAGGGGTTTGCAGATCGTTGGTTGATGATCGTAATTAATAGCGTTGTGGGGAGCATTTCTTGATGAAATGTTGACAAAGCAATATAAACCCCTGGAACAAGAACGATGGCAAAAAATGCTAAGTATCTCATTATCCGCTTGAGTGTTGACATGACTGCGTGATCATAGTAATCATCAATGGCTGTGAAAGCAGATGTGAAATAAAATGGTCCAAGAATAGCATAGGGGCTTCCATCGACAAAAATGGCAACTTGTCCTTCAGTCAAAGCATTCATAACGCGATCAGGTCGCTCTGTTTCATCAAGCCGTGGTAATAATGTGTGATGCTTATCTTCAATGAGACTGATCAATTCGTACACATTGGTAATAGTATCAATGTCGATGGCTTTGATCCGCTCGTTAGCCAACTTAACAAACTCTGGATTTGTAAGACCGTCAATATAGGCGACAAAAACATCGGTCTTCGAACGAGTACCAACTGTATGAGCATCAAAGCGTAAACGTGGATCACGCAAGCGTCGTCTTAGCATTGCTGTGTTAAAGCGAATGGTCTCAACAAAGCTATCCTTCGGACCCCAAAGGGATCTTTCAGTACTAGGCAATCCGATGCTGCGAGACTGCCAACCTTTACAATCAAACATCATGAAACGAGCAGTCCCATCAACTAAAACGATGATATGACCATTTAGAATATTATCATAAAAAAGCTCCAAAGAATCACTTTGGTTTGCATCAAACATACTAATACGAGAATTAAGTAAAAAGTCAAAAATAGCATCACCATTTTTAGGCAGATTTTCATCGATAATTGATAAGTCAATCGCCAAAAGATGAATAACAAAGTGCTGAGCATCTGTCGCATTAATTAGACCGTCAATTCCAATAATTGCAGCCTTTGTGTTCTTAGCATCTTGTAATGTGATTTCACGAATTAACAGGTCGTTTGCTTCACCAAAATCAGCTTTGAGTTTTCTTAAATTAACATCTAATTGCTTCGAAATAACTTGATTTTCTTTTGTCTCATTTAAATTCATGAATAAATCCTCACTTTTAACAATATGAGATTAGCTTGTGTCGAAAAGCGTTAAAATATGCATATAAAATTAAAAAAATCTAAAAATATTGCTGTCTATAGGTGGAAAATTGTCGGCAATTATGGTAAAATATACTAGTTGAGGTAAAAGAAGGTGAGTTATGTGGATAAGATCAATGATTCTGAAGTAAAAGGTTCAAAATTAGAGGATTCTAACGTGGAAAATTCAGCATTAGAGGCTGAGTTAAAAAGCTCTGTAATAGAAGGTCTTGAAGAAGAGTATGCTAAAGAAGAAAGCAAAGGTAAGTCTAAAAAAGTTCTGATTGCTTCTTTGATTGTATTAAGCCTTTTACTCATAGCGGTTGGAGCATTTTATATCGGCGGAGTGGTTTATTTTCAGGAACGATTCTTTTTCAACACTCAAGTTAATGGCGTCGATTTTTCTGTACAAACAACGACTGATGCTCGAGATTTTTTTGAAAGTAAAGCTGATGATTACTATATTACGATTATTGGTGAGAATGGGCAAACAGAAAGAATTTATGCATCAGACGTAAGCCTTAGGTTTGTAGCAAGCGAAGTTATTGAAGATTTATTTGTAGCTCAAAATCCGCTTACATGGCCTTTGAGTTTGCTGAATTCGCAAGAAACTTACGCTGGATTCGAAATTTATTTTGATGAGTCTCTGTTAGATGAACGTGTTTCAAATCTTGAAATAGTTACCGAGGGCAGGACATATCCAGTATCGGCTAATGTTATTATGGAAGGTGATGAGGTAATCATCGTACCACACCAGTATGGAAATGTAGTTGATGTGGAACGCTTGCAGGAACTTTTGCAAGAAGAGGTTGCTATTCTAGCTGATGAATTTAATGCTTACAACGCGGATATTTTTATTCAGCCAGAACTGACGATTGAATCGCCCGAAATTCTCGATACATATGAAACTGCAAATACCTATTTAAGTGCTAGAATAACTTATACAGTTGGTAGTGAAGTGGTTGTAGGTCGGGAATTGATTTCTGAATGGGTTAGTATCAATGATGATTTCGATGTGAATTTAGATGAAGAACAAGTGAGTGTTTGGTTAAATAATTTTATTAGTACTGTTAATACCCTTGGAACAACGCGTTCACTTACAACACCGAATGGGAGAAATGTAACAGTTACAGGAGGCTATTACGGGTGGATTGTTGCTGCAGATTTAGAGCTTTCTGAGTTGATTACCAATATTCGGAATGGAACGGTAATCGAGCGTGAACCGATTTATTCTCAAAGTGCAGCAGTTCACGGATCACAAGATTGGGGCAATACGTTTTTACAGGTAGATTTGACTAGGCAGCATATGTGGGCGTTTGTTAATGGGGAAATGATATTTGAATCTCCAGTAGTAACAGGACGTCCAGGTTTTGAAACTCCACAGGGTGTTTATTTTATTTTAGAATTGTTAAGTCCAACAGTTTTAGTTTCGCCATGGAGTGATGATGATGGTGATCCAACTTATGAAACTGAAGTTGATTACTGGATGAGGACAACGTGGTCAGGACATGGATTCCATGATGCGACATGGCAGGATGAGTTCGGTGGCGACCACTTTCTTGAGAATGGATCTCATGGTTGTACAAATTTACCACTTGAAGCTGCACGAGAGTTATATAATTTGATTTTAACTCATATGCCAGTTCTTATGCCGGTTGTGGTTCATTATTAGCGCTTCGCGTTAGAGCTTCAGAGTTTAGATAAAAGACAAAAAAACTGTCCTTGCTAAAGGCAAGACAGCCAGACTTAGCCATTAGGCTAAGTTTTTCTTTTATCTTTTTCTAACTTCCAACCTCTAGATTGTAAACATAGTTCACTTGAATACCTAAATTAATCACCCACCCAATTAAGAAGAGCCATGTAAGAAGAATGATAATAATTGCGAGTGATCCGTAAACAAGGTGGAAGTTTGCGAGTTGGTCGACGTAGTAGGTAAAGATGAGTGTTGAAATGATGAATCCTATTGTTGTTAAGGCGCTGCCAGGTAGTAATTGTTTGAACGATTTTTTCTTGTTTGGTGCTAGTTTAAATAGTAAAAAGAAGAATGTGAAACAAATTAAGATTAGTATTACGATCTCAACAATGCTTCTTACTATTGGATGCAAACTTGCAAGAACCATATGGGAAGTCGTAATAAAGAGGGCTGCAAAAGCACCAAAACCTAGTAATAAAAAAAAAGTTAGAATTGAACCGAGCCGATGTTTGTAGCCAGGAACGTTAGTAGTTTCATCATATGTGATCATGAATGCTTTGAAGATGCCGTTGACCCCTTTAGAGATGGTTAGGGTTAATGTAATTGCTGTTACGATGAAGAGGATTGGATGATCGCCTAAGCTGAGGGATGCTGTTTCCATAAAATCCATGATGAAACTGTATAATTCGGCAGGGAGGTATTGGGCGATTGTTTCATCAAGCATGGTGGTTTCAATGGAGAGGAAGGCAAGAATTTGGAAAAAGATGATAAGCATGGGAACGAGCGCCATCATAAAGTTAAATGCTAAAACCTCAGGAATCGCTTGGATTTCTTTTTTTTTGAGTTGAGTGATAATATCTTGTTTAAAATTTACCATAAATACTCAATCCTTTACAATTTTCTTGAACGTCAATTAGTATTACAAATTGTTTGCAATCGTCGGTGTTTTTAATTACTAAAGTATATTGTACGATAAAATGGGTCAAATTATCAAGACAGGAGTTGATTAATGTGAAAAAAAAGTGTTTTAATTTTTTTAATCTGCTGTTAGCGGCGGGGTTATTAGTTAATCCGACCACTATTGTATTTGCAAAAGATGTTAGTTGGGGGATTCCGAAAAAAGATTCAGGGGCAGTTCAACCGTATCCAGGAGCTGATTATGATCGGATCATCAGGGATAATGATGCGTATTATATTGGAAGTCCTGAAGAATTGTCAGTTTATTTAACCTTTGATTGTGGATATGAAAATGGTAATTTACCCGTGATTTTAGATACACTACGTGACGAAAATGTGCCGGCACTATTTTTTTTGACGGGACACTTTATGGAAGAAGAGCCAGAATTAGTACTGCGTATGGTTAATGAAGGTCATTTAGTTGGAAATCACACTTATGATCATCCGAATTTAACACAGGTATCTCAAGCACAATTTTTAACTGAGCTAACCCGTGCTGAAGAGAAATTCTATGAAATAACAGGACAAGAAATGGCTAAGTATTTGCGCCCTCCAGAAGGACAATTTAATCAAGAAGTGCTTAATTGGGCAGCGGATGCTGGATATTATACGATTTTATGGTCGCTTGCGTACGTTGACTGGCATGTTGATCGCCAAAAAGGGGGAGCCTATGCTTATGAGCAAGTGATTAATAGAATGCATCCCGGAGCAATTATCTTACTTCATTCAACATCAAGTGATAATGCTGATGCGATGGAAGATATAGTGTCATCAATTAGGGGAGCAGGCTTTGAGTTTAAATCTCTACAATATTTGGTAGGTGGTGATATGTTGGAAAAGTCGATGAGGATTCAGTTTGAAAGGTTTTAAAATGAGCCATCCCCGAAAAAGGGACAGCTCATTTTTATTTTTGCAACATTTTCTTTAAATCCTTAATCGTAACTTTCTCACTTGTATGAGATATACCATTCATATACAAACGCGCTGAAATTATAAGGGTAATTACGCTAAAGATCGCCATCAAGATCAGAACAATCGCGACTTCAACCATGCCAGAATAATCCATTAAGAATCTCTGAGTAAGCACAAATGGTGACATAACTGGCACATAAACCAAAATATTCATGACTGTTCCACCCAAATCAAGCCACATTGACGCAAAGAGGGGAACCATTGTCATATAAATTAATGGTGTCAAAGTCGAAGTCAAAGACTCAACGCTATTGGCAATAGCGCCTGCAGCTGCAAACAAGAAGATAAAACAGAAATACCCTAAAATTAACACAATAACTGCGAGAATTAATGCATCAATTGAGAAGAAATCATTAACCACATCAATGATAAACTGAAGCCGCACGAATCCCATTATTTCGGAAATAACAACACCGATCACAATTGCTACCATTGGTAATAATATTCCTAATAAACTAGAGAGAATTTTTGCCACCATCGTTATTGTAGGGTGCACCTTGCCAAGCATCACTTCCATTACCCTACTTGTTTTCTCCGATGCAACACTATTAGCAACGCCCTGACCTGACATTAAAACCAACATATAAATCAAAAATGGCAGCACCATATTGATAACCTCAACTGCAATAAAATCATCGAGATCGCCAATCTCTGTATAAATCATAATCGGTGTTGTTAACTCTACGACAGCATCAACTGGTAAATCATATTGAATAATCGTTGTTTCTAAATGTTGAGCAGTTAAAATCTGCGTCAAAAATATTTCTATTTCTCTATCAGGTGAGAAGTTCGACGTAATAATTGTCAATTCAGGTCGCGCATCTCCTTGAATAACAAAAATATCGCTAACTTCGCCTTCATCTAACATTTCCCGCGCCTCATCCTCGCTAAGCACAAAGAAAAAATTTCTCTCCTCTAAGTACTCAAATAACTCATCATCAATAACAAATGCGCTAGATTCCTGAACAATCGCAACGTCTGTATAATTATCACCACCAAAATGACTAATCGCAAACGTGATCCCGACTGTTGCAGCAACAAAAATAGCTAGTACGATTAGAGATTTTTTCTTAAAATGTTCCTTCGCATAAAACCAGAATGTAATTCCAAATTTTCTCATTTTTACCCAATCCTCTCCACAAAAATTTCCTGCATGGTCGGCGGCGCCACATTAAACTCAGCCGGCACAATATCCATATTTGCTAATTCCCTTAAAATATCCATGGCAGTACTACTATCTTCTGTTTTAACTTTCACAGTATTTTTTTCGACATCATACTCAAGTTTTAGCCGCTTTAACCCAGAAATAATTTCCTCGTTAGATGCCATAATTAGATTTTTAAATCCGTAAGAACCTTTAATTCCCGCTATCGTGCCACTAACTTCGGCGACACCTTCCTTTAGTAAAATGAGTTCATCACACAGTTCTTCAACGATCGTCATCTGATGCGAGGAGAAAATAATCGTTTTATTTTTAGCAGCTTCATCTTTTATGATATCGACAAAAATTTGGACATTTACAGGATCAAGTCCCGTAAACGGTTCATCTAAGATAATTAGCTCTGGATCGTGTAACAATGTTGCGATCAGCTGGATTTTCTGCTGATTACCTTTTGATAAAGCAGATACCATCTTATGCTTATTCTGCGGGACTTCCATCCGCTCTAACCAGTAATCAATTGCTTTTTCAATCTCTTTCTTAGTCATGCCTTCTAATTGTCCGAAATAAACAAGTTGTTCATAAACACTTTTTTTGACGAATAATCCACGTTCCTCAGGCAAGTAACCAATCGACAGTTTGTCCGGGTTAATCGCAACCTCATCCCAATCAATCTTACCCTCGGTTGGGTCAATCAATCCTAAAATCAGTTTTATCGTTGTTGACTTTCCAGCTCCATTACGACCAAGCAAACCAAAGACAGTTCCTTTTTCGACTTCAAATGATAAATCATCTACAGCTACAACTGAACCAAATTTCTTCGTTAACCTACTAACTTTCAATCCCATTCAAACCAACTCCTATAAGATATATCCTAGACAATGTCTAACACTGTCTAAGTATTATACTAGTTTTATTGACACATTTCAAGTGATTTTGCTGGATAAAGGGCATAATTCTAACGCAGTAAAACGTATTTATTTGTGCATGAACAAAACGATCACGATTTTTAAATGCTGAAAATACTACTCTAATTATGTAACTTGTGATATAATTTTAACAATCGATTAAAAAGCGAGCAGTTAAGCGTGGTTAGATATAATAATGAAATTTGGAGGAAGATTATGGAAAAGCAAGTTGTGTTTCATGGGAGTGGTGGGTTAGTTGATGTACCAGAAATTAGAAAACATCATTATACGAAAGATTTTTCATGGGGGTTTTATTGCACATCAAATTACAAACAATCTGCACGTTGGGCAGCAACGAGACGTGGAACACCTACTGTCAATAAATACGAATATATAGAAGATGAAAATTTGAAAATTTTGAAGTTTGAATCCTTGACTGATGAATGGTTGGATTTTGTGGCAAATTGCCGCAATGGAGAGGTTCATGATTATGATATTGTAGAAGGACCAATGGCTGATGATGATATTTGGAATCATGTAAGGGATTATTTAGCAGGTGAGATGCCACGTGAAATTTTCATTATGTATGCCAGTTTTAGATATCCGACTCATCAAATCAGTTTTCATACACTTCGTGCATTAAGTACTCTTAAATTTATCGGAAGCGAGGTTATCAAAAATGACTAAAAGTGAGAAAAATGATTTGTTTTTCGTCTGCTCTATAATTGAATTTATTGGCCGCTATACGAAAAACAGAAATCATGATATAGTCCAGCAAATAGGCAAAAAGGAATTATCGCGCCAATTAATGGCCGCTTCAGTAAATCATTGTTTAACCTTTGAGGAAGTGGCAGATGACTTGATTAATTATTCAGGGATTAAAAATGGTGATTTTGATGCAGTTGGCAGGTGTATTTATAAAGTTCCAACTGATACATCAATTGGAAAAGTTTATCGCGATTTGATTTTAGATGTGAAGAAAGAGGATGAAGAGTTAGTAGATGTCCTTTATGAAGTTTTCACTTCGTTTATTAGTGACGAGATTTCAAATTTTAATAGTTCTGCTTATTACGAAAATCCGAGCTATTTAATGCATTCTTATTTAGCAGGTTATATGTTAGATTAACAAAAGAGGTACATAATGAATATTCAAAATAATAGAGATTTTTTACCAGTTTCAAAAGCGGACATGGAGGAGCGTGGTATTTGTCAGTTGGATTTTATTTTCGTAACTGGGGATGCCTATGTTGATCATCCGTCTTTTGCCGCTGCAGTTATCGGCCGTGTGCTTGAGAATGCTGGTTTTACTGTGGGGATCATTGCACAACCTAACTATAAAGATGTAGAAGCTTTTAGGATTTTAGGTGAGCCGCGGCTGGGATTTTTAGTCAACTCTGGAAATATTGATTCGATGGTTGCCCATTATACTGCGTCGAAAAAGCCACGGCGAGATGATGCTTATTCTCCTGGTGGCAAGGCAGGGTTGCGACCCGATCGAGCGGTGTTGGTTTATTGTTCCATGGTTAAAGCGGCTTATCGTGACGTGCCAGTGATTATCGGGGGGCTTGAGGCTTCTTTACGACGCTATGCTCACTATGATTATTGGCAAAATAGAGTAAGAAGGTCGATTTTGCTTGATTCAAAGGCTGATTTACTCGTTTATGGCATGGGTGAGGCGCAAATTTTAGAAATCGCTAAGTATTTGGATTATGGTAGCAATGTTAAGAGTATTACTGGCGTTCGTGGGACTTGTTATTTGACTAGTTCGATCGATAATTTAAAATCCTACGTGGAAACGCCATCATTTGGTGAAGTCGCAGCAGATAAAAATGCCTACAATGAAGCCTTCAAAATCCAGTACCTTGAAATGGATGCAGTCCGTGGGAGGGCTGTTGTGCAAAAGCATTCCAATCGTTATTTGGTGCAAAACCCGCCCGCACCCGCCCTGTCCCAAAAGGAAATGGATGCGATTTACGACCTGCCCTACAAGCGAACCTACCACCCAATGTACGAAGCAGCCGGTGGCGTTCCCGCTATCAACGAAGTAAAATTCTCGCTAATTTCCGCAAGAGGCTGCTTTGGATCATGTAATTTTTGTGCGTTAACATTCCACCAAGGGCGCCAGATCCAAAACCGCTCACATGATTCTATACTACGAGAAGCAGAAGCTTTGACTGAGTTACCTGATTTTAAAGGTTATATTAATGACGTTGGTGGTCCGACGGCGAATTTTAGAAACCTAGCTTGTACGCAGCAAATTAAGCAGGGAACTTGTAGAGAAAAAGCATGTTTATTCCCGCGACCTTGTAAACATTTAGAAATTGATCATACAGATTATTTGTCATTACTGCGGAAGCTTCGCGAGGTGAAGGGTGTGAAAAAGGTCTTTGTACGCTCGGGGTTGCGATATGATTATTTGGTTTATGATAAAGATCCGACCTTTTTTGAGGAGCTAACGGAGCATCATGTGTCGGGGCAGTTGAAGGTTGCACCTGAGCATATTTCCTCGCGAGTTTTAAAGCAGATGGGGAAGCCTGGGCGAGAAGTTTATGATGATTTTATTAGGAAATTCAAAAAGATTAATCAGAAATTAGGGATGAATCAGTATGTTGTGCCATATTTAATGTCCTCCCATCCAGGAAGTGACTTGCAGGCGGCAATTGAGCTAGCACAGTATATTAAGAAGTGGGGTTATACACCAAAGCAGGTGCAAGATTTCTACCCAACGCCAGGGAGCTTATCAACGGCGGTTTATTATACGGGGATGAATCCGCTAACAGGTGAGGATGTATATGTGCCGAAGTCTGTGAAGGAAAAGCAGATGCAGCGGGCATTGTTGCAGTTTGGGGATCCGAAGAATTACGAGATTGTGAAGCAGGCACTTGTGCAAGCGGGTCGTAGTGACTTAATTGGGCAGAAGCCAGAGTGTTTGATTAAGTATCGCCCCCGTGGGGAGGGGTCGGTAAGAAAGAGGCTGGGAACGAGAAAGTCAGTGCCGAAATAGATACACTCTTGGAGTCAACGCCGAAATGGGCACACTCTCCGATCGCTTAGCAAAGTCATCCGCCAAAAATGTACTTGTTTTTCAGCGTGAACGCTGATTTGGGTACATTTTCTATCAGCTTGCCAGTGCTGTCCGCTAAAAGTGTACTCGTTTTCTGTAGTCAACGCCGAAGTAGACACACTTTCCGATCGCTCAGCAAAGTCATCCGCCAAAAATGTGCTCATTTCCCAGTGTGAGCGCTGAATTGGGTACATTTTCTATCCGCTCGGCAGTGCTGTCCACTAAAAGTGTACTCGTTTTCTGTAGTCAACGCCGAAATGGGCACACTCGCCGATCGCTCAGCAAAGTCATCTGCCAAAAATGTACTTGTTTTCCAGTGTGAGCGCTGAATTGGGTACATTTTCTATCCACTCAGCAGTGCTGTCGATTAAAAGTGTACTCGTTTTCTGCAGTTAACGCCAAAATGGGCACACTCTCCGATCGCTCAGCAATGTCATCCGCCAAAAATGTACTCGTTTCTCAGCATGAGCGCTGATTTGGGTACATTTTCTATCCGCTTGGCAGTGCTGTCCACTAAAAGTGTACTCGTTTTATGGAGTTAACGCCAAAATGGGCACACTCTCCGATCGCTCAGCAAAGTCATCCGCCAAAAATGTACTTGTTTTCCAGTGTGAGCGCTGAATTGGGTACATTTTCTATCCACTTGACAGTGCTGTCCGCTAAAAGTGTACTCGTTTTATGGAGTTAACGCCAAAATGGGCACACTCTCCGATCGCTCAGCAATGTCATCCGCCAAAAATGTACTCGTTTCTCAGCATGAGCGCTGATTTGGGTACATTTTCTATCCGCTCGGCAGTGCTGTCCACTAA